>Ga0181516_10000016_pt1 | contig 180210 bp, 154 predicted proteins | sample PEATcosm2014_Bin_25_FD_121104 | JGI IMG/M metagenome (GOLD analysis project Ga0181516, IMG submission 121104) | Peatland microbial communities from MTU Mesocosm Facility, Houghton, MI, USA - PEATcosm2014_Bin01_10_metaG | ecosystem: Environmental > Terrestrial > Soil > Wetlands > Peat | place...
CCCTGTAAGTGTTGAGTCAATAAAAGGTTATGTTGATCTTGCTAGGGACGAATTTGGTGTAAAATCATCCGGTGATATGACAAAGGTCCTTGCAATTTTAGCAGAAAAGGTCCACCCGCTTGTACTAGGAAATGTATTTAGAATACGGTCACAAATCCGAATGCTCGCAAGGCGTCTTCTTGAAGTCCAATTTAACCCTCAAAAAGACCGAGCACGAATTGAAAAAATAGTTGAGTTTCTGTGTGCAGAATCTGGCAGTCACGATTACACAATCAATGCACAAGAGGCTCGCGATGAATTAAAGCTACCCATTGAAGAGCCGACCGGACATCTATACGAAATCATTCGCGCGATATATTCTGATATTGCGGAAGAACTTGAGTTCGTCTCTGGATTTAATCAGCAAGCACTACTTGCTTCGGCGCCAGAATCGACTTACTCTTGTAAGCGAGCGCTTATTGAGAGTTGTGAAGTTCAACCGCATGTCTTTGTATCAGAAGGAATAGTGCGGCACCAGATTGTTCCAACGCCACAAGGCCCGATGCCAGCTATTCAGGATCAAAGAACCTTTGAGGGCTGGAGGAGAGTAGAATGAACGGCACCGCTCTTATGATTCGTCCAGAAAACGAAGTTCTAGGGCGTTTTTTTTCGCATGAGTACTCAAATACGGCTGATCCGCAAACTCAAATTCTTGTACAGTGGGGGCCTCCGTTGGCCAATCATATAGATAAAACTACTGACACCTCTGAATCAACCGCATCCAATCCATCTCTATCGGCCTCCCAAGTCTTGAAATTCAACGCGGTTGATTTTGATTGTATGATGGAGTCCTTAGCTGATCCTCCAAGACCAAATGCTGCATTGATAGGCTTAAATCTTCGGAATGGGGAATATTGAAAGGCAAGTGCTTCATTTTTCTCTCTTAGATTCATCCTTCGATAAAAAATCTTTTAATTGCGGAAAACAGAAGCTAAACGAATATTTAGCTTGCCATGCTCTTCGGCATCAGGGCATTGGTTATAACCGAACAATAATTATGCATTCACAAGATTCAACAAAGATTATAGGGTATTATTCCCTTTGTTCTTATAGCTGTGCTGCGGTTGAATTCCCAGATAATACACTGAAAGGATTTCCTAGGTCGGGATCAATCCCATGTACACTGTTAACAAAGCTTGCCATTGATTTAGAGTATTGTGGACGCGGATATGGTAAGGAATTATTAACAGCAGCATTGCAACAGGTTTTGGATTCTTCTAAGCGGATAGCATCTGTAATGATTTTAGTCGATACCAACGATGAAGAGGCAAGAGGTTTTTATGAGCATTATGGATTTTCGAGGCTTCCCACTCAACCTTTTAAGCTCTTTCTGCCGATTTCTACTCTTGAAATGGCTACACGCAAATAATCTTCGGTTTTCCAAGTATAAAGGCGAATCTGTTTGCTAGGTAATACCTTGACTGTGGAGGGGCTTTCGCCCCTAGGTAGACCGATTACGGAGGCCACCAAGCCCCCAAGTTACTGCCACGTTACCGCGGACACTTGCAAAGTGAAGCAAAGCGGGGTAAACTAAAACTAAATTCAAGAGAAGGATTTCTCTTTCCTATCATCTTTTATAGCAGCGCATAACAAGAGCGATAACGACGGGAAAAGTTGATTCTGCGGCTTGAGGTGCTGGTGCCGAGAGGTATGGAGGTTCAAGTCCTCTTCGCCGCAACTTTAACTAAGAAAAGCATTTGCATTCTTGACCAACCGGAAGCGGAGACCGCCGAAAACCCGAGTCGCCGGCAGGTCAGCGCGATACTGGGGCTTTACCTGGCGAGAGTTCCGTTCTCAATTCTTAAACGGGTTTCCCGAGAACGAGTACAGGGATATCCTCGATGCGACGACGCTCGAGGCCGCCCCCTCCCGCTATTATGCATCGACATAAACGCAAGATCGTTGCGATGCATCCGGGCGAGCCCTTGAAAGGCACTCGCCTCCAGTGCGTATACGTTCAAGCGTCATTTGACATTTTTTCAATCGTCGAATAAAGAAAAACCAATCGTCGGATAAGTCTCACGCAGCCTGAAAATGAAAGTTTCTCAATCTATAAACATTTGTAGCATAGCCGTCGATTTTTTCTCGCATAGTCGTCATTCAAAGAAAAATCAATCGTCGAATGGTAATTTACCTGCCGGAGAATCGGGGGCGATCGGTCAAGAGAAAAGATGGCGTGGCCTCTTCCCTGGCCGCCAGTCAGGCGGGCACGCTCCCTGGCCTCCCGATTGCATCGCCTTGCGCGGAGGCAGCGCCGGCGCCCGCGAGCTCATCGGCAAGCCGATCCGAGGCGCGGAGGGCCTGGGCCAGGATAGTCAGCGACGGGTTGACCGCGGCCGAGGACGGGAGAAAACTCGCGTCGATGACGTGAAGGTTGTCGAGATCATGGGCCCTGCACCAGGGATCGAGCACCGAGGTCCGCGGGTCGATGCCGAAGCGGAGGGTCCCGCACTGGTGCTGGAGCGCATCTATGCCTCGTCGATCGAGGATCACGAGGGGGAGTCCGGCCCGCCTGAGCGCGGCGCGAAGCCGCCGGAGGAGGGTCTCGTGCGCTTCGCGGTTCGTCGGCCGGTGCCGGAGGTGGATCCTCCCTTCTCCGTCGAGGGTGACACGGTTCTCCGGGTCGGCGAGGTCCTCCGTCATCACCCAGAAGTCCACGCTCCGTTCGGCGATCGCCCGGGGGAAGAGGCGGAGGAGGGTGTTCCGCTTGGCCCGCAGCATCTCGGGCCGGATCTTCCCCCGGAGCTGGATGGCGCCCAGGGCAAGCCGCTCGCCGGGGATGGCCGCGTAGAAGTCGTGGATGGCCATCGTCTTCTGGAACGAAGTCGGATTCTTCCGGAAGGGCGAAAGCGCCAGCACGACCGTGTTGTTGTGGCACATGAAATTGCGACCAACGAGTCCGCTCGAGTTCGCGAGCCCCTCGGGCTTGCGCGCGTTGCCCGAGGCGAGGAGGAGGGCCGCCGAGTTCACTGCCCCGGCCGCGAGAATGAAGTGGCCTCCCTCGACGCGCAATTTCTCGCCGCCCTTCTCGACCTCCACCGCGACGACGCGGCGGCCCGAGGCGTCGGTCTCGAGGCGCCGCGCGCGGCTCATGGTCCAGAGCGTTACCAGGGGCGGCTTCCTGAGGAGGAGGGGCCGGAGAATTCGGTTTTCCGCGTCGCCTTTCGCGCGGACCTTGCACGGAAAGCCGTCGCAGGGGCTGCCCTTGACGCATCGTCCTTTGGCGCCCTGGTCGATTGCGACGGGGAGGTGGATCGGATGGAGGCCCTGCGCGCGGAGGGCCTCGGCCAGCTCCGCGATCCGCCCCTCGTGCTCGAGGGGGGCGAAGGGAAAGGGGGAGCGCGGAGGCTCCGACGGATCCTCCCCGAGAGCGCCGTGGACCTCGAGGAGGGCCTCGGCCTTGTCGTACCATGGCGCGAGCTCCGCGTAGCCGAATGGCCAGGCGACTGTGCTGCCTCCGCCGAGGGGACGCTCTTCGAAATCCGCTTCGCGGAAACGGAGCGCGGCTCCTCCGAAGAACTTCGTCGCCCCGCCCACGTTGTAGTAGGCCCGGGGATTGAAGGGTTTCCCGTCCGCGTCGAACCAGGTCTCGCCCGCGTCGTAGCGGCGCCGGACGACGACCTCCTCGACCTCCCAATTCTCGCGCTCCTGCCGGACGAAGTCGCCGCGCTCGAGGACGAGGATCGAGAGGCCCCGGTTCGCGAGGCTCCGCGCCGCGGCCGAGCCCCCCAAGCCTGAACCGATTATGACTACATCGAAGCGATGCGAGTCTTCCATCCGTCCCTCCCGGCGGCCTCGGCCGCTATCGAGCCTCGAGCGCGAGGGAGGCCGCGCCCACTATGCCGGGGGCTTCGCAGGCGCTCCGGATGACGGCGAGCTCGTCGTACATCATATCCCGCGCGAATGATCTCACCGTGCGCTTGATGCCTTCGAAGAAAGGCGTCCCCCAGTTCATGATTCCTCCGCCGAGGACGACCGCCTCCGGGTTGAAGAGCTGGAAGACATTGTAGACGCCGATGCCGATGTAGCGCGCGAAATTCTCCGCGATCTCCGCGCAGAGCGGGTCTCCGACGGCCAAACCCCGTCCGATGAACTCCCCGTCCAGTCGGGTCGAGCCCAGGCTACCGGTGTCGACGAGGGTCGAAGTCGAGCCGGCGGCGAGAGCGCGCCGGACGGCCGAGGGAATGGCGACGCCCGAGGCGTGGGCGATGAGGCAGCCACGGTTCCCGCAGGGGCAGAGCTCGGCGCTCGATGCCTCGACGATGGTATGACCGATCTCGCCCGCGGTGCCCGTCCTGCCGCGGAGTATCCGGCCGTCGAAGACGATGCCCGCGCCGATCTGGGTGCTGATGGTCATGAAGACCAGACTCCCGTATTCGCCCCCCTCGCAATGGAGGTACTCTCCCAAGGCCTGGGCGTTGGCATCATTGTCGACGAAGATTTCGGTGCCTTCGAAATGGCGGCCGAGTCTATCGCGGAGGGGATAGCCCTTCCAGCCTTCTAGGTTGGACATCGTGATGACCACGCCGTCCCGGTAGCGGATGTGGCCCGCGGTGCCCACGCCGATGCCCCGGAGGTCGGCGATCGAACGGTCGTTCCTCGCGAGGAGCTCCCTGATGTGCGAGGCCATGTCCTCCACGATCTCGTCCGGCGTATGGCTTACATGGTCGTGGTAGAGAACCTGGTCCAGAATGGCTCCGGACTCGCTCACGAGGCCGATGCCCAGCTTTGTCCCACCGAGGTCGACACCGCACAGGATGGATGCCATGCGTCCCCCTTCCCGGTTCTATAGGGCCCAGCTTGATGCTAGGGTTCTTTCATATGAAAGGCCAATATTCTCATATACAGATTATTAATATTTTGTACAAAAGCAAAATGCTTGACAATTGCAGAATGCCCTACCTATATTGCCCATGTCAGGAGGCTCCAATGGAAAAAAGCTCGAGGATCGGCGTCGTCGGGAAGCAGGCCAAGATCGCCGCCGGGCTCTTCTGGGCCGATTATGGTTCCCTCGGCGAGACCGTCGAAGAACTGGAGACCGGCGGTGCCGACTGGATCCACATCGAGATGCGCGACGGCAAATACATGGACTTCGCCGCGCCTCGGGGCGGCATCGACATCCTCGACGGGATACGGCGCCGCACCAAACTCGAGATCGAGATACAGCTTCAAATGGTACGCCCGAGTTTCGACCTCTTCCGCCAGCTCAAGGAGCTCGGGGCCGACCTCGTCAGCCTCCCCATCGAGACGACGGGCGAGATGCTGATGCAGCAGCTCATCTTCGTGAAGGATACTCTCGAGCTCAAGGTTGGGGTTTGGGCCTGGCAGGGCACACCGCTCGTCGCCTTCGAGCAGTACCTCCCCTTCGTGGACATCATCGAATACGAGAGCAAGGCGCCATTCTGGAAACCGACGTCGGGCGCGGCCAGCCCCCATTCGATCGATCCCATAATGTTCACGAACATCCGCCGCCTCCACGATATGATCGTCGCAACCGGCCGCGAGGCGGAGGTCGACCTCATGGAGGACGGCGGTCTCAACGTCGACAACGTGGCCGAGTTCGTGGCCGCAGGCATGACGGTGGGCGAGTTCTCCTCGCCCCTGTTGAAGGGCAAGGACGGTAAGTTCCTGCCCGGGGCCGGGGACATCGCCGCGGCGGTTCGAAACCTGCGCACGAGGCTGGAGGCTGCCTCCGCGGCCGGCAATGGGCCATAAGGGGGACGGGATGACCCCGATCGGCATAGGGATGCTCGGCTTCGGGAGCATGGGCAAGCTGCACACCCTCGCCTGGCGGGCTCTGCCGTCGATTTATCCGGACATGCCCGCCTTCCGGCTGGTGGCCGTCTGCACGAAGTCGAGGGAATCGGCCGAGGCGGCCCTCCGCGAGGGCGGCTTCGCCCGGAGCCATGCCACGATCGAGGAGCTCGTGGCCGATCCCGAGGTCTCGGTAATCGACTGCGTCCTCCCCAACGACGCCCACAAGGCCGCAATATCCGCGGCGCTTTCGGCCGGCAAGCACATCTACTGCGAAAAGCCGCTCGCCCTTTCCGGAGCCGAGGCCCGCGAGCTAGCGGCGTTGGCTGCCGCCTCCAGGGGCAGACTTGGGATAACCTTCAACTACCGCTTTTTGCCGGCGATCATGCGGGCCAAGAGACTCCTCGACGAAGGCGCCCTCGGCGAGATCTACAGCTTCGAGTTCGAGTACCTCCATTCGGGCTACCAGGACGCCACACGGCCCCTCACCTGGCGCATGCGCAATGAGTTGTCGGGAGGCGGCGCCCTCGTCGACCTGGGCGCCCACATCATCGACCTCGCGCGCTATCTTCTCGGCGAGTTCGCCGAGCTAGCGGCCCTCACCACGACCTGGGTGGCCGAGCGCCCCCTCCGCAAGGGTTCCGCGGAGAAGGGCCCGGTCACGGTGGACGACGCGGCCTGGGTCACCGCCCGCCTCGTCTCCGGCGCTCTCGGTACTCTCGTAGTCTCGCGTTTCGCCACGGGAGCCGCGGACGACCTCCGCCTCCGGATCGAAGGCTCGAAGGGCGCCCTGCGTTTCGATCTGATGGACGCCAATTGGCTCTACTACTTCGACGCGACGCGAAAGCCCGCGGACCTGGGATGGAATCGCCTCGAGACCATCCAGAATTATCCGGGCGCCGCGGTGCCGCCGGCCCGGGCGATCGTGGGTTGGGAGCGAAGTCATGCCGAGAACCAGTATCGCTTCCTCTCGGCCGTCGCCGAGGGACGGGAGCCCAGTCCCGGCATAGCCGACGGCCTGGCCGCCCATCTGGTCACGGATGCGGCTTATGAGGCAGCCCTCCGGGGCACCTGGGTCCCCGTCCCGAGGGCATGAAATCCCGCCGTCGCCTCGCGCGGCAGGCTGGTGGAGAATAAGCCATGTACCTCTCTAGCGAGCAACTTTCCCAGGGTACTGTCCTCGAGGACTACGACATCTGCATCGTCGGCGCGGGGGCTGCCGGTTTGGCTATGGCCCAGCGTCTGGTCGGGGCCGGGAAGAGAGTACTCGTCTTGGCCGCGGGCTTGTCCGCCGACCGCGGACTTCCTCCCGGCTTCCGACAGAAAATCTACGGCGGCAGGGTCGGCGACTTCCTTTCGAAGGTCGACCCGCTCTTCCTCCGCAGGTCCCGGCTTCATATGTTCGGCGGGACGACCAACCATTTCGGGTTCTGGTCCCGCCCCCTCGACAAGGTCGACTTCGAGCCCCGACCGGGTTACCGGAGCGCTTCCTGGCCTCTCAGCCTCGCCGACCTGTCCTCCTATTATCGAGAGGCCATGGAGTTCGGTCGCTATGGTCCCTTCAACTTCGACGATCTGCCATTTTGGGAGAGGGTCCTCTTCGCGAAAAACTTCCCGAAGCATCAGGATGATCCGCTCGAGGGCGCGATCTTCCACGCGCAGTACGATGAGCGTCTCCATGATTTCCAACTGCAGGTCGGCGAGGAGCTCCGCGGCGCGACCGACGTCGCCGTCCTGTTCAATGCCAACCTCCTGAGCCTCGAGACCAGGGGAGACCGCGGTCACGTGAGCTCCCTGGTCTGCGGCAGCCTCGAAGACGGTCGCGAGGGCCGCCGCTTCCGGGTTGTCGCGGACAGCTATGTCCTGGCCATGGGGGGAATCGAGACCGTCCGGGCACTCAAGCTCTCGGGCGATCTGGGCAACAACGAGAAGGACCAGCTCGGCCGGGGATTCATGGTTCACCCCTTGCTCACTACGGCAGCCGAGCTGCGCTTCGAGCGACCCGTGGCGGGCGAGATCCGCAACTTCTTCCGGGACCAGCAGGTGCGCCTCAGGCGGCCCGAAGACGAGGGCGGAGAATATATCCACGACACCGCGCCCCTGGTGGACCCGAGACTTCTGCGCGAACAGTGCGTCTTCAACGCCTGGGGCGTCCTCGTCCCCACGGCCGCGACCCTCGCCCGCGAGAAGATCGGCCAGTTCCGCGTGATCCTCAGGTTCGATCCCGAAGGCGACAGGGCGGAGCTCAACATCAATTGGGAGCAGGTCCCCAACGAAGACAGCCGGATCACCCTCGACGAGTCGGAGTCGGATCCCGTCTTCCGCCAGCCTGTCGTCCGCCTCGATTGGCGGCTTCTCGATGAGGACAAGCGGACAGCCGTCCGCGCCCTGGAGCTCTGCGAGGCCTATCTGCGCCGGAAAGGGGCGACCGATTTCCGCATGACCACTGACCTCGGCGGGGGCGCCGATCGATGGGTTTTCGGCCGGGCCGAAAATGCGCTGGCGACCGGCGACCACCACTGGGCGCGCTTCGGATGTCGGCGAGCGGCGACGACGGGATCGTCGACAGGAACTCGCGGTTCCATGCCGTCGATAATTTGTACGTGGCCGGTTCCGCCCAGTTCCCCACCAGCGGGTACGCGAACCCGACGCTGACGATCGTCGCCCTGGCCTTGCGCCTGGCCGACCATCTCTCGGGACGACGATGATCAGGGAGACCTGTATTTCCTGCGGAATTGGCTCGGGGTGAGCGAAGTGGCGCCCTTGAAGAGATGGCTGAAGTATTTGGCGTCCTCGAATCCGAGAGCGTCGGCTATCTCCTCGACGGAGGCCGATTTTATGAGAAGCAGGTGTTTCGCCTTCTCCATTCGCACCGTGTTGCGGTAGCGCATCGGCGTCGTGCCGAGGTGCTTCCTGAAGAGGCGGGAAAGGTAGGATGGGGTGACGTAGGCGACCTGCGCGAGCGTCTCTACATCGATGTCCTCGGCGCAATGCTCGTCGATGTAGGCGCGGCAGCGATCGAGGGCGGCGCTCCTCGACCGGCCGCTAAGCGCTAGTTTCTGCTCTATGAAGAGGAGAATCGACCTGAGGAGATGCTCCTCGAGCTCGCGGAAGCGCTCTCCTCGCCGAATGTGGTTCTTGTGGGCGCTCTGGCAGAGCCATCCGAGCTCTCCATCGTCGTCGCTCAGCTTGAAGGAAAAGGGGAGCGTGGCCCGACACCCGAGATCGAGCCAAAGACAGACGATCTCCTGGCGACTCGTCGAGTCCAGCGTCTCGCGGTGCATGACGCCCGGGGGATAGACCAGCAGGTCGTAGAGGGCGACATCGAGGGTGTCCCCTCCCGTCGCCACGCTCGCCTTGCCCTCGATGAAGTAGAGGAGCTCGAGGTAGGGGTGAGAGTGCGCCTTGAGATTCCAAATCCTGCTTTTCTCGTCGAAGCGCTCGCAGAATTTGAGAGTTATGGTCCCCTTTCCGGCTTCCCTCAGAAAGAGAAGCACCTCGTTCTTCGTGGCCTCGGTAAGCATGCTCCAGTCCCCTACGCGCCAGGGTCAAATATCGGCATGTCGGAGTATAGAACGAAATGGATCGCCCGTGGTGACTGTCAAGAGCTATCGACAATTAAAATTCCATATGAAATCATAAATTGACAAAATGAAATTACTAGCTTACAATCAGCGCGATGATATCAGATATCCGGAGCTTTTCGGCGCAGAATGGGCCAAGGATCCGCAGGCTGGTCTCAATCAAGGTCTACCCCGTCGCCCGCGCTTGGCGCGAGAAGCCGGAGAGCCATCGTACAGCTGGGAGGTGGGCATGAACGGACGATTGGCGCGGCTCAAGGAAAAGATACTCTCGACCGCGCCGACGCTTTGCACCGAAAGAGCGCGAATTTACACTCGCGTCTATCGAGAGAGCGAGGCTCTGCCCGTCGTCAGAAAACGCGCCCTGGCGCTCCGCAGGACGCTCGAAGAGTGTTCCATATATATCGACGACGAAGAACTCGTCGTCGGGAATACCGCGTCCGGGTGCAGGGCCGCGGCGATCTTTCCGGAATATTCGGTGGATTGGATACTGCGCGAGATCGACGGTATCGACGACAGGCCCGCCGAATCCTATATCGCCACGGAATCGCAGAAGGCCGAGATCAAGGAACTCTGCCTTTGGTGGAAGGGAAGGACCTTGCAGGACCGGGCCGAGGTCAACTTCTCCCCGATGTTCAAGGCCATCAACGACTCGGGCATAGTCCATGCGGAGGGGAACATGACCACCGGCGACGGGCACATCGCCGCGAACATCCCCCGGGCGCTCGAGCTCGGTATCGGCGGTTATGCGGCCTACGTCGGGCGAATGGACGAGGCTCTCGACCCGACCCGCTACGATGATCTCAAGAAGCGACAGCTCTACCTCGCCATGCTCGACGCCCTCGCGGCTCTGGCGACATGGATCCGCCGCTACGAGGCCCTCGCGCGGAGCCAGGCCGCCGCCTGCGCCGATCTCGCCAGAAGGGCGGAGCTCGAAGAGATAGCGCGGACCTGCGCGAAGATCGCGAGCGACTCGCCCTCGAGCTTCCGCGAGGCCCTTCAGCTCGCGTGCTTCATCCAGCTCGTCCTCCAGATCGAGTCGAACGGCCACTCGGTCTCCTTGGGGCGGATGGACCAGTACCTCTATCGCTTCTACAGGAAGGACGTCGACGCGGGCCGCCTCGCGCCCGAGGCTGCGAAGGAGCTCCTCTCCTGCGTCTGGCTCAAGCTGCTGGCGGTCAAGAAGGTCCGCTCCTGGTCCCACACTCGCTTTTCGGCGGGCGGCCCCCTGTACCAGAACGTGACGATCGGCGGCGTAACGCGGGACGGAAGGGACGCGGTCAACGAACTTTCCTTCCTCATCCTCGAATCGGTCGGCGACATGAAGCTCACCCAGCCCAATCTTTCCGTCCGATACCACAGGGGCATGAGCGACGATTTCCTCAGGGCCGCTATCGAGGTGATCAGGCAGGGCTTCGGCATGCCGGCCTTCAACAACGACGAGATAGTCGTCCCCGGGATGCTGAAGCTCGGGGTGAGCCTCGAGGATTCCCGCGACTACTCGGCGATTGGCTGCATCGAGGTGGCGGTGCCCGGCAAATGGGGCTACCGCACGACGGGCATGAGCTTCCTCAACTTGATGCGAGTCCTCCTCGCGACCCTGGACGACGGGAAAGACGCGAAGACCGGGCTCACCTTCCACGGCGGCACCGGGTCCCTCGAGTCCTTCGGGGGCTTCGATGACCTGATGGCCGCGTGGAAGGACCAGCTCGCCTTCTACGCATCGGCCTCGGTCGGCATCGACGCGGCCATCGACATGGCCCTCGAAGAGCTCGTGCCCGACATCCTCTGCTCGGTCTTCACGGACGATTGTATCGCCCGAGGCAGGCATATAAAGGAAGGCGGCGCTGTCTACGATTGGGTCTCCGGGCTTCAGGTCGGGATCGCGAACCTCGGGAATTCCTTGGCCGCGATCAAGAAGCTCGTCTGCGAGGAGGGCACAGTCTCCCCGAAGGAGCTCGTCGCCGCCCTGGCGTCGGACTTCGCCGGACCCGAGGGCGAGCTCCTCCGGCTCCGCCTCCAGAATCAAGCGCCGAAGTACGGCAACGACGACGATTACGTCGACTCCCTTGTCGTCGAGGCCTACGGAGCCTACGTCGGCGAGATGGCGAAGCACCATAACACGCGCTACGGCCGCGGCCCCATCGGCGGCGGCTACTATCCGGGGACCTCGAGCATTTCGTCCAATGTCCCGTCGGGCTCGGTCGTGCCCGCCACGCCGGACGGGCGCCGCGCGTGGACTCCCCTCGCCGAAGGATGCTCGCCCACGCAGGGCACGGACACTCACGGCCCCACGGCGGTCTTCAAATCGATCGCGAAGCTCCCCACGGTGGACATCTTCGGAGGCGTGCTCCTGAACCAGAAGCTCTCGCCCCAGATGCTCGCAGGCGAAGGCCAGCGCGACAAGCTCATCGCCCTCCTCAGGACTTTCTTCGACGAGTTGAAGGGCTGGCACGTCCAGTACAACATCGTCTCGCGCGAGATCCTCCTCGAAGCGAAAAAGAACCCTTCGAAGCATCGGGACCTCGTCGTCAGGGTGGCCGGCTACTCGGCCTACTTCAATGACCTCGCGGAGGAGACCCAGGACGATATCATCGCCCGCACCGAGCAGGTGCTGTGATGAAGAAGCGCTGCCGGAGAGATCGTCGCCGGACGCGCGGTATGCCGCAGCGTGCGCGGACAACGTCACTCCATCCTACCTTCCCCGTTTATGATCGGCCGCCGTGGCGGATATCTCCGGCGCTCTCGGACTCGCGCGGGCCAAGCGTTTCAGCCGTCCTCCCTGATCCTTCGAGCGGCCGCGCAGTTCAGTTTTGTCCACCTCATCGTGCAGTTTTCGCCCTTTCCGAATCTCCAAACTGCATTATCATGTCTTCCTGGTACACGCTGGAATCGCGAGCATTGAGAGCTCGGGTTGTAAGTCCTTTGAGCGGAGATACTTCCGTGTACCCGAAATATTTGAATATCGAAGGGCGATCGACTACTCTTACAAGTTAGTCTTACATGTGAGTTCCAGAACTCACTGTATGATATTTCTGTTCTATTTGAGGAGGTTCAGAATGGCAGGAATGAAGAGGGTGCTGGCCATCGCGCTCGTGCTGCTGGTCGCGGCGGTTTTCGGAGCGAGCGCTCAGGCCAAGGTCAAGGCGGCGTTCGTCATCTCCAACATGGCCAACGAGTCGCAGGCTTTCTCGTCGAAGCAGTTCCTGAAGTTCGGGGCGGAGTACGGCTTTGACATGTACACCTACGATGCCAAGGGCGATACCCAGGCAGAGTCCCAGATCGTCACCAACTGCATCGCGCAGAAGTTCAAGGTCATCTTCCTCAACCCGAACGACATCAGCGCTATCGTCCCCAGCCTCATAAAGGCCAAGGCCGCCGGCCTCATCGTCGGCATGTTCTCTTCGGACCTCGCTCCGGAGAATCAGAAATACCGCGACTTCTACGCCGGCGTAAACGACACGATGGCCGGCCAGCAGGCCGCTCAGGCCTTCATCAAGGCCTTCCCGAACGGCGCCAAGATCGTCGAGATCGGCGGCCAGGCGGGTCACGACGCCCAGATCAAGCGTCACGACGGCTTCAACGGCGACAAGGGCATCAAGGGCAGCAAGATCGAGGTCCTCGACTACAAGGCCTGCCAGCAGTGGGCGACCGACCAGGCCCAGGCCATCATGGAAGACGACATCACCAAGTTCGGCGACCAGATCCAGGGAGTCTTCGTCCACTGGGACAACGGCGCCACGGGAGTCATCGAGGCCGCGAAAGCCGCCGGCATCAAGAACCTCTTCATCGTCGGCGTCGACGGCAACCGCGCCGGCTATTACCAGGTACAGAGCGGAGCCCAGGCCGTCAGCATCGCCCAGGACTTCGTCGTCATGACCAAGAAGGACCTCGAGCTCGCCAAGGCGGTCGTCGCCGGCAAGAAGGTCAACCCGATCAACTTCGTCCCGCTTACTGTCGTCAACAGCGCCCTGATCTCTTCGGGCGGCTTCGACGCTCCCGAGTGGTAAATCGAACCTAGTGCGTAGGGCTCGTTCCGCCTCCCAGGCGGGACGAGCCCTGTTTTATAGCTTTACCGAGGATGGTCTGGAATGGAAACTGTCGGGTCGGACATAATTCTCTCTATCAAGGATGTCTCCAAGTCCTTCCCGGGCGTCCATGCCCTGGACAAGGTGTCGATCGACTTCAGGCGGGGAGTGGTGCACGGAATAGTCGGCGAGAACGGGGCGGGCAAGTCGACCCTGATGAAGATCCTGTCGGGCGTCTACCAGAAGGACTCAGGTAGCGTTGTCTTCGACGGCCGGAGCATCGAGCACACGACGCCGTATGAATCCATGCAGCGGGGGCTCGCGATAATCTACCAGGAGCTCAACCTCGTCAACACGATGAGCGTGGGCGAGAACGTCTTCCTCGGCCGCTTCAAGGAGATGAAGGGCATGCGCGGCACCCACGCCAACGCCAGGAAGCTCCTCGACAGCATCGGCTGCAAGGTGAGCACGACCAAGCTCATTTCCGAGCTCAGCGTCTCCACGAAGCAGATGGTCGAGATCGCCAAGGCCCTCTCCTTCAAGTCCAAGCTCATCATCATGGACGAGCCGTCGAGCAGCCTGACGGCCGAGGAGATGGCCGAGCTGGTCAAGATCATCCACCAGCTGAAGGCGCAGGGCCTCTCCATCATCTACATCAGCCACAAGCTGGACGAGATCTTCGAGTTCTGCGACATCGTCAGCGTCATGCGCGACGGCCGCGTCATCGACACCAAGCCGAAAAGCGAGTTCACGCGCAACGAACTCATCACGAAGATGGTCGGGCGGACCATCGAGAACGAATACCCTCCGCGGCCGCGGTCCGTCGGAGAGACCTTGATGGAAGTACGCTCCATCAATACGCACAAACTGCACGACATCTCCTTCACCCTCAAGAAGGGCGAGATCCTGGGCTTCGTGGGCCTGGTCGGGGCCGGCCGGACCGAGATAGTCCGCGCCCTCTTCGGCGCGGACAAGGTCAGGGGCCACCGCGTCCTGATCAACGGCAAGAGCGTCGCGATCCGCAACCCCAGGGAGGCCAAGGACGCGGGCCTCGGCTTCATCCCGGAGGACCGCAAGCTCCAGGGCCTGGTCCTGCCCTTTTCCGTGGAATCCAACATCTCCATGGCCAGCGTCGCCAACTTCTCCAGGTTCGGCTTTATCCGGAAATCCCTCGAGCGCGGCATCGGCGCGCGGCAGGTCCAGGCCCTCTCCATCAAGACTCCATCGACCAAAGTCCCCGTCGTGAACCTCTCGGGCGGCAATCAGCAGAAGTGCATCGTCGGGCGCTGGCTCGAGATCTCTCCCAGCATCTTCATCATGGACGAGCCGACCCGGGGCATCGACGTCGGCGCCAAATACGAGATCTACGTCCTCATGAGGAAGATCGTCGAGGAGGGAGGGGCTATCATCCTCATCTCCTCCGAGCTTCCCGAGGTGCTCAACATGTCGAACCGCGTGCTGACCATCTTCGAGGGACGCATCACCGGGGAGTTCGAGCCGGAGTCGACGCCGGTCGACACCATCATGAGCGCCGCCCTCGGCCTCCGCGGAGGAGCCGCATGACCATGAAGGAGAGCAATCCGGTGCTCCGAGCCGTCCAGGTCCTGTTCAGGGACTACCTGGTCCTCCTGATGATCGCCGTCCTCGTCGCGGTCACCGCCATTATCGAGCCCAAGTTCATGTCGCCGCTCAACCTGGTCAACATCATGCGCCAGTTCGGCCCCCTGATGATGGTGTCTCTCGGCATGACCTTCGTGATCATCGGCGGCTTCATCGACCTCTCCGTGGCCGGCATCATCAACCTCGTGGCGGTGGTGACCATCTCGCTCATCCAGCCCATCGGCCAGGTGCCTGCCCTCCTGACGGGGCTCGGGATCGGCGCGGCCTGCGGCCTCCTCAACAGCGCGGTCATCCTGAGCTCAGGCGCCCTGACCCAGGCCGAGGCCCTCTTCCTCACCTTCGGCATGAGCACCGTGTTCTCGGCCACCGCCCTCCTCTATAGCCACGGCTCGACGATGCATTTCTGGGACATCAAGACGAGCAAGTCGATCTTCGAGACCATCGGCGCGGGAACCCTCGGTCCCGTCTCGGTGTCCTTCGTGATCTTCCTCGCGGTCCTCTTCCTCCTTTGGGTCTTCCAGACCAAGACCACGGAGGGCCGGGCGATCAGCCTGACCGGCGGCAACAAGACGGCGGCACGCCTGTCGGGCATCGGGATCTCCCGCGCGATCGTCGTGATCTACACCATCTGCGGCCTCATGACCGGCTTGGGAGCGATCGTCCTCTTCTCGCGCATCACCACGGCCGCCCCGGTCATCGGCGCGGGCTACGAGACGAACGCCATCCTCTCCGTCGTCGTGGGAGGTACGACCCTGAAGGGCGGAAAAGGCTCGGTCCTGCGCACGGTGATGGGAGTCCTTCTCGTCGTTCTCATGTCCAATTGCCTGAACTTGCTCGGTGTCTCGACCTACCTTCAGGTCGCGGTGAAGGGCGCAATCCTGGTACTCGCGATCTGGCTCGACAACCGCAAACAGGTGTAGGAGGCGAGAGATGAACGGCAAGGGAATCGGAGCTTCGCTCTACTCGATCGTCACCAGGCAGAAGGCCTTCATCTTCATCCTCGTGATGCTCGTCGGCATGATATTCTCCAGGTCGAACTTCTATTCGGCCTACAACCTCCTCGACATGCTCAACTCGACCTCGATCCTCCTCATCCTCTCGTTCGGCGTGACGCTGACCATCATCGCGGGGGGCTGCGACCTCTCCATCGGCGGCATCCTCGTTGTTTCCGGGATCCTGTCCATCAAGCTCCAGGATTTCATGCCCATGGGCTGGGCCATCCTCTGCGCCATCGTCTTCGGCATCGCGGTCGGCTTCGTCAACGGCTTCCTCGTCGTCCACCAGAAGACCGAGCCCTTCATCATCACGCTCGGCATGGGCCTCCTCTTGACGGGCGTGGCGCAGGAACTCACCAACGCCCATCCCGTCCCCGCGAAGAACCCGGCTTTCATGATGATAGGGAACGGGGATTTCCACGGGGTGCCCAACCTGGTCATGATCATGGCGGTCTGCTTCGCCCTGAGCTATTGGCTCATGAGGTATACGCAATTCGGCCGGAATCTGTACGCCATCGGCGGCGACTACGACGTCGCCCGCTACTCGGGCATCGATGTCATCCGCACCAAGTGGTTGGCCTTCGTGATCTCAGGCGGCGCCGCCGCCCTGGCCGGGGTGCTGCTCTCGTCGAAACTCAACACCGGCTCCTCGATCTACGGCGAGCTGACCGCCCTCGTGGTCAATTGCGGCGTCGTGGTCGGCGGCACATCCTTCGCGGGCGGTATCGGAGGCATCCCCCAATCGGCCCTGGGTCTCTTGGTGTTCGGCATGCTGGACAACGCCATGAACATGCTGAACATCACCTCCTATTATCAAGTCATGCTCAAGGGCGCGGTCATCGTAGGGATCATCTGGATGGATTGCTTCGCCAATAAGCGCAGGCGGGAGTTTGTTTGACAGCGGGCGATTAGCAGCTTTGTCATAAGTATCGAACATTCTCCCTTCATAAAGGCCAAGGCCCGGAGTCGGCTGGGCTGGGCTGCGCCGACGGCGCGGGATATTCGCTCAAGGAAGGAGGAGACACATGGAAGCCGCGACGATAGAGCGCATCCGAAGCCTCGGGAGCAGCCAGCGGATCATGACGCTAAAACAGCGCATGCAGGCCGAGCCCCGCTATCTTTCGATTGAGCAGGCGAGCATCGTCACGGCTTATTATCGCCGGAATCCCGACAAGCCGCGCAACATCCAGAGGGCGGAAGCCCTGGCCGAGACCCTGCGCTCCATCCTGATCCGGATCGATCCGCTCGAACTGGTGATCGGCAACCGCAGCGCCGGCGTCAGGGCCGGGGTGGTGACGCCCGAAGCCGGCATCTCCTGGCTCGACTCCGAGATCGAGGACCTGCCCAATCGTCCGCAGGACAAGTTCAATGTCCGAGCCCAGGATATCGAGACCTTCCGTCGCGACATCCTGCCCTTCTGGAAAGGCAAGTCGCTCGAGGACAGGGTGAAGGAGCTGATCGGCGAGGAGATCGGGGCGATCGGCAAGGTCGCCAAGATCAACCAGACCGACCACGCCCAGGGCCATATCTGCCCGGACGCGCGCCGCTGGCTGGCTCTCGGGCCGAAGGGCATCCTGGACGACATCCTCTCGCGCCGCCCCGGCGCCTCGCCGGCCGCCGCGAGCTTCTACGAGGGCCTGGCCATAGTGCTCGAGGCTTCCATGGACTTCATGCGCCGCTATGCCGCCCTGGCCGAGGAGATGGCCGGCCGGACGGATTCGGCCGACGAGGCGGAGAATCTGCGGGATATCGCGGCCCGCTGCGCCCGTCTCGCGACCGAAGCGCCGCGCGGCTTCCATGACGCGGTCCAGTCCCTCTGGTTCCTCTTCGTCCTCCTCCACATGGAGTCGAACGCCTCCTCGTTCTCGCCGGGCAGGGCCGATCAGTACCTGCTTCCTTATTACAGGCAGGACCTCGCGGCCGGCAGGCTCGACGAGAGCGGGGCCTTGGAGATCATCGAGGCGCTCTGGCTGAAGTTCAACCAGATAGTCTACCTGCGCAACTCCGGCAGCGCCAAATACTTCGCCGGCTTCCCCATAGGCTTCAACATCGCCTGCGGCGGCTCGACTCGAGACGGGAAAGACGCGTCGAACGAGCTCTCCTATCTCTTCCTCAAGGCCCAGGCCGAGCTCGGCCTCCCCCAGCCGAACCTGTCGGCCCGCCTCTCCGAGAAGTCCTCGGAGGACTTCGTCAGGGAATGCAGCCGGGTCATCGGCCTCGGCTCGGGCATGCCCCAGATCTTCAACGACGAGAGCATCATCCCGGCGCTCGAGGCGAGGGGCATATCCCGCGACGACGCCCGGGACTATGCCGTCGTCGGCTGCGTGGAGTTGACCACCCACGGCAACAGCCTCGGCTGGAGCGATGCCGCCATGTTCAACATGGTCAAAGCCCTGGAACTGACGCTCAACAACGGGGTCTGCCTCTTGAGCGGCAAGCGCATGGGACTCGATCTCGGCTGTTTCTCCGACTACCGCAGCTACGAGGAGCTGGAGGACGCCTTCCGGCGTCAGATGGACCATTTCGTCGACCGGATGATAAAGGCCTGCGATACGGTAGACCGGCTCCACGCCGAGCTCCTGCCTTCCCCCTTCCTGTCCTCGGTTATCGACGGCTGCGCCGAGAAGGGCCTGGACGTCACCGCCGGCGGCGCCCGCTACAACCTGTCGGGCATCCAGGCCATACAGGCGGCGAACGTGGCGGACTGCCTCGCCGTCGCGAAGAAATGCGTCTATGAGGACCGGAGCCTGGCGCCCGAGGATCTGCTCGCCGCGCTCAAGGCCGACTTCGAGGGCGCCGAGAAGCTGCGCCAACAGCTCATCAACAAGGTCCCCAAATACGGCAACGACATCGAATGGGTCGACGCCATCGCGGCGAAATGGGTGGCCTATTTCGCCGGGAAGATGGCTGCCTATACGAACGCCCGCGGCGGCATCTACCATGCGGGGCTCTACACTGTCTCGGCCCATATCCCCATGGGTCAGAACGTGGGCGCCTCCCTGGACGGACGAAAGGCCAAGGACCCCCTGGCCGACGGCGGCATGTCGGCGATGTACGGGCGGGACCGCAGCGGCCCGACCGCCCTGCTCCGCTCGGTCTCCCGGATCGACGCCGCGGACGGCAGCAACGGCACCCTGCTGAACATGAAGTTCCTGCCGGAATTCTTCCACAGCGAGGAAGGCATCGCCAAATTCGCGAGCTTCCTGCGGACCTTCGTCCGGCTCCGGATCAACCACGTCCAGTTCAACGTGCTGCGCAAGGAGGACCTCCTGGCCGCCAAGGCCGATCCCGAGGCCTGGCGCGGCCTAACGGTGCGGGTCGCGGGCTACACGGCCTATTTCCTCGAGCTGGCCGACGACCTGCAGGACGAGATCATCGCCCGGACGAGCTACGGGGACACGTGATGGACGGGAATATAATTGACATCAAGCGCTTCACCATTCACGACGGCCAGGGCATCCGCTCGACGGTCTTCCTGAAAGGCTGCGGTCTGCGCTGCGCCTGGTGCCACAATCCGGAGGGCATCGAGAATAGCATAGGCCTGTGGTATTTGGACCGCCCCTGCATTCATTGCCGAGCCTGCGTCGGCTCCTGTCCCGCGGATGCCTTGTCGACCCACGAAGGCGACGATCCCTTCATCTGGATCAACCGTCAGCGCTGCACGAAATGCGGAGCCTGCGTCGAGGCTTGCCCGACGACCGCGCTGTCCTTCGACGGTCGGCGCCTGTCCAGCGAGGCAGTAGTGGAGACCCTGCTTCGAGACCGGGAGTTCTACCTCCAGTCGGGCGGGGGCATCACCATCTCCGGGGGAGACCCCTTGATCCAGCACGAGTTCGCCCTGGAGATCCTGAGGGCCTGCAAGGCGGCGGGGCTACGCACCGCCATAGAGACCTGTCTGCAGGGACCCTGGGATATCGTCGAGGCCTTCCTTCCGTCGACGGATCTCTTCATCGTCGACTTGAAGCTGGACGACGCCCGGCTCCACGAGGAGTACACCGGCCACGGCAACGCCCTCATAAAGGAGAATTACCGACGCCTGGCAGGCCAGCGAGGGGCCGCAGGCAGCGGGCCGGATATGCTGACGAGGATCCCGCTGATTCCCCGGGTGACGGCCCGGCGCGACAACATTCTAGCCATCGCCGCCTTCATCCGCGACTGCAATCCCGGCGCAAGGGTCGAGCTCATCAACTTCAATCCCCTGGCGGAGAACAAGTACCGGCTCATGGACCTCGATCGGGAGTTCTTCCGGCGCATGGCGCCCCTGGGCTCCGAGGAGCTGGTCGAGCTTTATGCCCTGCTCGAAGCCGAAGGCCTGGCGGCTATCCGCGAACACCGAACATGAGCGCGCGGACTGCCGAGAAGGAGTATTCCATGCTTCAGCAGATGATCGCGGAGGCGGCCGCCGGCAAGCCGGTCTACATCAGCCGCGTCCACGAATACTTCGCCGGCCTGCCGACGGGCCAGAGCGATCGGCTCGTCCTGGTCATCGACCTCCTCGACGCCGACGGCAGGAAGGCCTGGGATCTCAGGATACCTCGGCTCGACCGATGCGCTCCGCAAGAGAAGAGCTTCGTCCGCGAATACATCTATGCCGAGACCTACAACATCCTGTCGAGCATGGGCGCTCGTTCCATGACCGTCTTCGCCGACCAAGACTCGCGCGAGGCCCTCGAGCTGGCCGGGAGTCTCGGCGAGGCTTTCTGCGTGGACGAGCCTCGCTTCCGGCGCAGCGGCTACGGCCGGGCGATCAACGTGCTCGATCGGATGATGGCCGCGATCCGACCCGGCGAGCCGCCCTTCCGCTTTACTGTCGACAGCCTGTCCCGGCTGCCGGCCATCGCGCACCTGCCTATGGCGGCGATGCCCCGTCCGGAGGGCGAGGGCCTCGCTGCCTTCCGGCGCTGCACGGAAGGCCTCGGAGGCAAGGCCTTCTGCGGAATCGACGTCGGGGGAACGGACATCAAGGCAGTCCTGGTCGACGATGGCCGCATCGTCGATTACAAGGAATACGACTGGTTCCCGGCCAGCTTCTCGCGGTCCCGCCAACTGGTGGACCCGATCTGCCTGATCGCCCGGCTGCTTCAGGCCCGATTGTGGCTTCACCGCGCGGCCATGACTGACGAAGCGCGGAAGGAATTGCTCGGTCGGCTCGCGACAGCCATGGACAGGGAGGCGAGCGATGCCGCGATGACGCTGGCGCTGACCGGCCTCGAGGCCGAAGGCTTCGACGGGGAGCTCCGCTTCGACGGTATCGGCCTCTGCTTCCCCGATGTCGTGGTCAGGGACAAGATCGTCGGCGGCGAGGTTTACAAGACTCGGGGTATCCGCAGCAATCCGGCTATCGACTACGAGTCCGATTTCGCCGAGCTCACCGATCTCGACTCGAGGCTGAAGGCCTGGGTGCGGCCCCGGGGCAGGGTGCGGATCATAAACGACGGTCCGATGGCTTCGTTCACGGCGGCGGTCGAGATCGCAGCCTCGAGCGAGGCCGACGAAGTGGCCAACGGCGTCTTCGCCCATACCCTCGGCACAGAGCTCGGCACCGGCTGGGTGACCGGAGCCGGGGCCATCCCGGACATACCCTTGGAGGTCTACAACTTCATCATCGACCTCGGAAGCTGGCCGGAGCGGGCCCATGAACCCGACGATCTGCGCAGCGTCAACAATTTCAACACGGGGCTGTCAGGCACCCTGCAGAAGTATTGCAGCCAGTCGGGAGTATTCCGCCTCGCCCTGAAATACTTCCCCGCCGAGCGCCCCGACCTGTTCCGCGAGCTGCAGGACAAGGGCTTCATAGTGGAGCGCAAGGTCGGAACGTCCACGGGCTGGTATGTCCCCACCGAGCCGGTCGATCGGCGAAAAGCCTTCCTCGAGCACATGATGCAGCTGCCCGATCGGGAGAAGGACGAGACCAACCGCAAGATCTGGCGCGAGATCGGCGAAGCGGTGGCGGTGACCCTGCTCGAGACCAAGCGCATCCTCGAGCCCGGCTCGGACGAGCGCTTTCTCTTCGGCCGCATGGTCAAGAACCGCAGCTGCTTCGATTTGATGGTGGAGGGCGGTCGGAGCGTCAAGAGCGACATCTCGCTCGTAGTCGCCGGAACCGGCATGGCCAACACGTCCCTGATGAAGCAGCTCGAGCGGCATCCCGAGTTTACGGTCGCCCAATTCGCCCAGGCCATAGGCGCCGTGTACTTCGCCAACAGCCATTAAGGAGGAACGAATCGTGCGTGAGCAGAATTACCTGGACAATCTGGTGGGAGTCTTCGGGCACCCGGCGGCCGAGAACCCCGGCGTGATCATCCAAGAGGCCGCTTTTCGCGATCTGGGACTCGAGCGCTGGCATTTCCTGACCATCGACGTCGATCCCGGCAAGCTCGGCGACGCCATCCTCGGCCTGAAGGCCATGAAGTTCCGGGGCATCAACTGCACGATCCCGCACAAGATCGAGGCGCTCAAATACATCGACAAGGTGGCGCCCAGCGCCAAATTGATCGGCGCGGTCAACACCATCATCAACGACGACGGAGTCCTGACCGGCGAGAATACGGACGGCCAGGGCTTCATGATCGCCCTGGAAAGCGCCGGGGTCGCCGCCAAGGGCAAGAATGTCGTAGTGCTCGGGGCCGGCGGCGCTGCCCGAGCCATCTGCGTCGAGCTGGCACTGGCCGGCGCGCGCCGCCTGACGATCGTCAACATTCCCAAGGACATGGCCCTGGGCGCGAGTCTCGTGAAGATCCTCGAGGAGAATACCGAGGTGGCCGTCGACTATGTGCCGTGGGTGGATACGTTCAAGATTCCCGCCGGGACCGACATTCTGGTCAATGCCACCTCCATCGGTCTGTACCCGAATGTCGACGACAAGCCCAATATCGACTACGACAGTATCGCCAAGGGCACCTATGTCCAGGACGTCATCCCGAATCCGGCCTACACCCCCTTCCTGCAGGAGGCCGAAAGGCGCGCTCTGCGATGGCAGAGCGGCATGCAGATGCTGGTCAACCAGGCGGCGCTCAACATCACCATGTGGACCGGATTGAAGCCGAACAAGGACGTGATGATAAGGGCCCTGGAAAAGGCCTTGTCGTGACCGATCGCCGCGCTTTCGGCGATTGAACCTAGTCGGTCGACATGTATAATATCCTCCGGATGCCCGATCCCGGGGCTATCCTATTCGGAGGTGGGTCTTTGGACGTTTTTCATCATTTCCTTGCGGATGCCGCGAAAGCGGATCGCGTTCCGGGCGGCTCGAGGGTTTTCGGTCGGACGGAAGCGCCCAGGGGAAATCGCCGCGGAGCCGCGGCGGCCGCGCTCGAGGCATGAACAATACCGAGCGGAAGGACAAACCCCGCGCCCGCGGGAAGTTCGGCAACCGGGAAATCATCGTCGCGGTTCGGGACGCGGTGCTCAAGGCGGGAAGCTGTCGCGTCGCGGACCTCGCCAGGGATCTCGGCGTCTCGGAAGTGTCGATTCGAAAAAGCCTCGACGAGCTCGAGCGCCAGGGCATAGTGCGCCGATTCCACGGCGAAGCGCGCATCTACAACGGCGACGAAATCCCCTTCCGCATGCACGTCCACTATGCCGAAAAGCAGGCGATCGCGGGCAGGGCGGCCGCCTTGGTCGAGCCGGGAGACACAATACTCATGGAGGCGGGGTCGGCAATCGCCATGTTCGCCGAGCGGATCAAGGACTTGCGCGGGCTGACGGTCATAACCACGAATGTCTTCATCGCGCGCCTGTTCCGCGGCTCGAAGGTGCGGGTGATCGTCCTGGGCGGGCTCTACCAGGAGGAAAGCGAGAGCCTGGTGGGACCCGCAGTCTGCGAGTCCATCAGGGCGATCGGCTTTTCAAAGTCCTTCATAGGCGTCTCCGGATTCACCATCGCCGGAGGCTTCATGCTGAACGACGTCGCGCGGGCCGAAGTGACCCGCTCGATCCTCGAGCGCGGGGCCGAATGCGGGGCGAAAGCCTGGGTCCTCACCGACTCTTCGAAGTTCGGCGTCTCGCACGCCGCCCTGATCTGCTCCGACCTCACCCAAATCGCGGGCGTGGTGACGGATATAGGCATTCCCGAGGATTGCAGACGCCATTTCGAGACCGCGGGCCTTCAAATCCTGACGTGAGCCATTCTATCCCCCGATAGCGCGCCGATCCTCCCGGCCTCCGCGGAGGCCTCGCAGGGCTTGACCAAGGCTCGTCGAATTGGTATGTTTACGAATACTACGGAAATGAAATATTCAGGTCGGAACGAGGCGCCTACGATGAGGGAAATCGAGCTTACCGAGCTCCTCGGGGCCATATACAGGAAAATCATGAAGCGCCTCTCGCACTACGCGAAGGCGGAGGGCCTCTCGATGACCGAGGGCATGGTCCTCTGGAGGATACACAGGCTCGGTACGACTCGCGTTTCCGAGATCGCGACGCAGATCGGTCTGCCGCCCAGCACGCTCACGGGCGTGCTCGACCGCCTGGTCGCGGACGACTGGCTCGAGCGCGTGGACGATCCGGAAGACCGGCGCGCCGTCGTCATGAAGAGCACACCGAAGCTGGCCGAGTTCGTGAAGGGCGGCATGAGCGCGAGCTCGAAGAGCCTGGCGAGGTGCTTCCGGAACCTTCCTCCCAAGATGCTCGATCGGCTCGTCGCCGATCTCGGCTCGGTGCTCGAGTGCCTCGACAGCGACGAGGAGGCCCGGCGTTGAGCGACACCGCCGCGGGACGGGGCGTCGCCGATATCGGAGGGCACACGAGCCACTGGGTGGCTCCCGTCCTCGTGGCCCTCATCGGCGCCTTCATGTCCATCCTCGACTCGAGCATCGTCAACGTGGCGATCCCGAAGATCATGAACGTGTTCAACGCCTCCACGGACTCGGTCCAATGGGTGTCGACGGTCTACATGCTGGCGCTCGGCGTCATCGTGCCCCTGTCCGGTTGGCTCGGCGACAAGCTCGGCTACAAGAGGCTGTACATAATCTCGATGGCGATCTTCGTCGCCGGGTCCCTCCTCTGCGGCGTCTCGTGGAGCCTGAACTCCCTGATAGGCGCGCGGGTCCTCCAGGCGGTCGGGGGCGGAATGATCATGCCCACGACGATGGCGATGATCTACAAGATGGTCCCACGCGAGAAGATCGGCGGCGCCATGGGGATATTCGGCATGGCCCTCCTCGTGGCCCCGGCGCTGGGCCCGACCATCGGGGGCTACCTCGTCGAGTACGTCGACTGGCGCTGGATATTCACCATCAACCTCCCCATCGGGGCCGTGGGGATCCTCCTCTCGATCTTCGTCCTGCCGGAGTTCCAGTCCAAGGATCCGGGCAAGCTCGACCTGGCCGGGGCGGCGAGCTCGGCCTCGATGCTCTTTTGCCTCCTTCTTGCCTTGAGCAAGGGCCAGGAGTGGGGCTGGCTCGACGAGAGGACCGTCCTCCTCTTCGCGATCTCCCTCTTCTCCTTCGTCCTCTTCATCTACCTCGAGCTGAGCTCCGAGAATCCTCTCCTGGAGCTGAGGGTATTCAGGTACCTCTCCTTCACGATGGCCAACCTCCTCGTGGTGGTGACGACGGTGGGCATGTACGCGGGCCTGTTCTACCTCCCCCTCTTCCTGCAGAGCGTGAGGGGGATGGGGGCGATGGAGACGGGCCTCCTCATGATGCCGGGCGCCCTCCTTTCCGGGCTGCTGATGCCGGTCACCGGCAGACTCTTCGACAGGGTCGGGCCGAGGCCTCTCGCCCTCTTCGGGGTGGCCCTCCTCGCCTTCCTCACCTACCTGTTCCACGACCTCAACCTCGCGACGGCGACCGCGACGATCACCTTCTGGGTATTCCTGCGCGGAGGCGTGATGGCCTTCGCCAATATGCCCGCGCAGACAGCGGCGCTGGTGGACATCCCCACGGAGCTCGTCGGTCGGGCCTCGGCCATCACCAACATCATCAGCCGGGTCTCGAGCTCCTTCGGGCTCGCCGTCCTCACCTCGCTGCTCACGAGCCGCCAGGCCTTCCATACGGCGCGCTACGCCTGGTCGCTCACGGCCTCCGATCCGACAGTCGCCGGCGCCATCGCGACGGTCTCGGGAGCGATCGGAGGAGGCGGCCGGGGGAGGACCGGCGCTCTCCTCTGGCTCCAGGGCCAGATAGCCAGGCTGTCCTTCGTCGGCGCCGTCGACGACGTCTTCGTGGTCGCGGCGGCCTTCACCGTCCTGGCCCTCCTGCCCGCTTTCTTCCTGAAGCGCGGCAAGGAGGGCGCGGGCGGCCTGGGGCGCGCCGCCTCCGCGGCGGATTAGCGGGGTCGCCGGATCATTTTCCCCGGACGGGGGAGCGCGTTGCGCGACACCAGCCGACCGGGACTCGATATACATGAGGGGTCGATACATGCAGAGGAAGAAGATCATCATCGCGATCCTCGCGGTCGTCGCCGTCGCGATCCTGGGCATAGTCGGCTACTACGCGTACGAGGCCAGCCGGTACGTATACACGGACGACGCGCGCGTCGCCGCCAACGTAGTCGTTGTCACTCCGGAAATACCGGGCAAGATCCTCGAATGGCGGGTCAGGGAGGGCGACCAGGTCGAGGCCGACGAGCTCCTGGGAAGACAGGACCTGGGATCGGCGCTGACTTCGGGGAGCCTGAGCCCCCAGACCATGGGAGCCGTGGCGGGTGTCTTCGCCGAGAAGGCGTCCATCAAGGCCCCGATCGCCGGGCAGGTGATCCAGTCGAACGCGGTCGTCGGGCAGATGGCGGCGCCCGGGACATCGCTAGCCGTCCTCGCCGATACGAAGGGTCTCTATATCTCGGCCAACATCAAGGAAGGCGACATCTCGCGGGTCAAGGTCGGCCAGGAGGTCGCGCTCTCTGTCGACGCGTACCGCGGCCGGGAATTCCTGGGCCGCGTCGAGAGCATCGGCCGGGCGACATCCTCCACCTTCTCGCTCCTCGCCGCCCAGAGCGGGGGCGGAAACTACACGAAGGTCATCCAGGTGATACCCATCCGGGTCGCTATCGTCGACGCCGGCGACGCGCGGCTGATGATCGGCATGAACGCCACGGTGAAGATACACCTGCGCGGCGGACAGGGGAACTGACATGAGGATTAAAAGGACAGGAGCGTTCGCGAACCAGTTCGCGTTCGCGAACCAGTTCGCGTTCGCGAAACATCTCACGCTCGCGGCGGCGTTCGCGCTCGCCGCGACGACCGCGCTCGCGACGCTCGCCGGCTGCGCCGGCAAGGGCGCGTCGTCCGCTGCGGCGGCGATACTGACCGCGCAGGCGCGCGACGACGCCGTCTCGCGGGAGATATCCATATCGGGCGTGCTGGCGCCGAACAGGACCGTCAACATCTTCCCCAAGCTCTCCGGCCTGGTCAAGGAAGTCACGGTCGACGTGGGCGACCGCGTTCGGGAGGATCAGCTCCTCGTGCAGATCGACGTCAAGGAGCTCGAGGCCCAATTGAAGGTCGCCGAAGCCTCGGTGTCCACGGTGAGCGACCAGGGCGCGCAGGCCAAGGTGGGCATCGAGACCGCGAGGCTGAACCTGGACATGGCCCGGAAGAACTACGATCGGACCAAGGCCCTCTTCGAGACCCAGGTGACGACTCAGAGCCAGATCGACGATGCGCAGACCAAGCTCGACCTCGCCAAGACGGCCTACGACAACGCGCAGCGCCAATACCAGACCGTCGCCGTCTCGACTCTGGCCCAGGCCGAGGCCCAGGCCAATCTCATAAGCGTGCAGATTTCGAACAGCCAGATAGCGAGCCCGATCTCGGGGACCGTCACGAACAGGAACATCAATCCAGGCGAGCTCAGCTCCCCGAGCGCCCCTCTCATGACCATAGCCGATACGACCAATCTCAAGCTCCAGGGCGACCTATCGCAGGACGATGTCCTGGCGATCAGGGACGGCGACAAGGTGCACGTGAGCGTCGACGGTCTGGGGGGGCCGGGCTACGAGGGGAGGGTGACGCAGGTGGGTCCCATAGCCGCCGCGACCGGTCAATACTTCCCCGTCGCGATTGGCGTCCTCAACGACGGCAGGCTCCTCGCGGGCATGACCGCCAAGGCCAACCTGACGATAACGAGCGACAGGGGGGTGGTCATACCGATCGCGGCCATCGCGCAACGCAGCGGCGACTCGACCGTCTTCGTAATCAAGGACGGTATCGCGTCCGCGCGCACGGTCAGGCTGGGCCCGCGCAACGCGTCGGAGGTCCTGGTCCTCTCGGGCCTGGCCGCGGGCGAGATCGTCGCGACCAGCGGCGCCAGCGGCCTGCAGGACGGCGACCGGACCGTCGCCGTCGGACAGAAGGCCGAAGCGGGGGCGACGAGATGAGTCGCTCGCTCGGCGCGAGGACCGCCGTCGCTCTCGCGCTGGCCCTCCGTGTCCTCGGCGCAACAGGGGTCGCGGCGGCCCAATCGACTCCCGCCGCGGCGACGCCCAAGGCCCTCAGCGTCGAGGAGGCCGTGGCCTCGGGTCTCGCGGCCGCCCCGAGCCTCCTCTCGGCGACCCTCGACGCTCGAGCCGCGAAATTCCGCGAAGCCGACGCCCGCTACAGGATGCTGCCTTCTCTTGCCGTCTCGGCGGGCTACACCCAGCTCTCGGTGGAGCCTCTTCCCTCGCTCTCCGGCGTCCCGCTGCCCCAATCGGTCGAGCAATATCTCTATGAGAACAGCGGCCTGGTCGATTCCCTGCTCCAGGAGCTCTCCGCGCCGACCTCGGAGAAGGACCTTCGGGTCGACCTGCAGTATCCCGTCTTCGCGGGCTTCCGCCTGCGCGAGGCGGCCGAGATCGCCAAGTACCAGGCCCTCGGGAAGGCCGCCGCCGCCGAGCTCGCGAGGCGCGCCCTCGTCTTCGAGATAAGGCGCGCCTACTGGGAGGCCGTGCGGGCCCGGTCGAACGTCGACGCGCTGCGCAAGGCCCTCGATCTCGAGTCGGTGATGAAGGACGAGGTCGCCGGGCTCTCGGCCCAAGGCATGGCCAGCGGCGCCGACAAGCTGGGAGAGGAGGCCCGGTTCGATCAGGCGACGCTCGCCCTCGACGAGGCCCTGGCGGGGAAGGATCTCGCCTCCCTCGTGCTCTCCTCCCTCGTCGGGGATACCGACTCCCGCTCCGTCGCCGTGGTCGAGTATGCGCTGGTATCGGTCCCCGGGGCCTCGCCTCCGCCCGGCGGGCTTTCGGACTCCGACCTGGTCGACGCCGGGCTCAGGGCCCTCGTCGAGAAAGCCCTCGCGAACAGGCCCGAGACCCGGGCGGCGAGCATGGTCCTGAGCGCGGCCGCCGCCTCGCGGGCCGCGGCGAAGGGCGAGCTCTATCCGAGCCTATCCGTGGTCGGCAGCATTTCCTACGCCGATCCCGATCCCCGGATCTTCCCGGCGGTAGATGTCTTCAATCTTTCGTGGTCGATCGGCGCTCGGCTGCGGTACGACATAGGCGCGGTGCCGGGCGCGATCGAGCGAGGCAAGGCGGCCGAGGCCGATCTCGGGAAGGCGCGGGCCGATCTCGAGCGGCAGCGCGACGCTATCGCGCTCGATCTGCGCAAGTGCGCACTGGCGCTCAGGCGCGCCCGCGACTCCCTCATGCTGACCCGCTCCATGGTCGGGCAGGCCGAGGAGGCCAGGCGCGTCGCCGAGGCCAAGTTCGAGAACGGATTGGCCAAGCGCTCCGAGGTCCTCCAGTCGGAGATGGCCCTCCTCCGCTCGAACATCGCCGTGGAGAACAGGCTCATCGACGTGGAAATCGCCGGTGCCGACCTCCTGAGGGCCGGAGCCTTGGAATGAGGACACATGACTCGAACCAAGCGGTGGATCGCCGGGAGGCGTTTCGCCGATTCGCCCCGTCAGCTGGAGGTCGACCCTCGGCGTCCTCCGAGCCTCAGCCTGCCGGGACCGAGGAGGCAGAGGGCCAGCGCGCTCAGGAGGAAGAAGGCGTCCACCTCCAGAGCCCAGCCTCCGGTCTTCGAAATGGTGAACATGGCCGGCAATCGAACGAGGAGGATGGCCACGAAGAGGTCGAGAGCCACCACGAGGGAGGAGAGCCGCGTCCAGATGCCGACGATGACCAGGATCGGGGCCAGCACTTCGCCGATGTAGACGCCGTAGGCGATGAAGGTCGGCAGGTGGTTGGAGGCGAGGCTGCCCTCGATGAAGTCTATCCCATGCAGGATCTTGCCGATTCCGTGGAAGACCAGGAGACCCCCCAGCATGATCCTCAGGATAAGCTTGCCGACGTCTTCCAGGTCGGTTCCCCCGATTTTGTCCATCGTACCTCTCCTCGAGGTCCGGCGCGCCGCCTACGGCCCGATACCAAAAAATATAGCCCCGCCACCCCGTAGTCAAGCGAACTCCGTCCCGGGGACTGATTCGTTATTGTCACACAATCCCTTTTAGTTCAAACTGAGCACCGAAAATCCGAGGAGGACATCATGAATCTGACCGGCAACACCATCGTGATCACGGGGGGGACCTCGGGCATCGGCCTAGGCATGGCCGAACGCTTCCTCGCCCTGGGGAATAAAGTCGTCATCTGCGGGCGCCGGTCCGACAGGCTGGTCGAGCTGGCGCGGAAGCACCGCGGCCTGGTCACCAAAGTCTGCGATGTGGCCGATGAGCGGCACCGCCTCGACTTCTTCCGGTGGCTGACCGCCAACCATTCCGACATGAACGTCCTCGTGAACAACGCCGGGGTCCAGTTCGCGGGGACGGTCGGATCGGGCCTGGACTTCACGCGGGTCAGGCAGGAGATCGAGACGAACGTCTTCTCGGTGCTCCACCTCTCGGACCTTCTGGCTCCCCTCATCCAGGGGAAGCCGGGGGCGGCCATCGTCAACGTATCTTCGGGCCTGGGATTCGTCCCCATAGCGCACATGACCGTCTACTGCGCCACCAAGGCCTTCGTGCATTCCCTGACCATGTCCATGAGGCAGACCCTCAAGGCCAAGGGAGTCGAGGTGATCGAGGTGATCCCGCCCGGCGTCGACACCGAGCTCGGGAAGGAGAGACGGACCGACCCCGACCAGACCCACGGCGGGATGCCCCTCGGGGAGTTCATCGATGGGCTCTTCCTCGGGCTGGAGAGGAAGGACGCCGAGATCCCGGTCGGGATGGCCGTGGGGCTCAGGGAGAAGGGCGAGGCGATGTTCGAGGCGATGAACGCGAGGTGAGGCTGTCCCGGGTCGGAGCCGTCCCGGGAGCCTTCGCTATAAACAGGCAAAGCACATCAATAAAAGGAGGCGTCTCGAATGATTCCGTCGAAGAGCCATGGAGTTTGGGCGAAATTGGTCAAGGGGGAGGTGCAGTACAGCTTGAAGAGCGTACCCGCGGGGCTCATGGTGTCTCGAATGAAGCGCGAAACGGCGAGCGGCGATCCGGCGACTCTGCGGAGGTGCATCGACGAGGTATACGGCTTCTTCGAGAAGTACGAAACGATCCTGCGCGACGACATCGCCAATATTTTCGGAAAGGAGGCCTGACATGCTCGTAGATTTCGCCACGGTTGCCTCGAAGATAGAATCGGGGGAAACCCTCTTCCTCGCCGGCGACGAGAGTCTCCTCGAGCGTCTGCCGAAGGGCGACTGGATTGGCGGCACCATACCGTATTTCATGGATAGGAAGGGCGGGACGACGTCGAAGGACGCCATCTTCCTCAGCGCGGCCCCCGAGGCCTCGGGGCTCAAGATCGCCTGGTACGGCGAACGCGATCTCGAGCGCCTCGTGCCGGACGCGCCCGACAACGGCTTTTCCCTCATCATCATTCCGGCGACCAGTCCGGCCCACATAAGCTACGCCCGCAACGCTCCAGGCTACAAGGGCATCTTCCTCAAGCCCATCATCGGGTGGATAGCGGGTGTGCATCTGGACGACCTGGGCAGGATCTCGCCCAAAGTCTTCAACGGCGCGACCGGCGAATCCTCAGATTCCAAGGCCATCGCCCTGCATCTCGAGCTCCCCCGCGGCAAGCAGGCATCGATCGGGATCGTCAACCTGTTCCGCCAGGGCGGGGGCGAGGTTCTTTCCTTCGAGGAGGAAGGCTTTTCCGTCGCGAATTGCCTCGTCGGCGGCAAGAAGGTCAACTTCGCCGAGTACCTCGTCTCCGGGAAGATAGACACCCGCCTGCCCCTCGTGGCCGACTACAGCGGTACCATGGTCAACGTCAGCTTCCAGTCGGTCGACGAGAAGAAGGGGACCGTCGCCCTCTACGCGCCGGTGTTCAAGAACGTGGAATACAGGATAGCCGAGCCCGTCCAGGATTACGTGGCGAGCTTCTCGGCGACCATGCCCAGCGGCTCGATCGAGCCGGCCTTCGCCTGCAACTGCATCCTCAACTATCTGTACGCGAACCTCGAGGGGAAGCGGACGGGCACCATCACGGGGCCCGTCACCTTCGGTGAGATAGCCTATCAGCTTCTCAATCAGACCCTGACCTATCTCGAGATCGTCGATACGGGCAAGTAGGCGGCCGGGCTCGGCGACGCCCTCGGGCGAAAGGCTGGGGTGCGAATGGTACATGCGATCGGCTCCGCGAGACTCCTTCTCATACTCTCGGGATTCGTGTTCGCGTGCTCCTTCAGTCCCGCCTTCCCCGAGGGCAGCCCGATCATCGCCTACCAGGTCGGGGCCTTCCTCGATAGGAAGAACGCCGATCGCCTCGTCGAGAAGCTGGGCGCCAAGGATATCGTCGGCGATATAAGCAGGAAGGCGGTCGGGGGGAAAACGTTCTGGGCCGTGACCGTCGCCGTGTCGGGGATCCCCTTCGAGAATCTCCGACAGGAGCTCCTCGATGCCGGATTCGCGTCCTTCCCCGTCTTCAGGCCCGCCAAATGAGATACGAGGCTCGGGTCTCGGAACCCGCCGTCGGCGGTCCATGTGACTCCAGTCACTTTCCGATGGCCGATTCCCGCCTATACTCTAGGTATACTCGCGATACCGAAGAGGAGAAGTGCATGGCTGGATCTAAGGTCAAAGACATGATCAAGGCCGGAGCGAAGATCATCGACGTGCGAACGAAGGGAGAGTTCGAGGATGGGGCCTATCCGGGCGCCGTCAACATCCCCCTCGACGTCCTGCCCGCGAAGCTGGGCGAGCTCGGCCCCAAGGACCAGCCGATAGTCCTCTATTGCGCCTCGGGCGCGCGCAGCGCCGCGGCCGCCCGTCTGCTCCGGCAAGCCGGCTTCCTCGACGCCGTGAACGCGGGCGGCCTGGACGACGTGCCGCGCTGATGGGCGGCCGGGTCACGGAACGAGTCTGTCGAAATCGGGCGAGAGGATTATCGATCCGCGCGACAGCTCCAGGGCTTCGCGCTCCTCCCAGTCCTTGAGTATGCGGCTGACTACCTCGCGCGACGTGCCCAGATGATCCGCCAGCTCCTGATGCGTAGCCGAGATCCGTCGATCGGTCGCGGGCGAGGAAGAATCGATCAGCCATTGGCGAAGCCGCTCGTCGACGTGTCTGAAGGCTATCTCCTCGACGAGCGTCATTACCTCCGCCATGCGGATGGAATACTGATCGAGCACGAAGTTCCTGAAGGCGGTCCCTTCGGCGAAGAGCGCGCGGAAGGCATCGATCGGCATGAAGGCGGCGCTCGTGGCGCGCTCGGCGACTACCGTCGCCGGGAAGGACGCGAGGCCTCCTCCTCCGCAGGCGGCGCTCAGGATGCAGCTTTGTCCCGCCTCTATGCGATAGAGCGTGATGCTGCGGCCCGACTCGGCGGTCTTGAACACCCGAATGACCCCCTCGAGGACGAAGGGTACGCTCGAGCATGCCTGCCCTTCGCGAAGTATGGTCGTTCCGGCTTCCATCTCCCTGAAGCGCAGCTTCTCGAGCAGGATCCGCCGCTTCGCCGTCGGCCACTCGCCGCTCGGGAAGAGGGAGCCGAATATCCCGAGGAATCCGTCGATCGATCCGAGCGCGCTCTTGGGAAGCATTCCCGCGATTATACAGCATTCTATTTTTATTTTCCCTTTCGGTACCATTCCAGCCGAGGTCGATCATGAAGCGTCTTCTCGAGCTGTTTCCCGGCATCGCCGTCTCCTTCGCCCTGGCGCTGCCAGCCTGGATCCTCGGAAGGCTCGTTCCCATCGTGGGCGCGCCGATATTCGCCATCGTGGCGGGGATGCTCCTCTCGTTCTTCGGGCGCCCGAGCGTCCTCGAGGGCGGCATCGGGTTCGCGGGCAAGAAGATACTCCAGTACTCGATCGTATTCCTCGGCTTCGGCCTGGATCTCGGCGTCGTTCTCAAGGTCGGCCTCGAGTCCTTGGCCGTCATGGTCTTTACGCTCTCGGCCGCCTTCCTTACGGCCTACCTCGCGGGCAAGGCTTTGAGGATCGACTCCAAGGTCAAGATCCTGGTAGGCGTAGGGACGGCCATCTGCGGCGGCTCGGCCATAGCGGCGACCGCCCCCGTCATCGATGCCGACGAGGAGGAGGTCGCCTTTTCCATCTCGACGATCTTCCTCTTCAACATCGTCGCCGTGTTCCTCTTCCCCGCCCTGGGCCATATCATGGGCATGACGCAGCAGGCTTTCGGCCTTTGGGCAGGTACGGCCATAAACGATACCTCCTCGGTGGTGGCCGCGGCCTTCTCGTACGGGGACGACGCGGGGCGCTACGCCACGATCGTCAAGCTCACGCGGACGCTCATGATAATTCCCGTCACCCTCGTGCTCGCCTTCGTACGTTGGCGACGCGCGGAAGGCGGGCGCGGCCGTCTCGACCTCGCGAGGATCGTCCCCTGGTTCGTCCTCGGATTCCTCGCGGCCTCGCTCGCGAGGACTCTCGGCGCATTGCCCGCATCCTTCACCTCGGCCCTCCCCGAGATCGGGAAGTTCGGCATATGCGTCGCCATGGCCGCCATCGGCCTGCGGTCGAATCCGCTGAAGCTGGTCCGCAACGGAGTCAGGCCCATACTTCTCGGTCTCGCCTGTTGGATCTCGGTCGCCGTCGTATCGTTGATAGTGCAGTGGCCGAGGGTATAATAGTACGTATCGCGAGGTGACTAATGACGCGTCAATATCGATGGTATCGTCCATTTCTCGCTATAGCGGCGCTCGGCCTTTCCATTTCCGCTCTCTTTGCCCAGAGCAATGCTCAGGCGAAGCCCTGGTACGCGGGCGGACTCGAGAAGCTCGGCTTCACGGTCTTCCCTAAGCCTCAGCCCCTGGAGGACTTCTCCATCCAAGCCTTGGGCGGTTCTTCCTCCAAACTCAGCGACCAGAAGGGAAAGATCGTCCTTCTCAACTTCTGGGCCACGTGGTGCCCGCCCTGCCGGGCCGAGATGCCGGCGATAGACAGGCTTTGGAAGAAAACGAAGGACAAAGCCTTCACGGTCATGGGGGTCAGCGTCGGCGAGGAGCCCGGCACGGTGAAGGACTTCATCGCGCGCCAAGGCTATAGCTACCCGATTTTCGTCGATCCCAGCGGCGCCCTCGGATCGGCCTTCGGGGCACGCTCGATCCCGACGAGCTATATCCTGGATAAGTCGGGCGCGGCGATAGCGGGAAAGATCGGAGGAGCCGCATACGACGACGCCGAAGCGATAGCATTTTTCGGCGAGCTCGCCTCCCGATGAATGGAGTCGGCCTCCTGACGGCCGCGGCGGCGGGCCTCCTCAGCTTCCTCTCGCCCTGCGTGCTTCCCCTCATTCCCGCCTACCTCTCCCTCCTATCAGGCTATGGCCTGGTCGACATCAGATCCGGCTCGGGACGCTTTCGCGTCCTCCGGAGAACCATTGCCTTTTCCGCGGGTTTCACCCTCGTGTTCACCGCCCTGGGCCTGGTTTTCTCGGGCGCATCGATGCTGCTCGGCGGGCTCTCGCGCGGTATCGCGATGATCGCGGGGATCCTCGTCATCGTCTTGGGCATAAATCTCGTTTTCGACTTCATCAAGGTCCTCGATCTCGAGGCTCGCTTCCATTCGGCGAAGGCGCCTCGCGGCTACGCGGGAGCCTTCCTCGTCGGCCTAGCCTTCGCTGCGGGTTGGTCGCCCTGCGTGGGGCCGATTCTCGCTTCGATTCTTCTCTTCGCGGCGAAGGAAGGGAACGCGGTCCGGTCGGCGCTTCTCCTTGTCGCCTATTCGATCGGGCTGGCGCTGCCCTTTCTAGCCGCGAGTCTGTTCTTCGAGCGGCTCACTCCCCTGATAAGCTGGTTCAAGCGGCATGCGATCGGCGTTCGAGTCGCCTCGGGCATCCTCCTCGTAATCTTGGGAGCCTTCATGGCGCTCGGAAGACTGGCCGCCATCAGCTCCATTGCCGCGCGCTACGGAGACTCGCTCGCGCGGACGATAGAAAGATCGCCCGGAGCGATGCGCTATGCGTCGACAGGCTTCTGGGTCCTGATCGCCGCCTCGATCCTATTCCTTCCCATCTTGCGCGGTCGCAAGGCGCTCGCTCCGGCCCGAACCTCGATTGCCGTCGTATTTCTCCTGATCGCGTCGGGCGATCTGATCGGCCTATGGTCGACGGCGCGACTCGTCGCCGGATGGCTTTCGTTTCAGGGGACATGAGGGGAATAAGTAGTGCGGTCATTGGCGCGGCATCGATGCGAGCGCTTTCTCCGGCTCCTGCCCCTCGATGATCCGCCCGCGAAGTCGGGCGAACTCGGCCCCAAGGACAGGGAGAACATGAAGTCGAACGCCGTCGGCTATATAAGTCCTCCGGACCACGTGCCATGGCTCCTCAGGGCCATGCTCGCGATGGTAGAACGACATCTGGGCAAGCCGCTTATCGCAAATCGGATACTGGCCTGGTACCCCAGAGCGTTTTGGGGCTCGGGGATCATGGAAGGCCTCGTGGCCCGCGACGAGCCCGAGCTGCCCAAGCGCCTGCTCAAGCTCATACGAGTATATGTGTCCTTCCTCGCTTCCTGTCCTTTTTGTATAGACTTGAACGCGAAGGAGTACAGGGAGGTCGGCATCAGCGACGAGGAAATGCTCGCCCTTCGGGGCCTAAAGAGTTTCGAAGAAGTCGCCAGCATTGTCGCGCCGGAGCGGGCGGCCCTCGAGTATGTCAGATGCGCAACTTCGACTCCAGTGGCCTTCACGCCAGCGGTCATCGACGAGCTGCGATCCCGTTTTTCCGAGCGAGCGATCGTCATAATAGCCAGCACCTGCGCGCAGGTCAATTTCTGGACCCGACTGATCCAGTCCTTGGGAGTCCAGCCAGCCGGCTTCTCGGCGGAATGTTCGATCCTCGACCTCGAGAAATACCGGACAATGAAATGACCGGGAGCGCCAACTTCCGCGCCTGCGGCGGCGCATACACGACTAAGGCGCGCGGCTACCGCTGAGGCGAAGAGCTGCCAGCATTGTCGCGTCAAGGACTGAACGAGGCGGGCCTCGGGGCAGCCCCGCGGTACGCGGACTTAAAGGCTCGGACTCCGCTCCCTCTGGTTTGTATCCTAGGTCACTTTCGGTTCGATAAATTGAGCATATACTGTCTATCTTGAGCCTAGCTATGGCAGGAGCCGCGATGGGCAAAAGGATCGTGATACTAGGCGGCGTGGCGGGCGGCGCGACCGCGGCCGCGCGCGCGCGGCGCGTCTCGGAGAAGGCGGATATCACCCTGATAGAGCGGGGTCCCTACGTTTCCTTCGCGAATTGCGGACTTCCCTATTACGTCTCGGGCGCAATCGCCAAGCGCTCGAAGCTCCTTCTCCAGACGCCCGAGGGCTTTGATGCGCGTTACGGCGTCAAGGTCCTCGTCGAGACCGAAGCAGTCGAGATCGACCGGGGGGCAAAGCGCGTCAGGGCGGTCGGCCCTGAAGGAGAGTCCTGGATCCCCTATGACAAGCTCATCCTCGCCCAAGGCGGGAACCCGATACTGCCGCCCCTGCCCGGCCTCGACTCGCCCAATGTCTTCAAGCTTTGGACCGTCCCCGACGTAGACAGGATCATGGCCTTCCTCGAGACTCGGTCGCCGAGCTCGGCATTGATAGCGGGCGGAGGATTCGTCGGCCTCGAGATGGCCGAAGCCTTTCGCCAGCGCGGCCTCGAGACCACGGTAGTCGAGCTCATGCCGCGCATCATGTCGACCATGGATCCCGAGTTCGGCGCGATGATAGCCGCCAGTCTCGAGGAGCATGGAGTCCGCGTCCTGACGGGACTCGGCCTCGCGGCCGTTCGCGGCCCCGAAGGCCTTGCCGAGCTCACCGACGGTTCCGTGGTACCCGCGGGGATCGTGCTTCTTTCGATCGGTGTCCGGCCCGAGCTCGCCCTCGCGAAGTCCGCGGGCCTGAGGATCGGGCCATCGGGCGGCCTCGAGGTCGACGAGGAGCTCAAGACTTCGGACCCGGATATCTACGCGGCCGGCGACATGATTGAAGTGCTCCACGAGGTTTCCGGCCGCAGGGTCCGCGTACCCCTCGCCGGCCCCGCGAATCGACAGGGACGCATCGCGGCCTCGAATGCCCTCGGTATGCACATGAAATATAACGGCGCCCTCGGCACGAGCGTGTTCAAGGTCTTCGACGGCGTCGCGGCCTCCACGGGCCTCGGCGAAAAAGCGGCGCGGGAGGCCGGTTTCGAGGTCGGCGCGGCTATCGTCTACAAGGACAACCATGCCTCGTACTATCCCGGCGGTAAGGAGCTGGCCCTCAAGATCGTCTACGATCGGAAGAGCGCCCGCCTGTTGGGCGCGCAGGCTTTCGGGTCCGAGGGAGTCGAGAAGCGCATCGACGTACTCGCCGCGGCGCTTCTGGCCAGGATGACCTTGGACGATATCGCCGAGCTCGACCTCGCCTACGCTCCTCCCTTCTCCTCGGCCAACGATCCCGTAAACGTCGCGGCCTTCGTCGCGCAGAACGATGTCTCGGGATACAGCCCGCTGGAGACGGCGGCCGGTCTCAAAGCCGCTCTCGCCGCCGCAAAGTCCGGAGGCCCGCCCGCGCTGGTCCTCGACGTTCGCAACGTCGGCGAGTACGAGGAAGGCCACGTCGCGCGCTCGCTCAATCTGCCCCTGGACGAGCTGCGCTTCCGCCTCGATGAGGCCCCGCGGGGAATCCGCATCCACCTGCACTGCCGTTCGGGCTTTCGGGCCCACCTTGCGCTGAGGATACTTAAGGGGAACGGCTTCGACGACGTCGTCAACGTTACGGGGGGATACATGGCTATCCTCGCCGAAGGCGGCTTCGATATGGAAACGGCATAAGAAGAGAAAGGGAGTGCATATGGCTAGAGTCACAGTGAATTCCGGAATTTGCGGCTTCAATACCTCGATAACGGCGAACTCGGAGGATATGCAGCACGCAACCCTTCGCATCGAGACCGGCTGCCCGAATCTCAAGCCGCTGGAGGCGGTATCGTTGGATGTCGATGCATATCTCGAATGCTTCGGCAAGATCGGCGAATCGTCGGCTTTCGATTTCGTGCGCGGGCACTGCAAGCATCCCGCCTGCCCGGTCGCGTCGGGAATGATCAAGGCAGTCGAGGTCGCATGCGGTCTCGCCCTCCCGAAAGACGCGAGCATCCATTTCGAGGACGCCCGATAGGCCCGGCCGAGCCTCCCTACCGGCCGCGCGAGCGAACAGCCATCAAACTCCTGCCTTCCCCATCAGGATCCCCGCGATCAGGATCGCCAGCACAAGGGCGGTCGCTACGACGTATCGCCAATCGCGCTCGACGACGAAGGCTATGATCGAGACCGCTACCCGGGCGAAGGGCGTCGCTATCAGGACCACCAGGCCGAGGGAGAGGACCGATGCGGGATCGAGGGCGAGGAGGCCCGCGAGCAGGGCGCCCAGGCTTCGAGGGTAGGGTAGGGCGGCGTCGATCCGCATCTGGCCGGTGAAGAGTCCCTTGACGACGAGGAGGACGAGTCCCAGGCAGATGATCGCCGCGCTCAGGACGACGCCGGACCTCAGGACGACACTGATTATTCTCTCGACCGCGCGCGATGGGCCCGGGCCGCGAGGGTCGCCCGCCTTCATCCCCGCGGCCTCATCGGCCGACTCCGAGGCCGTGCAGGAGCATCTGCGCGGCTATCACCGCGATCACGGCGAAGAAGGCGATGCGTATGCCGACGCCCGCCATCCTGGGAAGGATCCGGGCGCCGAACAGGGAGCCCGCGAGCACGCCGAGGGCGACGGGCGCCGCGACGAAGGGATCGATGTCGCCGCGGCCGAAGTAGATGCTCGCGCTCGCGGCCGCGGTCACGCCTATCATGAAATTGCTCGTCGCCGTCGAGCTCTTTATGGGCATGCCCATGATGTTGTCCATGGCGAGCACCTTGAAGACGCCCGAGCCGATGCCGAGCATGCCCGAGGCCAGGCCCGCGATATACATTATCGCGGCTCCGAGCGGCACGCGGCGCAGGCGGTACTCGATCGTCCGTCCGAGGGCGGGATCGAAGTAGGTTCCCTCGAGCCCCATGGATGCGGCGAATCGTCCGGACGCGGCCGCTTCCTCCGCCTCGGGCGCGGCCGTCCGGCCCCGCAGCTCGGATACGATCCTCCGTCCCGTCGGGACGAGGGAATAGATGAGGACGAGGGAGAACACCACGAAGAGCAGCCGCCCGGCGAGTCGCCCGGCGAGCAGGGCCCCGGTGACGGCGCCGAGCGCCGTCAAGATCTCCAAGAGCATGCCGACCCTGATGTTGGCGAGGCGATCCCTGACGTAGGCCGCGGCAGAGCCGCTCGAGGTGGCGATGACCGCTATGATCGAGGCGCCGGCCGCCGTCCGGAAATCGATATGGAGGAAGAGCGTCATGACTGGGACGACGATGATCCCGCCTCCGAGGCCCAGGAGGGAGCCGGCCGCGCCCGCGACGAATGAGGCGGAGAGCAATTGCGCGAACTCGTACAGGAAGGTCGGCATGGCTTCCTTTGCACCCACGAGGGAAGGATGCGCAGACTATCGGACAGGAAGTAATATAGTTGCGCTGGCCGCATTCGATCCAATATCATTTCGGGAACGGGCCATACCCTGAAGATATGCCCGCGCCCAGCGCAAGGAGCCTTCGATGGACCTGAGGCATTTGAACTACTTCCTCGCGGTCGCCGAGGAGCTCAATTTCGGGCGCGCCGCCGAGAGGCTCCACATCTCCCAGCCGCCCTTGAGCCGCCAGATCATGGAGCTCGAGGAGGAGTTGGGCGTGGCCCTCTTCGAGCGGGGGCCGAAGGGAGTCAAGATCACGCCGGCCGGACTATACCTCGAGAAGGAGGCCGCGAGGGTCCTCGGTCGGGTCGCCCTCGTCAAGGAAAGGATAGGGACCATACGAAACGAAGGATCCAGGGTCGTTCGGATTGGCTTCGTCGCCTCGGCCATGTATTCCTTCCTGCCGGAGCTCATCGGCGAGCTGAGGGGCGAGCTTCGCTCCCTGTCCTTCGATTTCGTCGAGCTGGCGACGAGGGCCCAGGCCGACTCCCTCCTCGCGGGGCGGATAGACATCGGCTTCGTCCGGTCCTGGATCGACGAAGAGGGCGTCCGTTTCGTTCCTATCGCGGAGGAGAGCCTGTCCCTCGTCCGTTCCGCCGGCATGGCCCCGATGGACGATGCCGGAGACCTCGAGCGCTTCGCGACGCTGCCATTTATCGCCTTCTCGATGGCGGCCGCGCCCGGCATCGCGGAATGCGTCCAGAGGGCCTGCGCCGGCGCCGGCTTCTCCCCGAAGACGGTCTTTACCGCCGGCCAGTTCGACTCGGTCCTGAGGCTCGTGGCCGCCGGGCTGGGCTGGTCCATCGTGCCGACGACGGCCCTCCACGGGTCGCGCCTCGGCATCGTCTCGAGCGAGCTTCTCGGCCAGAGCGAGCGGATAATCATCGGCGCGGCGCTCAGGGAGGACGAGGACGATCCCGTCGTCCTCTCCCTTCTCGAGATTACCGAGCGGCACCTGAGCTCCCGCAGGCGAGGCTTGCGGCCGGTGCAGGATCGCGAGGCCGCCGGTCCTTTGTGAGAAGCCGATACCTTCGATCCGGCCATCCAAAGCCGGAGGCCTTTTCTCCTTTGCAGAGTGTTGAAAATGGCTACGGATCCTTTTTCAACACTACCTTGAAACAAGCAATTGCGCAGAAAACCGAAGGTTTTCGAGCAATTGCCTAACAGGCTGTTGAAATGCTTCGAGTATTTCAACAGCCTGTTAGGGGAAGATATCCGGGTGGAGGAAGCGAGCCACGAAGAGGAGCGCAGTGGCCGATCGAGGACCGACCCTCGTCCCGAGACCCGGCTCCAGCCGGTACAGCCTGCCCCGCCTGGCAGCGGGAGTCCGACTCAGGGAATCCGGGCTATCTCCACCGTCTATCGAGATGATGGCCTCCGGTGCCCTATCCGCAGCCTCGGCGAGAATCACCGGCGGCGAGACACCGGCGTAATCGGAGAAGATGTCCCGTCCGCCGGCGGCGGCGATGAGGGCGTGGAAGAAGGAATCCGAGCCGCAGGTGGCCGGGTTCCGGTCTCCTCCCGACAGCCAGAGGACCTTCGGATGCAGCGAGGTCGCTATGCCCTCGGCGATGGACGCGACGCTCCGATAGGCTTTGGTCAGCCTGGCCGCGGCGACGATTCCCTCCTTTTGTTTCCCGGCCAGGGAACCCAGGGCCATCATGGCTTCGGCCAGTCCGCGGAAGTCGCGGGGAGCGTAGATGAATACGGCGAATCCTTCCTTCGCGGGCGATTCCGGTCGCGAAGCCCCACCCGTGGAATCCTCTATCACCAGATCGGGCGAGAGGGCTTCCGCGCTCCGAAAAGCGGCCGACTCCCCATCCGATCCCCCGATTACGGGGATCGCGAGGGCTTCCGCGGGATAGTCGCATCCGAGCGAGCGCCCCACGAGGCGATCCCCGGCCCCGACGGCGAAGAGGACTTCGGCGGCGCCCGGAGAAAAGGAAACGATGCGCTCGGCCGCTGCGCCGAGACTCACGATCCTGCCGGACGAATCCTCGACGGCGATGGCGCTGCCCGCGACGAGGAGCGGCGCGGGCTGCGCCTGGGCGCCGGCCGCGCATAGGGCGAGCGCCAGGACGAGGCGCGTCGCGCACGGACCATTGCCGAAGAATGGCCGGGCGAGGGCTTCGCCCTCCCCGGCCGGTCGCGTGCGCGACATCCTAGGCACGGCTCGTCGTCACTTCAGGAGATAGAATTCCACGCGCCTGTTCTTCCATCGATTCGCGAAATCGCTGTCGGGAACGAGGGGATCGTTGGCGCCCACGCCGTCGGTGACCTGGCGATCCGCCGAGACTCCGCGATCGACGAGAGCCGCCTCGATGGCGTCCGCCCGCGATTTGGACAGGGGGATGAGCACGGTCTTCTGCTCGGCCTCGCCTTTGACCTTGTCGTTCCAGTTGATCATCACCGCGTGGCCTTCGAGCTTGACCTTGTAGTCGGCGAACTTGGCCAGCTTGAGTTTGGCCGCGAGGAGGTCGAGGGTCGCGAGGTTGCGAGCCGCGCGGTCCGCCGGCACGTCCCGATAATTGGCGGTGTAGGCCTTGAACACTATGCTCGATACCCTGATGCGGTAGCCGTCGCCCACCTTCAGCACGAGAATGTCGGTCGCGAGGTTCTTCTTGACCGTGCCGACGTTGCCGAACTCGTCCCGGAGCTTCAGCTCGAGCGGGTAATCGGAGGCGGATTCCACCAGTTCGCCGCTCGTCCCCTTTCCGTCCCAGACGACGGGAGCGGCGGGCCAGCCGCCCTTCCAGCTCTTGAAGGGGCTGTTGCCGGGATCGTAGGCAGTCAGGGACCAGCCCACGATCCGGGCGAAATTGGAGCTCCCGGCCAGGGTGATCGTCTCCTGGTCGCCCGTAGGCTCGCCGTCGGGCGAGAAGAGCTCGGACGAGAGGCCGATGGTTCCCGTGGGCGGGTTCAGGTCGAGGACGAAGGGCTTGGTCTCGACCGAGACGGGCGCGAAGGCGACGCCGTAATCCAGGGAGAGCATCGCGCTGTAGCGGCCTTCGGGCGCGTAGCCGCCGTTGTCGATCTTGCCGTCCCAGACGAGCTGGGCCGGGAATTGCTTACCTTCGCCCTTGAAGCTTTTCACGACGGCATTGCCTTCGTCGACGACGTCCACCTTCCACGAGGCGACGCTTTCCGGGTTACCCGCGGCGAGCTTGAAGCCGATCGTCGCTTCCGAGCCGTCCCCCGTGGGGGCGAATCCGGCCGAGAGCGCCTCTATCGAAGTCGGCTCCGTGGCCGCGTTCAGGCCCTCCACAGTCATGGCTCCGCTGACTTCGCCTACGTTGCCGTATTCGTCCTGGACCTTGGCCACGACGGAATAGCGCGTCCCCGGCACGAGGGTGCCGCCCTCCACGGTCTTGCCGTCCCAGGCGACCTTGTTGTTGGGCCAGTTGCCGTTGAAGACCACGACCGAGACGCCGGACGAGTCGTAGACTGCCATGACCCAGCTCGCGATCTGCGCGAAGGCCGACTTGGCCTGGACGGTGAAGTCGACCGGCTTCTTCGGGCCGATGTCGGCCAGGCCGACCGCCGGCGGATCCACGGTTATCGAGCCCGAGGGCGGCGTCATCACGACGGAGAAGTTCCGGCTCTTGGCCAGCACTGGCTTGAAGGCCTTCCCGTAATCCAAAGCCAGGGTCGCGTAATAGGATCCCTCCGCCACCAGGCCGCCCGAGTCGTCCTTCCCGTCCCAGCGGACGTATTCGGGCAGGTCGCTCGAGACGCCCTTGAAGCTCCGAAGGGTCTTCGCGCTGCCTTTCTCGACGCCCTCGACCTGGACCTCCCAGGACTGCAGATTGGCCTTGGATCCCACGCTGAGCAGGAGGTCGAGGCTGTTCTTGACGCTCGTGCTCGTGGGCGAGAAGCCGGCGCGGCGGGTGCTCAGCGAGCTGGGCTCGGCCGAAGGCACGTCGGCGACGGAGAAGGCGCCTTTGAAGCTGCTCTTGTTGCCGAATTCGTCGGAGACCGAGAGCACGGCCGGATAGGTTTTGGCGGTCTCGACGTAGGTCCCGGCCTCGGTCTTTCCGTCCCATCCCGCCTGGTTGGAGGGTAGGGCCCCGGTCATCGACTTGACTTGGTTCCCCGCGGAATCGTAGACGTCGAGGCTCCAGTTGGCCGCCTTGGCCAGTCCGGGCTTGACCGCGATGGTGACCGCGATGGGCTTGGTGGCGCCGTCGGGTGAGTAGGCGAACTGGGCCGGGTTGGGCGAGAACGAGGCGCTCGGGGGCGTTATGTCGAGGATGAAGGGCTTCGAGGCCGCGGATCCCGGCTTGAACTTGCCGCCGTAGTCGACGGAGAGGTTGGCCTCGTAGGTCGCTTCGGGAGCCAGGATGCCGGAATCGGCCTTGCCGTCCCAGGCGAAGGAATCCGGCAGGCTCGAGAGGTCTCCCTTGACGGTGCGTACCGTCGATTTCTGCTTCTGGTCGACTATGGCCACGCTCCACGAGGAGACCGCGTCGCGACTGCCGAACAGGATCGCGAAGTTGATCGTCTTGAAGCGCTCATCCCCGGAAGGCGCGAGGCCGGTGGCTTCGGCCTGGATCGAGCTGCTCTCCGGATCGGGGGCCGTGAGGGGAGCCTTCGGCTTGGTGGCGCAGCCTGCGAGAGCGAGCGCCATCGCTCCGGCTATCGCGAGCGTTCGCATCGGTTTTGTCAATTGGACTACCTCCTGTGGATCGTCTCACAAGATAAGTTATTTACCGCCGGTCGGAATGTCCAATATCTTATAACTCTTTCTCCATGCGAATAAGGTATGGAAGGCGCGGTCGACCGAGTAGACTCGGGATCGGCGATCGGGATAAATTAGGCCCCTGCGAGGAGCGCGGATGCGGAAATCGCTATATTTCTTCCTGCTCGCGCCTGGAGTCCTCCTTTTGGGGGTCTTCCTCTTCTATCCCCTCATCGTCATCCTGGCGCCGACATTCGCGTCCGAGGCTTCGCCCTTCGAGCGCTACGCGGCCTTCTTCTCCGATCCCTATTACCTGAGGATCATCTACCGCACGGTCCGGATCGCCATCGTCGCGACCGTCGTGTGCATGATCCTGGGAGTGCCCACATCCTATTTCATCTCCCGCCGGAGCCGGCGCGCGAAGTCCTTCCTGATGGCCGTCTCGATCTTCCCCCTCCTGACGAACTCGGTCGTGCGCGCCTTCGCGTGGATCATCGTCCTGGGCCGCAACGGGGTGGTCAATTCCCTCCTCCTGCGGCTGGGGTGGATCGATCGGCCGCTGACGCTCCTGTATACCGAATTCTCCGTCCTGGTCGGCACCATCTACCTCTTCCTCCCCCTCATGATCATCACGCTCGTGGGGAGCATGGACAATATCGAGGAGGACGTCACCGAGGCCGCCGAGAGTCTGGGCGCGAATCGCCTCGCGACCTTCCTCAAAGTCGTCCTGCCCCTGAGCCTCCCCGGCATCATGGTCGGCGGGGTCCTGGTATTCTCCGGGGCTATCACCGCCTATACGACGCCGAACCTCCTCGGCGGCAACAAGAACATGCTCCTCTCGACGCTGATCTACCAGCGCGCAATGAGCCTGTCCGACTGGACCGGCGCGGGCGTGATCGCGCTCGTGATGATCCTCATGACGCTGGCGGTCGTGAAGCTCATGCAGGATCTCGCCAATCGGCTGGACCGGAGCTAGCATGGCCGCGCGAAGGCATCTCGCGTTGACGGCGTTCGCGGCGTTCGTGTTCCTCTTCCTGGCGGCGCCTCTGCTGATCATCGCGGTCACCGCATTCGGCGAGGCGAGCACGATCCGCTTTCCGATCCGGGGCTTCACCTTCGAGTGGTTCGGGGCGGTCTTCGCGTCCCGCTCGTTCATGTCCTCGCTCCGGCTCAGCCTCGTCCTGGCCGTCTACGCCACCCTCCTCGCCCTCGCGATCGGAGTTCCGGCCGCGTACGCCCTCGGCAGGACGACTTTCAGGCGGAACAAGCTCCTGCGCTCCTTCTTCCTCTCCTCCACCTTCGTCCCGGGCATCGTCATCGGGTACGCCCTCTTCAAATTCCTGGTCATAGGCCTGCGCATGCCCGTCTTCGCCGGCCTCCTGTTGGGGCATTTCCTGGTGGTGATCCCCTACGTCATCCGCGTGGTCGGCGCCAGCCTCGAGCAGTTCGATTTCTCGATCGAGGAGGTGGCGCGCAGTCTGGGCTGCAACCGGGCCCAGGCCTTCGCGAAGGCGGTCCTGCCGAACATCGGCTCCGGCATCGTGGCCGCCTTCATGCTGGCCTTCATAAACTCGTTCAACAACATTCCCGTCTCCATGTTCCTGACCGGGCCCGGGATATCCACGCTGCCCAGGACCCTGATGAGCTATATCGAGTACAGCTACGACCCTTCGGTCTCGGCGATCTCGGTCCTCCTCATGGCGATCACGGTCCTGTTGATGTACGGCGTGGAGCGGACTATGGGTATCGGGACCCTGGCGGGATAGGAGAGGGCCATGCCATACGCCGAGCTGCAGGACATCAGGGTCACCTACGACGGGAAGACCCAGGTTCTCGAGGGCCTGAACCTCGGCATCGAGAGGGGAGAGCTCGTCTCCCTCCTCGGGTCGAGCGGCTGCGGCAAGACGACCACCCTGCGCGTGGTCGCCGGCTTCGTCGAGCCGGCGGGAGGCCGCTTCCTCCTCGACGGCAAGGATCTCACCCGGACTCCGGCCCATCGGCGCAACTTCGGGCTGGTCTTCCAGAGCTACGCGCTGTTCCCCCACCTGACGGTCTTCGACAACGTCGCCTTCGGCCTCAAGCTGCGCAGGCTGGGGCCCGGCGAGATCAAGAGGCGGGTGGACGACATGCTCGGCATCACCGACCTCGCGGCCCTCGCCCGCCGCTATCCGAAGCAGATGTCCGGCGGGCAGCGCCAGCGCGTCGCCCTCGCCCGCGCCCTGGTGATCGAGCCGGAGCTCCTCCTCCTCGACGAGCCCTTGAGCAATCTCGATGCGAAGCTGCGGCTCGGGATGAGGGTGGAGATCAAGCGGCTCCAGAAGCGGCTCGGGATCACCACCATCTTCGTGACCCACGACCAGGAGGAGTGCTTCTCGATCTCGGACCGGGTCGCGATCATGAAGGGAGGCGCCATCGAGCAGTTCGACGCGCCCGAGGCGATCTATTCCGCCCCGGCCGACGAATTCGTGGCGCGCTTCGTCGGTTTCACGAATTTCTTCGAGCTCACGAGGGTAGGGGCGGGGCGCTTTCGCGATTCCCGGGGAGACGAGTTCGAGGTGGACGCGGATCGCGAGGTCGGCCGCTGCGTGGGCGCCATCCGCCCGGACGACATCCGACTTTCGGGCTCGAGCCCCTCCGACAGCGGCGCGGTGCCGGGGACCGTCGAGGTGCGCACCTTCCTCGGCAAGAGCTACCAGTACGAGCTGTCCACGGACATCGGCCGGCTGGTCGCCAACGCGCCGAAGGACCAGGCATTCGAGCCGGGGTCGCGGGTGTTCGCGCGATTCCCGTCGAGCAAGATCGTACTGTGCTAGCGGCGGATCGCCGCGAAAGGGGCAATGCATGAAGAGGAAGATGAGAGCGACCATGGCCTTCGCTTTTGCGGCGCTCGCGACCGCGCTCGCCGCGGCGGCCGGCTCGGAAGACGCGGCTCCTTCGGGCGCCAGGACCCTGGTGGTCTCGACCTGGGGCCTCGGCGAGGACGTCCTGTGGCAGGATGTCTACGCGCCCTTCGAGAAGAAATACGGCTGCAAGGTCGTCCTGGAGACCGGCACCACCGCGGAGCGCTACACGAAGCTCGCGGCCAACCCGAATTCGACCGTCGACGTGATCGAGCTCTCCCAGAAGGCCGCGGCCGACGGATACGCGGCGAAGCTCTTCGCGACCCTCGACTACTCCAAGATCCCGAACGCGAAGGACCTGATTCCCGGCGCCCGGGCGATGACCCGAAGCGGCTTCGGCCCGGCGTATACGGTCAACAGCATCGGCATCGTCTACAACCCCGGGGCCGTCGGCTTCGCCATCAAGGAGTGGGCGGACCTGTGGCGCCCCGAGCTGGCGAACAAGATATCCATTCCCGCGCTCTCCACGACCTTCGGCCCGGCCATGGTGTACGTGGCTGCCGACTACGCGAAGGTCCCGGTGGGCAAAGATAGGGGCCAGGCGGCCTTCAAAGCCCTCGAGGGCCTCAAGGGGAACATCGTGAAGACCTACGAGAAATCCTCGGACCTGGCGAACATGTTCTCGAGCGGCGAGATCGTCGCGGCGGTCGTCGGCGACTTCGCCATCCCCATCATCTCAAAGGCCCTGCCCGAGGCGAAGTTCCTGGTCCCCGCCTCCGGGACCTACGCCAACTTCAACACGATCGACGTGGTCGCCTCCTCGAAGAACAGGGACCTCGCCTACGAGTACATCAACTGGCGCATCAGCCGGGAGCTGCAGGAGAGGACGGCCGTCTCCCTGAACGAGGCGCCGGCCAACGCGACGGTCGCGCTCGCGGCGGCGCAGGCGGCGAACAAGACCTACGGCGACGTGGCCAAGCGCGCGAGGGCCATCGACTACGTCCTCGTGAATCCCCTCATGAGCGAATGGACCGAGGCCTGGAACCGCGCGCTCAACGATTAGGGGCGGCCCCAGGTGATCGTCGAGGGGGCCCGCGTCTTCAACGCGTTCAGGAAGCGGTTCGAGGAGAAGTCCGTCCTCGTCCGCGACGGGATCTTCGCGGCCGTCTCCCCGGGCCTCGATCCGCCGCCGGGGGAAACCAGGCTGGACGCGGCCGGCGCGTGGCTGGTCCCCGGGCTCGTCGACATCCACATGCACATCGAGAGCTCGATGACGGTGCCTACCGAATTCTCCCGCGCCGTCCTGCCTCACGGGACCACCACCGTCGTGGCCGATCCGCACGAGATGGCGAACGTCTTCGGCATCGAAGGCATCCGGGCCTTCATGGAGGCGAGGACGGCCCTGGACATTTTCTACGGCATCCCCTCCTCGGTTCCGTCGACGAGGGCGGAGCTGGAGACGACGGGCGGCCGCATCGGCCCCGACGAAGTGGCCGCCCTGGCCGCCGACGACCGCGTGCTCTGCCTGGGCGAGGTGATGAACGCCGCCGAGCTGATCGACGGGGGCGATACGCCGACCAAGCGGATCATACGGCGGTTCAGGGAGGCGAAGCCGCGGCAGCCGATCGAGGGGCACTGCCCGAGGATCGGCGGCGCGGAGCTCCAAGCCTTCATCGCCTCGGGCGTCTGGTCGGACCACACGCAGCAGACGCCGGAATCGATTCTCGAGAAAATCGGCGGCGGCATGTTCGTCGAGCTCCAGCGCAAATCGATCACCGCCGCCAACATCGCGGCCGTGGTCGATAATCGGCTGTTCGAGCAGGTCTGCCTCGTGACCGACGACGTCATGCCCGACCGGCTCGCGGCCGGCCACCTGAACCTCCTCGTCGCCCTGGCGGTCGAGGCGGGCATGAGCCCCGAGGACGCAGTCTATTGCGCGACCTATACGCCCGCCCGCCACATGGGCCTCGGCGACCGGGGCTCGATAGCTCCCGGGAGGATCGCCGATTTCATTCTCCTCGACGATCTCGAGAGCTTCGCCATACGCTCCGTATACAAACGCGGCGAGCCGGTCCCGGCTGGGGGAGCCGCTCGAGGGGCCGAGGCGACGATGTCCTTCCCCCCCGGCTTCCGCTCGAGCGTGCGGCGCCGCCCCCTCGCCGCCGCGGATTTCGCGGTCCGTCCTCCTCCCGGCGCGGTGGCGGGCGTCGACTGCGTGACCATCCGGATCGACCCGCGGTCGACCTTCACCGAGCGCGGCTCCGTCCGCTGCGCGATCGCGGACGGCCTCGTGGACTGGAGCTCCGCCGGGCTCTCCCTCGTCGCGGCCATCGAGCGGTACGGACACGAGGCTCCGATACGCTTCGCCTTCGTCGAGGGCGGCCTCAGGGAGGAAGGCGCGGTGGCCGCCACCTGGGCGCACGACCACCACAACCTCATGGTCATGGGGACATCGGCGGGGGACATGGAGCTCGCCGCGAACGCGTTGATCTCCCAGCAGGGCGGCTATCTCGTCGCGCGCCGCGGCGAGATCCTGGCCAACGCGCGCCTGCCGATCGGCGGCATCGTCAGCGACGGGCCCATCGAGAAGCTGGCCGAGGAGATCCGCGGAGTGCGGGCGGGCATGCTCTCCCTCGGGTACGAGCACGTCGACGCGATCATGTCCTTCAGCACCCTGTCGCTCCTCGTCTCGCCGCGCCTGAAGCTGAGCGACAAGGGTCTGATAGACGTGACGACCCAGACCCTGGTGGAGCCCTATGAATTTCCTGATCGATAACGTCCGCGTGCTGACGATGAACGCCGCCATGGACCGGCTCGACGACGGGTGCGTCGTCGTGGAGGGCGACTCGATAGCCGCCGTGGGGGACCGCGGGCTACGGGAGCGCTATCCGGGCTACGAGAGGATAGACGGAGAAGCCGGCATCCTGATTCCCGGCCTCGTAAACGCCCACACGCACGTCGGGATGATTCCCTTCCGCTCGCTCGGCGACGATTGCGCGGACCGCCTGCGGCGCCTCCTCTTCCCCCTGGAGGCGGCGATGACCGCCGAGCTGGCCGCCGCGAGCGCCGCCTACGCGTGCTGCGAGATGATCCAGGCCGGCGTAACGACCTTCGTCGACATGTACTACTTCGAGGACGCCATCGCCGAAGCGGTGAAGGCCGCGGGCATGCGGGCCTTCCTGGGCGAGACGGTCGTCGACTTTCCGAGCTGCGATTCCCGGGTCCCGCACGGGGGGCTGGCCTACGCGGAGGCCTTCATCCCGAAGTGGCTGGGCGACGAGCTGATCACCCCCATGGTCGCCCCGCACGGAACCAATACGAACAGCCCCGAGAAGATCGTCGAGGCCCATCTCATGGCCGGGCGCTACGGCGTTCCGATGACAATGCACGTCAGCGAGATGGACTACGAGCTCGAGCACATCCGCGAAAGGCGCGGAATGACGCCGATCGCCTTCCTCGATTCGCTGCGCGTCCTCGACGAGCGCTTCATCGCCGCGCACTGCATCCTCGTCGACGACGACGACATCGACATCCTGGCCCGGCGGGGCGTCGCGGTCGCGCACTGCATCGGCGCGAACGCGAAGAGCGCCAAGGGCGTCGCCCCGGTGAAGCGGATGCTCGAAAGGGGCGTCCGGGTCGCCCTCGGCACCGACGGGCCCGCCAGCGGAAACACCCTGGACATGTTCACCCAGCTGGACCTCTTCGCGAAATTCCACAAGACCGCCAATAAAGACCGCTCGGCCTTCCCGGCCGCCGAGGTCGTGAGGCTGGCGACCATCGACGCGGCGGCGGCCCTGGGGCTCGGCGACAGGATCGGATCGATCGAGGCGGGGAAGAAGGCCGACCTGACCCTGGTCGAGACCCGGTCGGCCAACATGTTCCCCGTCTACGATCCCTATTCGGTCCTCGTCTACAGCGCCAAGGCCGCAAACGTGGACAGCGTCTTCGTCGGCGGGCGGCCCCTCATGCGAGGCAAGCGGCTCATCGGCGAGGGCCTCGGGGAGGCGCGATCGAGGCTGTCGGCGGGCATGGCCGATTTCCGGCGGGCGGCGGAGTCGCTCTTGGCGACCATCTCGGGACGAGGGCGGGGTTAGCGGATGGACAGGAGGAGGAAGCTCATGTCGTCCTGCTGGGGCGTCCCTCCCCGGTGGGCGTCGAGGGCGGCGGGAAGGACGTCGCGGAGCCTCGCGTCCCGCCCGATAGCCGCAGCGGCCTCCGAGATGAGGCGTCGCTCGCCGAACTCAGCCGCCCGCGAGTCCTCCTGCTCGATGAGGCCGTCGCTGTAGACGAGGAGACCGTCCCCGGGCTCGAGGCGATAGGGATAGATGACGGGGTCCAGCTCCGCCTCGACTCCGATCGGCAGATTGCCCCGCGGCCCCTTGAGCGAACGCGGAGAGCCTCGTCGGAACATCACCAGATGCGAGTGGCCCATGTCGGCGCACAGGAGGCGGCGCTCGGCCGGATCGTAGAGGAGGAAGACGCCCGTGAGGTACTTCTCCAGGTGGAAGGTCGCCACGATGGACTCGTTGATCCCGAGGACGAGGTCCCGCAGGCTCCTGCGGAAGTCGAACATCCGCAGCATGCCCCAGACCATGGACACGATGAGGGAGGCGGCCACTCCCTTGCCCGAGACGTCGCACAGCGAGAGGAAGAGCCGTCCGTCGTCCAGGCGCTTGGTGAAATAGAAGTCGCCCCCGACGCCCTTGGCGGGCCGCGACCAGGCCTCGACGCGCCAGTCGCCGCCGTCCTCGTGGCCCTCGCCCGCGAGGAGGCGCTCCTGGAGCCGACCCGCGAGCTCGATGTCGTCCTGCGTCATCCGGGAGAGGTAATTGGCCAGGTCCTGGGACGCCAGCAGGGCGAGGAAGGCCCCGCCCTCCCCGGTGAGAACGCAGAAGTCGCCGCCGCCCCGGGGCGCCGCGCCCGCCCCGGGCAGCATCCGCTCGGCCACAGCGAAGAGGTCGGCGTGCGCGTCGAAGAGGGGGACTTCCTCGGCGAGCTCCGCTACGAGGCTCTTTCGCAGGACCTCCCGTCCGAAGGGCTTGCCGAGGAGGGCGAAGAGCCTGTCCCTCCTCAGGATCCCGAGGACCCTGGCTCGGCCGTCCACCACCGCGACCGCGGGGATCCCGAGCTCCCTTTGGAGCTCGTCCGCGGCGTCCAGGAGGTTGGAGTCCGCCCGGACGAAATGGTAGTACCTCGCGGCGTGGAGGGCCGAGGAGCTGTACATCCGGACGGTCTCCGACTTCTCGAGTATGGCGGTCGGCGCCGTCCGCTCCCTGGCATCGCGGGCCGCGACCGCGCCCGCTTCGTCTCTGTCTTCTCGCATCGTGAGGCATTCTCCAGCGCGCGCGTTAGAATGCCGTTTGTTCCTCGTGAGATATCGGCTTTTATTCCTTCCGGAGCTTGCCACGGGCGGGGGGATTCGGCTACATCGGCCTCATGGAATGGATGATTCACGCCCGCGACGCGGGTGGCTTCGAGAACGTGGCGCTCAAGGGCGATTGCGATCTGTATTCCGCCCCAGCCTTCGCCAAGGCCATGCTGTCGCACATCGCGGAGGGCGCGGGGCGGCTCCGCTTCGACCTCTCCGGCGTGGATTACCTCGACAGCACGGGGGTCGGCGCGATCATACGCATACTCCAGGAGGCGAAGAAGCGAGGATGCGAGCTCCGCTTCAGCGGGATCGGGGGCACGCCGAGGAAGGTGCTCAAGATGTCCAACATCCTCGCCCTGATGAGGGAGGATCCGAGGCCATGAAGCGGCTCATCATACGCAAGCTCATCGTCGACGAGCGGAACGAGCTGTTCGACGCGCAGGGGATGCGCTACGCCGAATTCCCCAGCGACTTTTCCCGGATACGCGAGTTCACGGCCCTCGTCCTGGCCGACTGCCCGGCGGTCTTCAGGGAAGGGAACCTCCTCGAGCAGCAGCTCTCGGAGATAATCAAGAACGGGATCAAGCACGGCAACCGCAGCGATCCCGCGAAGCGGCTGCGAGTGTGGTACGACCTGCGCAAGAGGGCCCGCTTCATAGTCGAGGACGAAGGCCTGGGCTTCGTCGGGCTGGACGATTGGAACGAATTCTTCCGCAAGAGGCAGACCGCGCTCTTCGACGAGGACTTCGACACCTTCCTCGCCCTCGCGAGCTACCGCGGGCCCTCGAGCGACGACGAAGACGGCGGCAACAGTCTCATCGCGGCACTCGAGTATTGGAACGGCGGCATGATATTCAACGGCGCTAAGAACAAGGTCGGCGTCGTGCGCTGGTTCGCCCGCGGCTCCGATTGAGACGGCCGGCCAAGGATCAGGGCGTCTCGGGCGTCGCCTCGGCTTGCCGAGGCGACGTCTCCGCGTCCGCCCTGGCTTTGTCCGCCTTGACGCTCCGGAAGATGAGGAAGGCCCCGGCGAGGACCGCGACGGGGCCGATGCAGCCGAAGACCTTCGTCAGCTGGCCGACCTTGCCGTCGAATTGGGCGCCGAGCGCGAATCCGACGAAGAGCCACGCGGGCGTCATGATCGCGGCCGCGAAGGAATCGTAGAGGACGAAGCGGGACCAGCGCATCCGGAGGAAGCCCGCGCCCATGATGACGGCCGACCTGAGCCCCACGACGAAGCGCGACGAGAAGACGATGAAGGGTCCCCGGCGGAGGAAGTAGCGCTCGCCTTCGCCTATGCTCTTGGGCTTGATGAACCGGGCCAGCAGCCTGTGCCGGATTAACCTGGCGCCGAACGCGCGGGCCAGGAGGAAGTAGCCCGTGTCCTGGATGAGGAGGGCGACCAGGGCCACCGCGACGGCGAGGAGGAAATGGGTGTCGGTGGCCTTCATGGCCGCTCCCACCAGGGCGACCGCGATCTCCTCGCAAATCGGCAGCATGAAGCCGAACAGGAGGAGGAAGGAGAAGGCGCAGGGCAGGGGATTCCTGGTCACGAAATCGGGAAGCGCCGCGAACAACGGGTTCAAGCGCGGCCTTCAACCCTTGCCCAGGAGATCGATCCGCGCGAAGACGTAGTCCAGATCCGCCTGTTTGAGGAGGTAGCGCGAGAAGTCAGTCCCTTCGATCGCGTCCTTCAGCAGCGCCTCCTCCAGGAGATAGGGCCGAGCGCTGCCCTCCCGGGCCCAATGGACGAGGGAGATGCGGCCACCCCCGATCTCGATGGCGCTCATCCCGTGCTTGCCCGTCGCGCAGCCCGAGTTGAAGACGCAGGGAATGAGGAGGGACTTCTCCTCGTAGAGACTCTTCGAGAGGCCCCATCGGAGCTCGGCCTTCCCAAGGCGCTCGCACTCCGAGCGGTACAGGTCCACGAGCTGGGCGATCCTCGCCTTCCGCTCGCTCGAGCTCGAGGGATATTCCCGCAGGAGCTCCTCGATGGACCACCGGAGGCTGTCGTACTTGGACAGGGACTCGAAGAGGGGCCGGTGAGTGTGCCCGCAGATCGATACGATGCCGAGCCGCTTCGACGCGCGGTAGATGCGGCGCTCGGCCTTGAAGCGCTGGCGCGAGTCGCCGGACACGCTCTGGTTCTTGAACTTCAGGGGCTTCGCGAGGTAGCGCACGACGAAATCGCTGATATACATGTACCTGGCGAAGAGCCTGGAGGCCTGGTGGCCGTGGAAGCAGAACAGGATGCGCCCGTTCCGATCGAGCCTGAGACCGTGGTGCAGGGGGTAGGGATGCTCCTTCTCGCGGAGAAGGGCGAGGTCGTGGTTGCCGACGAGCTTCCAGAGGGCCCCGCGAGCGGCGAAGGCGTCGAAGATCTCGTACATCCCGCCCCAGGCCCCGCGGATCGCGGCGGGCTTGAACTTCTGCAGATCCTCGATGTCGCCGCCCAGGATGAGGGTATATCCGCGATCCAGGTACCAGCGCGAGAGGACGATCGTCGCGAGCTCGCGGTTCGAGCGCAGATCGTCGCTCTCGCCGCCGTCGCCCATGTGGAGGTCGCTGAGGAATACGTAGCGGGCTCCCTCCTCGACGGCCAGGCGAGGGCTCGAATCGAGGAATTCGCGGAAGCTGCCGAGAAAATCGGAGAAATTCACGCCGCGCCTCCGCTCTCTTCGCCGCCCGCCTTCGACGCGAGGAGGCCGACGCGCTCGAGCACGCCGCCGATCGAGGCGGAGCGCACCTCGATCCGCGCATAGGGGCTCCCTTCGAGACGCTGCGGCGCGAAGGCCGGGGCGCCGAGGCCAGGGGGGTCGACCTTCCTGCGCTCGGCCTTCCTGCCCTCGGCCCTGGACCAGCGCGCAAGACGCATGGCGTCGCCCTCAATCTCGAGGACGCGGAGACCCCGCGCGCCCACCACGCGGCCGGGACAGAAGAGACAGGGCGAAGTCGCGGCGCCTTCGTCGTAGCCGGCTCCCGACCGCGCGTAGGGCCGGGCGGAAGCGTCCTTGCGCGACTCTCTCCGGTACACCTCGACCAGGGCATCGACGGTGCTTCCCCGGCCGAGCGGATCGCCTTCGCGCAACAGGCGCTCGACCTCGGCGCGGACCGAGTCTCGGTTCGTCATGGATTCGAAGAGGGGGCGCCGCGTATGGCCTTGGATCGCCGCCATGCCCATGCCCGCAGCCGCGCGGTAGAGCCGACGCTCGGCCTTGTAGCGCTCGCGCCCATCCTCGTCCGGAATCGCGGGCCTCGATCGCTTGGACGAGCCGAGCCAGTGCTGGATGTAGTCGGAGAGGTAATCGCGGCCGAGGAAGGGCGGCGTCGCCTGGTGCCCGTGAAGCACGAGGACGGAGTTCCGCTCGCCGTCGAGCCTGAGACCATGGGACAGTCCGTAGGGATAGGAGGAGAGACGCAGGAGCCCGAGATCCCTCTCGCCCAGGATCTTGCGGAGGCGGCCCTTCTCGGCGAAGGCATCGAAGAGGGCGTACATTTCCGGCCAGGCGGCCAGGATGTCCTTGAGCCAGAAGCCGCGCAGGTCTTCGACGTCGCCGTTCAGCACGAGGGTATAGCCTCGCGGCAGGTACCAGCGGCCGAGGATCGCGAAGATCGACTTCCTCGCGATCGCGAGCTCGTCCTTCTTGCCGCCGTCGCCCATGCGCAGATCGGCGACGACGACGTAGCGGGAGTCGGGCCCCAGGGCCTCGAAAGGGCTTCGCGCCGCGATGTCGGCCATCGAAGCGGCCAGCTTTGCGTTCTTCATGCCCTTCATCTCGGATGGAGGATGCCCGGGCCGCGTAAAGCCCCGATTAGCCCCGGGTTAGCTTTGAGTTAAAAGAATGCGGCCTTAGGGCTCAGGATTGCGACGAAGAGCGCAGGGATGGCGCGAACACCGCGAATGCCGGACCGGCGGTCCTGGAGGAGGGGGCTTGCCGGGAGTTCTCGCCCGCGGGCGCCTCCAGGACGTTGTGCGCCGTGCGCGAAGCGGAAAGCTTGGCTTCCTTCTTGAGCGAGGCGAATATGTCCGAGAGCGATTCCGCGTCGATGCTGACGCCTTCGGCCGCGAATACGACGGCGGCGCTGACTCCTATCAGGGGCATCTTCCTCTCCTCGCCGGAACGGCCCCGCCCGAAGATCCAGCCTCGTTCCCGATCCTCGGCGGAATAGAAGGAGGCCGCCTCGTGCCGAAAGCGCTCAGAAGCCTCGGTCACGGGGGCCAGCGCCTCCGCCACGGAGCCGGCATAGCCGAAGGCGAAGAAATCGTCGCCGCCCAGGTGCCCGACGAAGGAGGCGGATCGCGAGAAGACCGACCTCAGTATGTCGGCGAAGAGCTGAATGACGCGGTCCCCGAGGCGGAATCCGTAGCGATCGTTGAAGGGCTTGAAGTCGTCGAAGTCGAAGTAGGTGAAGGCGCGGCCGCGCGAGGTCTCGGCCATGCGCTCGGAGATCACCTCGGCCACGCGCAGGTTGCCGGGCAGCCTGGTCAGGGGGTTCTGGTCGCGGGCCTCGGAGAGCTCGCGCTCCGCGACGAGGGACAACAGCTCCGCCGCGGGCAGGAGGCCGGCGTAGCGCGAGTTCCGCGTGAGAATCACTCCCCCGGAGGAGGGCATCGCGCTGAATACCTCGAGCGCGCGGGCCAGGCTCGTGCTCGCCGCTGCGATCGGCGCCTTGCGCAGGAAGGACGATGCGCCCGTGCCCGACTCGAGGTGCTCCAGGAGGGCGATGCCGAAGGGAGAATAGACGTATTGCCGGAAGTCCCGCTCGAGGTAGACCCCTATCGGCTCGTAGGAGGCGTCGACCACGGGCAGTATGTCGAGGTCCGCCTCCTTGCGGAATCGGGACAGGACCTCGATGAAGCCTTTGGACCCGTAGACGGGCTCGACGTGCCGGACGCTCGAGGACGCGATGGCCGAGCCCTTCGCGCGGCCGCGGCGAGCCTCGGCCTTCGAGCCCGAGACGACGGGGAAGATCGATTCGAAGCCATCCGGGCCGAGGGCCGGCTTCGCGAGGAGGAAGCCCTGGATCATGTCGCAGCCGGCCTCGACGCACACGCCGAGCTCGGCCTCGGTCTCGACGCCCTCGGCCACGACGGACACGCCCATCAGGTGGGCCATTCCGACGATCTTCTCCAGGAAGGCCGCTTTCCGAGGCTCTCCCCCCGAACCGGCGACGAAATGGCGGTCGATCTTCAGGATGTCGGGCTCGGACATGTGGAGGAGCTTCAGCCCCGCGTAGCCCGAGCCGAAATCGTCGATCGCGATCCGAAAGCCCATCTCCCGGCAGAGGGTGATCACCCGCTCGAAGCCCATGTTCCCCTCGAGCTCGTGACGCTCGGAGATCTCCAGGACGATGCGCGAGGCGGACAGTCCGAGTTCGTTCGCGATCTGGACCGTGTCGCCGATAGCGTGGTCGGCCGAGCGGAATATCCGATTATCTACATTATAGAAGAGCTTTGTCCCGGTCGGGGCGTAGGAGGCGAAATCGGCCAGCGCCATGGCGCGCAGGCGCTGATCCAGCTCGGGCAGCGAGTTGTCCAGGAAGGCGCAGTCGAATACGGAGCCGATGCTGAAGAAGCCCGCCTCCTTCCATCCTCTAAGCAAGGCTTCGTAGCCGTAGGCCTCCCCGTTCGAGGATAGGGCTATCGGCTGGAAGGCGAAGCGCAAAGACCCTACTGCGGTCTCCCAGGTCTCGGTCATGGCACTCCTGCTGCTCGGGAATCTCACCCGGATACAATGCCGAGGGAATAGCGGGCTATCGTTACGGGGAGGTTAAGAATCCGCTTAAGCGTCGGGCGAAGGCTTGGAAGGCGCGGATTCGGTCGCGGCGCGCCTCCCGGCGGCTTTCTCCCGCGGCGCGGCTCCCCTCCTCGGCTCCGTCGGCCGGCTCTTTCTCGCCGTCTTGGCATCGGCCTTCTGCGCGGCCTCGGCCGCCTCCGCCGTCTTCCTGGCCTTGCGAGTGATCCGGGCGAGGGCTCGTGCGTTGTCCTCGATGTCGAGGCGCTTTTCCTTGGCCGCGTCCTTGAGCTGCTTCAGCTCGGCCGCGAGCGCGCTCGAGCGCGCCAGGTGCTCGGCGATCTCCTGTCTCGCGCCCGTCTCTATCGACCCCTCCCTCTTGGCGAGGAGCTTCTCGGCCTTCTCGATCGATTCGCGAGTGAGCTTGGACATGCTTTACCTTCTGGTAGCGTGATTATCGCGCCGGTCGTCGCGACGCCCCACAGTATCGCCCCGTTTCGAGGCCCTCGTCCATTAGTTTTCAACTAAAAGGCCGATCCCGGGCGGAGGGTTAACCATTTTCTAACATTCATATCATGGAAGTCTTATTCCCTTCCCGTATTGTCGATCAACCGGCCCGTCGAGAGGCCGAAAATAATTCCTCGGAGGAACGACATGAAGAGATTTCTCGCAGTCGCATTGGCGGTCGCGTTGGCTTCGGGCGCCTTCGCCCAGCTCTCCGGAACCTACACGTTCGGAGGATCGACCACGGTGGCGCCGATCGCCTACGCCGCGATCGAGCAGTTCCAGAAGGACAATCCCGGCCTGAAGATCTCCTACGAGGCCACCGGCTCCGGAGCCGGCCTCAAGGCCCTTCTCGCGGGAGAGATCAGCCTCTCCGGCTCGTCGGCCGAATGGTCCGCCAGCGATCTCCAGGACGCGAAAGCCACGGTCATCGCGCTCGACGGCATGTCGGTCGTCGTCAACAAGAACGTCAAGCTCTCCAACATCGCCATCGCGAACCTCGCCAAGGTCTACCATGGCGACATCACGAACTGGAAGGACCTCGGCGGCCAGGACATGAAGATCGTCGTCGTGAACCGCGACGAGGCTTCCGGTACCTACGCCTCGTTCTGGGAGCTCGTCTGCCAGGCCAGCTTCGGGAAGAAAGTCGCGTATACCAAGGACGCGATCGTGACGAAGGAGAACGGCGAGGTCGCGGCCAAGGTCGCCTCGACTCCCGGCTCCATCGGCTATGTCGGCATGGCCTTCGCGGACCAGGTCGAGAAGGCCGGCGGCCGCAGGCTTCTCGTCAACGGCGTCAAGGACACTGTCCCGAACGTGATCTCGAAGAAGTACCCCCTGGCCCGCTCCCTCTTCATCCTCACGAAGGGCGACCCGGCGGAAGGCTCCGTCGAGAAGGCCTTCATCGACTTCGTCCTCTCCCCCAAGGGCCAGGCCATAGTCAAGTCCTCCGACTTCATCCCCGTCCCGAAGAACTGAGAACGGCCCGTCGAACCGGGAAGCGCCGAGCGCCGGGACCGCGGAGGAGGCTGAAGCCTCTCCGCGGCCGCGGCCTGCTCCCGATTCCCGGGCTCGCGTTCTACTCCGAAGTCTCGCTGTCAAGGAGCCGGCCGTGAAGAGGCGGAAACTGTTCGAGAAGGGGGCCGAGGGCATCCTCCTGGCCTGCGCCTTGGTATCCATCCTGACCGTCGTATTCATAACGATCTTCCTGTTCCAAAGGGGGCTTCCGCTCTTCTCGAAGACCTCGATCCTCAATTTCCTCTTCTCCACGAACTGGGAGCCGACCGCGACCGTTCCCCATTACGGCATCCTCTCCTTCATCCTGGGCTCGATCTACGTGACCGGCCTCTCCCTGGTCTTCGCCGTCCCCATCGGCCTGGCCGTCGGCATCTACCTCGCCGAGCTGGCCGAGAAAAGGCTCTCGCGCGCGATCCGCTCGGCCGTCGAGATCCTCGCCGGCATCCCCTCCGTGATCTACGGCCTCTTCGGCATCGTCTTCATCTCCACGGTGACGCGGATTCTCTTCGGCGGAACCGGCTACAGCCTCCTCTCGGCATCCATCGTCCTCGCGATAATGACTTTGCCGACGATCATCAACGTCACCGAGGTCTCGTTGCGCGCCGTGCCGCACGAGCTCAAGGAAGGCTCGCTCGCCCTCGGCGCGACGCATTGGCAGACCATCGTGAGAGTCCTCGTGCCCGCGGGGCGCTCGGGCATCATCGCCGGGGTGGTGTTGGGCATGGGGCGCGCGCTCGGCGAGACCATGGCCGTCCTCATGGTCGGCGGGAACGCCGCGATCATGCCGAGCGGGCTGACCGGGAAGGTGCGCACGCTGACGATGAACATCATCACCGACATGAGCTACGCCAAGGGAGACCACCTCACGAGCCTCTTCACGACGGGCATCGTGCTCTTCGTATTCATCCTCGCGCTCAACCTGACGGTCCAGCTCGCGCTCAAGCGCTCGATCTCGAGCGTGGAGGGAGGCCAGGGTGCGTAACCGCAGCGTCGTCCAGGAAAGAACGGCCTTCGGGGTGGTCCGGGGGCTCTCCCTGCTGACCATCGCGATCCTCGGCGTCATCATGGGCTTCATCCTCTACAAGGGCTTCCGATACTCCAACGAAGTCCGCGGGACCGTCCTGCCTTACGCCGAGCGCGCCCCGGAGGGACTCGCCCTGGTCGTCAACGACGAGATAGTCCTCGGTTCGATCGATTTCCCCGTTCTCTACGGGATGTACACCGACGGCTACATCAACTGGTCCAAGATCAGCGCCGACGATTTCGATCTCCTTCCCGTCGCCATAGACCCGGCGACGCCCGCGGGCGCCGGGACCGAGAGGCTGTTGTTCGGAGAGGCGGGGCGCGAGGCGGCCGGCGCCCAATGGGGCGGTCTCGTGAAGCGAGTCCCCGACGCGGCCGCGGCCCTCGCCATCGTCCGATCGACGCACGGCGCCGCGGCCCTGGTGCCCGTCGAGGCCCTAGACGCGGCCGGCGCCGATCTTTCCCGAATCCGGGTCGTCCCGATACGACGCCTCGTCCTGGCCGTCGACGAGGACGTTACAGCCCTCGTCGACAACAGGTCCATCGAAGACCTGGACGACTCCGCGATCTCGGCTCTCATGGGCGGCTCCGTCGCCAATTGGAAGGATCTGGGCGGACCTGACCTAGCTGTAAAGCTCCATTCTCCTCCGCCCGGAACGACGCTGGCCGCCGCGGTCAAGGCGGCAGGCTACAGGGAGGTCGGGTCGCCCACCGCGAAAGGCGTCGGCGCGGCCGGCTACGCGGGGGCAATCTCGGGCGACAGCGGCGGCGTCGGCTTCCTCTTCGCCTCGGAGGCGCAGGCTGCCAGCCTCTCCACGCTCACGAGGAAGGGGGTGGAGAGCGGGTGGAACCTGACTCTCCGCTATCTCATCGAGGCGCCGAGGCTCTCGGGCAAGGTGGGCGGGATCTCGACCATAATCCTCAACACCTTGTTCATGCTCATACTCACGGTCCTGATAGCCGCCCCGATCGGCGTTGCGGCGGCGGTCTATCTCGTCGAGTACGCCAGGCAGGGCGCCCTGGTCAGGCTGCTGCGGCTCGGTACCGAGACCCTCGCCGGCATACCCTCGATCATATTCGGCCTCTTCGGCTTCCTCTTCTTCGTCAACATCCTGCATTTCGGCTTCGGACTGCTGTCGGGCTGCCTCACCCTGACCCTGATGATCCTCCCGACGATCGTCCGCACTTCCGAGGAGGCGCTGAAATCGGTGCCCCGCGCCCTTCGCGAGGGCTCGCTCGCCCTGGGCGCGACCAAGCTCCAGACCATCGGGAGGGTCACCATCCCCGCGGCCGCGCCGGGGATACTCACCGGCCTCATCCTCGGGATCGGCAGGGCCGTCGGGGAGACGGCCGCCCTCCTGTTCACGATGGGCTCCGACTACAAGCTCGCCAAGGGCCTCTTCTCCTCGGCGCGCGTGCTCTCGTCGCACGTGTACCTGGTCTTCGCCGAGGGCATCTCGTTCGACAGGGCATTCTCGACGGCGACGGTGCTGATAATCATCGTCCTCGTCTTCAACTTCTCCGCCCGGCGCCTCGTTGGGCGGATGGGCGCGGGCGCCAGGTGAAGGGCATGGAGGAAAGGTCTATGGAATCGGCTAAGGCTCCGCGGGGCGACTCGCCGAGCGCGAAATTCGAGGTGACCGGCCTCGACCTCTGGTACGGGCAGACGCAGGCGCTGAGCAAGGTCTCCATGAAGGTGGAGGCCAATTCCATCACCGCCCTCATCGGCCCCTCGGGCTGCGGGAAATCGACCTTCCTGCGCGTGCTGGACCGGATGAACGACCTCATCGACGGAGTCCGGATCGAAGGCGAGGTCCTCTACGACGGCAAGGACATCTTCGGGACGGCCGACGTCATAGAGCTGCGCAAGAGGATCGGGATGGTCTTCCAGAAGCCGAATCCCTTCCCGATGAGCGTGTACGACAACATAGCCTACGGCCCTCGCGTCCACGGGACCCACGCGCGCACGTCGGCCGAGAGGCGCGCGCTCGACGAGCTCGTGGAGAGGAGCCTGGTCAACGCGGCCCTCTTCGACGAGGTCAAGGACAGGCTCCACAAGTCGGCGCTGGGCCTCTCCGGCGGTCAGCAGCAGAGGCTGTGCATCGCCCGCGTGCTGGCCGTCGAGCCCGACGTCCTCCTCATGGACGAGCCGACGAGCGCCCTGGACCCGATCTCCACGGCCAAGATCGAGTCCCTGCTCGACGATCTCAAGATGCGCTATACCATCGTCATCGTGACCCACAACATGCAGCAGGCCGGGCGCGTGTCGGATAGCACAGGCTTCTTCCTGCACGGCGAGCTCGTCGAGTTCGCGGCCACCAAGGAGATATTCTTCAACCCGAAGGACCAGCGCACGGAGAACTACATCTCCGGCCGCTTCGGCTGAGACGGGCCGACGGAGACAGCGGAGGACGACGACATGCAGACGCGCATCCATTTCATCGAGGAGCTCTCGCGGCTCAACCACGACGTGCTCGCCATGGGCACGAGGGTGGAGGAGAGCCTGCGGAAGGCCCTCGAGGCGCTCAAGGGCCAGAATGTCGAGCTCGCTCAGGAGGTCAAGGCCTACGACGAGCTGATCAATGCCCTGCAGCTCAAGATAGAGGACCAGGCGGCGGTGCTCATCGCCACTCAGCAGCCCGTGGCCCGGGACCTGCGGGAACTCGTGACCGTGTTCAAGGTGACCGACAATCTGGAGCGCGCGGGCGACCACGCGGTCCACCTCGCCAAGGTGGCCATCAGGCTCTCCGGGGAGCCGCCGTTCCGCCAGATCGATCGGCTCGTCAGGATGGCGGAGATCGAGTACGGGATGATCAGGGGAGCCGTCGACGCCTACCTGAACCAGGACGCCGAGGCGGCGAGGCGGGTGGCCGCCGAGGACGACGAGATCGACTCGGAGCACAAGCGGACCGTCAGCGAGATACTCGAGCTCATGCGCGAGCGGCCGGAGCAGGTGGAGCGCGCCTCGCGCCTCCTGGCCGCCTCGGGCTACCTCGAAAGGCTCGCGGACCGCATGACGAACATCTGCGAGGCGGTCGTCTTCCTCGTCGAAGGGCGCCACGTAGAGCTCAACGACTAGCGCGCGGGACCATGGCCAAGGCGACGATACTCGTCATCGAGGACGATCCCGACATCAGGGAGCTCCTCTCGTTCTCGCTTTCCAAGGAGGGCTGGAGCGTCATCATCGCCGCGGACGGGGAGGAGGGGCTGGCCGTCCTGCCCACCGCCAATCCGGACTGCATCGTGCTGGACATCATGCTGCCGGGGATGGACGGCATCGAGGTGCTGCGGACCGTCAAGTCCGACCTGGCCCGCAAGAGGCTGCCCGTCATCTTGACGACCGCGAAGGGCGAGGAATCCGACATCGTGAGCGGGCTCGAGCTCGGGGCGGAGGACTACGTGGTCAAGCCCTACAGCCCCAAGGTCCTGGTCGCGCGCATCCGCGCGGCGCTGCGCAGGACCGTGGACCTGCCGAGCCATCCCTTCCGCGCCGACGTCCTCCTCGCGAGGGGAGACATCAGGCTCGACTCGGCCAGACACGAGGTCCGCGTCAAGGACCGGAAGGTCGAGCTCTCGGCCACCGAATTCGCGATCCTCGAGTTCTTCCTCCGCAACCCCGGCTGGGTCTTCTCGCGCGGCCAGATCATCGACGCAGTCAAGGGCAGGGACTATCCCGTGACCGATCGCGCGGTCGATGTCCAGATCCTTTCCCTCCGTCGCAAGCTCGGCGAGAGCGGGGACGAGATCGAGACCGTGCGGGGAGTCGGCTACCGGATAAGGGACTGAGCGGCAGGCTTCCGGATCCTGGAAGTCCTCCGACGGCGGCCCCTTAGAAGGGTTGAAGTATCGGCGAGGGCATGGCCGAATTGGAATTGGCCGAGAAAGCTAGTTTTCCTTTTCCCAACACCTCGGCGAGCGAGAGCGGGAAGGGGAGCGCTCCATTGGTCCCGAGACCACCATTAAGCTCGCTGCTGCCCTCACTTGCTTTATACGTCGATGAAGGGACCCGGAGATTGAGGCTCGAAATGAAGCATATTGAGACTGAAAACAGAAAATTTCCAGGCTGAGAACAAAACAAACTGAATTGAATATGGAACATCCTCTGCCTCAATAAGAATCAGAAGTCGATAGGTCCGAAGTCCTTTTTAAATTGCAGGATAAAGTGAAGCTTGTTTCAAAGCAGTTCCACTCGGCCCTCGTCCGAATAAAAGAAGGCCGCCCGGATGATTCCCGGGCGGCCCCTTCACTTAGCGCTAAGCTAAGCTGAACGCTTTTTGCTATTCAATTAGAAGCGGAAGCGCAGACCGAGCATGACATCGATGACATTCGAGAAATTTCCGTTCGCGGTCGTATAAGATGGTGGCCCACCGGCTCCTACTCCGGCCGCTCCTTGAGTGAGAGTGCCAGCGCTTCCATCGGGAATGTCCGCATCGCCGCCATTCTTGTTGTTGCCCAGAACGCCGCTGAACATGGTGTAGGAACCGGCCAGGTATACATCGAACTCTTTGGTGAAGTAGTAATCGGCGGCTACGAGGACGCTGTTGCGGGTGCCGTTGTCGCCGACGGCCGCGACATTCTGAGCGTAGTCGAAGTAGTAGGACGCGATCACGTTGATCGAAGGGGTCACGTAGTAGTTGGCGGCCAGGTTCGCGATGCTGTCGGTGCGGTTGAGCGTGGCGCCTATACTGCTGAGTTCGCTGTCGGTCGAGTTGATTCTGGCGAACCCGGGATCGAAATTGGAATAGAAGTAGAAGAGGTAGACGCCATCCGTCTTGTCGAGGGAGTACTTGACTCCGCCGCCGACATTGTAGTGGTTGCGGAGCGCTACATCCTGCTCATCTTGAAAGGCTACCGCCCCGGCGACCGGGACATCCTTGCTGCTATAGCCGAGGCTGGCCGCGTACATGTTGTTGGCTCCGAAGTCCATCCCGTAGGCAACCATGGCACCGGCGGTCACACCGTTGAAGTTGGCGGCATACTTGATCGAATTGTCCCACCTGAAGCCCATCTCCTGCTGGAAGAAGCCGTTCACGGCGTCGTTCGTGCCGAAATTGGAGCCGTTATCGTAGACGGCGTTGCCGTGATTCACGCCGAACACATCGCCTGCGCCCACCGCGTCGCTGAATGTCCCGTACTGGCGGCCGAAGCTGAGACTGCCGATGGGGCTGCTCATGCCTATCCACGCCTGGCGGCCGAAGAGCTGGAGCTGCTGGTCGGAATCGCCAGTCGGCAGCTGGACGCCGCCCTCCAAGGTGTAATTGGCCTTCATGCCGGAGCCAAGATCCTCGGTTCCCCGGATTCCGAAACGGCTGCCCTGGAAGAGACCCTGGGAAAGGCCGAAATAGCTGTTGCCCGAAGGGGTATATTCATTGGTGGCATAGCGCAGGGCGCCATCAATAACCCCGTACACCTCGACCAGGGACCCGGGCTGACCGAGCGCTGGGGGAGTGGCCGCCGCAGGCGCGGCGTTTTGCGCAGATGCGAAGCCCGCGATCGCGACCATTAACAATGGCAGAAGGATCTTCCTCATGATATCTCCTTGTCTCTTTATTTTGCGGGTTTACCGCAGTCCTTGGCTGACTTATACAATCCAAAGAATAGTTCCACAAGCGATCGGACTTTGTTTCATTCAATTCTAATAGTCCTAACCCGATCCTAACATTCCCAGCCGGGCGTCGCGCTTTCCGCTTTGAAATTCCTTGAGCTGTAGAGTTTTATGACGATACGCGCATAGGGTCGGATCGGGAAACGCCGGGACAATAAAATATGACTTCGCAGGCAGCAGGGACCCGCGTCCGGGCGATCCTCCCGCGGGCAGGGCCGGTCCGGGAATCTTCTAATCTTCTAGGCCTCGGCCTTCATGTCCACCCACTTCTTCCATTGATACCACTGCTCGGGCTCCTCGATGGTGCGGCGCTCCCAGAGCCGCATGGCCTTCACCGCGACGTCCACTGCCGCGGGATCCATCGCGATCTCCTCGCAATCGAGCGAATAGCGGAGCCCTTCGGAGCGCCTGCAAAAAATGCCGACGGCGGCGGCGCCCGATCGCTTCGCGATGAAGTCGAGACTGTGGTCGAAGAAGAGCGACTTGCCGAAGAGCCTGATCGTCCTCGACCTTCGCTTCCTCCAGGCGTCGACCTCGTCGACCTGCGTCACGAGCGCCCGCCCCTGCTTCAAGGCCCCGAAGATCCGCTCGAGGACCTTGTCCCCGCGCGAGGCTATGATGAGATCCACGTCCCTGCCGGATACGAGACGCTCGAGGGCTTCGCGGAGCCGAGGCGTCCTCGTCTCCAGGACGACCGAGACGGGGTAGCCGCGCTCCACGAGAAAGGGGGGAATGAGCTCCACGGCGCCCCAATGGGCAGTGACCACTATCGCGCCTTTGCCGCGGGCTAGGGCGGCATCGAGGCGCTCGAGCCCCCGCGCCGCCACCCTCCTCTGGATGAAGGCGTCGAGGAAGCTCCGCGATCGGTTCGCGACCAGGAGCTTCTCGAAGTAATGCTCGAGGATGTGGCCGAAGACCTTCCTCTTGGCCGCCTCGGCCCGCTCGCCGGCTCCGAGGAGATCGCTCACGCTGGCCTCGATCCTCCGCCTCTCGCGGTGGTTGAGGGCGAAATACACCGAGCCGACCGCGACCATGAGGTCGCGCGCCGTCTCTGGCCGGGCGCGGCGGACTATGTCCGGGAAGATCGTCTGGACGATCTCGGAAAGGCCGGCGCTCATGCCGCCTTCCCCGGGCCGCGCCGCAGCGCGCCGCCCGCCGCGGCGGAGCCCGATAAGGCGAAGGCCCATTTCGCCGCGTTGCCCCCGCCGAACTCGAGACGCCATCTCTGGCCGCGATGATCGAACTCCGAGAAGGCGTTGAAATTGTCGACGAAGCCGCGCACCGCCGAGGCCTCGAAGACGGCGCGCGACGAATCGCCCTCGAAGACGAGCTCGGCGCCGCCGCCCGATCCCCTGAGATAGAGGAGGCCCCTGCCGATGCGGCGGGCGAGGGGGCCTTCGCGCCGCGAGAGGACGACGCCTTCCGAGCGCAGCCGGTACGAGCCGCGATCCTCGTTCCCGGCCAGCTCCGGCAGGGTCGCCACCTGCCAGTCGTGCCAGTCCTTCAGATCGGCTATCTCGGCCGCGTGGATGGACAGCGGCGCGTTGAGCGGCCTCACCCCGCAATTCGCGTCGAGTTCCCAGCGCGAGCCGCAGCGGACGCAGCCGATGCGGTTCCCGCGGCCCGCGATGGAGTCGGCCTTCCCGCAGATGGGGCAGCGCCATAAAAGGCGTCCGATCCCCTCGGCGCTCGCCTCGCTCTCGAAGAGCCTGCCCTCGCGCGCCGCGTCCTTGATCTCGTTCTTGGCGAGGGCGGCCGCTATGACCGCCTCCACGAGGGCGTCGGGCATCCGGCCGAGCTCGTCCGCGCCGTAGGCGAGGAACTCGACGTTCCAGGCCCCGCGCCTGGAGCGCGCGGCCCAGCGCGGATGGGCCAGGTAGTTGCCCTTCTGCCTCGCGAGGACCAGGGGCAGACCGAGCCGCTTCGCGAGCTTCCCCGCTCCGGGCCTGATCGCGGACGAGCTTCCGTCCCAGCTTCGATCGCCCTCGGGGAAGATGCCGATCGACTCGCCCGAGCGGGAGAGCTCCAAGGTCGCGCGCAGCGCGGCCATGTCCCTGGCGCCCTTGCGGCGCCCGTAGGCCCCTACGAGCTCCGCGAGGACGGCCTTGAGCGGATGGACACCTTCGATGTTGGCCATATAGCGGATAGGGGCCCTGGAGAAAGAGCCGAGCACATAGGGGTCGAGGGCGTTGGAATGGTCGGACATGAGGACGAAGGGCGGATCGGGCAGCGATTCGACGCCGCTCGCCGCGATATTGTTCCTTTTTAGGAGAGAGGGAGAGTAGAGTCTTTTGAGCAAGCTCCAACTCGCGCGATGGTACCACTTGGCCATAGTTCTCCTCCTTATAATAGGCTAGGGCCGATCGGTAAATTTTGCGTGAACCCGGGGTGAGAATCTCGTTAGCTCGGGCGCCGGCAACCTTGCCCTCCGACGCCTCCCGGGCTAGAGTCGACTCGGGACAGAGGAGACCGAAATGCTTGAGCCTTGGGAAGGGGTCTACGAAGGGGGACCTCGGGCGGATATCGTCTCGATTTTCAAGGCGGGCCTCGACAGGGCCGATCCCCTGGGCCTCATCGAGCGCTGCCTCGCCCTCGAGGGCGAGAGCCTCATCGTCCGGACGGATTCTGCCGAGAGGAGCTACGATCTTCGGTCTTTTCGCAGGATAATCCTGTCGGGCTTCGGCAAGGCGAGCGCCCGCATGGCCCTCGGAGTCGAGCGGCTCCTCGGCGAGCGCATAAGCGCCGGGCTCGTCGTCACGAAGGCCGGGTACGGAGAGAGCCTCGAGCGCGCCGCGGTGTACGAGGCGGCCCACCCCCTGCCCGACGAGCGGAGCCTCGAGGCCGCGAGGCGACTCGTGCGCCTGGCCCGGGAGGCCGACGAGGAGAGCCTCGTCGTCAACTGCGTCTCGGGGGGAGGCTCGTCCCTGCTCTGCGCGCCCGGCTTCGGACTGGGCCTCGAGGAGGAGCGCGAGCTCGGCGCCCTCCTCCTCGCCTCGGGCGCTCCCATCGGCGCCGTCAATTGCGCGCGGAAGCACGTCTCCCTCGTGAAGGGAGGGAGGCTCGCGGCGGCCCTCTACCCGGCAACCTCGATCAATCTGATCCTCTCAGACGTCGTGGGAGACGACCTGTCGGCCATCGCCTCGGGCCCCACGGTTCCCGATCCGAGCACCTGGTCCGATGCCCTTGCCGCCCTCGAGCGCTACGGGATACGCAACAGGCTCTCCCCGGTCCTCCGCGCCGTCTTCGAAGAGGGCGCGGCCGGCGCCCTTCCCGAGACGCCGAAGCCGGGAGAGGCGGCCTTCCTGCGCTGCGGCAACTTCCTGGTCGGCGGCAACAGGCTTTCGCTCATCGCGGCCAAGGAGAAGGCCGAGGCCCTCGGCTATTCGACCCTCCTCCTCTCGAGCAGGCTCGAGGGGGAGGCGCGGGAGCTCGCGCGGGTCTTCGCGGCGATGGCCTGGGACATCAGGGCCCACGCCATTCCCCGAGCCGAGCCGGCCTGCGTCATCGCCGGGGGCGAGAGCACCGTGACTCTGCGCGGCCGCGGCAAGGGCGGCCGCAATCAGGAGATGGCGCTCGCCTTCCTGGAGGCGGCGAACCGCTCCGGCCTCGATCTCTCGGCCATCGCCTTTCTGTCGGCGGCCACCGACGGCGGCGACGGCCCCACCGACGCGGCCGGCGGCATCGCGGACGCCGCGACTCGGGCCCGCTTCGGCGCGGCCGAGCTCGACGCGGAGGCCGCGCTCGCGGACAACGCTTCCTACGACGCGCTGCGGGCCGCCGATTCCCTCGTAGTCACCGGCCCGACGAAGACCAATGTCTGCGACATCCAGGTCCTTACGGTCGGGAGGGTAGCTCGGCGCGCGCCCGCTCCCCGAGCCGGGCTTTGAGGGCGGCGATGTCAGCGGGTATGAATTTCCCGACGAAGAGGAAGAAGGCGAAGCAGATCGCCCAGGCGACCGTGCAGATGAGGAGTATCGAGTCGCCCAGGGAGCTCCGGTCGGCGATGAAGCCGGCGAGGAGGGGGGCGAGGGCCGAGCCGACGTTCTCGATGAAACTCTGGATCGCGTTCGTCGTGGCGCGGATCTCGGGCTCGGTGACGTCGTAGAACGAGGAAAGCACGTTGGGCGAGGCCAGGGGGATGAAGAGGGCGGTCGCGCCGAGCATGATCCCGAAGGCGAGGTGGCCCCCGACCGGGAGGTGCAGCGTGATCCACATGAGGATCGCGCCCATCCCCACTCCCGCCGCCCCGACGACGGCCCGGCCGCTCGGAGTCCGCCTGAACAGGCGGTCGCCGAGGATCCCCCCGAGGGGATAGCCGGCCGCGAGGATCACGATGACGATGCCCATCGTCAGGTTGGTCTCGGCCTCAGAGTAGCCGCGCTCCTTCGCCAGGTAGGTGAAGAAGAAATAGGTGATCACGTTCCAGGGAAAGACGCCGAAGAAACCCTGGATCAGGAGGAGGACGAGGCTCTTTCGCCTGAATAGGCTCCCGACCGTCTTCCAGCTGAATTTGAACTTGGCCAGGTCCCTCACCTCCGCTAGCTCGGGCTCCGAGGCTCCCCGCGGGACGTCCCTGACTCCGAAGAAGATGAAGAGCGACATGACGATGCCGAGGCTGCCGGTGAGGAAGAAGGCCGATCGCCAGCCCCAGGCGGATCCGACGAAGCCCGCGATCAGGAGTGCGACGATGTAGCCGAAGGGCTGGGCGATCTGGATGGCGCCGTAGATTTTGCCGCGCTTCTTGGGCGGGTAGTAGTCCGAGAGGAGGCTGTAGATCCCGGGGTAGCTCGAGGCAGCGATTCCCGTGCTCGCCCGCGTGAAGAGGAAGGCTGGGTAGGTCGGCGCGATGGCGTTGAGCCAGGTGGTCGCGCCCCAGATCAAAGAGGCCAGGGCGAGGAGCCTGGGCCGGGCGAGGCGGTCGAGGAGCCATCCCCACAGCGGATAGCAGAGGGCGCCGACCACGAGGGCGACGGTGTCCACCATGCCCATCTGCGTGTAGCTGATCTTGAAGGTGTCGATGACCTTCTGCGTCAGGGGACCGATGAGGAGGCGGTCGGACTGGTGCAGAAGCATGAAGGCGAACAGCGTCCCGAAGGCGTAATGAGCTCCCCTGCGCGCCCGCTCGCTCGTATCCCGTGTCATTCGCTTCCTCCTTTCGACATCTGGCCCGATCCCAGACCGTCGAGGGCCGTCTTGTACATGTCCTCGACGGACCACATCATCCGATAGTCCGGCCACTGCGTCATGAGACGCTCGCAGCCGGCCTTCAGAGCGGTCCAGTCGGACTTCTCCCGTATGCCGAGGAGCTCCATGTAGAGGACCTCGGGGAGGAAGGGGTCCTCCGGATATCGCGACTGTGCGACCCGCGCGATCGCGGCGATCTCGTCCTCGCAGCGCGCCTTCAGGTTCGCGTCGTCGGGTCGCTGCGCGTCCTTCGCGCCGAGGTCCATGTAGAGACGCTGGAGGTTCCACATGGCCTGGACCGGGCTATCCCCGTTCCAGACGGCCGGATGCGCCCGGTAGGCTGCCGTCACCGATTGCGCGTCGGCGAAACCGAAGGCGACTGGATCGGTCAGCGCCGCGGCGAAGGTCATGAAGACAGGGGCCGCCAGGCGGCGCTTGAGCGCCTCTATGTCCGCGATGAGGGAGTTCATCTCGCGCGCCTGGCGCTGGCGCGCGAAATCCCTGAGGAACTTGTAGGATTCCTCGATCCCCGAGCGCGGCTTCGCGTAGAGCGGATCGCGCAGGGTGGCCTCCTTGAAGAGGGTTACGGCCTCGTCGTACTTCCCGGAGTCGAAGAGGATGAGGCCGGAATAGTAGGCCTTCGCCGCCTCGATCGAGCCCGTCCCGGCCCCCGCGGGCCTGTCGACCCCGAGGGCGGCCATGAGCTTGCCCGCGAGCTCGGCCTCCAGGGAAAGGGCGAGGGAAGCCTCGCCCTGGGCGCTTCCGGCCGCCACGAAGGCGCCCGTCTCGCTGTCGACCACCTTCGCGTCGATCCGCAGGAGGCCCGACTGGGCGAGGAAGCTGCCGTAGGCGATGCGCGACGCTCCCGCGAGCTTGCCGACGCGCGGGGCCGTCGACTCGTCGACCGCGCCCGACTGGCCGAGCTCCTGTTCTCCGAGGATCTTGTCGAGGTCGCGGCGCTCGACGAGCCTGAGCCTGCCCGAGGCGGCCAGGTCCGTGGCGAGCATGTCGGCGAGGCCCACCTTGAGCCAGTCGTAGTCGCTTTGGCCGGAGCTGTTCGAGAAGTCCAAGACCGCGATGGTCGGGCCGGCGGTCGCAGGCGCGGGTTGGGCGCCTGCCTCCTGGGCCGCCGCTCCTATCGCGGCGGCCCAGGACGAGCATAGCGCGAGGACGACGGGGGCTAGGCGACGGGCGACCGGTTTCATGCCGCCATGATGGCCGCCTCGGGCGGCGGCGTCAAGGAACCGCCGTCACCATCGCGCGCCGGGCGGCGCGCCCACCGGTCAATCGCGCTTCTGCTCGAAGTGGCTGAACTCCATGCTGAAGGAGGCTCGGCCTTGGCTCACCGAGCGCAGGCTGGTCGTAAAGCCGAACATCGCGACGAGGGGGGCCTCGGCGTGGATGACTTCGGCGGCCGTCCTGCTCTCGCTGCCGTGGATGAGGCCGCCGCGCTGCGATACGAGGCTCATCGCCTCGCCGAGGAATTCCTTCGGGCAGGTGATGTCCACCTTCATCACCGGCTCCAGCATCACGGGCCCGGCGGCCCTGCAGGCCGCGTCGAAGGCCATGTTCGCGCAGGCCTCGTAGGCGAAGGCCGAGGCGGTGAGCTCGTCGTACTCGATGCCGACCAGGGCGACTCCGACGTCGACGGCGGGGTAGCCGAACTGGATGCCCGAGCCGAAGGCCGAGGTGAAGCCCCGCTCCACCGCGTCGAGGATGTCCTCCGGCACCTGGGGGGCGCGGAGCCGCTTCGCGTAGCGGTTGCCGGTCCCGCGCGCGAGAGGCTCGACTTCGATCGAGAGCCCGGCCGCGACTTCCTTGCCTCCCACCGCCTTGCGGAAGCGCTCGGTGTGGGCCAGGCTCCTGGTGATCGATTCGCGGTAGGTGACCTGCGGGTTGCCCTGCTTCGCGCCGATCTTGAAGTCGCGGATGATGCGCGTGACGAGGACGTCCAGGTGGAGCTCGCCCATGCCCGAGATGACGATCTGGCCCGTCTCCTCGTTCTCGCGGGTCGTGAACGTAGGATCCTCCTTCGAGAGGATCTCGAGGGTCTCTTTGAGCTTCTCGCGGTCGGACAGGGTCTTGGGCTCGATGGCCACCATGATCACGGGCTCGGGGAAATGCATCTTCTCGAGGACCACCGGCCAGCCCTCGCTGCCGATCGTGTCCCCGGTCTGGGCGAGCTTCATCCCGACGATGACCGCTATGTCGCCGGCCTTCGCCTCGTCCATGGGCTCGGACTTGTTGGCGTGCATCCGGAGGAGGCGCGTGATCCGCTCCCGCTTCTTCTTGTTCTGGTTGTAGACCGTGCTCGCGCTCCGCAGGCTCCCCGAGTACATGCGCACGAAGCAGAGGGGCCCCGCCTCGCGGTCGTACTGGACCTTGAACACGAGGCCGAGGGGGTAGCCGGAGGCGTCGCAGACCACGTCGACGTCCTCCTCCTTCTTTAGGTGGAAGGCCTTGGCGGGCGGCACCTCGTCGGGGGCGGGCAGGTAGTCGACGACCGCGTCGATGAGGGGCTGCACGCCGAGGTTTCGCCTCGAGGCCCCGCAGAGGGCGGGCACCAGGCGCTGCGCGATGCAGGCGGCCCGCAGCTCGCTCCGTATGAGCTCGGGCGGGACGTCCTTGCCCTCGAGGAAGAGGGTCGTGATCTCGTCCGATCTCGAGGCGAGCTCGTCTATGAGGAGCTCCCGGGCCGCCCGAGCCTCGGCCATCCGCTCGGGGGCCACCTCCGAGCGCGTCATCTCCTGGCCGTCCGCGCTCCACCGCACCTCCTCCATCGCGATGAGGTCCAGGATCCCCTCGAAGGAAGCCTCGCGTCCCAGGGGAAGCATTATCGCGACGGGAGCGGCGCCGAGCTTTCTGCGCATGTCCTCGAGGACGGCCTCGAAGTCCGCGCCGAGCCTGTCCATCTTGTTCACGTAGGCGAGCCGGGGGACGCGATAGCGGTCGGCCTGGTGCCACACGGTCTCGGACTGAGGCTCCACTCCGTCGACCGCCGAGAACACGGCGATGGCCCCGTCGAGGACGCGAAGGCTCCGCTCGACCTCGGCGGTGAAATCCACGTGGCCGGGCGTGTCGATTATGTTGATCTGGTGGTCTCGCCAGAAGGTCGTGGTCGCGGCGCTCGTGATGGTGATGCCGCGCTCCTGCTCCTGCTCCATCCAGTCCATCGTGGCTTCGCCGTCGTCCACTTCGCCGATCTTGTAGGTCTTCCCGGAGTAGTAGAGGATGCGCTCGGTCGTGGTCGTCTTGCCGGCGTCGATGTGGGCCATTATACCGATGTTGCGGGTGGTGCGGATGTCCATACGGAATCGCATGATATACGGGATGGATCGCACGTTGCAAGAAGCCCGGCGCGTTCCGAAGGCCTCTCCCCCGGCCTCCCTCGGCCGCGAGGCCCGCGAGCCGCCCCGAGCCGCCGCTATTGTATTTCCCCGGATACCGACTAGAGTTAACTGGTCGTCTATCGTCCACGTTCGCTTCCGGACCCGGTCCCGAGGCGGCCAACGAAGGTGCCCGAAGTGGAATATCTATCCGAAGAGCGTCGAACCGGCGCCGCAGCGTGGATCGTCCTCGGCGCGCTCGCGGCCGCGACGATCTGCGCCGGAACGGTCTATTCGATGAAATTCGACGGTCGGCACCGCGAGGAAGTCGGGCGGGAACTGATGTCGATCGCCGAGCTGAAGACGGACGATCTGGTCCTGTGGCGGAGGGAAAGGCTCGGCGACGGGTACATATCGAGCGGCAACGCGCGATTCGCCGAGTCCTTCGCTCGCTTCCTCGCGGATAGGCTCGATCGCGAGGCCGAAAAGAGTCTCGTTTCCTGGATGAAGCTGTTCCGCGACACCTACGGCTACGACAGTCTGTTCCTCGAAGGGCCGGGAGGAGAGACCATCCTCGGCTACCCCGACGCGGGCGCGAAGGACGCCGCGATCGCGGCCGCCGTTCCCGCCGCGCTCGGGGCGGGCGCCGTCGAGATGCTCGATTTCTACCGCGACGGGGCGGATGGGCGCGTCTACCTCGCCGTGCTCGCCCCTATCGGGGCCGGCCGCCCGATCGGCCTCCTCGCCCTGAGGATCGATCCCGAGAGTTTCCTCTATCCTTTCATCGAGCGATGGCCCACCGCGAGCAGGACGGGGGAGACCCTCCTGGTCCGACGCGAGGGCGGCGATGCGCTGTTCCTGAACCGACTGCGGTTCCAGACCGGAGACGCGCTGAGCCTGCGCATTCCCATCGAGGGCCATCCGGAGCTGCCGGCAGCCCAGGCGGTATCCGGCAGGACGGGCGTGCTCGAGGGCCGGGACTATCGCGGCGTGCCCGTCCTCGCGGCCCTGCGCAAAGTCCCGGACTCCCCCTGGTCCCTCGTCGCAAGGATCGACCTTTCCGAGGTGGAGGCCGTAACGGGCCAGATGCGGTTGGTCCTGGGCCTTCTCGCGCTCGCGCTCGTCGGCTGCGAGGCGACGGCCGTGATCGCGATGGCGAGGCACCAGCGCGCCGAGTCCTATCGGCTGAAGGCCGCGGCCGCGGCCGAGCTCGGCGCCCTGAACGCGGAGCTGGAGGAGAGGGTCGCCCTCAGGACCGCCGAGCTCGTCGCCTCCAACGACGAGCTCGAGGCTTTCGCCTATTCCGTCGCCCACGACCTCCGCGCGCCGCTGCGCTCGATCGACGGCTTCTCGCGCGTGATGGAGGAGGAGCTGGGGCCGAGCCTGAGCGCCGAGGGCTCGCGCGTCCTCGGCGTCATCCGCGGCAGCGCCAGGAAGATGGACAGTCTCATCTCGAGTCTCCTGGACATCTCGCGCTTCGGCAGGACCAGGCTCTCGACCTCCCTCATCGACATGCGCCGGATGGCGGAGAGCGCCTTCGCTGCCTGCGTCGATCCCGCGACGGCCGCCGGTTTCGATTTCCGCGTAGCGGACATCCCGGAGGCGGAGGGCGACGCTCTGATGATCGAGCGCGTCTGGGGCAACCTCGTCTCCAACGCGGTCAAGTACTCGATGCCGAGCCCGACCCACCGGATAGAGGTGGACGGCCGCATGGAGGGCGATATGATTGTCTATTCGGTCAGGGACCGCGGCGTGGGCTTCGATCAGCGCTACGCGCCCAAGCTCTTCGGCATGTTCCAGCGCCTCCACGACGACGCGGATTTCGAGGGCAACGGCATAGGCCTGGCCATTGTCAAGCGGATTGTCCAGAGGCACGGCGGCGAGGCGTGGGCCGAGGGTCGAGTCGGCGAAGGCGCGGCCTTCTTCTTCTCGCTGCCGTCTAGGAGGACTTGATGGCCGACAAGAGGCAGGTGGACATACTTCTCGTGGAGGACAACCCGAACGACGCCGAGCTGGCGATCCGGGCACTCCGGAAGCACAATCTCGTCAACAACTTCTGCCACGTGACGGACGGCGAGGCGGCCCTCGATTTCATGTTCGCGCGCGGCGAATACTCCGATCGGGACGTCGCCGACAGGCCGCGCCTGATCCTCCTGGACCTGAAGCTGCCCAAGGTCGACGGCTTCGAGGTCCTGGAGGCGCTGAAGGCGGACGAGCGCACGAGCATGACTCCCGTAGTCGTCCTCACGACCTCGCAGGAGGAGAGGGACCTCATAGAGAGCTACAGGCTCGGCGTGAACAGCTACATCGTCAAGCCGGTCGACTTCGACAAATTCGTGGCGGCCGTGAGGGACCTGTGCATGTACTGGCTGCTCTTGAACGTGCAACCGTGAGGGGACCCGCATGACGGCCTTCGCGAGCGACGGCGGCGAAGCCAAGTATAGGCTCCTCTACGAGAGCATGTTCGAGGCCTTCGCCAGGGTCGACATGTCGGGACGCATAGTCGAGAGCAACGAGGTCTTCCGCTCCCTCGTAGGCTACGGGGCCGACGAGCTCTCCTCGCTCGGCTACCGGGACCTGACTCCCGAGCGATGGCGCGCGATGGAGGCCGCGATCGTCGAGAGGGAGGTCCTGCCCCGCGGACATTCCGAGGTCTACGAGAAGGAGTACCGGCGCAAGGACGGGACCATCGTGCCCGTCGAGCTCAGGACCTTCCTCCTGCGCGACGACTCGGGGCGGGCCGAGGGCATGTGGGCGATCGTCCGCGACATCGGCGAGAGGAAGAGGATCGAAGGGGAGCGGGCCAGGCAGACCGAGCTGGCGCGGAGGGAGCTCGAGTCCCTGGCCTACTCGGTCTCGCACGACCTGAAGGCGCCGCTGCGCGCCGTCTCGGGGTTCTCCGCCGTCCTCCTCGAGGAGCACGCGGCCGGGCTCGACGACGAAGGCCGGCGCCTCCTGGGCATCGTCCGCGAGAACGCGCGCAGGATGGAGGCCCTGATCTCGGCCATCCTCGAGCTGTCCCGCGTCGGGCGCGCCGAGCTCCGGCCCTGCCGCGTCGATATGCGGGCCATGGCCAACTCGATGTATTGCGAGGTCGCGTCCCCGGAGGAGAGGGCGAGGTTCTCCATCAGCATCGGCGAGATCCCCGATGCCGAGGGCGATCCCGCATTGCTCCGCATCGTTTGGGCGAAGCTCCTGTCGAACGCGATCAAGTACTCGAGCCGCTCGGAGCGCCGGGAGATACGCGTGGATTCGGCGAGCATGGAGGCCGGGGTCAGGTATAGGGTGAGCGACTCGGGGGTCGGCTTCGACCCGGCCTACTCGGAGAAGCTCTTCAACCTCTTTCGGCGTCTCCACTCGGCGGAGGAATACGACGGCACCGGCGCGGGCCTCGCCATAGCGAGACGGGTCGTCGAGATGCACGGCGGGAGCGTCGGCGCGGAAAGCCGGGAGGGGGGAGGCTCGATTTTCTGGTTCTCCCTCCCCGCGCCGCCCTCGTCCGCGGGGAAGGTCGAGCCGTGAGCGGCGGGAAGGCGCTGAAGGTCCTCTTCGTCGAGGACCTTCCGACGGACGCCGAGCTCGCGGAGCGGACGCTCAAGCGCGGCGGTTTCGAGATCGAGTCGAGGCGCGTGGACGGGAAGGAGGCCTTTGTCGAGGCCTTGGAGGGCTTCGTCCCCGACATCGTGATCTCGGACTACTCGATGCCGGCCTTCGACGGGATGACGGCTCTCGGCCTGGCCCGGGCGAGGGATCCCTCCCTGCCCTTCATCATCCTCACCGGCTCGATGAACGAGGATACGGCCGTGGAGTGCATGAAGGCCGGCGCGAGCGACTACGTCATCAAGGAGCACATGATGCGCCTCCCCTTCGCGGTCAAGGAGGCGATCGATCGCCAGGAGAGGATGCTCCTGTCCGAGGAGGCGGCGCGCAGGCTCCGCGAGAGCGAGGAGCGCTACCGCGCGCTCTTCGAGGACAGCCACGCGGTGATGCTGATCCTCGACCCCGAGGACGCGACGGTGGTCGAGGCGAACCAGGCCGCCTGCGACTACTACGGCTGGCGCAAGGAGGACCTGCTGGGGATGAAGATGACCGACTACAACGTCCTGATGGAAGACGAGATAAAGAGGAACATGGCGCGCGCGATCGGCGACGGGGGCCATCACTTCAACCTGCGGCACAGGATGGCGGACGGGACGGTTGTCGACGTCGAGTCCTACTCGGGCCCGGTCGTGCTGGGAGGCAAGACCCATCTGTTCTCGATAATCCACGACGTATCGGCCAAGGTCGCGGCCGAGCGCGAGCGCGACGAGCTGGCGTCGAGGCTCGACCACTACCTCTCCACGAGCCCTACCGTCACCTATTCCCTCCGCATCAGGGACGGCAAGGCGCAGTGGCAGTGGGCGAGCGAGAACATCCGCGAGCTCCTCGGCTTCGCGCCGGACGAGGCGCTGGAGCCGGACTGGTGGCTGCGCAATATCCATGCCCTGGACAGGATGCGGGCCTTGAGCGGCATTTCCAAGCTCGCCGCCAAGGGCTCGTTCGGGCAGGAGTACCGCTTCCACAGGAAGGACCGCAAGGTGGTCTGGCTCCGCGACGAGACCCGCCTCGTCCAGCCCGGGCGGGGCGATACCGAGGTGGTCGGCACGCTCACCGACATCAGCGCCAGGAAGAAGGTCGAGTCCGAGCTCTCGCTCAAGAGTCTCGCGCTCGAGGCGGCGGCCAACGCCATCGTCATCACCGACCGCGAGGGGACGATCCAATGGGTCAACGACGCCTTCCAGAGGCTGACGGGATACTCGAGGGAGGAGGCGAAGGGCTCGAATCCCAGCGTCCTCAAGTCGGGCGCGCAGGGCCCGGATTTCTATCGGTCGCTGTGGGACACCATCCTGTCGGGCAGGGTCTGGCAGGGGGAGATCGTCAACAAGAGGAAGGGCGGAGAGCTCTACACCGAGGAGATGACCATCACGCCCGTCCTGGACGATTCCCGAATCGTCAGCGGGTTCATCGCCATAAAGAGCGACGTGACCGACCGCAAGCTGTCGCGCAAGCGGCTCGAGACCTCGCTCGCGGAGAAGGAGATCCTCCTGCGCGAGATACACCACCGCATCAACAACAACATGCAGCTCATCACGAGCCTCCTCAGCCTCTCCTCCCACCGTATCGCCGACCCCGCCCTGCGCGATCTCCTCGGCGGGATATCCCGGCGGATCGTCTCGATGGCCCTCGTCCACGAGCAGTTCTACAACTCCGCCGACATGGCCCGGATCGACTTCCTCCGCTACCTCCATCAGCTGGCCGACGGGCTCGAGGGCGACTTCGGGAGGCAGTCGGAAGGGGTATCGATCGCCGTGGACGGGGATCCCGTCCTCCTCAGCCTCGAGCAGGCCATACCGGCGGGGCTGGCGGCGGACGAGCTCATAACGAACGCGCTGAGGCACGCGTATCCGGTCGGGTCGGCGCGCGGCGAGATCCGGATCGCGATCCGGCGGGTCGGCGACGCCATCGAGCTCTCCGTGCGCGACCGGGGGATAGGCCTCCCCGCCGCCTTCGAGGCCGACAAGACCGTGTCCCTCGGAATGATACTCGTCCATACCCTCGCCGATCAGCTGCGGGGGAGGGTGGACTTCCGCTCGCGCGAAGGCACGGAGGCGATCCTCCGATTCCCCGCTTCCTGAGCGAGAAGAAAGGAGTCGACGATGGCGACGAACCAGCGCTGCGTGATCCTGGTTGACGACGAGCAGAACATCCTCAATTCGCTCAGGCGCGAGCTGCGCGATTGGGCCTCGGAGCGCAAGCTCGAGATCCTCACGGCGATCTCGGGGCGCAAGGGCCTCGAGATCCTCGCGGAGCGCGGCGGGGAGACCGCGATCGTCGTGTCAGACCTGAAGATGCCCGAGATGAAGGGCTCCGACTTCCTGATGGAAGTGCGGGAGAAGTATCCCGAGATCGTCACCATCCTCCTCACCGGCTACTCGGAGACGGAGGAGGTCATCAAGGCGGTGAGGGCCGGGATCTTCAGCTACATGCTCAAGCCCTGGGACTCCGACTACCTCGTCGCCGAGCTGCAGAAGGCCTTCGAGTACGGCGAAATCAGGCGCCAGAACGCACGCTATCTCAAGACCATGGAAGAGGAGCTCAAGTGGGCCGGCGAGATGCAGAAAGCGATACTCAAGCCCAGCCTCCCCCGATCCGAAGGCGTCGAATTCAGGGCGAGCTACAGGCCGGTGCCCTCCCTCTATTGCGGGGGCGACTACTACGATGTCGTGTTCCTGTCCTCGGACCGCTATCTCCTCCTCATAGGCGACGTCGCGGGGCACGGCGTGCGCGCGGCCCTCGTGACGGGCATCCTCAAGGCAGTGATCTATCCGGAGTACCTGCGCGCCTGCGTCGGCAAGGAGTTCTCGCCTCCCGCCTTCCTCAGCTGGCTCAACGAGCGCATGAATTTCGAGCTCCGCAGCGCCTCGGGGCTCATAGTCACCTTCTTCGCCGGCCTGCTCGACATGAAGGCGGGCACGCTGCGCTACGCGAACGCGGGGCAGACCCATCCCGTCATCCTGCGCCAGGGCAAGGCCCACGAGCTCCCCGTCTCCGGTTCGGGTCTGGGCTACGCCGTCTCGGTGGCCTACGCGGAGCAGGCTGTCGCGATCAAGCCGGAGGACGTGATCACGCTCTACACCGACGGGCTCGTGGAGCCGGGCGCGGCCGCCGGCACCCCGGCGATCAAGCCCTCGGCCCTCTTCGAGCGCGTGGAATACTCGCCGGACTATCATCGAAGGCTGATGGAAGCGGCCCTCGCGGAGTCGGGCATGCCCGACTTCGACGACGACGTCACGATCGTCACCGCGCGGATCCTGTAGGGCACATGCTCCTCGAACAGGCCCTCGCGAGCTACAACGCGAGCCACCCCCAGGCTTGCGTCGCGACGAGGCGCTCGGGAAGCGGGGAGATCCTGCTCGAGCTGTCCGGCGACATGGAGATGAAGGCCTCGAGCGACGTCGCGCCCCTCATCGAGGCGGCGATGCTCGAATGCCCGGCGCGCGGCAGGCTCGTCCTCGACCTCAGTCGGGTCGGCTACATCTCCTCCACGGGCGTCGGCCTCCTCTCGACCACCATGATCGCCGCCCAGAGGCGCTCGGTGGCCTTCGTGCTGCTCGATATCCCGCCGCGGGTAAAAGGCATCATGGACACTCTCGGCCTCCTGTCCTTCTTCAACGTGGAGGAATCGCATGATTGAAGCGGGGAGCGGCTCGAGCCGCGAGGAGCTGGAGCGGGAGGCGGAGCGGGCCACGCGCCTCCTCGAGGCCACGGCGGAGCTGTGCAGACTCTTCGCCCAGGACGACTCGGAGAAGGCCAATCTGGCGGCGGTCGACGTGCTCAAACGCTTCCTCGCCGCCGAGGGCGCCGCGCTCTTCTACGTGAATGGCCGCAGGGAATACCGCTTTTGCTTGTCCGGCGCGGAATTCCCCATCGGGTTGTCCGAGGCGCGTTGGAGGGAAAGCGTCGGTCCCGTGCGCGAGGTCCACGGAGTGGCCCGCTTCGGTCCCTGGTCCCTGCCCGGCTTCGGGGGCCCGCTGCCCTTCTGGATATCCGCCGAGCTCTATTCCTCCGTCAGCGACGCAGGCTACGTGCTCTTCGGCCGGTCCGGCGCGCCCTGGAGCGACGAGGAGGAGATGTCGCTCTCGTCCATCGCCTACACGATCGCGCCGATCGTCGGCGTGCGCATCGAGCGGGAGCGCGAGGAGTTCGTCAGGCACCAGGCCGAGGTCCTCCTCTCCGAGAACGAGAAGCGCCTCCGGGCCTTCTTCGAGGACTCGCGCGACATGATATACACGGCCAACTCGGAGGACGTGGTGACCTCGGTCAACGCGGCGGGATTGGTCCTGACGGGCAGGACCGAGAAGCACGAGATCGTCGGCCACCCCTTCTCCGGCCTGGCCCTCAACGCCGCGGATAGGGAGTTCTTCCTGCGGCGCATCCGCGAGGAGGGCTACGTCGAGGATTACGAGATCGTCCTCATGAGGAGCGACGGCGCGACGGTCTTCTGCCTGGAGACCGCCCATACGCTGCGCGGGCTCGGCGGCGAGATCCTGGAGCTCCAGGGCATCATCAAGGACATCAGCGAGCGGATAAAGAGCGAGGGCGAGCTCTGGAAGGCCAATCTGGAGCTCGCCGAGGCCAACCTCAAGCTCCAGCAGACGCAGGTGCTCATGGTCCAGCACGAGAAGATGGCCTCGATCGGTCAGCTCGCCGCCGGCATAGCGCACGAGATCAACAATCCCGTCGGCTTCCTCAAGAGCAATCACTCGATCCTGGAGAAGTACACCTCGAGGCTGCGCCAGGCCTGGGAGGAGGCGCGGGCCGCCGCCGGACCCGCCATAGCCGGGATCGAGAATCGGATGGACCTGCCCTACGTCTTTTCGGAATTCGACACGATCTTCGCCGAGTCGGCGGAGGGCTTCTCGAGGATCATGCGGATCGTAGGCAATCTGAAGAACTTCTCGAGGAACGACCAGGGCGCGGATTTCGAGCTCTACGACGTCAACGGCGGGATCGAGAGCACTCTCATCGTGGCCCGGAACGAGATCAAGTACGTCGCCGAGGTCCGCGAGCGCTTCGGCGAGCTGCCTCGGATCAGGGCGAGAGGAGGGGAGGTCAACCAGGTCATCCTGAACATCCTCGTCAACGCGGCGCAGGCGATCGAGGCGCAGAAGAGATCGGAGAAGGGACTCATCGAGATAGAGACGCTGCTCCACGGAGATTGGGTCCTGATAATCATCCGCGACGACGGCCCCGGCATCCCGGAGGCTATCCGGACGCGCATCTTCGATCCCTTCTTCACGACCAAAGAGCCCGGCAAAGGCACGGGCCTCGGCCTCAGCATCTCCTACGACATCATCGTGACCAAGCACGGAGGAAAGCTTTCCGTCGAGTCCGAGCCGGGCGAGGGGACCGCCTTCATCCTCGAGCTGCCGGTCGGCGGGCCCCCATTAGCAGGATAGAGAAAACCTGATATATTCGCGGATATGCCAACAGTAGAGCTCCTGGCCCCCGCGGGCAATCCCGAGGCCCTCGACGCCGCCCTCGGCGAGGGCGCGGACGCCGTGTACCTCGGCGCGCGCAGCTTCAACGCCCGCCTCCGCTCGGCCAATTTCGCCTTCAATCAGCTCGAGGCCGCCGTGGACATCTGCCACAAGCGCTCCAAGAAAGTCTACGTGACCGTGAATACGGTCTTCGAGCAGCGCGAGGCCGACCGGATGTGGCAGTTCCTGCAGTACCTCGAGCGCGTGGGGCCCGACGGCATCATCGTGCAGGACCTCGGCGTCGCCAAGATGGCGCGCGAGCACTTTCCCGCGCTCGAGCTCCATGCGAGCACGCAGATGAACGTCGCCTCGGCCAAAGGCGTCAACCTCCTCTCGCGCCGCGGCTTCAAGCGCGCAGTCCTGGCGCGGGAGCTGTCCCTCGACGAGATCCGGGCGGTCCGAGCCGCCACCAACCTCGAGCTCGAGGTCTTCGTCCACGGGGCGCTCTGCGTCAGCGAGTCGGGTCTCTGCCTCTTCTCGAGCTATCTCGGCGGCAAGAGCGCGAACCGCGGCGCCTGCGCCCAGGCATGTCGCCGCCTCTACGCCAACGACGCCGAGTCGGGCTACTGGTTCTCGCCCGACGACCTCCAGCTCATCGAGTACGTACCCGATCTGATGGAGGCGGGCGTCGAATCCTTCAAGATCGAGGGGAGGATGAAGAGCGCCGAATACGTGGGCTCCGTCGTGGCCGCGTACCGGCACATGATCGACAATTGGAAACTCGGCCGCGAGCGCGCCCTCGCGAAGGCCCAAGCCATGCTCCAGTCGGACTTCGCGCGCCGCAAGACCTCGTTCTTCTTCGCGGGCAAGCTCGACCCGGATTTCATCAAGCCCCATCAATCGGGGGGAACCGGCATATCGCTCGGGAAGGTTCGCGACATCCGGGCCGCGGACGAGGGGCGCTACGCCCTCCTCGACTCCTTCGACGGCCTGGCCGAGGGCGACTCCCTGCGATTCCACCGCCCCGACGACTCCGAGCGCTTCACCGCCAAGGTGCGCGAGGTGAAGCAGGTCACCAACGGCATCCTCGTCCGTTCCGACGCCGACTTCCGACAGAGCGACATCGTCTATCTCGTGCAGACCCGGACCACGGCCAGGCGCTATAAGCCCTCCCTCCCGAGGGATCTCGCGCGCTACCGGAAATTCCCCAGCCATGAGGCCGCTCCCGAGCCCACGCGCGTGAATGTCGCCAAGGCGGAGCTCGCGGCCCTGCCCGAGGGCATCTACGCCCTCGTGGGAAAGACTGGCGACCTCCACGTCCTCAACGCCGCGCGGCCCAGGAAGGCCATGCTCCTGTTCAACCGCCGCAACGCGGAGATCATGCGCAAGGAGGAGAAGGAGCTGCCCTTCAAGCGCGACAGCCTCGTGCTGTGGCTCGATCCCTGGTTCCCGGAGTCCGACGGCGAATGGCTCGCTTCCGAGCTCGAGTACTGGATCGGCAGGGACCAGCGCCACTTCGTGGCCAACAACGTGGGCCAGCTCGGCCTCCTCAGGGGCAAGGGGCTCACCGTCATCGCGGGGCCCTACCTCTACGCCTTCAACCGTTGGGCGGCCTCCTTCCTCCTCGAGGAGGGAGCTCGCTTCGTCGTGCCGCCCCTCGAGATCTCGAAACAGGATTTCCAGAAGGTGGCGGAAGCGGCGCCCGCGGGCTCGTGGATGCCCGTGGTCTTCTCCTACCCGGCCCTGTTCCGCATCCGCGCCGACTTGGCGGCGGCCTACGACTTCAGGACCTTCACGGATCGCGACGGCTCGGCCTACGAGCTCTCCTCCGCGGGCGAGGGCTCGGTCGTGACCCCCATGAAGCCCTTCTCGATCGTCGACCGCATCCCCTATCTCCAAAAGGACGGCGTGGTCAGGTTCATCCTCGACTTCTCCGGCATCAAGCTCGTCAAGCCTCTCTACAAGCAGGTGATGCGGGCGGCCTTGGAGGGGAAGCTCCTGCCGGAGACCGGCCGCTTCAATTGGAAGGAAGGCTTCTGGCAGGCGGAGGAGACGAACGGTCCCGCGTTCGACGCCGCCGGCCGCGGGTCCGTCCGCGGCCGCGAAGGCTGAGCCGGCGCTTATGAAGCGGATAACCTGTCTCATGCTCGATATGGGCGGCGTCCTCACGCAGGACCAGCGCGAGGACAAGGTGGCCGAGATGATGGGCATCCTGGGCGCCGGCGAACGCGAATCCTTCTTCGCGGCCTACTGGAAGCACCGCGTCGACTACGACCGCGGCGTCGCGGACGGGGCGGCCTACTGGAAGCGGATAGCGGCCGACCTCGGGCTGCGCCTCGCCGATCCGGCCATAGGCGAGCTCATCCGGGCGGACCTCGAGAGCTGGTTCAACATGCGCCCGCGCATGTTCGGCTTCCTCGAACGCGTGCGGGGCCGAGTGGGGCGCCTCGTCCTCCTGTCCAATGTCCACGTCGACGGCGCGAGCTTCATCCGCGGGGGTGAGGGTCGCCCATGGTCCTCGCTCTTCGACGAGCTCGTCCTCTCCTGCGAGCACGGCCTGCTCAAGCCCGAGAAGGAGATCTACGAGCTCGCCTTGGGCGCGGCGCGCGTCCCTCCCGGCGAGGTCCTCTTCGTCGACGATATTCCGGACAACGTGGCGGGCGCCCGTCGGGCCGGCATGTCGAGCTTCCGCTTCTCCGGCGAGGAGGACTTCGCCGCCGCTCTCGAGCGGGACTACGAGCTGACGCGATAGGGTCGCGGCGCGGCCAGATGCGCGCCGCATCGAGGAAGCGCTATACTGGGCGCATGAGTCCGATGAAGAATCGCGGGGCCGATGGGCTTGAAGGGGGATCGCGTCGACGGTGGCCCGGTCTCCGCGTCCTGCTGGCGTCCTCGCTCTGCGCGGCGGCGCTCTCGGCTTTCGGCGGGACCGGCGGGGTAGCCCAGGCCGGGGCGCCCGGCGTCGAGCCCGGAACCGTCGGCATCGACGAGAAGCTCGGCGGGCTCGTCCCCCTCGACCTGGCCTTTCGGGACGAGGACGGAAGCCCGATCGAGCTCGGCAAGATCGTCTCGACCCCGACCATCCTCGCCCTCGTCTACTACAATTGCCCCAATGTCTGCGACCTCCTCTTGACGGGGATCGCCGGCATGATCCGCGGGCTCGAAGCCGAGCCGGGCAGGGACTACCGGGTCATAGCGGTCAGCATCGACGAGAACGAGACTCCCTCGGACGCCCGCCGCGCCAAGCGCATATCGCTGGAGACGATCGAGAAGCCCTTCCCGCCGGAGGACTGGCGATTCCTCACCGGCGATCGCCCCGCCATCGAGCGGCTCGCCGACTCGGTGGGCTTCCGTTTCGCGCGCCGGGACGGAGGCTTCGACCATCCGGTGTCCATCATGTTCCTGTCGCCGGACGGTAAAGTCACCCATTACATATACGGCGCGGATTTCCTTCCCGCTGACGTCAAGCTCTCTCTTCTGAGCGCGCGAGCGGGCACCGTGGCGCCGACGATAGCCGGGTTCCTGAGGTTCTGCTTCCGAACCGATCCCGCGAGCCACCGCTTGGTCTTCGCCACCCTTCGCGTCGTCGGGACTACGACCATCCTCCTCGCGCTGTGCTTCGCGGTCTACCTCGCGCTTTCGAGCAGGCGCCGGGGAAAGCGCATCGGCTATCGGGACGGAGGGCGGAGCGGCCGATCGCCTTGACCGCCGTATTGATGGGTGCTTTAATCGTCGAAGGCTGTGAAATCACGTTTCGGTATTTGAAACCAAGATCAAGCGGAGACCCATGAGCGAATCGGCGGGTAAGGCCCTCGACCTCCTGTTCTACTTGGCGCGAACGACCGGCGCCGTCAGCCTGGCCCGCCTCTCCCGTGAAACCGGCATGAACAAGGCCACCGCCCTGCGCTATCTCACGGTCCTCGAGTCCCGCGGCGTCGTCGAGCGCTCGGGCCCGGGCTGGTCCCTCGGCCTCGCCCTCTTCGAGCTCGGCTCTCACGTGCCCGTGCGCTCCATCGTCGTCGAGCGAGTCCGGCCCTTCCTGGAGCGGCTCGCCCGCGAGACCGGCGAGAGCGCCAATTTGGCCTGCCTCGCGGGGGCCAGCGCCATCTATCTGGACCGCGCCGAGGCCGACAGGAGCCTGCGCATGCGCTCGGTTCCCGGCGATCGCCTGCCCCTCTATTGCACGGGCGTCGGCAAGGCCATCCTCTCCCTCCTGCCGGAGGACCGGGCGCGGGCCATCCTCGGATCGGGGCCTTTGCCCAAGATCAACGAGAGGACAATCACCGACCCCGAGGCCGTGATACAGGAAGCGAACAAGACGAGGGAGTCCGGCTATGGACTCGACCGCGAGGAATACGAAGTCGGTCTGACCTGCATGGCCAAGCCTCTCCGCCTGCCCGGCTCCGATTTCGCCGGGGCGATCAGCGTATCGGGCCCGACAGCCCGCATGCGCGACCCCGCGACGAGAGAGCGCTTCCTGGAGTGCCTGTCGAGGGCGGCCGCGGAAGCGCAGACCGCCCTCGAGGCGGCGGCGAGCGTCGACGCCGTTTCGATCCCTCCTGTTTGACCGGTCCGACCACTTGAATGGACAATTGTCTATGGGCCCATGGCGGCTCAATTGGAGGAGGCGACGATGAATGCAGCTAATGATGAAGAGATGAAAGCCCGGATCGCGCAGTCGAAGCCATACACGATGGTAATCCTCAAAAAAACCGCGAAGTTTGCCGAGGAGAGCTCGAGGAAAATTGTTTGGGAACACGGCAGGCGAAATTTCCAGCTGAAAGATGAAGGGCTGCTGCCGATTGTCTGCCCGGCAACTGACGGTGGAGAGGTCTCGGGGATCGGCATTTTCATCGGGACGCCCGAGCAGGTGAAGGTGATCATGGATGGGGACCCGGGAGTCCAGGCCGGTATTTTTACCTACGAAATTCACGCTTGCCGGGGCTTCCCCGGCTCTGAATTACCCTGAATGCGATCGGATCCCCGATCGTTCGTGTTCGATGTCTCGTTTACGATCCCGGTCGAGCCGCCAGGGTCGCGGCGGCGGCGAGCCGCGTCGCGGCGATAACGACGCCTGCCGCCGCCTCGAGGGGAGCTAGAATACCGGCGGAGCTTGCTCCGCGGCTTCCGTCGCGGCCGGCTCGGGCTTTGCGTCTGGGGCGGGTTGCCGCATCGGCTTGAACTCGACGTGCTCGGCCACGATCATCACCCGAGACTTGGTCTTGCCCTCGCCGTCCATCCAGCGGTCCTGCTTCAGGCGGCCCACTACTCTGACGCCCCTGCCCTTCTTGAGATTCTGCGAGCAGGCGAGACCGAGTCTCGACCAGGCCTCCACGTCGAAATAGGAAACCTCCTTCTCCATGTTGTCGTTCTGCCGGTAGAACCGGTCGCTGGCCACGGTGAAGTTGCAGACCTGCGAACCCGTCGCGAGAGTCTTGCTCTCGGGATCTCGAACCAAGTTGCCTTCGAGAAGGATGGAATTGAGAGAGTTCACGTGCGCCTCCTTGCATACCCTGCGTATGCATGCGCATTACGCGAGCCTGGAGGCGCCGCGATTGAAGGGAAGGACCCGCGCGGAGGCTCGCATGTGTTCGCTTCCTTCGATAGTGAACTCTTCGCCATGCGAGCCGCCATATCAGCGGGCCGCGGTCGGGACCGCCTTCAACTCGTCCTTGATCCTCAACACGTCGCCGAAGACATCGAAGAGGTCCCCGGACAGCCAATGTTCGGGCTTGGATCCGCCCGGCTTCGCTGCGACGGCGAGACCGCTGTTCAGCCTCTTCCCGTTCTCGTCCCTCGCGACCGTCGGCTCGAGGAGGTTCATCGCGTCGACGATGACGCCCTTGAACGCGTCCTCGTGGACATAATGAATCGTGGCGTCGCCGTCGACGGCCAGGACGACGCCGGCATGCGTCCTCGGATCCTTCGTGCGGTAGCCGTCGCCGTTCGCGTCCCAGGTATTGTCCCAGATGACGACGTCGCCGACGCGCGGATACTTGTCCCGGTGTAGCGCCCCGAGAGCCTTGAGCGTCATGAAGAGCCGATTGACGCCATTGCCCGAGTACTCGTCGAAATCCTTCGCGACGTCGATATCCATGCGGTAGAAGATCGCTCTCACCGTGCCGATGCAATCCAGGGTGAAGCGTCTGCCCTTCACGGTGACCTCGGCGTTCGGCGGCTCGCCGATGAGCGTCCTGGCGGAGTCGACGACCGAGAGCTCGTAGCCTGTCGGAGGCTTGCGGGCGGCTTCCAGGCTGCGGTAGGTGCATAGGGCCCCGACCGTCCGCCGCGCGGGAAAAGACGCGCAGGAGAGGACGGAGGCGGACATAACGGAGAGCAGGGCTATCCCGATCGGTCGATTCATGGAACTCCACCTATCCTTCGGCTCGGGACAGGGCGTAGGCCGCCCTGACGAAGGCTATTCGATCGCCGTCGTAGCGACGCGCCACGGTATCGCGCGTTCCCTGGTCGAAGTCGTCGCTCTCGGCCTCGCCGCCTGCGGCTCCCGCTCTCGCGTAGCCGTAGAACTCGCCGTCCTGGGAGAAGTAGACCAGGGTGAAGGCCAGGGCGGGAAATTGCGGCGCCAGCGCCTGCAGCTCTTCCTCGGGCAAGCCGTCGACGCTCTCGAAGCGGAGCGCCATCGAAGAGCCCCGCTCCGATCTCGAGGCGGAGTCCTCGTCGACGCAATCGGCGGAGAGGAGCAGGGCGGCCGCCGCGCGCCGCTCATCCTCCGTTCCGCCGGCTATCTCGATCTCGTTGCAGCAACTGAACGCCATGGGCATCTCCTCACTCCGCCGCGAAGTCCGCGCGCTGGAGACAGGTCGCGCGATATTCGGTCGGCGACATGCCGGACACCCGCTTGAAGGCGCGGGCGAAGCCGAACTGGTTCTCGAAGCCGAGCTTGTCGGCGATCTCCCGAACTCGCAGGTTCGTGCTCGAGAGCATGGCGCGCGCGGCCTCGATCTTGAGCCGGGTATAGTATCGCATGGGGGGTATGCCCATCCGCTCGGTGAAGACGCGCACGAAATGCTCGCGAGAGAGCCGGATCCGGCCGCAGAGAGCGCCGAGGTCGAGATTGCCCTCGATGGCGCCCTGCATTATGGCGAGGGCCTTCTCGACGTGGGCGTTGTCCGTCGTGCCCCGAGCGGCGACCTGGCCCGCGGCCAGGCCGTAGAGGAAGGCGAGGAGGCCGTGATAGGCGGCTTTGACGAGTTCGGGCCTGCCGGAGGCGCTCTTCTCGAGGAGATCGGCGAAGAAGAATCGCTGGGCGGTGCCCACCGCGAAGGTGCCGCTCCCGGCTCCGAGGCCGTCGAGGAGGGCGAGGAGCTCGGCCTCGCCCTCGGCATCGATGAGCACGGCATAGTAGGTCACGGGCCGCCTGGCGTTCGTCGCCGCGATCTGGTGGAGGCTCTCGGGAGGGGTCAGGTAAAGGGTCCCGGGCTCGATCCGGCGGACGATGCCGAGATTGCGGAAGCTGCCTTCTCCCGATATGAAGTAGTGGAGCTCGTAGAGACCGGCCGGATGGCTGTGGGCGCGGCCGTGCCAGGCGATCTGAGCCTCGTCGCGGAGGTGGTAGACGAAGACTACATCCTCGAAGCGCATGGCTTGAGTATATACGAATACCTGCGATGGGATGTAAACAACCATGCTCCATTCTGTCGCAAGGTCCGTATTATGAAGGTCATAATCAATTTCGGGTATATATCGTCAAAGGGCGGGATTTGCAAGACCGTCATCCGGGCATATATAGTTCAACCGGAGGCACAATCATGAGCGATCTATTCCCCAATGTCCCGAAGATCCCCTTCGAGGGCCCGAAATCCGACAATCCTCTCGCCTTCAAGCACTACCAGGCGGCCAAGTCGAAGGATCAGCTGCGCTTCGCGATGGCCTTCTGGCATACGATGACCGGCGGCGGCCGCGACCCCTTCGGCGATCCGACTGCCGAGCGTCCCTGGAACTCGATCTCCGACCCCATGGAAGCCGCCAAGATGCGGATGCGGGGGATCTTCGAGCTCACCGAAAAGCTGTCGATCCCCTACTTCTGCTTCCATGATAGGGACGTCGCGCCGGAAGGCGCCACCCTCCGCGAGACCGACAGGAAGCTCGACGAGATCGTGGCGCTCGCGAAGGACCTGATGAAGACCAGCCCGACGCGGCTGCTCTGGGGCACGGCCAACCTGTTCGGCAACCCGCGCTTCATGCACGGCGCGGCGACGAGCCCCGAGCCCAAGGTATTCGCCTACGCCGCGGCCCAGGTGAAGAAGGCCATCGAGGTCACCAAGGAGCTCGGCGGCCAGAACTACGTCTTCTGGGGCGGCCGCGAGGGCTACGAGACCCTGCTCAACACGGATATGAAGCTCGAGCTTGAGAACATGGGCCGCTTCCTCCATATGGCCGTGGACTACGCCAAGGAAATCGGCTTCAAGGGACAGTTCCTGATCGAGCCCAAGCCGCTGGAGCCCACCAAGCACCAGTACGATTCCGACGCGGCCGCCTGCTACGCCTTCCTCGAGGAGTTCGACCTCCTGCCCTATTTCAAGCTCAACATCGAGACCAACCACGCGACGCTCGCGGGGCATACCATCCAGCACGATCTCCGCTTCGCCCGCGACCACGGAATACTCGGCTCGGTCGACGCCAACCAGGGCGACGAGATGCTGGGCTGGGACACCGACCAGTTCCCCACGAACATCTACACGACCACCTTCATGATGTACGAGGTGCTCAAGAACGGCGGTCTACACTCGGGCGGCCTCAACTTCGACGCCAAGGTGCGCAGGGGGAGCTTCAAGGTCGAGGATATCGCGATAGCGCACATCGTGGGCATGGACTCCTTCGCCCGCGGCGCCGACGCGGCCGGCCGCATGATCGCCGAAAAGGCCCTCGACAAGCTCCTCGACGAGCGCTACGCGGGCTGGCAGAAGGGCCTGGGCGCGGCCATCCGCGGCGGCAAGGAGAGCTTCAAGAGCCTCGAGGCGGCCATGCTCGACGCGCCGACGGCGAACGCGAGCGACTTCGGCCTGGGCTCCGGCCAGCAGGAATATCTCGAGTCGATCGTGAACAGGTACTTATAGATTTGATGGTCGAAGACCCGCCGCGGGGCTTGCCGCCGTTCGGCTCCGCGCCTCCGCGGCGGGATCCCATTCGCTACTTCGGAGGCGACGCATGGCAAGCTTGGACTTGGTCCTCGGCATCGATTCGAGCACGCAGAGCACGACGGCGGTGGTCCTGGACAGGTCGACCTTCGCGACGGTCGCCGAGGCCAGGGTACGCTACCGCGACGACCCACGAGTCGCGAAATACGGGCTCACGGAGGGCGCGCCAATACTGCCGCCCCGCGAGCCGGGCGAGGCCGATCAGCCCGCCGCCCTCTTCCTCGACGCCCTGGACGCCCTTCTTTCCGGCCTGGGTCCGGCCGCGCTCGGCAGGGTCGCGGCGATAGACCTCTCCGCCCATCAGCACGGACAGGTCTGGCTGGGCGAGCCCGGAGCCAAGGCCATCGCCGCGCTGCGCGAAAAGGGAGCGGGGAAGCCGGGGGCGCCCGACCTCGCCGCGCGGATCGGCCCAGGCCTCGCCTACGACCGCGCGCCCATCTGGATGAGCTCGAATACGCAGGCCGAGGCCGAGGAGCTGCGAGCCGCCCTGGGAGGACGCGACGGCGTAACTGCCCGCTCGGGCTCGGACTCGCCCCTGCGCTTCTCGGGCGCGGTGCTGCGGCGCGTCGCCAAGCGCTTCCCCGAGATCTACGCGCGGACCTACCGCTTCCACCTCATATCCTCCTTCCTCGCCGGAGTTCTCGCCGGCGACGGCGATGCGCCGGTCGACTGGGGCAACGGATCGGGCACGAGCCTCATGGACTGGTCCGCTCGCCGCTGGGACAGCCAGCTTGTCGCCGCGGCCGCCTCGGGCCTGCGGGGCGGCCCTTCCGCCCTGGCCTCCCGGCTGCCGCCCCTGGCGCATCCGCTCACCGTGGTCGGCCGGGCCGCGGCCTACTTCTGCGAGCGCTACGGCCTCTCGCCGGAATGCGCGATCGTCGCGGGTTCTGGCGACAACCCTCAAAGCAAGGTCCTCGCCTCGGGGGCGCTGCTCTCGCTCGGTACGAGCTTCGTCCTGATGGTCGAAGGCGAAAGGCCCCACGTCTCGGCGAACGCGATGTACGACGGCCTGGGCCGGCCCTTCCTCTTCGGCTGCCGCACCAACGGCGCCCTCGCGTGGGAAACTGTCAGGAAGGAGCACGGCCTCGCCGCGAACGACTTCGCCGCGAGCGAGGCGGCGCTCTCCGGCGAGGCGCCGGGCGGCGGCATCCGCATCGTGCAGACCGAGCGCGAGAGTTTCCCGGATTCTCCCGCGATGACGACGCCCTCCCTCGGGAGCTTCGCGCGCGATTACTCCGCGACGGTGGACTCGAGCCTCGGAATCATGGCCCTGGCCTCCGCCCCCTTCGCGGGCAGGGTGAACGAGGTGGCCGTGACGGGAGGGGCCGCCGGGAGCCGCGGAGTCCTCGCGCGAGTCGCGGCGATCTGGGGAGCGCGCGCCCTGCCGATCGCCGACGCCGGCGCCGCGGCGGGTTCGGCCGTCGCCGCCGCGTGCGCCCTCGTCCCCGAAGCGGAACGAGGCGCCTTGGCCGATCGAGCCCGCGCGGTCGCCGCCCGACCCGGCGCGGCGGTCGAGCCCGATCCGAAGGCGGTCTCGGCCTACCGCGGCCCCGGCGGTTTCCTGGAGAGGCTGGAAAGAGCCTTCGCGGAGGCGAAGTCCCGCGCCTAGGACCTTGGCTCGGAACCGCTCAAGCTCGGCGGCGGAAGGTTTCCCTGAACCTATCGCAGTAATACTCTACCAGGTCCCACTTCGCGTCGGGAGGGATCTGGTGGTCGGGGCAGGGCAGGTAGCCGCCGAGGTCCACGAGGGGGCGCAGGCGCTCGAGCTCGGCGTCGATGGAGGTCCTGTCGCGGGAAAAGGCGCTCTTGTCCATGCCGCCGACGCCGCGCAGTTCGCGGCCGAAGCGCTCGCGCAGCCCGGCGATCGAGCCCCGCCAGGTGCCGTATTCTATGGGAAACATAGCGTTGACGCCGTTCTCGAGCCAGGTAGGGACGAGGTCCGCTATTACGCCGTCGCAATCCACGTAGCGGAAGCGTATGCCGGTGGCCGAAGCCTCGGCGCAGACCTTCCGGTACCAGGGGCCGACGAGCTCTCGGAACTGCGATGGCACCACGAGAGGCCCGTTCTTGAAGCAGATGTCCTCCCAGAAGCTCAGGCAGTCGAAGTCCGAGCGGCGGGCGAGGAGGGCCCGCACGCAGGCGAGGACCAGTCCGCCCACGGTGTCGATGATCTCCCGATAGAGCTCCGGATCGTCCGCCGTGAGATAGGCCAGACCCTCGATCCCGAGCCAGTTGCGGATGATGCCGTAGAGACTGCCGCAGTAGAGGCCCAGGGGGCCCGCCCTGTCGGCGGGCGGGGGCATCGAGGCGAGGAGCCCGTCGTCGATCCTGGCCTCGGAGAAGGCGAGGCGGGGCAGGAACTCGGCCTCCCAGCTGGGGCGGTCGACGAGGGCGTGCCCGATCTCGGAGGGGATGCCCGTCGCCCCGGGCCGGCGCAGGACGATGGCCCCGTCGGCGTTGCGCACTTCCTCGGTGCCGTCGTCGCGGACGAGGAGGACCTTCTCGGGGAAGGCCGGGAAGAGGCCGGAGGCGAGGGGGAAGCAATCTCCCCAGTTGAAGTCGAAGCCCAGCTTCTTGCCGATCAGGGTGGAGACCGGAGAGCCGTCGCCTATGCCTTCGATCTCGTCGGGGCGGAGCCGTCCCTCGGAGACCCACTTCTCCAGAGTCTCGCGCCAGAAGCCGAAGTGGGCGAGGGGAAGCTCGTCCCAGGCCCCGTAGTCGAGCGCGGACAGGGCGCTCTCCCGCGGCGTCATGCCCCGTTCGCCGGCTCGCGCTCGGAGTCCCCGAGGGGGAAGCCGCCTGCGCGCGCCGCCGCGGCGTACCACCTGCCGGAGTCCTTGACGATTCGTTCTTGGGTGGAGTAATCGACCCAGGTCATACCGAAGCGCTTGGTGTAGCCGAAGGACCACTCGAAGTTGTCCATGAAGGACCAGAGGAAGTAGCCCTTGACCGGCGCGCCGTCGTCGATAGCCTGCCTAACCGCCGCGAGGTGCCGGGCGATGTAGGAGACGCGCAGGGGGTCGTGGACTCCGCCGTCGGGCGATGGGGAGTCCGGCCGGGACATCCCGTTCTCGGTGACGATGATCGCGGGGGGCGAGTACTCGCGGGCGACTCGGAGGAGGAGCCTGTAGAGCCCCTCGGGAGCTATCTCCCATTCTTCGAAGTCGGCGCGCGTCGAGAAGGGCCAGTGGACCTGGAGCGCGGCGAGCACGGATCGACCCCCGGTCCCGCGGCCCGCAGGATCGGCCCGCATTATCCTCCGGGTGTAGTAGTTGACGCCGAGGAAGTCCACGGGCGCGGCCATCGCCTCGAGGTCTCCCGGCTCCACGCGGGGCGCGGCGCCGCCGTACCATTCGACCATGTCGGCGGGATAGCCCCGGCCGAAGATCGGATCGAGGAACCAGCGGTTGAAGGCGCCGTCGTGGCGCCTCGCGGCGGCGAGGTCCTCGGGCCGATCGGTCGCCGGCTCGATCCATTCGAGATTGTTCACGATGCCGACCCTGGCGCCGGGCGCGTTGGCCCTGACGACCGGCAGCGCGCGGCCGTGCGCGACGAGGAGGTTGTGCGCCACCGCGAGCGTCGTCTTGAGGTCGCGGACGCCCGGAGCGTGGGCGCCGAAGAGGTGGCCGCAAAAGGCATAGACCCAGGGCTCGTTGATCGTCATCCAGTCCTTGACGCGGTCGCCGAGCCGCCGAGTCGCGCAGTCGGCGTAGGCGAGGTAGGCGTCGATGGTCCCTCGCGAGGCCCAGCCGCCGAGGTCCTGGAGGGCCTGGGGAAGGTCCCAATGGAAGAGCGTGGCATAGGGCCTCATCCCCCGCTCGAGCATCCCGTCGACGAGTCTGTCGTAGAACTCGAGGCCCCCGGGATTGGGCGAGCCGGAGCCGAGGGGAACTATGCGCGGCCAGGAGAGGGAGAAGCGGTAGGCCTTGAGCCCGAGGGAGGCCATGAGGTCGAGGTCGGTCCGCCAGCGCCGGTAGTGGTCGCAGGCGACTCGGCCGTCGTTGGCGATCCTCGGGTCGCCAAGGTCGTCGATCTTGCCGGGCATCGAGCAGAAGCGGTCCCATACGGACTCGCCTTTTCCGTCGGCGTCGACCGCGCCCTCGATCTGGTACGCGGCGGTGGCCGTGCCCCAGACGAAGTCCTTGGGGAGGGAGAGGAATTCCGTATCGCTCATCGGTTCATCCTTTGATCGCGCCCGCGGTAGCTCCGGCCATGATCTGCTTGCTGAAGATGAAGTAGAGCGCCAGAGGCGGCAGGGCCACGAGGAACATGCAGGCGAACTGCACCGCGTAGTCGGAGCTGTACTCGCCCTGGAACTTGATGATGGAGAAGGGAAGGGTCCTGAGCTCGTCCGTGGCCAGGTAGGTATTGGCCATGATGAACTCGTTCCAGTTGTTGAGGAAGGTCATCACTCCTACGGTGATCGTCGCGGGCGCCGCCATAGGGGCGACTACGCTCCAGAGTATCCGCGGCCATGACGCCCCGTCGATGAAGGCCGATTCCTCCATCGAGATCGGGATGGTCCTGATCTGCCCCGAGTAGACCAGAGTGTTGAACGAGAGGGTAAAGGCTATGTAGGGGATGATGAGGCCAAGGTGCGTGTCGATCAGCTTGAAGACATTGAACCAGATGAAATTGGGCAGGAGGGTCGTATGGATCGGAATGACCATGCCCAGGGTCACCGCGAAGGCGGCGACGAACTTGAGCTTCCATCGCATCCGCGTGATCGCGTAGGCGAGACAGAAGGAAAGCAAGGTCGAGACTATGGTCGCCGCGCTCACCACGATGGCGCTGTTGAGGGAGTACCTGGGGATCTTGCCGTCGATGAACGCGCGGGCGTAGTTTCCCCATTGCGGCGCGAAGCCGAGGCGGAGTATCTCCGGCCCGAAGAGGTCGCCGGATTTCTGGAGGGAGTAGTCGAAGACCCAGAGGAGGGGGAAGACCTGGAGCAGGGCGAGGATCGCGAGGAGGGTATAGAGTATCCCCTTCCCTATCGCGGCCGCGAGTCTGCGATTTTCCATGGCGGCCCCTAGCGCCCTTCAGGCGCCGTCCTGAGGAGGCGCTGGACCAGTATGGTGAGTCCCACGGCGGTGATCACGAAGAGTACCGACAGGGCGTTGCCGTAGCCGTACTGCCCGGCCACGAAGGCTTTCTGGTAGAGGTAGACCGCTATGAACTGCGTCAGCTGTCCCGGGCCCCCCGCGGTGGAGAGGAAGATCATCTCCATCTGCTTGAGGCAGGAAATCACGTCGATGACGATGACTGCCGAAATTACGGGGAAGAGGTAGGGTATGACTATCCGCGTATAGGTCTGGAACCATCCGGCTCCGTCGACCCGCGCGGCCTCCTCGATCTCCTTGGGCACGGTCATGAGCCCCGTATAATAGAAGAGCAGGGCCCATCCGAATCCCTGCCAGATGATGATCCAGATCACCGATCCGAGCGCCGTATGCGGGTTCGAGAGCCAGGAGGTGGCGAGGCCCTTGAGCCCGGCGACGGAGAGGACCTTGTTGAGGATGCCGTAGGTCGGATTGAAGATGCTGACCCACAGCTTCGAGACGACCACGAGGGACAGCACGGCCGGGATGAAGTAGATAGTGCGCATGCTGCGCGAGAAGCGTTCGCCGACGTGGGAGAGGACGGCGGCGAGCGCGAAGGCCGCCGGGTTCTGGATGAATATGGTGATCGCCATCAATATGAGCGCGTTGAGGAGGGACCGCCAGAATACGGGGTCGGCGGTCAAGATCTCTTTGTAATTGTCGAGCCCGACCATGTGGAACTTGCCGAAGCCCGCCCAGTCGGTGGCGCTGAAATAGGCGCTGAAGCCGATCGGGACGACCATCGCGAAGACGACGAGCGCTATGGCCGGCAGGGCGAGGAAGGCCACGACTACCCTATTCGAGAACAACCCCTTCACCCGCCGCTCCTACTCATGAAAATGCGCCAGCCGAGAAAAAGGAAAGGAACCACGGAGCTTCAGCAGGCTGTTGAAATACTCGAAGCATCTCAACAACCTGGTAGGCCGGCGCTTCGCCGGACTTCGTTCCGTGGTTGCCTTTCCTTCTTTCCCATATTACTGCATCTTCGATGCCTTGTCGGCGGAAGCGTCGAGCTTCTTGCAGAAGTCCTCGGGCGTGGTCAGGCCGGAGCAGAGCTCGCGGATGAAGTTCTGGTTGTCGTCCTTGAACTGGGCGCTCGAAAGGTCGAGGCTGGCGGTGCCCGAGGTGGTCTTGGCGTCCGCGGCGATCTTGAGCAGCGTCTTGACCACGGGCGTGTCGCTGTCCTTCGGCTTCACGGTCTGGGCCGGGAAGGTCGCCCAGGTGTCGGAGATGAGGAGCGGGAAGCGCTGCGCGTAATACTGGAGGTACTTTATGCCGAGGTCCTTGTACTTGCTCGAGGCGCTGACGACGTAGTTGCCGCCGAACCAGGCCATGAGGTCGTCGATCTTGCCCTTGCCGGACTTGATGAGGGGGAACTTGAACGCGTCGACGTTGGCGCGGAACTCGTCGGAGAAGCTCTTGTCGGCGCCGAGGCCGATCTCCCAGGAGCCCATGAGGTACATCGCCGCCTTGCCCTGGCCGAAGAGGTTGCGGGAGGCGCCGTAGTCGGAGACCATGAGGTCTTCCTGGAAGAGGCCGGACTTGGTGGTCATGTCCTGAAGCTCCCTGGCGGCCTGGACGAAGACGGGGTCGGTAAACTTGGCCTTGCGGTCGAGGGCTTTCTTGGGCAGGGTCGGGTCGCCGGAGATCCTGAAGGCGAGCTGATCGAAGGTGATGGAGAGGGGCCAGGCGTCCTTGCCGTCGGTTACCATCGGGATGATTCCCTTGGCCTTGAACTTGGGCGCCAGGGCCTTGAGCTCGTCGATCGTGCCGGGGACCCTGTCGATGCCGGCGTCCTTGAAGAGCTTCTTGTTGTAGTAGATGACCCACATATCGGCGGAAACTGGAATGCCGTAGAGCTTGCCGCCGTACACGTTGCTCTCGAGGGAGCCCGCCATGTAGCCGAGCTTCTTGAATTCGGCCATGTTGAGGGGCTCTACGAAGCCGCCGTCTGCCAGGGGCTTGAGGAGGGAGCTGAAGCTCCAGTACTTGAAGACGTCGGGGAGCTGCTTGGCGGTCGCGTAGATCTTGATCTTTTCCTGGTAGGGCTGGTCCTGGTAGCTCTCGGTCACGATGTCGACGCCGGGATTGGCGGCCTTGAACTCTGCGTTGATCTTCTCGACGACGGCGCCCCAAGTCGTAGTGCGGTCGGGGAGATTGTCTCCCATCTTCAGCGTGGTCGCTGCCTGGGCGCCGAGCCCGGCCGCGGCGAGCGCGGCGAGGACGAGGGCGGCTAAGAGAATCCTCTTCATATATGCCTCCTGACGAAAAATGGAGAATCGGGGACGTAATAGGGAAGTATCAGGCCGATTCCCGGAAGGGTGAATGATGCATTTTACGATGAATTGATTTTTTATACGGACAAAGAAGCCGGCCTCATCCCCTCGGTCGGTCGTCGTCGAACACGATCGCCTTGTAGCGGGCGGGGCTGGCGCCTACCAGGCGCTTGAAGCTGCGCGAGAAGTGCTCGACGCTGGGATAGCCGACGAGCTCGCCTATTTCATACACCAAGAGGTCGGTGGAGGCAAGGAGGCGTTTCGCCTCCTCCATCCGGACGCGCGTGAGGTAGGAGGTGAAGGTCTCGCCGGCCTCCCTCGAGAACTCGAAGCTGAGGTGGTTGGGCGACACCCCGGCGCGCGACGCCGCCTCGTCCAGCGAGAAGTCCGGATCGGCGAAGCGCTCGCGAATCGCGCGCTTCGCGAGGACGACGATCCGGGACTCCACCGACCGGGACTCGAGGCAGGAGCGGTAGGCCTGGGCCGCGTCCCCGATCCTCGCGCAGGCGGCGCTCGTCGAGAAGGACGCGTCGACGGAGAGGTAGCGCCAGAGGTATTCCTTGGCGTCCTCGCAGAATTCCGCGGCCAAAGCCTCCGCTCCCCGCTCCCCGTCCCGGCGCCCCGAGACGAAGACCGCCGCGTGCGAGGGCCGGAGGAGGACGACCTCGCCGCGGTAGCTCGCCGAGAGGAGCTGCGCGAGCGAGCGATGCAGCATGTCCGAGAAGCGCGACAGGCCCTCGTCCTTCCAGCGCTGCTCGACCGCGTCGAAGCACTCTATCCAGACGGCCGCGATCGAGAAGGGCGCCTCGAGCGCGATGCCGAGGAAGGCGAAGCTCGCCTCTATCTCGTCGGCCGGGGGGCCGACGAGGAGATCGCGCAGGACCTGGGCCTTGAGCGACTCGAGGTGGCGCCGCTCGAGGATCGCGGCGGTCCTGTCCCTGGACTCCGAGAGCCCCGCGGCGGCCTTCGCGAGGGCGGACCTGAGGGGTCCGGCCTCGAGCTCGGATTTGAGGAGGTAATCGCCGGCGCCCAGCTTGAAGGCCTCCCGTACCAGGTGGAAGTCGTCGTGGGCTGAGAGGACGATCACGGCCGGGCAGGGTTCCGCGCGGTCCCCGGATCCGAGCCGCCTCAGGAACTCGAGACCGTCCATGACGGGCATCGACAGGTCGAGGATGACGATGTCTATCTCGGGACTGAGGACGAGCCGGGCCAGGGCCTCTTCGCCGTCCGAAGCCTCGAAGCGGAAATCGAAGCCCTCTCCCTCCCAGTCGGCGAGGCTCGCGATGGAGAGCCGGACGAAGGGCTCGTCGTCCGCGACCAGGACGCTATGCATCGGAGCTTCCCGCATCCGCCCGCTCCATGGCCGGGAGAAGGTAGCTCACGACCGTTCCCGCCCCGGGTCGGCTCCGCATGGAGAGGCCGTAAGGCTCGCCGAAGTTGAGGGCTATGCGCTTCCGGACGTTCGCGACGCCTATCCGGTAGAGGCCGTTCCGCCCTTCGTCCTCCTCGAGCACGGAGGCCAGGCGCGCCTCGTCCATTCCCGAGCCGTCGTCGCTCACCTCGACGACGAGGCTCATCCCCCGGAGGACTCGGATGTCCCGCTCCGGAGGGCTTACCGCGGGGAAATCCCCTTCCTCGACGCGGGCCGCGATGCGGATGTGGCCCCGCCCCGGGGCGCTCTCCCGGGCGGTCGCCTCGTCGGCGCCGCCGAAGCCGTGGAGGATGCTGTTCTCGACTATGGGCTGGAGGATCATGCGCAGCGAGAGACAGCTCTCGGCGCCGGTCTGGATGTCGAAGGCCGCGTCGAGGCGCCGGCCGAAGCGCACTTTCATGATCGCGATGTAGCTCTTCACGTTCTCGAGCTCCCGCGAGAGCTCGACGAAGCTGCTCGAGCCGGCATAGCTGTCGGCGAGGACGCGCGTCAGGTCCCCGCTCATCGCGGCGATGGCCTCGGCTTTCGCCGCGCGGGCCATCAGCCGGATGGAATTCAAAGTGTTCGCGACGAAGTGGGGGTTGATCTGGTAGCGGAGGGCCTCGAGCTCGGCGGCGAGCCTCTCCCGCTCGCGCCTCTCCCTGTCGGCTAGGAGGCCCTCGATCTCGCCGACCATCGAGTTGAAGCCCTGCGTGAGGGCTTCGAGCTCGGCGATGCCCGCCGAGCTCGCGCGCACCGCGTAATCGCCTCTGCCGACGCGGCCCATGCCCGCGGTGAGGGCGCGAATCGGGGCGGCTACGCCCGCGAAGAAGATCTCGACGAAGGCCAGCGAGAGGAGGGCGATGATCACCAGGGCGGGAAAGACGTACCAGCTGTAGCGCGCGATCCGCCCGGAGATCGAGGTCATGTCGGCCAGGAGCGCGACCTTCCAGGAAGCCGAGTCGATGGAGGCCGAGGTGGCGAGCCAACGCCTGCCGCCCGACTGCAGCTCGCGGAAGGATCCTCTGTCCTGGGACCTCGCGACCAAGGGGGCCAGCGCGGCCGCGACCTCGGGGCCGAGGCTCGAGAGGAGGGGAGCTCCTCCCCTCCCGAAGATTACGATGTCGCCGCCGCCGGGGCCGGCGCGCGCGGCCAGCTCGTCGAAGAAGGGGACGCGGGTCATCACCAGGATCGCCTCGAGGGCCGTGTCCTGGTCGCGGGGGGGGCAGACGGCGACGGAGAGGATGTTCTTCTCGCCGACGTTGCCCGCCGGGCCGACCAGGGTGTCGAGGATGGATACCAGGCCGGGCGTATCCCGGGCCTCGGAGAAGAGCCCGGCATCGAAGGCGGGCAGGGAGCGGATGTTGGGATTGTTGGAGTCGTAGTAGCTGTTCCCGTCCTTCATGAAGATCTCGACGGCGCCGTTGCGGTTCGAGTAGATGAGGAAGCTCGAGATCTTCGCGTCGATCATCGAGTAGGCCGAGAGCTTGGCGGGGCCGGCGGCGGCGGCGTAGGCCTCGATCTGGGAGCGCAGGTCCCCGTCGTGGAGGAGGGAGGCGGCGAGTATGGAGGCCGAATCGATCTCGCTCTGTACGCTCCGCGACACCTGCTCGGCGGTCGCCTCGGTCTGGCGGGAGAGGGTCGCGTACAAGGCAGAGACGTAGAGCCGGGAGAGCGCTACGGACACTATGACGCTCGGCACGGCGACGAGGGCGACGAAGGCCAGGGCGAAGCGCCGGGAGAGGGAGACCACGCGGCGAGTATAGCACGGCATTGCGCGAAACCGGGAGGGCGGCTATGCTGCGGCGATGATCCGCAATCCCGCGCTGCCGGGCTTCAACGCCGATCCTTCCCTGCTGCGGGTCGGCGAGGATTTCTACATCGCCACGTCGACATTCGAGTGGTTCCCGGGCGTCTCGATCTACCATTCCCGGGACCTTTCGCATTGGAGGCTCAGGTCCCATGCCCTCGTCCGCTCGACCCAGCTGGAGCTGCGCGGCGTGCAGAGCTCCGGCGGCGTGTGGGCGCCCTGCCTCCGCTACCGCGAGCGGGACGGCCTCTTCTACCTGGCTTGGACCAACGTCCGGAATTCGAGCGCGGCCGCCTTCGACCTGCGCAACTACCTGGTCACCTCCCGCTCGATCGACGGCCCCTGGTCGGAGCCGATCGGTCTCAACGCCTCCGGCTTCGATCCGTGCATCTTCTTCGACGACGACGGCCGCGCCTGGGTCCTCAATCTCGAGTGGGAGTTCCGCAAGGGCTACGAGCACCCGGGCTGGATCGCGCTTCAGGAGTACTCGATAGACGAGCGGCGGCTGACGGGGCCGATCCGCCGCATCTACCGCGGCGGCACCGACAGAGGCTGCATGGAAGGCCCCGTCCTCTTCAGGAAGGACGGCTGGTATTACCTGATCACCGCCGAGGGCGGGACGGGCTACGGCCATGCGGCCGTCCTCGCGCGATCGCGGGATATCGGAGGTCCCTACGAGACGGATCCGGAAGGGCCCTTCCTGAGCGCCTCCCTCGGGGATTTCCGCGCCCGGGGCGAGCGTGATTTCCTGAAGCCGCGCTTCTACAACCCCGGGGCCCCGTTGCAGAAGACCGGCCATGCCTCCTTAGTCGATACGGGCAGGGGCGAATGGTACCTGGCGCATCTGTGCGCGAGGCCCTTGATGCCCGAGATGCGATGCGTGCTCAACCGCGAGACCGCGTTGCGCAAGGCCTATTGGACGAAGGACGGATGGCTCCGGGCGGAAGGGGGCCTCCTCCCCCTCCTCGATGTCCCGGCGCCCGCCGGCGTGGCGGACTGCCCGGCGCCCTCGCCGGGCCCCGACCCCGCCGGATCCAGGCTCGAAGACTTCGACGCCCCCACATTGCCTTTGGACTTCTACTCCCTGCGCTCGGTCCCCGAGCCATCCTGGCTCGACCTTTCCGCCCGGCCCGGCTGGCTGCGATTGCGAGGGCGCGAATCGCTGCGCTCCCTCCACGAGCAGAGCCTCGTCGCCCGCAGAGTCCAGCATTTTTCCTTCCGGGTCGAGGCCTCGATGGACTTCCGGCCCGAGGCATTCCAGGCCATGGCGGGCCTCGTCCTCATGCACGGCGCCGACGATTGGTACTACCTGCGGAAGTACTGGAGCGAGAGCCTCGGCGGCCCGGCGCTCGGCATCTCGACCTGCGCCGACGCGGTCGAGGACGAGCTCCTCGAGCACAGGGTCTCCCTGGGGGGCGCGAAGGGCCCCGTCTCCCTCGCGGCCGATGTCGGGAGCGGCCGGGAGCTGTCCTTTTCCTGGTCCTTCGACGGCGGCGCCTGGCATAGGATCGGCCCGATCCTCGACTTCGCGAGGCTCTCGGACGAGGGCGCGCCCCGCGCGGCCTTCAGCGGCACCTTCTGCGGCCTGTGCGCCCAGGACCTCTCGGGCGCGGGCGCCTGGGCGGATTTCGATTACTTCGACTACCAGGGACGGTAGCGGGACCCCCGCGCCGTTATTTCCGAGTCCCTCCTCGCGCTCCGGCTCGCTTCCTGGTGCAAGGTCCTGCCCATGGTCCCGCCCGGGGGCCAACGCCGAGGCCATTGCCGAAGAGGCTTGAGTCCGAGTAGCCTAGGCCAACATGGCCATCCAGGTTTGGCGCGGGGCCGAGGTCGTCACGATGGATCCGGACCTTCCGCGCGCGCGGGCGATCGTGGCCCGAGACGGGATCGTGGACTACGTCGGAGACGAAGAGGCCGCGCTGGCGCGCGCTCGCGACCTCGATCGCGGGGGCGCATCCGTTCCCCCCGTCGTCCGCGATCTCGGTGGCCGCGCAGTGGTGCCGGGATTCAACGACAACCACGTCCACGCCGTCTTCATGGGCGATCACGTCCTTACGACCAACCTGGGCGGCCTCGGAGCCGAAGAGATCGTCGCCCTGCTCCGCGAGCGCTTCCCCGATCCGCGGCCCGGCCAGGTCGTGCGGGCCTTCAACTGGGACTACCCCGCGTGCCCCGATCCGCGCAAGGAGCTCCTGGACGAGGCCTTCCCCCGCAATCCGGTCATCCTGAACCAGTTCTCGGGCCACGCCCAGTGGCTCAACAGCGCCGCCCTGCGCGGGCTGGGGATTCGCCGCGGAGGCCCCGACCCCAAGGTGGGCAGCGTATTGCGCGACGCCGACGGCGAGCCTACGGGCGTAGTCCGCGACCTCGGCGACACCAGGCTGTCGAGGAAGCGCGTCCGCGATGTCTACTTCGATGCCGTCATGCGGGAGGAGAGGCTCGATATAGCCCTCGCGGCCTTCGCCCGCTCGGGCATCACCTCGGTGCAGGACAACACCTGGTACTATCCGGAACTCCTCAGCCTGAGAAAGAGGCTGAACGCGGGAAGCCTGAGCGCGCGCTTCACGACCTGGTCCCTCGGGCGACGGCCCGGCCACGTCGCGGCCATGGGAGCGGCCTACGCACTCGGAATCGGAGCCCCCGATTGGATACGCAAGGGACCCATCAAGTACTTCCTGGACGGGACCTTCTCCACGCGCAATGCCTGTCTCTCCGAGCCTTTCGCGGATTCTCCCGATGAAGAGCTCTGCGCGGATCCGTCCGCGCCGCTCTCCGAGCTCGAGCTCCTGGCGAGGCGGGGGCGGCAGGGCGCCTTCCATATTATCGGGGATAGGGGCATCTCGATATTCCTCGACGCCTACGAGGAGGTGCTCGCGCGCCGACCCGGCCTCGGGGACCTCCGCGTCAGGATCGAACACGCCCAGCTCATCAGGCCGAGCGATATCCCCCGGCTGCGCGATCTGGGAATACTAGTATCCGCCCAGCCCACGGCCCTGGAGAATCCGGAAAAGGATACTATCCTCCTGGGTCGCGACCGGGCGCTGCGCGCCTATCCCTACCGCTCCCTCCTCGACGCCGGCGTAGGTCTATCCTTCGGCTCCGATATCCCGGGAGAGTCCAGCTGCGACCCTATCCGCTCCATCCACATGGCGGCGAACAGGGAGGGCCCGGAGAGGATATCGGCCGAGGAGGCCCTCCGCTGCTATACGGTAGGGAGCGCCTACGCCGAGTTCATGGAGGCTCGGAAGGGCACCCTGGCCCCAGGCATGCTCGCCGATTTCGCGGTGCTCTCGCAGGATATAACCTCGGTCCCCCGCGAGAGGATCGGCGAGACCGTCGTCGAGGAGACGGTCGTCGGCGGGAGGAGCGTCTACCGGCGCGACGAGGGCGTTCGAGACCGGGTCGGCTAGAGCTCCCGCTCGTACGTCCGGTATTTGCGGTAGGGCTTGCCGCCGAGCTTGGGGGCCACGTTCATGTCCGGAAGAGAGAAGGAGGCGCCGACGGCCTCGCCGTCGCGATCTTTTCGATGCCGACCGGCATGGGTTCAGCCTCCCCTCGATCCGAAATCGTAAATTTCTCTGTCGGTTGTCAAGTCTGGCGGCGCGGGGCCTGGCAGTCCGCTATCTCCCCCGCCCTATCTTCGCGGCCGGGCCTCATTTATAATGCGCCCGGAGGGGAAATTGGGCGTTTTCCCGGAGTTAAGCATAAATATCTTCGCGATGCTCTTCACCGTCGCCCTCGTCGCCGGCTCGAGGAGCCGCGGGGATCGGGGGCAAATCGAGCATCGCCTGTTCATCCTGATGCTGGACGCGACGATCCTCGAGCTCGCCGCCGATTCCGCGATGCTGGTCCTCGACGGGACGGAGAGCGCCGCCGGCATGGTCGCGCTCGAGTCCTCGGGCGTGATCTACTATATCGGGCAGCCCTTCATATCCATGCTCTACGCCTTCTACGCGGAGCACCGGGTCGCCTCGGATTCCCGTCGAGCCCGTACCTGGATGCCTTACCTGGCCTTGCCCGCGGCCTTCTCGGCCTTGCTCAGTCTCTCCACGCCCTTTACCGGACTCTATTTCTTCCTGAACGCGGCCAATGTCTACCAGAGGGGGCCTCTGTTTCCGGTCCACGCCGCCGTTTCCTATTCCTATATGCTGTTCGCCTTCGTCGTCGTCATCGTCGCCGCCCATCGAAGGATCGTCGACCGCGGGACTCTGACGGCCCTGCTGATCTTTCCCCTGCCCCCCATGATAGCGGGGGCCATCCAGATCCGACACTACGGCCTCGTCCTCCTCTGGCCGGCCGCGGTCCTATCGCTCCTCGTGATCTTCATAGAAGTACAGAAGCGCAAGCTCTCGAGCGACTACCTGACGGGGGCCTTCAACCGCAGGCACCTCGACGAATACGTAGAGGCGCGCGTCCGCGATTTCCGCGACGAGAGGGCGGGGACGGGCCGCCGCGGACGGCGCTTCGCCGGATTCCTGGTCGACGTGGACGACTTCAAGACGATCAACGACCGCTTCGGGCACGCCGCGGGCGACGAGGCCCTCGTGGCCGCCGTCCGGCTGATCAGGTCCTGCCTCCGTTCCGACGATTTCCTCGCCCGCTACGCGGGCGACGAATTCGTGGCCATCCTCCCTCTATCGAGCGAGGATGAGCTCGTTCAGGTGATCGGGCGCCTGCGCGCGCGCTTCGCGGCCTATGATCCTCCGCGGGGAGCGCCTCATCGCCTGTCGCTGAGCGTCGGGGCCGCTGTCTTCGATCCGGAAATCGACAAGGACGCCGACAAATATATCGCCCGCCTGGACACCCTCATGTACGTCGAGAAAATGGCCAAGAGGAAATCGAGGGCGGAAGGATCGGGGCCGGAAAGGGAACCATGAACCTTTCGCGTCTTCCCTCCCGCCCGCGATCCAGCGCGCGGCGGCGCGGGATCGCTATGGTTCCAGTATGAGCCAGCCGCGAGACCTCGCCTCGCGCCGCAGCCGACGGTCGGGGGCGACGGCAATCGGCTCTCCCACCTCGACGAGGAGGGGCAGATCGTGTATCGAGTCGCTGTAGAAGGCGCAGTCGGCGAGGTCGACGCCTCGGGCCCTCGCGAAGGCGAGGACAGCGTCGCGCTTCGCGGCGCCGAAGAGGGCCGCGCCCGCGAGTCGTCCCGTGCAGCGCCCCCCATCGTATTCGAGGCCGCTCGCGAGGACCGCTTCGGCGCCGAGGAAGTCCGCCAGGGGCCGCACGATGAAATCGAGCGACGAAGTAGCCAGGACGACGGACCCGCCCTCGGCCCGTATCGAGGCGATGCGCTCGAGCAGCTCGGGGCGGAGCGCCTTGCTCGTGCTGGTCTCGAAGACTTCGCGGCTTATCGCCTCCAGGAGACTCTTCTCGACGCCCTTGATCGCCGGGAACTCGCCTTCGAAGAAGGAGGTTCCGCCCTTACCGAGCCGATAGGCCGCATAATTGAGGGGAATGATCGCGAGGTGCCTGAGCTTGAGTATGCCCCGCCTGGCCGCGGCCTGGGCGAAGCGCCTGCCCGTCGAGCCTCGGGTGATCGTGTGGTCGACGTCGAACAGATGGAGCTTGGCGCTCAATAGAGGGGCCCTGCCGGGAGGAGGTGACGGGACGTGGCCGAGCGCCCCGCGTATTCCCCCCGGTATTCGCGGGGAAGGAGCTCGGCGATGCGGAGCATCACCTCCTCGGCGGCCTCGAGGCGCGAGGCTCTCGCCTTGCCGGACTCCGGCTCGCGGAGACGAAAGGCTTCGCCGACTCGGATGCGGACCCGCGTGCGCCTTCCCATCTTCAGGTTGCGCCAAAAGGCTTCGCCGCCGAAGTGGGCGATCGGCACTATCGGCGCGCCCGAGCGCAGGGCCATGGCGACCACGCCTCCCAGGCCGCGGCGGAGGCGGCCGTCGTGGCTCCGCGTGCCCTCGGGCATCACGTTCAGCATTTTCCCGCGCGCGAGGGCTTCCAGGGCGCGACGCATCGAGCTAATGTCGTTCGCGCCGCGCTCCACCGGGACGCATTCCCATATCGTCGCGAGCAGGCCAAGAATTGGATTGCGCCATGTCTCGGCCTTGGCGAAGCCCGAGATGTCCCGGGGATAGAGGAAAGAGTACAGCAACGGCGCCTCGAGGAAATTGACGTGGTTCGTGACGATGATGAGGGGGCCTTTCCTCGGGACCTTCCCGAGCTCGGAGCGGTCGATCCTGCACGCGATGGAGAGGATCGCGCGCACGATGGGGGCGACGAGGCGGGCCGAGCCTCTCACGGCTTCGGGTGCTCCGCCCGGTACACGATGCTAAGCCGCGAGGGCAGGCACTCGACGAGAAGGGACTTTCCGTCCGTGCAGATCGTCTCGCCGTCGGTATGTACGACGAGGCCGCCTCCCGCAGCGGCGATCGAAAAGCGCGACGAGCGGCCCGTCTCGATTTTCGGATGCCCTTCCTGCGTTCCCTTCGTATAGCGGATGATGAGGCCGACCATGTCCCCGCGGGTGAGGAATCCGGCCATGCAGTAATCGAAGAGACCGTCGCGGTTCACCGAATTGGGCGCCATGAAGAAAGCGCCGCCCATCCGCTTCCCGTTCATTATCGACATTTGGTGGCTCGCCTTCTCCGATACGCCGCCATCGCGCTCGACGCGCAGCGCGGGCGCATCCGGATACATGATGAAAGTCCTGAGCGCCCCGACGACATAGGCCATGAAGCCGTGCACGCGCTTGAGCTTGGCCGCCTCAAGTCCGACTATGGTGTCGAATCCGATCCCGAGGCCATTGGCGAAGTATCTGCCCTGCGGATAATCACCGCCGGATACCCTCCCGACATCCATCGGACGGGAGTTCCCGGCGGCCAGCACGTCGACGCAGTCCGCCAGGTTCCCGGGAACGTCGGCCCCGTAGGAGAAGTCGTTGCCGCGCCCGATGCTCAGCACGCCCAGGGCCGGGATCCTCTCGTTTCGCTCGCTCGCCATCATGAGGCCGTTGACGACCTCGTTGACAGTGCCGTCGCCGCCCGCCGCCACGACTACACCGTAGCCTGCCTTCCCCGCGTCCTTCGCGAGATCGGCCGCGTGCCATACTCTCTGCGTGACCCGCAGCTCGTACTCGATTCCCTTCTCCCTGAGCAGGGTCTCGGTTTCCGGAATTCTCCGGGCTGCCTTGCCCATCGCCGCGGTCGGATTGTATACCACCAAGTGCCGTAGTGAGGTCATAGGCGAGAGAGTCTAGTGCAGTATCCACCCGGTGGGAAGGGTCGAGGCCGGACGGCGGAGCTCAGGCCTCCGGGTCCGGTTCGGCGGGCGCCGCACCGGCGCCGAGGGCCTCGAGTATCCTGTCTCCGAAGCGCCGAGCCTTGATCTCCCCCATTCCGAACACTTCGAGGAGGGCGGTCTTGTCGGCCGGCGCCTTCGCGACCAGGTCGAACAGTGTGCGATCCGAGAATATCATGTAATTGGGGACCTTCCCCTCCTGGGCGAGCCTGCGACGCAGAGCGCGCAGGGCTTCCTCCCTCGCGGCCTCGCGCGATCCGGCGGCATGCGACCCCGCCCTGGGCGCCGCTCCCGGGGCCGCGACGGAGGCGCGGCCACCCTTGTCCCTAGGCGGCAGGACGGCCGCGATCGGCGATCTCTCGCGGAAGGCCGAAAGGGCTTTCGCGGTCAGAGAGAGGACGCCGTACTCCGAGTCCTTCGCCAGGTACCCTTTGCGGAGGAGCTGGAAGGCGAGGTCGAGCCACTGGCCCCTCGCCCATTCCTTGCCGATGCCCCAAGTCGAGAGGCTCGCGTGGCCGAGGCCGAGGACGCGCTCGTTCCTGGATCCGAGCAGCACGTCCACGACGTGGCCCGCGCCGTAGCGCTCGCCGGTCCGCCTGACGCAGGAGAGCAGCTTGTAGGCCTGCGTCGTGACGTCGCTCTCGGCGGCGCCGCCCCCGCCGGGGGGTGGAGCGCAGACGTCGCAGGAGCCGCAGCCCCCGCGGCCGTAATCCTCGCCGAAATGCTCGAGGAGCGCGGCGCGCCTGCAGCCCGGGCTTTCGGCGTAGTGCAGCATGGCGCGCAACGCGGCCTCGGCGGCGACCGCCTCGTCCCCTTCCCTGTCCGCCGTCAGGGACCGGATCTTCATGGCGTCGCCGAAGGCGAAGAGGAGGAGGGCGCGAGCCGGCAGGCCGTCTCGGCCCGCCCTGCCCACTTCCTGGTAGTATTGCTCGAGGCTCTTGGGGAGGTCGGCATGGATCAGGAACCGGACGTCGGGCTTGTCTATGCCCATGCCGAAGGCGGTCGTCGCGCAGATCGCCCGAACTTCGTCGCGTATGAACCTGTCCTGATTGGCCGACCTCTCCTCGTCCGGCAGGCCCGCATGGTAGGGCAGGGCGGAGAGGCCGCGCGCGGAAAGGTCGGCGGCGAAGGCCTCGGCCCTGGCGCGGGAGAAGCAATACACGATGCCCGAGCCCTCGGGGTAATCGGCGGCGAGCTCGAGCACCTGATCGACCGCCCGCGCGCGGCGCCTGACCTCCAGGAAGATGTTCGGCCTGTCGAATCCGGCCACGAAGGTCCTCGACCCGCGCAGGTCCAGCTGGGCCGCGATGTCCTCCCGCACTCTCCCGGTGGCGGTCGCCGTGAGGGCGAGGCAGGCGACTCGGCGGCGCTGTCCGCCGGCGCGCGGGGCCTCGCCGCCCGATTCGCGGGAGCGGCCGTTCAACCGGCTCCTTATGTCGCCTAACGCTCGATACTCGGGACGGAAATCGTGGCCCCACTCCGAGATGCAGTGCGCCTCGTCCACCGCCAGGAGGTCTATCGTCGCGCGCTCCAGCAGCTCCGCGGCGCGGGGAGAGGCCAGGGTCTCGGGGGCGAGGTAGAGGAGTCGGACGGCGCCCTCGGCCGCGGCTTCCGCGTTGGCCCTCCATTCCTCGGGCCCGAGCGTCGAATTGAGGAAGCGAGCCTCCACGCCCAGGCCCCTGAGGAAGGCCACCTGCTCCCGCATGAGGGCTATGAGGGGAGAGACCACGAGCACCAGGGAACCGGGACCGAGGGCCAGGGCAGGCACTTGGTAGCAGAGGGATTTGCCTCCGCCCGTCGGCATGACCGCCAGCACGTCCTCGCCGGCCGAGACCGCGTCGATGATCTCCTCCTGGAGGGGCCTGAATCGCTCGTAGCCGAATACCGACTTCAGGACTTCGCGGGCTCGCGCGCTCATGGCGCGAGTATACCCGCGAAATCCCCGGCATGTAACTCGGGGCGCGTCCGATCCGAAACCGCCCTAGCGCCAGCCCACCGAGAAGCCCGCGAAAGCCGACAGCTGGAATCGCCCGAGAGGGTATTCGGGGATCTCGGTGACGGGGATCGCGCTCTGACCGAGGTCGTAGCTCAGCTTTGCGCCCAGGCGCAGGCCGTCCAGCTCGAGCGCCGCGCCGGCGCTTACGAAGGGATAGATCGTGAGAGCGAGCCCCCGGCCGGCGTCCTGGGAGGGGCCGAGGCATACGTTTCCCGCGCAGCCCAGGCCCGCGTCGACGAAGGGATCGATGAAGGACCTGGAGCCGAGGATGTGGTAGCTCGCGAAGAGAGGCTGGGTTTCCCAGTCGAGCCGCCAATCGGAGGACGCGTCTTGGCTGAATACGACGGTATAGGCCCCTCCGATCCCCATGTTCCCGAGAATGACTTCCCATCCGAGGCCGCCGAATGGCGTCCCGGCCCCCAAGGCGCGCGCGGCCTGGTCGAAGGACGGGGAAGCCGCGAAGTCCCTGCCGACGACCGCGGTGAGGTCCGTTCTCCCATCCGGGAAGGCCGAGAGGGCGAGACAAGTAATCGCGAAGGCGAGCGCTGCTGCTTTCATTCCATTCACTCCTCGCCTATGCAACTCCGCCCGCCGGAGGAATTGTCACCGGGCCAACTTCGCGCGAATCCGCTTTGGGCGAGGTCGGTGCCTGTTTTGCGCCCCTCGAGTGTTATATCTTTACGAGGATGCGAGGATGCGGTGCTTGACGTCGAGGCTCTATACAGGAAATACGGTCCCATGGTCCTCAGGCGCTGCAGGAAGCTGCTCGGCGACGAGGAGAAGGCCCTCGACGCCATGCAGGAGACCTTCGTGCATCTGCTCCGCCGCAAGGAGAGCCTGACGGAGGAGGCGCCGTCGAGCCTGCTCTACTGCATCGCCACCAACGTGTGCCTCAATCTCATCCGCTCGGAGAGGAGGAGGCCGGCGCTTCCGGGAGGAGAGCTCCTCGAGCGGATCGCGGGAAGCGACGACGTCGAGGCCCTCGGCCAGGCCCGGCACCTCCTCGACGGCATCTTCGCCCGAGAGGAGGCCTCGACGCGGACCATGGCGGTCCTGCATTACGTCGACGGCCTCACCCTGGAGGAGACGGCGGCCCGCGTCGGCCTCTCGGTCTCGGGGCTGCGCAAGCGGCTCCGCCGGCTGCGGGATCGGTCGAGGCCGTTCTTGGAGGTGGACGAATGAGCGCTGGAAGGGACTTCGTGCCCGATTTGCTGCTCGAGCAATACGCGTTGGGCGAGCTATCCGTTGTCGAGAAGGCCGAGATCGAGGAGGCCCTCGATTCGGACTCCTCCCTGCGCTCGCGCCTCGAGGCTCTCGAGGCCTCGAACGAGGAAATCCTGTCCAAGGTGAGACCGGCCCAGACCGCGGCGGCCATACGCCGGAGGATGCTGTCGTCGGAAGGCCCCCCCCGCGCCGGAGGGGGGCCGGGCCGGAGAGCGTCGTTCAGGCCGGCCCTCTACCTCTCTGCGGCCGCCCTCCTCATCGTCCTGGCCGGCGTCGCGCTGACGAGGACCCTGATCTTCCCCTCCGTCGACGATCTCTCGAGGCCGAAGGGAGGAGCTCCGGGCTTTTCCGTATATAGGAAGTCCTCGGCGGCGCCCGAAGAGCTCCGGGACGGGACGACGGCCGCGGCGGGCGACCTCCTCCAGATCAGGTACTCCGCCGGCGGGGCGCGATACGGCGCCATTTTCTCCCTGGATGGCAGGGGAAGGCTTACCCGGCACCTTCCGTCGCCGGGCGACGGACCGGTCTCCGCGGCACCCCGCCTCTTGCCGGGAGGCGCCGCCCTCGATACGGCCTACGAGCTCGACGACGCGCCGGAATTCGAGCGATTCTTCCTTATTACATCCAAGAGCGAGTTCGACCTCTCATCCGCCGCCGCGGTCTTGCGGGACCTCGCCGCCTCGGGATCAGCCGCCGCCACCGTCGCCCCGCGGCTTCCAGCGGGCATGGAGTGGAAATCCCTCCTATTGGTGAAGAAGGCGGCCGCCCGATGACAGTCGGCGCAGAATCATCCGCCCCGCGCGTTCTCGTCTGCGCGGCCTTGATGGCGACCCTCTTCGTCGCGGCAGCCGCCGGGCAAATCGCCGCTACGGCTCCGCTGCGGCGCTTCGCCCTCGTGATGGGCGCGAACGGCGGGGGCGAGGGGCTCGAGCGCCTGCGCTACGCGGCCTCGGACGCTCGGTCCTTCGCCGCCGTCATGACCGAGCTCGGCGGGGTCGCCGACGGCGACCTCATCCTCCTCATAGATCCGGGACTCGCGGCGTTCCGCGGGGCGGCGCGGCGCTTGACCGAGAGCGCGGCCTCGGCGACGGCGTCGGGCAAGCGCTGCGAGCTCGTGCTCTATTATTCGGGGCATTCGGACGACGAGGGACTCCTCCTCGGCAAGGACAAGCTGGGGTATTCCGAGCTTCGAGCGTCCATCGAGAAAGTGCCCGCCGCTGTGCGCGTCGCGATACTCGACTCCTGCTCCTCGGGTTCCTTGACGAGGGCCAAGGGCGGCAGCGCGAGACCGGCCTTCCTATACGACGCGTCCTCCGTCATGGAAGGCCATGCCTTCATAACATCGAGCTCGGCGGACGAGGCGGCGCAGGAGTCGGACCGCATCGGGGGGTCCTTCTTCACGCATTATCTCGTATCGGCTCTCCGCGGCGCCGCCGACACGCACGGCGAGGGCGTGGTGACGCTCAACGAGGCTTACGCCTATTCCTTCCGCGAGACCCTCGCCTCCACCGAGAACACCCAATATGGCCCCCAGCACCCGGGCTACGAGATAAGCCTGACAGGCTCGGGCGACCTCGTCGTAACGGACCTGAGGTCACTCAAGGCTGGCCTGAGCCTCTCGGAGGAGCTCTCTGGCTCGATATACGTGCGGGACGCCAAGGGGAATCTCGCCGTCGAGCTCGACAAGGCCGAGGGCGACCGCATGGAGCTGGGACTGCCGCCGGGGAGGTATTCCGTAGCCTTGATCGAGGGAAGCGCGCGATCGCAGGCCGAAGTCAGCATAGGCTCCGGCGCCAGGACCGCGCTCGGCGCGGCCGATTTCAGGCGGGTCGTCCTCGACCCGACGGGGGCGCGCGGCATCGAAGTGCGCCCTGCCGCGCCGGAGGCCGGTCGATCGACCGGGACGGTTGCCGGGCCCGGGACGGAGATCGGCGCGAGCCTCGCCGGATTCCCGATCTCGCTCGGGATGACCCTCATGCCCGATTTCTCGCAGGGCGTCTACTTCTCGGAAAGGGACGAAGGAATATCCTTCAATATCCTCTGGGGAGGCGCCCGCGACGTTCGCGGTCTCCAATTCTCGTCATTGCTCAACGCCGTTTCCGGCGATCTCCGAGGGTTCCAATTCGCCGGCCTGGCGAACGCCGTCAAGGGAAGGGCCGGCGGCGTACAGCTCGCCGGCCTCGGCAACCTGAGCTCCGCGGATTCGGCCGGCGCCCAGATCGCGGGGCTCGTCAACGTGGCCTCCGGCGGCTTCTCCGGGGCGCAGATATCGGGCGGCGTCAACCTATCGGGCGACGAGGCCGCTGGGGTCCAGGTAGGAGTCCTGAACATAGCCTCCCGCATTAGGGGCGCCCAGGTCGGCCTGGTGAACATCTCGGATCGCATCGACGGCGCGCCCGTCGGTCTGGTGAACATCGAGCGAGGAGGAATCCTCTCTCCCCAGCTCTGGACCGAGAGCGCCTCGAAGGCCAGGTTGGGCTACGCCTTCGGGACGCGCATCGTCTACACGATCGCCTCGATCGGCTTCGATTTCGATTTCGGCACGCAGCCCCAGAGTCCATCCGTAGGCCTCGGGATGGGCGGACGCCTGACTCTCGGCCCCATCTTCGGCGACTTCGACCTCTCGTGGCGCGAGATTTTCGGCGATGCGGGCGATCTCGATTTCGCGCGGCCCCAGGCCCGCTTGGAAGCGCGGGCGCTCGCGGGCTTCCCCGCGAAGGGACCCGGCATCATCGCGGGCTGCGCGCTCGAGGCCTTCGTGCCAAGCCTATCCAGGGAGGACGACGGGTCCCAGGTGGCGGCCTTCCGCGTCGAGCCCCGCATCCTCGTCGGCGCCAAGCTCTAGGCCAGGAGCCACCTTATCGCGGCCGCTGCCCTTCTGCCCAAACGCTCGCTTCGCTCGCTATAGGGCGCCGTTTCAAGCCAGCAATTCGTTTATCGCTGCTGCAGCCCGGCGCCCAAAACGCTCGCTTCGCTCGCTATGGGCATGCCGTACGAGTGCCACTACTGGAGTAGCTCATTTATCGCGGCCGCTGCCCTTCTGCCCAAACGCTCGCTTCGCTCGCTATAGGGCGCCGTTTCAAGCCAGCAATTCGTTTATCGCTGCTGCAGCCCGGCGCCCTTCGCCCATCGCAAGTATCACTGTGGCGGCGCCTAGGACTATGTCGCCGCCCGCGTATACTCGGTCTATGCTCGTCTTCTGCTTGTCGTCGACGAGGATATGGCCTCGCCTGTCGATCCTGAGGTCCGGACTCGTGCGTGCCAGGAGAGGGTTGGATTCGTTGCCGATGGCCACGATGACCGTATCGAAGCCCTCCACACGCTCGCTGCCTCGTATGGCGACCGGGCTCCTGCGGCCCGACGCGTCGGCCTCGCCAAGCGCATAGGACAGGATCTCGAGCGCCTCGGCCCTGCCGTCCTTGTCGCCGATCACCCTGGTCGGGCTCGTGAGGAAATCGAAGACAATGCCTTCCTCCATCGCGTGGCCGACTTCCTCCGCGCGGGCGGGCATCTCCTCCCGCGTGCGACGGTACAGGACGTGCACCTCCTCGGCTCCGAGACGCAGGGCCATTCGGGCCGAATCCATCGCGACGTTCCCGCCGCCCAGCACCGCGACGCGCCTGCTCGGATAGATAGGAGTGGCCGCCCGCTGCCGGTCGTAGGCTTTCATCAGATTGGCCCGCGTCAGGTACTCGTTCGCCGAAAACACTCCGACCAGGTTCTCGCCCGGGATCTCCATGAACTTGGGCAGCCCCGCGCCGGCGCCTATGAAGACGGCATCGAAGCCGTCCTCCGCGAGGAGGGCTCCCAGTCTGCGGGTGCGTCCGACCAGGAAGTTGAGCTCGTAGCGCACGCCCATTTCCGCCAGGAGGCTCGACTCCATCGCCACCAGGCTTTTCGGGAGGCGGAACTCGGGGATGCCGTAGACCATCACGCCGCCGGCCTTCTGGAAGGCCTCGTAGACCACCACCTCGTGGCCCTCGCGCCTGAGGTCTATCGCCGTCGTGAGGCCTGCCGGGCCCGAGCCCACGACGGCGATGCGCTTGCCGCTCGCGCTCCCCACATCCGGCAGGTCGCATGCGCCGCAGGCGCGCTCAGTATCGGCCACCCAGCGCTCGAGCCTCCCTATCTGGACCGCCGAGTCCACCGACTTCAGGGACTTGCCCACCGTGCAATTCGCCTGGCACTGCGACTCCTGCGGGCACACGCGACCGCAGACCGAGGGCAGGAGGTTGGTGCGCTTGATCACGCGCGCCGCGGTCGGGAAATCGCCCTCGCGGATCTTCGCTATGAAGCCGGGGATGTCGACGCGCACCGGGCAGCCCTGAACGCAGGGCGCGTTCCTGCACATCAGACAGCGCTCCGCCTCCAGCCTCGCCTGGGCCTCGCCGTAGCCCTCCGCCACCTCGAACATGTTGCGCGATCGCTCGCGGCCGTCCTGGCAGGGCATGTCCTGCACAGGCAGGCCGAGCCTGTCGCGGGGAGAGGGTTCCCTTCCCTCCGCGCGCAGGTCGGCCAGGCCTTTCAGTGCGTCGCGCGCTCGGCGATCCAGCTCGTCTTTGCCAAGGGATATCTTCGTCTCGCTCATCGTGCCGCCCCCGCGATCTGCTCTTCGAGGTGGCATTTGTGGTGCGCTTCCTCTTCCTGCCTCTTGTAGGAGCGGAGGCGGGACATCATCCCGTCCCAGTCCACGAGGTGGCCGTCGAACTCGGGGCCGTCCACGCAGACGAATTTGGTCTCGCCGCCGACCGCGACGCGGCAGCCGCCGCACATGCCGGTGCCGTCGATCATGATCGTATTGAGCGAGACGAGGGTCTTCACGCCGAAGGGCCTCGTGGTCTCGGCGCAGAATTTCATCATGATCGGCGGCCCTATCGCCACGGCGATGTCCGGCTTGGCTGAGCAGAGCTCCTTGAGCGGCTCGGTCACCAAGGCCTTGCGCCCCGCGCTCCCGTCGTCGGTGACGACTATGAGCTCGTCCGCCAGGGCCGCGAGCTCGTCCTGCATCACGAGGAGCTCGCGAGTCCTGGCGCCGGCTATGACCGTCACCTCGTTGCCCGCGGCCTTGAGGGCGCCGACGATGGGATGCAGGGGCGCGAGGCCGATGCCGCCGCCGACGCACACCGCCCTGCCGAATCTCTCTATGTGCGTGGGATTCCCGAGGGGGCCGAGGAGCGTTATCGGATCCCCCACGCTCTTCGAGGCCAGGGCGTGGGTGCTCGCGCCGACCGTCTGGAATACCAGGACGACCGAGCCCCGCGCGGGGTCGGCGTCGGCGATCGTGAGGGGAATGCGCTCGCCGAAATCCTCGTCCGCCTGGACGATGACGAATTGCCCCGCCTTGCGCTCGCGGGCGACCAAGGGCGCCTCAACCTCGAGGCGGAACACCTCGTCGGAAAGCTTGCGCTTCGATACTATCCTCGTCATGACGCTGCTCCGGTCTTGAAGCGTGATACGGCCTCCTCGAGGCCGATGACTCTCTCGCGATTGCGTCCCGCCTCCTCGCCGACCATGGCGATGATGCGGCTGAGCGACTGGGTCGCCCCGGTCTCCTCCTGCACGGCCTCGAAGATCTCGTTGGAGGCGGAGACGATGCGCAGCATGGACGACTCCATCTCGCGGGATTTCGCCGTCTGGTCCCCCGCGAGGGACTCGATGAGGCGAGTGGCGTCGGCCTGGGATTGCGTGCTGCGGAGGATATCCTCCGCCCCCTCCTTCTGCTCGCTCATCGAGGCCGCTATGGTGCGCACGAGCTCGCTCGTCTGCGCTACGCCTTCCCGAATCCGGTCGAAAGCTCTGCCCGCCTTGTCGCCCAGGCCCGAGCCGCGGTCCGTCTTCTCGGTCATTCCGCGGATCAGGAGCTCGATCTCCTTGGCGCTTCTCCCCGCGCTCTCCGCGAGCGAGCGGACTTCGTCGGCGACCACGGCGAAACCCCTGCCGGCATCGCCGGCGTGAGCGGCCTCGATCGCGGCGTTCATCGCGAGGAGATTGGTCTGGGCCGCGATCTTCGAGATCACGACGACGATCTCCCTCACCGCCCTGGAGGCCTCGTCTATCTCCGCGATCGAGGCTATGGAAGCGCGCAGGGCCTCGCCGCCCTCCTCGGACGCCTTCTGGAGCGCGGTCGCGAGCTCGTCGGCCTTCTCGGCAGTCCGAGAGACCGAGGCGATGTTGGCGGCCATCTCGCTCACCGCGGCCGAGCTCTGCTCCATGAACCCGGACTGTTCGCCTACCTTGGAAGCGACCTGGCCGATGGATTCGAGGAGGCTCGAGATCTCGCCCTCGGTGGCGCTCACCGTCTCGGTCTGGCGCTGAACGGCGTCCCGCACGGCCTCGACCGAGATCTCGAGGCCGCTCACGGCCTCCTTCGCGTGGTCCGAGCTGCCGCTCAGCTCCTTTGCCCCCTCCTCCACCGAGGAAGAGAGCTCTCGAACCCTGTGGGTCAAGCCGGTCAGGCGCTCGAGGAAGAGGTTGAACCCGGAGGCGATGCCGCTCACCTCGTCGTTGCGGACGATGGGAACCCGCGTGGAGAGGTCGCCTTCGCCGACCGCCACGAGCCGAACCAGGCTGCCGACGTCGGAGGCCCTGGAAGCGAGGGTGCGGCCGACGGTCCGGAACAGCGAGAAGGACCACAGGGCCACGAGGAGGGCGAGGCAGGCCGCCTCGAGGAGGAACCGCCCCGGCTTCGGCGGCTCGGCGGCGGCGAGGGCGCCGTAGGCGGCCGACGCGAGGAGGACGAGGGACAGGGCGGAGGAGGCGCCTCCGGCGACGCTTATGGGAGAGGCGAGGGTGGCGCGCCTCCTGCCCGCGGGCGATTCGTAGAACCCGAGGGCGGAGACGGGCGGCCTCATGATGGACTCGATGAGAACGATGGACTGGAAGCCGGCCGCGAAGCCCGCGGCCAGGTTGATCGCGAAGAAGATGACGATCTTCGTCGCGCCGTAGGAGACGCCGCCCGCGGCGGCGTTGAGACCCAGCGTCGCGGCGGGACCCAGGACGAAGGCGGCGACCATGATCGTTATCACCAGGCCCGGGACCTTGTAGGCCGTCGCGCGGGCGGCGTCTCGATCTTCCTTGCTCACCGGCCTGCCCGCGGCGATATCGCGCGTCGCCTTGTCGAGGGGCCTCAGGATCAGCCACAGCCAGAGTCCGGCGGCGATCTCGAAGGCCGGCACTATCGCGTGGAACACCCCGAGCTTCGCGAAGGAGCCCGCGATATCGCGTTCTATGAAAATGCCCACGAAGACCTGCATGGCATAGGCAGCTAGCCCGCAGACCAGGACCAACGCGAGTATGGCCCGCGCTCGGAATCGCTCCACCTTCGCCTCCATAGGGCCCTATAATAACCGGGGACGGCGATTTATGGAACATATTCGCCGGGTCTGCCATAATCGGGGCCGGAGGAAGAATGCCCGTACCCCTCGACCCCGCGAAATACGGCTCCAAGCCCTTCTTCAACCCTTCGGACTTCATGGACTATGTCCGGGGCAAAGGCGGTCTCGGCGGGAGGAGCGCGCCCGAGGCAGTCATACTCTCCTATCAGCGATCCCTCTTCGGGCAGGTCTGTTCCACCCACCGAGTCTCGCCCGCCGAGGGCTACTTCTCCAGTCACCTCCGCTTCCTCGAGGAGGAAGGCGGAGACGTGGCCATCGCCGGCAACTTCGGCGTCGGCTCTCCGGCCGCGGCGGTGATGCTCGAGGAGCTCATCGCCTTCGGCGTCCGCCGCTTCGTATCCGTCGGCACCGCCGGCAGCCTCCTCGCGGACCTCCCCCCGGGCTCCCTCGTGGTATGCGACTCGGCCCTGCGAGACGAAGGGACCTCGTACCACTACCTGCCTGGGGGAGGTCCCGTCTATCCTTCCGAGGCCCTCACCTCGCGGCTTCGCGCCGCCATCGAGTCGCGCGGCCTCGCCTACCGCGCGGGCCCCTCCTGGACCACGGACGCCCTCTACCGCGAGACCCCCTCCGAGATCCTCATGCACTCCGGGAACGGCGCCCTCGTGGTCGAGATGGAAGCCTCGGCCCTCTTCGCGGTCGCCCGCTTCCGATCCTGCCTCATCGCCGCCTGCTTCAGCGTGAGCGACACTCTGGCGGAGCTGGCCTGGCGCCCCGAGTTCCACGCCGAGGCCACGGCGGAGGGGCTCGAAGCCTTGTTCGGGGCGGCGCTCGAGGCTCTGAAGGGATAGTCGCGGGCCCGGAATCCCCTCCGTCGCTCGATCATTCTCCCCGCGGCTCCACGTGGATGGTGACATCGGTGTTGCGGAGCTCGCCCTCGATCTCCTCCTCGAGCTCGTCGCAGAGGACATGCGCCTGGGCGACGCTCATGTCGGGCGGGGCCTCGAGATGGAAATCGACGTATTTCGTCCTACCGGCCTTGCGCGAGCGGACGTTGTGCGCGGCCAATCCGGGATGGCGGGCCACCCGGTCGCGGATGAGGGCGAGTTCCGCCGACGAAAGGCTCGCGTCGACCAGGGGCTCGAAGGCCTTCCGCAGCATGGACCAAGCCTCGCGCAGGATGACGAGCGCGACGGCCGCCGCGATTATCGGATCGAGGGCGTAGGCCCAAGAGGCTTTGAAGAGCGTCCGGGCCGCCTCCAGGAGGATGAGTCCCGCCGCGACGCCGAAGGCCGAGTAGACGTCGGTCTTGAGGTGGAGGGCGTCGGCCTCGAGGGCCACGGACTCCTCTGCGCGCGCGACTTTGTACAGTCGGCGCGAGACGAGGAAGTTGACGAGCCCCGAGACGATCATCACCGCGATGCCCGGCCCGACGTTCCCCGGCCCTTCGCGCGAGAGGAGTTTCTTGGCCGCCTCGATCATTATGACGACGGCGGCGGCGAAGATGAGGAGGGCCTCGACGACGCCGGAGACGTTCTCGACCTTGCCGTGCCCGTAGGGATGCTCCGCGTCGGCGGGCTTTCCCGCGACGCGGATGGAGAAGGCCGCCATCACGGCGGCCGCGAGATCCATGAGGGAGTGGATCGCCTCCGAGACGATGCTCACCGACCCGCTCGCGAGGCCGATCGCGAGCTTCATGGCTATGAGCGATGCATTGGAGAGGATCGACAGCCTGGCATACTTCGCGGCTCGACTCACGGGGCCTCCAGAGAATCCATCGAAGCTACTGGCGCGGTCGCCGGAGGTCAATATCGCCGGGGGCGCGGCGGGGAATTACTTAGCTTTCGCTAACATGCCGCCGGACTCCTGGTCCGGCGCGGACCAGTCCGAGTCCCGATAGGGCCCTTCGCCGGGCTTTGACCGGCCGAGGGGGAGGGGTGTATGCTGAGCGCGACGAGCTTTTCCGTCGGAGGCGGTATGACCAAGCGCCTGTTGTCCCTTTCGTCGACCATCGCCCTCGCCGCCGAGCGCGCATCCGCGCTCGGGCCGGGCGAACTGCCGACCGTTGTCCAATGGTACGGCCAGAGCAGCCTTCGCGTTCGGCTGGCCGGCAAGACCATCTGGCTCGATCCGGTAAAGGTCCCGGCGACGGAGAAGGCCGATCTCATCCTCATCACCCACGATCACGGCGACCACTACTCTCCCGCCGCCATAGAGGAGCTGTCCGGCCCCTCGACCCTGGTGCTGGCGGGCTTCGACGGCTCCGCCTTCGAGCGCATCCGCCCGGGCGACAAAAGACGCGTGGGTGAGATCGCGATCGAAGCGGTACCCGCCTACAACGTGGTGAAGGCGCAGCTGCACCCCAAGTCGGCCGGCTATTGCGGCTTCATCCTGACGGCCGACGGCCTGCGCCTCTACGACGCCGGCGACACGGAGCGCATACCGGAGATGAAAGGCCTGAGCTGCGACGTCGCCTTCCTGCCCCTGGGCCAGACCTACACGATGGGCTCCCCGGCCGAGGCGGCCCAGGCAGCCCTCGACGTCAAGGCGAGGATGGCCGTACCCATCCACTTCGGCCTGTACGAGGGGAGCGAGGCGGACGCGAAGGAGTTCTCCCGCCTGCTCGCGGGAAAGGTCGATGTCGTGAGGCTCCCCCTTCGAAAGTAAAGGCCCTTTGCCTTTCCCCTCGCTTTCTGCTACCCTGTTCCCTGCGTCGTCGCCACGCGGCGGCGCAGCAGCGCAGCGCGACGGAGGATCCCGCGATGAAAGCGATCGAGCTTGAGAAAGCCTACGATCCCAAGAGCTTCGAAGACCGCATCTACGCGGCCTGGCTTGGCAAGGGACTGTTCCAGCCCTCCGGGCGGCCCGGCAAGAAGCCCTTCGTAATCGTGATCCCGCCCCCGAACGTCACGGGGGTCCTGCACATGGGCCACGGCCTTCAGTACTCGCTCCAGGATATCCTCATCCGGTATCATCGCATGCTCGGCGAGCCGACTCTCTGGGTGCCCGGCACCGATCACGCCGGCATCGCCACCCAGCACGTCGTCGAAAAGAAGCTGCGCGAGAAGGGTATCGACCGCCGCGAGTTGGGCCGCGAGAGATTCGTCGAGGAGACTCGGAAGGTCTCGGACGAGCACCACGACATCATCAAGAGGCAGCTCGAGAAGATAGGCTCCTCCTGCGACTGGAGCCGCGAGCGCTTCACCCTCGACGAAGGCCTGTCGAAGGCCGTGCGCGAAGTCTTCGTGACGCTCTACGAGCGCGGCCTCGTGTACAAGGGCAAGTATCTGGTCAACTGGTGCACCTCGTGCGGCACCGCCCTGTCGGACGACGAGGTCGAGCACGAGGACGAGCCCGGCTCCATGCACTACGTCCGCTACGCGATGGCGGACGGAGCCTCGCCCGCCTGCCCGACCGGCTATATCGAGATCGCGACCACGCGGCCCGAGACTATGCTGGGCGATACCGCCGTCGCCTGCCATCCCGACGACGGGCGCTACGCGGCCCTCGTCGGGCGGATGGTCAGGCTTCCCCTCTCGGGCCGCCTCATCCCGGTCATCGCCGATGCCTACGTCGATCGCGAGTTCGGCACGGGCCTCGTCAAGATAACCCCCGCCCACGATCCGAACGACTTCGAGGTCGGGAAGCGCCACGGCCTGGAGCAGATCAACATCCTGAATCCCGACGGCGCGTTGAGCGACGCCGTCCCCGAGAGGTATCGCGGGCTCAAGGCGCTGGAGGCCAGGAAGCTCGTCGTCGAGGATCTCAAGGCTTCCGGCCTCTACGTCGCCGAGAAGGCGATCACGCACTCGGTGGGGCACTGCTATCGATGCCGCACCGTCGTAGAGCCCTATCTCTCGGAGCAATGGTTCGTGCGGATGAAACCGCTGGCCGACAAGGCCCTGAGGGCCTGGAAGGAAGGGGAGGTCCGCTTCTATCCCCAGCGCTGGGAGAATACCTACGAGCACTGGCTCGCGAATATCCGGGACTGGTGCATAAGCCGGCAGCTCTGGTGGGGGCATCGCGTGCCCGCCTGGCACTGCGCGCACTGCGGCAAGTACGTCGTGGCCCGCGAGGACCCGACGATATGCCCCTTCTGCGGCTCGACCGAGCTCGTCCAGGACGAGGACGTCCTCGATACCTGGTTCTCGAGCTGGCTCTGGCCCTTCAGCACCCTGGGCTGGCCCAAGGACACGGCCGACCTCCGCAAGTACTATCCCACCACGACTCTGGTCACCGGCTACGACATCATCTTCTTCTGGGTCGCCCGGATGATCATGGCCGGTATGGAGTTCATGGAAAGATCGCCCTTCCGCGACGTCAGCCTCACGACCATCGTCCGCGACAAGCAGGGCCGCAAGATGTCGAAGTCCCTGGGCAACGGCATCGATCCCCTGGAGATCGTCGACCTCTACGGAGCCGACGCGCTCAAATTCACGCTCGCCTTCCTCTTTACCTCCTCGCAGGACATCCTCATCGACAAGGACGACTTCAAGCTGGGCTCGAAGTTCGCGAACAAGGTCTGGAACGCGAGCCGGTACATTCTCATGAACCTCGAGGGGAGGGAGTTCCGGGAGAGGCCCGAGCGGCGGGACATAGACCGCTGGGTCTACGGCCGCCTGGGCGAGGCCTCCGCCTCGATCCGCGAGGCTCTCGCTTCGTACCGCTACAACGACGCGGCCTCCGCGGCCTACGAGTATTTCTGGAACGACTTCTGCGATTGGTACCTCGAGGCCACGAAGCTTTCGTTCCGCTCGAACGACCCGATCGAGAAGGACAGGGCGGTCTCGGTGCTGATCGAAGCGCTCGAGGAGTCGCTCGCCCTGCTCCACCCCTTCCTGCCCTTCGTCACGGAGGAGATATACCAGAAGCTTCCCGGGAGAGCCGGCGACATGCTCATGTCGCGGCCCTATCCCGAGCCGACGGCGGAGGGCGCAGGGGCATCCGATCCCTCGCTCGACGCGCGCTTCGGGGCGCTGCGCGAGCTTGTCCGCCTGACTCGCTCCCTTCGCGCCGAGTTCGGCGTCCCGCCCGAGGCCAAGATCCGCCTGGCCCTGCGCTTCGAGGCCGGCTTCGAGGCCGCCTCCTTCCTGGAGGAATCGGGCTCCCTCATAGGCCTCCTGGCTGGGGGCAGCTCGCCGGAGAGGGCGGCATCGCGGCCGGAGGGCGCCGTCGCCATGGTCGGCAGGGGCTTCGAGGCCTATGCCTTCATCAAGGAATCGGTGGACCCGGTCAGGCTTCTCGAGAAGCTCCGCAGGGACGCGGAAAAGGACGAGCAGTTCGCCTCGCGGGCGCGCGTCAAGCTCGCGAACGCGGGCTTCACGGGCTCGGCCCCCGCCGAGGTCGTGGCCAAGGAGCGCGAGAAGCTCGAGGAGGCGGAGCGCCGCGCCGGCAAGTACAGACAGTACCTAGAGGAGCTCTCGTGACGCAAAAGGGCGGTCGCGAAGGGCTCGCGCGCGAGGATCTCTCTCGCGAGCCCTTCGCGGGCGATCCCGGCGCGCGCGAGCCTCGCGAAGGCGAAGGGGCGATCGGCATGGACGTCGACGACATGCTCCGCCTCAAGTCGATGCACCTCGCGCCCTATATGCAGTTGGCGACGGCCTTGATCGGCAACCGCCGGCGCTCGGGCGGCAATATGTTCCGTCACCAGATCGACACCTTCGGGATACTGATCGATTACGGCTATATAGACTCCGTGCTCCTGAAGGCCTCAGTAATCCACGACCTCATCGAGGACGTGCCCGGTTTCGATCGCGACCGCATACTGGAGATCGACGACGAGTCGGCCGAGGTGTTCAAGCTGGTGCTGGAAGTGACCCGCAGGCCCATCGAGACCAAGGCGGAGTTCCTGGCGCGCATTCGCGATTTCGGCTCGGACAAGGCCAGGGTGCTCAAGTCCGCCGATCGCATCTCCAACATGATCAGCCTCGGCTACGTGACCGATGTCGAATTCGTCAGACGCTATACAGACGAGACGGAGAACCAGGTTTTCCCGATCGCCGAGCTCGCCGACGAGAGGATGCTGGACGAGCTCAGGGAGCTCGTCGAGACGCGCCGGGAGTACCTCGCGCGCCGTTTCGAAATTTAAGGAGGATCCAGTGCAGAAGGAATGGACGAAGGCCACGCTGGCCAAGACTATCGATCACACGCTCCTCAAGGCCATCGCGACGGAACAGTCAGTTCGCGAGCTTTGCGCCGAGGCGCGCAAATACGGCTTCGCGAGCGTCTGCGTGAATCCATGCTGGGTCGAGCTCTGCGCCAAGGAGCTGTCGGGCTCCGGCATCCTCGTCTGCACGGTGGTCGGCTTCCCCCTCGGCGCGAACGCTCCCGAGACCAAGGCGGCCGAGGCGCGCCTCGCCGTTTCGCAGGGGGCCCGCGAGATCGACGTCGTGATCAATCTCGGCGCGGCCAAGGCCGGCGACTGGAGGGCCGTAGAGGAGGATATCAGGGGGGTAGTCAAGGCCTGCTCCTCATCCCCCGGCGGGTCGGGCGAGGCGGCGGTCAAGGCGATCATCGAGACCTGCTACCTCAACGACGCGGAGAAGGTCAAGGCCTGCGAAACCGCGGCGAGGGCGGGCGCCCGCTTCGTGAAGACTAGCACCGGCTTCGGCACCGGCGGCGCAAGCGCCGAGGACGTCCGCCTCATGCGCAAGACGGTGGGCGACAAACTCCAGGTCAAGGCTTCGGGCGGCATCCGCAGCTACCACGACGCCATCATGATGCTCGACGCCGGCGCCGATAGGATCGGGGCGAGTTCGAGCATCGCAATTGTAAGCGAATTACCTGAATAAGCATTCGTATCCTATCGGCGCCGGGACCGGCCCCTACGAAGCGCGCGCGGCATTCATGCCGCGCGCGCTTTTTCCCGCGCCCCCGAAAAACGATATGCATAAGTATGCATCGACTGCCGATGCCACGATAGGCGCTATCATTTCGATCGCTTACTGGAATCTGCCTCGCTGACCAGTCATCTCATTACAATTGACAGCGAGGGCTGTAGGTAATATCCTTTGGACAGATTACTTGCAGATTTGCAGAGGAGTGGAGTATCCGGATTTTTTGGAGTTTAAATACGAGCATCGATGCGCCAGCGGAGCCGTTCAGGAGGACTCGGGCGGCGGCATTTGAAACGGGCGGCCTTCCGCTCGCTTCCGAGATGCGGGACGGTGCGAGGATGCGCCATAGCGATTCCGACACATTTCTAACATCCATATCATTATAAGGGGGAGTCATGAGAAAGTTGTCCGTTCTCGCCGTCGCATTCCTATCGGTCTTCATCTTCGGCGCGGCATCGGCGTTCGCCCAGAATTTCCTGGCGGGCGAGGTAACCGATACCGGCGGCATCGATGATCGCTCGTTCAACGCTTCGGCGTGGAAGGGCCTGCAGGATGCCCAGAGCGCCGGCATCCAGATTCAGTACCTGCAGTCGACGAATCAGAGCGACTACGTACCGAACATCCAGCAATTCGTCCAGAAGAAGGCCGGCATCATCGTCACCGTAGGATTCTTGATGGGCGACGATACGGCCGCGGCCGCGAAGTCGAATCCCGATCAGAAATTCGCCATCGTAGACTATTCCTACGATCCTCCGCTTCCCAACATTCTCGCGCTGACCTACAAGACCGACGAAGCCGCCTTCTTGGCCGGCTATCTCGCCGCGGCGATGTCCAAGACCGGGAAAGTGGGAACCTTCGGCGGGATGAACATACCGACGGTCACGATTTTCATGAACGGTTTCGTGGCCGGCGTGCGCTACTACGATCAAAAGAAGATGGCGAAGGTGAAGCCCCTCGGATGGGATCCCGAAGGCGCCTCCGGAACCTTCACGAACGATTTCACCAATCAGGCCAAGGGCAAGACCGTAACCGAGGCGCTCATGAACCAAGGCGCCGACATTGTCCTTCCCGTCGCCGGCTCGGTCGGCCTCGGCTCCGCGGCAGCGGTCCAGCAGCACAATGCCGCGAGCCCGAAGAGCCCGGTATGGCTCGAGTGGGTCGATACGGACGGCTATATCTCGGCTCCGCAGTACGGCAGCCTGCTGCTCACCAGCGTCATGAAGGGAATCGCAGTCTCGGTCAAAACCGCGGCCACCGCGGCGCTGCAGGGATCCTTCCAGGGCGGCAACTATGTAGGAACCCTGAAGAACGGCGGAGTGGCGATCGCGCCATATCACGACTTCGAGAAGAAGATTCCCGCGAAGGTGAAGTCCGATATCGAGACGATCAAGCAGGGCATCATCGCCGGGACGATCTCAGTGGATCCGAAGTCCTATCCGGTCCAGTGACAGCGCCAGTCCGACGCGATGCGGCTTGAGCTCAAAGGCATAACCAAGCGGTTCGGCGACCTGGTCGCCAACGATCGCATCGATCTTACCGCCGAGGGGGGCGAGATACACGCCCTCCTCGGCGAGAACGGGGCCGGAAAGACCACGCTCATGAACGTCCTCGACGGCCTGTACAGGCCGGACGAGGGCTCGATTCTCCTGGACGGGGAGACGGTCCGCTTCCAGGATCCCGGCGACGCGATCCGCGCGGGTATCGGCATGGTTCATCAGAACTTCATGCTCATTCCGGCGTTTACCGTCGCCGAGAACGTCATGCTGGGCTTCGAGCGGGTGCGCCGCCTCGGCTTCCTCGACAGGGCGCGGGCCCGCTCCGAGATACGAGAGCTCTCGAAGCGTTTCGGGCTGGAGGTCGACCCCGACGCGCTCGTGGGGGACCTTTCCGTCGGTCAACAGCAGCGCGTCGAGATCGTCAAGGCTCTTTCCCGGGAAGCCCAGGTCCTCATCCTCGACGAGCCGACCGCCGTCCTCACGCCGCAGGAAATCGAGGACCTGTTCGCGGTCATGCGCTCGCTCCGCGAGTCGGGCCGGGCCATCCTCTTCATCACGCACAAGCTCAAAGAGGTGCAGGCCATAGCCGACCGGATCACCGTCATCCGGCTCGGGAAGGTCATCGGCTCGGTTCGCCCGATCGGGACGACCGAGGAGCAGCTGGCGTCCATGATGGTGGGACGCGGCGTCGAGCTGACCGTCTCGAAGGGGGCCTCGAAACCGCGGGAAGCCGTTCTCGAAGTGAAGGACCTGACCGCGGTAGACGCGACGGGGCACATAGCGGTCGACCGCGTATCCTTCGAGGTGCGGGGCGGCGAGATCGTCGCGGTCGCCGGCGTGCTGGGAAACGGCCAAACCGAGCTCGCCGAGGCGATCATGGGCCTCTCCAAGGATGTCGGCGGCTCCGTCCTTATCTCCGGGCGCGACTTCGCGGGGGCCTCCCCGAAGAAGGTCTTGAGGGCGGGCGTCGCGAACATACCGGAGGACCGGGTCAGGGACGGCCTGGTCGGCGGCTTCAAGATCTGCGAGAACCTCATCCTCGACGTTTGCGACGAGAGGCCCTACTCCCGCGGCGGCGCCTTGGACTGGGACACCATCAAGCGGACCGCCCGGGGGCGAATCCAGGAATTCGACATACGGGCGGGCTCCATTGACGTTCCCGCATCGACTCTGTCCGGCGGCAATCAGCAGAAGGTCATCGTCGCGCGAGAGCTCTCGCGATCGATCCGGCTGATCATAGCCGCTCAGCCCACGCGCGGGCTGGACGTGGGCTCGATCGAATACGTCCACCGACGCCTGGTCGAGGCGCGCGACCGCGGTAACGCGGTGCTGCTGATCTCGGCCGAGCTCGACGAAGTGCTCGCACTCGCCGATCGGATCCTCGTCATGTACCGAGGCAGGCTGGCCGGCCCCTTCGAGGCCGGATCCCTGTCCCGCGAGCGAATCGGTCTCCTGATGGCCGGGGCCGGATCAAGCCCGAAAGGATCGATCGCGTGAGCGTCGAAGCAAGCGCGCGAGAGAGCGTCTGGGCGAGGCTCTCCGCCTTTTTCCGGAAGGGGAATGCGGCCGTCATAACCCTGCTCGCCTTCTTCAGCGCCCTGGTCGTCGGCGGCATCATCATCATCCTCGCCACGCCGACCGTCATGACGGCCTGGAAGGGATTCTTCGCCGCGCCGGGGCACGCCCTGGCCGCGTCCTGGTTCGCGGTGGCCAACGCCTACGCCTCGCTCTTCGCCGGGTCGATCGGGAATCCGGCCGACTTCGCCGCCGCCTTCCGCAGCGGCAAGGCTTCGGACTTCGCCATCGCCTTCGGGCCTTTCTCGGAGACGATCGTCTCGACGACTCCCCTCATGATGGCGGGCTTGGGCATCGCGCTCGCCTTCCGCGCCGGCCTCTTCGATATCGGAGGGCAGGGTCAGGTGATCCTCGGCGCCGCCGGCGCCACCCTGGCCGGCTTCGCCCTGCCGAATCTTCCGGCGGCGCTGCACCTGCCTCTGGCCCTGCTAGCCGGCGCAGCGTTCGGCGCCGCGTGGGGATTCATCCCGGGCATCCTCAAGGCGAAGACCGGCGCCCACGAGGTCATAACCTCGATGATGATGAACTACGTGGGCCTGAACCTGCTCACCTGGCTCCTGACGACCGAGCTCTATCAGGCGCCGCCGCGCATCCAGGCCGTTTCCAAGGCGGTCGCGGCCGCCGCGCGGCTGCCCCATCTGGCCGGCTCCTCGCTGCGTATGAACTGGGGCTTCATACTCGCTGTGGTCTTCGTGATCGCCGTGTCCTGGCTCCTGCAGCGCAGCACCGTCGGCTTCCGCTTCCGGATGCTGGGCCTCAATCGAGAGGCGGCCCGCGTCGCCGGCGTCGACATCGAGGGCCAATACGTGGTGGCGATGACCCTCGCCGGAATGCTCGTAGGTCTCGCCGGCGCCTTCATGGTCCTCGGCGTCGACTACCGCATGGCGCCGAACTACGGCGGGACGACGGGCTTCGACGGGATAACGGTGGCCATCCTGGGGCGGGGGACCCCGGTCGGGGTAGCCCTGTCGGCGCTCCTCTTCGGCGCCTTCACCGCGGGTGGGCGGACCATGCAGGTGAACACCAATATTCCGCTCCAGCTCGTGCAGGTCCTCCAGGCGGTCCTCGTCCTCTTCGTCGCGGCGCCGGGAGTCATCAGGACGATCTATCGAATTCGGGTATCGCGCGCCGGACGAGTCTTCGGAGGATGGGCGGGATGAGCAGCATCGTTTCGTCAGGCGCCTCGGTCCGCCTCAAGCGCGACCCGGCGGAAATACGCAGGCGCGGTCTGGGCATTTCGCTCTTCGTGCTCGCCGGGATAATCTTCATCCTCTTCGCTCGCGGCACCGCCGGCGACGCGTGGACCACCTTCCTGCTCACGGCGGCCCCGGCCCCTCCCGTCCCGCCGATTCGGCTCCTCGTCCTACCCACCGTCCTCGTCCTCGGCGCCCTCTGCGCCGCCCTCGGATTGCTCCAATTGCTCTGGCGCTCCAACCGGCGCACCTACCTCCTCCTCGGGATCGGGCTCGCCGTCACCGGCGTCGCCTTCCTCTCCTGGGCGGGAAGGGGCGTATCGGTCGACATGGAAGGGCTTCTCGCCACATCGCTCATCGAGGCCGTGCCCCTGACTCTCGGCGCCCTCTCCGGCGTCCTATGCGAGCGGTCCGGTGTCATAAACATAGCCATCGAGGGCCAGTTCCTGATTTCGGCCTTCTTCGGCGCCATGATAGGGAGTCTAACCCACAATCTTTGGGCGGGGCTTCTCGCCGGCGCGGTCGCGGGCGGGATGATAGGCGTGGTCCTCGCGGTCTTCGCCATCACCTATGCCGCCGATCAGATCATAGTCGGCGTCGTGCTCGACGCCTTCGCGCTGGGCCTCACGAGCTTTTTCCTGCAGAGTCTCCTGGTCCCCCAGCAGGCGACGTTGAATAGTCCGGCGGTCTTCTCTCCGATTCCCATCCCGCTCCTCGATCGGATCCCGATTATCGGGCCTCTGCTCTTCGACCAGAACATCTTCGTGTATCTCACCATCGTCATCCTGGCGGCCGTGCAGATCGGCCTCTTCCAGACCCGGTGGGGGCTCCGAGTGCGCGCAGTCGGCGAGCACCCGCGGGCGGCAGACACGGTCGGCATCAACGTGCCGCGCCTGCGCTACGGGAACGTCGTCCTGGGCGGGATCGTCGCGGGGATCGGCGGCGCGTCCTTCACGATCGGATCGACCGGACAGTTCGCGCCGAACATGACCGCGGGTTTGGGCTATATCGCCCTGGCCGCGATGATCTTTGGAAGGTGGCGCCCCCTCGGCGCGCTCGGCGCCGCCTTGCTCTTCGGATTCTGCGACGCTCTCCAGTTCACGCTCTCGGTCTTGAACGTCCCGATTCCCTCGCCCTTCCTCTCAATGTTCCCCTATCTCGCGACGATCCTCGCCGTCGCGGGTCTCGTCGGTCGCGTCGTATCTCCCGCCGCCGACGGGCAGCCCTATTCGCGCGAATGAGCTGCCCCTAGCGCTCCTTATATCTCTCTCTCTATATATATATATCTATCTTCCCCCGACTAGAGCGTATGCAGGACTAGGAGTTGCTCTACAAGTTGCTCGAGACCGTACCCTCTGTAATGCTCCCGGCTTGCAAGAGCTAGCGTGCCAGTGTTGCTCCGCCGCTGACATCGATCACGGTACCCGTCATGAACCCATTTTCGGCCGCCATCACTATCGCGGACGCAATGTCCTCTGGGCGCCCGACCCTCCCGACAGGAAGTGACTGCGCCGTGGACTCAAACGCGCCCTCCTTGAATTCCTTAGGCACATTGTTCCACCAGGGCGTATCGACTACACCTGGCCGCACACAATTTATGCGCAGTGGGGCGAGTTCAACGGCGAGTGGTCTGACGATCGATTCAATGGCTCCATTGATAGCCGCCAAACCCGCCGTGCCAGTTAAGGCTGCCGACGCTGTCGCCGCACTAATAAAGGTTACCGAGACCCTGACGAAAGGAAGAGCGGCCTGGAGCGCGGTCAACTGGGCGAATAACTTGGCCTCAAGGCCTGAGCGGATATCGCCGAGCGATAGCTCGGCGAAAGGGCCGGCACCCCTGCCACCGCTGAGTGATAGCACAAGGTGGTCGAAGGGCCCTATTCCTTTGAAGAGGGCGTCGCAGCTCTCCCTTGAGGTCCCGTCAGCCAGAATACCGGCGAGACCAGGGTTCCGCTCCAGGGCTGCGTCTAGCTTCCCATGATCTCTGCTGGCTATTGTGACCTCGTAACCAGTCGCTGCGAAGCGCCGTGCAGCCGCCTCTCCAATCCCCGAGCTTCCCCCCAGCACGACTACCTTTGTGGACATTGCTCCCTCCTTCGGTTAACATTGGACTAATAAGAGACTCTTCGTCTCATAATGATTCATATTAACGAGACGTTACGTCTCGGTCAAGGGAGATTCAATGGCTGCGAAGGGAAGACCCCGGAGCGATGCGTCACGTTGTGCAATACTGGAAGCTGCCCTTCGTCTGGCGCGGACAGGAGGCTATTCCCAGCTGACAATAGACGGGATCGCGGCCGAAGCCGGCGCGGGGAAGCAGACAATCTATCGATGGTGGGCCTCCAAGGCAGCGGTAGTGCTCGAGGCCCTCCAGCTCAATGCGCACTCCGAGATCGAGCTACCTGACCGGGGCTCCCTCCGAGAGGACCTAGCCGCCTTTTTCAAAAGCACCTTCGCGGTTTCGAGGCGCCGGCCCGGAATCGACTCAGTGCTCCGAGCGATGATGGCGGAGGCCCAGCGCGACCCCGAGTTCCTCGTCGCGTTCCGGGAGCAGGTGATTCTGCCGCGGCGCGAAGCCCTCGCCTCGCTTATCGATCGAGCGCGGGCACGAAAAGAAATTCGCGTCGACGCCGATGAGGACCTCCTCGTCGACCTGGGTTTCGGCGTAATGTGGTACCGGATGCTGACCGAGGAAAGGTCTATCGGCGACCACCTCGCCGCCCAGTTAGCCGAGGTTATCGCGGCGGCCGCTCAGCTTCCGGGCGTCTGATAGGACTAGTCAGTCTTGGCCGCTATCACCAGATCAGCGCCATCTTCAAAAACATCAGATGGATTCAAGGCAGCTATCTTCCCCTAGGTCAAGCATATTCGGATGACATTCAGCGGACCGTATCGGTGTCTGAATTTCAGATTCTTCGCAACTCCAATATTTTCTCCGAAGGACCCACAATTTCGAACTCGGTTTCTTGACTTGTCACATATTGTGTCATATGCTTCACTTATAATGCCATGCAATGAAATCCTTGGCTGGAAGGCCTCAACCGAAGAAGCGAAGAAAAACCTGATTCTCGATGCATCCCTCCGGGTTTTTGGTACTCGGGGTTTCGACGAACCGACCATGGACGACATAGCCCTCGAGGCCGGGTATTCCCGACGGAGCCTGTACCGCTTTTTCCCTTCAAAACAAGACATCGGGGTCGCCCTGGCCCAGCGTTCTTGCCGGACCATGATCGCATCGTTGGGCCCGATGGAAGGCCTCTCGCTGTTCCAGATCGTGTGGGCCTATCTCGAATTTAGCCGTGCCCATCCCCTCGAATTTCGTATTGTCATCGATACGAGGCCTTTGGTAAATCTGAACCTCCAAGACCAAGATTTTTTCGTAACCTTGGGCTCGAGGCTGGGCCCTATAGGCCGGGAGGCGCTGGCAGCCGCCTTCGGGTACGTCGAGTTCTTATTCCGTTACCGGAAAACATGGGAAATGGCAGGGTTCACTAGTGGAGACGAGGCGGTCAAGGCCGTCTTGATGAAGATATTGTCGGAGGAGTCCTCATGAAAATTCTGGTGTTCGGGCGCGGTGTGATCGCGACCCAGTATGGTTGGGCCCTTGAGAAGGCCGGGAATATAGTGGAGTTCTACGTGCGTTCAGGCCGGGTCGCACTGTACGGCCCCGCGGTCAACCTCGATATACGCGATGCGCGGACTAATGCTAAGGGCGATGCCGTTAAACTGACCTGGCCTCATCAGTTGAGGGAAGAACTGGCCCCCGATCATGACTACGACCTGATCATCGTCAGCGTGAGGCACGATAAGTTGTCCGAAGCAGCGGCTTTCCTGGGGCCGAGGGTGGGGGGGGCCACGGTGCTGATATTTGGCAACCTCTGGGCCGTTCCCCAGGTTGCCGCAGCCCCCCTCCCCTGGAACCAGATCGTCTGGGGTTTTCCTGGGGCTGGCGGTGGCTTCGACGCCCAGGGCACCCTGAGGGGTGGTCTCATGAAAGTGGTGTTCTTTGGGACCATGGGGGTACCCCTCACCGACAGGGACCATGCGGTGCGAGATCTGTTCGCCGCTGCGGGATTCTCGGTCTCGGAACAGAAGAACTTCCAGGCCTGGCTGTGGCACCATTTCATCCTTGATGCGGGCTTCGCATACGCCAGCCTGATTGCCGGCGGTGCCAGGAAGGTTCCCGAGTCGCCCCAGGCCCTGAGAGGAATCATTCTCGTCGTCCGCGAGCTTCTGCCTCTGATTCGGGCCAGAGGGGTCAAGTTGAGCCCTGTTGCCATTGTCCCTTTCTACCTTCCTCTCTGGCTGCTGGGGTTTGCCCTCAAAAAGGCTCTTGCCAAGGGCACTCTTGCCCGAGCGATTATGGAAACCAGTGACAGCCCTGCCAACCAGCGCGAACTGAAGCTCTACGTCGGCGACTCGCTTGCCGAGGCGAGACGGCTGAGGGTTAGGGCACCTCTGCTGGAGTCACTGGAACCGCTGCTTCAAGGCTAGAACACAGCCGCTCACTCGGCGTGATCCAAGGTAGGTTCGGTCATTTCTGGTGTCTCTCCGCGAGGTCGATGAAGCTCTTTCTCACTTTCCTGGCGCGCTCGTAGCGATGCGCCGTGGCTGCGCGCCAAGCCCGTCTTGCATGAATTACCGGCGGAGAACGATGTAGTCGTGATCGAAGGCACGGGCTCGCCAGCCGAAATCAATATTTATGACAGCGACTTCGTGATCATGCGTACCGCTCTCGAGGCCAATACTGCTTGCCTCTTGGTCGCTGACATTGATTGGGGCAGCGCCTTCGCGCACCTCTACGGTACCTATGCACTCCTTCCTGCGCACGAACGCGCCTTGATCCGTGGCTTCGCGCTAAATCGCTTTCGCGGGGAGCTTCTTTCCTGTTTCTTGATCGACGAGCTCGGCGTAGTAGATGCCCGCTCGCTTGTGAAGATAGAACCGGCGCATAGCCCTTTCCTTCCGAGAGACGGCTTTCTCATAGTCGTATTCTCATAGTTGAAGTTAGGGACAAGCGCCAGTTTTCTGGTGGCTCGTCTATTCTCTTACGAGATAATGCCGGGGAAGAGGCTCGCCCCTACTCTCGCGAACGTCGTGTTCGCTCGCTCCGGGGCCGGCTCCGCGCCTCAACGCGCCGTCCTGGCGCGTTGACCCTCCGCACGCTCAAATGATCGCGTGCTAGGGGTCGGCGCTCCGCTTCGATGCCCATCTCCGGCCTAAATCATTATTGCCGGAGACGGGCATCGAACCCGCACGCCGCTTGCGCAGCAAGGGATTTTAAGTCCCTGGTGTCTACCAATTCCACCACCCCGGCGATATGGACCTAAGCCGGGGTGAGACCCCGGCCGATTTCGGCATAGACTAGCCGCTGAAGGGGGCGGGGTCAAGCCGGATGGAGGAACGCGTATTCCTAGCGCCGGCATAGGGAAATAGGCGGCGTATTGAATAAAAATCCGAAAAACTCTATTATTGCGTTGGGCCGCTAAGGTCCCGATCCCCAACCTTCAATCCACTCTTAAGGATACCCTATGCCCGATACGAAGAAAATGGTCATGATCGACGGGAACGCCGCCGCGGCCCATGTGGCCCACGCCCTCAGCGAAGTGATCGCCATCTACCCGATCACGCCTTCCTCCCCGATGGGCGAGCTCTCCGACGAGTTCTCCGCCCAGGGGCGCAAGAACATCTGGGGTACGATCCCCCAGGTCGTCGAGCTCCAGTCCGAGGCGGGGGCCGCCGGCGCGGTGCACGGCGCGCTGTCGTCCGGAGCCCTTACGACCACCTTCACCGCTTCGCAGGGCCTCCTCCTCATGATCCCCAACATGTACAAGATCGCGGGCGAGTGCACGTCGGCCGTGTTCCACATCGCCGCCCGCGCCATCGCCGCCCACGCCCTCTCGATCTACGGCGACCACCAGGATGTCATGGCGGCGCGCGCGACCGGCTGGGCCCAGCTCGCCTCGAACAACGTCCAGGAGGCGATGGACATCGCCCTCATCGCCCACGCCGCCACCCTCGAGGCCCGCGTGCCCTTCCTCCACTTCTTCGACGGCTTCCGCACTTCCCACGAAGTGTCCAAGGTCGAAGAGCTCTCCTACGAGGTCATGCGCCAGATGATCTCCGACGAGCTCGTGCGCGCCCACCGCGCCCGCGGCCTCAGCCCCGAGCATCCCTCCATCCGCGGCACCAGCCAGAACCCCGACGTCTACTTCACTTCCCGCGAGGCGACCAACAATCTCTACGCGGCCGTCCCCGGCATCGTCGAGAAGACCATGGCGAAGTTCGCCAAGATCGTCGGCCGCGAGTACAAGCTCTTCGAGTACGCCGGAGCGCCCGACGCGGAGCGCGTCGCGATCGTGATGGGCTCCGGCGCCGACGTCGTCGAGGAGACGGTCGACTACCTCGTCAAGAAAGGCGAAAAAGTCGGAGTCCTCAAGGTCAGGCTCTTCCGCCCCTTCTCGGTCGAGCACTTCATCAAGGCCATCCCCGCGACCGTCAAGTCCATCGCCGTCCTGGACCGCACCAAGGAGCCGGGCGCCATCGGCGAGCCCCTGTACGAAGACGTGCGCACCGCGATCGGCGAGGCCATGGGGGCCCATCAGTCCCCCTTCAAGGCCTGGCCCACCGTCATCGGCGGCCGCTACGGCCTCGGCTCGGCCGAGTTCACGCCTACGATGGCCAAGGCCGTCCTCGACGAGCTCAAGAAGCCCAGTCCCAAGAACCACTTCGCCGTCGGCGTGCATGACGACGTCAGCTTCCTCAGCCTGGACTTCGATCCCGAGTTCGCGATCGAGAGCCAAGGCACGGTCGAGTGCCTCTTCTACGGCCTCGGCTCGGACGGCACCGTGGGCGCGAACAAGAACTCGATCAAGATCATCGGCGACGACACCCCCAACGCCGCACAGGGCTATTTCTTCTACGACTCCAAGAAGGCCGGCACCTACACGATCTCCAACCTCCGCTTCGGCCCCAAGGCCATCAAGAAGCCCTATCTCGTCGGCAAGGCGGACTTCCTCGCCTGCCACAAGTTCTCCTTCCTCGAGCGCCTCGACATGCTCGCCAACTCGAAGCAGGGAGGCGTCTTCCTTCTCAACAGCCCCTTCCCGGCCGACAAGGTCTGGGACGAGATTCCCGCCGAGGTCCAGAAGCGAATCATCGACAAGAAGCTCAAGTTCTACGTGATCGACGGCATGGAGATCGCCGAGCGCACGGGAATGGGCAGCCGCGTCAACACCATCATGCAGACCGCCTTCTTCAAGATCTCGGGCGTCCTTCCCTCCGACGAGGCAATCAAGCTCGTGAAGAAGTACACGGAGAAGACCTACTCCCGCAAGGGCGCCGACGTCGTGGCCAAGAACATAGCCGCCATCGACGTAGCCCTCACCTCGGTCGTCGAGGTGAAGTACCCGAATACGGTCACGAGCAAGATCCACATGCGCAGCCCCGTGCCCGCCGACGCGCCCAAGTTCGTCAGGGAAGTCCTGGGCGAGATCATCGCCAACCGCGGCGATCAGCTCAAGGTGAGCCAGCTGCCCCTCGACGGCACCTTCCCCACCGGCACGACCAAGTACGAGAGGCGCAACATCGCCGAGAAGATTCCCGTCTGGAACGAGGAGATCTGCATCCAGTGCGGCAACTGCACCATGGTCTGCCCCCACGCCGTCATCCGCCTAAAGGCCTACGATCCCAAGTACCTGGCCGGCGCGCCCGCCACTTTCAAAGGCGTAGACGCCAAGGGCAAGGAATTCGCCGGCATGAAGGCCACTCTCCAGGTTGCCCCCGAGGACTGCACGGGCTGCGGCGCCTGCGTCAACATCTGCCCCGTCAAGGACAAGGCCGTCGAGGGACGCAAGGCCATCAACCTCGAGTCCCAGCCCCCCCTGCGCGAGGCCGAGAGCAAGAACTGGGATTTCTTCCTCAAGATCCCGAACACGGACCTGAAGCTCCTCAACCTCGCCCTGCCCAAGGGCATCGCGATGCGCCAGCCCCTCTTCGAGTTCTCCGGGGCCTGCGCCGGCTGCGGCGAGACGCCCTACGTCAAGCTCATGACCCAGCTCGTCGGCGACCACGCCATCATCGGCAACGCCACCGGCTGCACCTCCATCTACGGCGGCAACCTGCCCACCGTGCCCTACACCACCCGCCCCGACGGCAAGGGACCCGCCTGGTCCAACAGCCTTTTCGAGGACGCGGCCGAGTTCGGCTACGGCATGCGCCTCTCGGCCGACAAGCGAGCAGAGTACGCCCGCGAATTGGTCGCGGCCAAGAAGGGCGCCGGCGTCAGCGCGGCCCTCGCCGACAGGCTGCTCGGAAACGCGCAGGCCGGCGAGGAGGACATCGAGGCGCAGCGCGCCGCGGTGGCCGAGCTCAAGGCCGAGCTGGCGAAGTCCAAGGAGCTCTGGGCGATCGAGCTCGCCTCCGTCGCGGAAGACCTCATCAAGCGCTCCGTCTGGATCTTCGGCGGCGACGGCTGGGCCTACGACATCGGCTTCGGCGGCCTCGACCACGTCCTCGCGTCCAATCGCAACGTCAACGTCCTCGTGCTCGACACCGAGGTATACTCCAACACCGGCGGGCAGGCTTCCAAGGCCACGCCCTTCGGCGCCGTCGCCAAGTTCGCCACCGCGGGCAAGGACGTCGCCAAGAAGGACCTCGGCATGATCGCCATGTCCTACGGCTATGTCTACGTGGCCCAGGTCTCCTTGGGCGCCAACATGGCCCAGACTATCAAGGCCTTCCGCGAGGCCGAGAGCTACGACGGCCCATCGATCATCATCGCCTACAGCCACTGCATCAACCAGGGCATCGACATGACGAAGGGCCAGGACCACGCGAAGGCCGTAGCCGAGGCGGGCATCTGGCCGCTCTACCGCTACGATCCCCGGCTCAAGGCCGCGGGCAAGAACCCCTTCCAGCTCGACGCCAAGGAGCCCGACTACAGCAAGATCGAGCCCTATATGTACTCCGAGGTCCGCTTCAAGAGCCTCGTGAGCGCCGACCCCGAGCGCGCGGCCCTGCTCCTGGGCAAGGAGAAGGCCTTTGTCGAGCGCAGGTGGAAGGAGTACAAGTACCTGAGCGAGCGGACCTTCTGATAAGGAGCCGATAGTTTCAAAGATAAGGGGCGGCTGCGGCCGCCCCTCTTGCTTCGAACGAGGTGCATCATGAGAGTGACGGCGATCAACGGAAGTCCCCACAAAGAGGGGAACAGCTACCATGCGCTCGCGAGGATCGGCGAGCGCCTTAAGGATAATGGTATCGATTTCGAGATCCTGCAGGTGGGCGACAAGGTCATCAGGGGCTGTATCGCCTGCGGGGAATGCGGCAAGCGGCGCGACGGAGGCTGCGTCTTCAAGGACGACCTCGTCAACGAGTCGGTTCGGAAGATGGCTGACTCCGACGGGATCGTCCTCGCCTCGCCGGTGTACTACTCGGGTGTGGCCGGCACGATGAAGTCCTTCCTCGACAGGTGCTTCTACGTCGCGGGAGCGAACGGCGGGCTTTTCCGCCACAAGGTCGGCGCCGCCCTCGTAGCCGTCAGGCGCTCGGGCGGATCCTCGACCCTCGACTGCCTCAACCATTACCTGGCCTATTCCGAGATGATTCTCGCGACCTCCAATTACTGGAATATCGTCCATGGCCTCCGTCCAGGCGAGATGGAGCAGGACGCCGAAGGAGTCCAGATCGTCGATGTCCTAGCCGAGAATCTCTCCTGGATCCTCAAGATGCGCGAGGCCGCGAAGGCTTCCATTCCCTTCCCGGCGGCGGTCAAGAAGGTCGCCATGAACTTCGTACGCTGAAAGCCGACTGAAGCGGGCGAGAACCCATCCCCGAGCTTGGCGCAGCCCCTCATGCTTTCTCCCGCTTGAGGAAATCCCCGAGGGCGATATGCCGCACGCCCTCGTAATCGGCCCGCAGGGGGTCCATCGATACGACCGTCTTGGGCCAGGCGTCCCGCAGGGCGAGAAGGGAGCCGAACTCGCGCTCTCTCGTCGCCCCGTCAGGCACGAGGTAGGCGGCCTGGACGTACTGCCGCTCCCCTCCGCGCTGGCAGACGAAGTCTATCTCGCGGTCGCCGATGCGACCCGATCGTATGTCCCAGCCCTCGCCCGCGAGCTTAAGATAGACCGCGTTCTCGACCACCTTGCCTATGTCGCGCTGGTCGAAGCCCCGCGCCGCGCTCCGCATGCCGAGATCGTCGAAGTAGTACTTGTCGCCCGTCTCGAGTAGGCGCTTGCCCGTTACGTCCTCCGCGCGGACTTTGTTCGCGCAGTAGGACTCCGCGAGATAGCCGAAGTAGTCGAGAACTGTCTGCGGCGAGCAGTCGATTCCCTTGGACTTGAGGTAGTTGGCGACGTTCCGGGCCGAGACAGGACTCCCGATGCTGTCGGCGAGGAACTCCACCATGCGCGCGAAGATGACCGGATTGCGAACGCCGTGCCTTTGCACTATGTCCTTGAGTACGATGGCGTCGAAGACTCCGCCCAGATACTCGAGGGCGGTTTCGTCGGCGAGCTCAAGGTTGCGCAGGAAGGGCAGCCCCCCGTAGCGAAGGTAATCGGCGAGCGAGGCCTCGGAGTCCTCGCGATCGTGGAAACGCAGGAATTCGAGGTAATTCAGCGCCCTGATTCTCAAGGATACCGAGCGGCCGGCGAAGAGGGTTGCGATTTCTCCCGACAAGAGAAGGGCATTCGAACCGGTAACCCATATATCGTGTCTGCCGCCAGCGGCCAGGCTGCGCAGGCCACGCTCGAAACCGGGAATTTCCTGAGCTTCGTCGATGAAGAGGGCCACCCGCTCACCCTCGGCCGCCGCCGCAGCGGCTTCCAGGCTGGCCGCATCGCGAACATGGTCCCAAGCGGAGAGCTCTTTGTCGATTATGACGATCCTCCAATCGCCTCTTTCCCTGCGATAGATGTCTGCTATGCTTTTGAGAATGCAGCTCTTGCCTACTCGACGTTGTCCGGTGAGGATCTTGATGAGTTGAGTGCCGAAATAAGGCCGGGCTCGGTCCGTATAATAGGATCGTTCGATCAGATCGGTCTTCATTTGTCCAATATGATGGACAAAAATAGATTAGTCAAGAACGATATCCATTATGTTGGCTACATTAAGCACTAGATTCTGGCGGCCTGAAATTCCTTTCTCTCTCTCCCGGCCTCGATTTATAATCCTGTAAGAGGTCTGAATAGAGATCTCTTGGAGGCTCCATGAGCAGGTCTATCCTAGCGGCAAATATATTCCCTTTGGCTCAATTTAAAGCTCGAGCCTCGGAAGTACTCAATGGCATGAAGGCCGACAATAATCCCCTCGTCATTACTCAGAATGGGGTTGCCGCAGCCGTTCTATTGCCGCCGGATGAGTACGACCGCCTCGTGGAGCGCTCGGAGTTCTTCAGAGCCGTCGAGGCGGGCCTCTCCGACTCTACTGCGGGGCGCCTCAGAAGCCAGTCGGACCTCGCCGCCGAGATGCACCTGCGTTATAAGGCCTAGCGTGGCCTCGATACTTTGGACTGAGCGAGCACGGGCCGACATCGTCGACATCGGCGACTATATCGCCCAGCGCAATCCCGTCGCCGCCCTACGCTTCGTCGATGAGCTCATGGATCGTACTCTATCCTCGCGCATCAGCCGCGCTCGGGGAGAGTAGTGCCCGAGATCGGGGCCGAGGAAGAATCGGAATGAGCCTTGCGAGGACGGCGAGGATCCGTCCTGCAATTTCCCTTCAATCATCCTGGGGTAGGACCTCAGTATGGATGGGATTGGCACACCGTAGATTGTATTTTCTAAAAATTAAAGTACATGACGCCTTCCAAAATTGGGAGGGATTGTTCGCCTACTTAGGTATACACTGTGTCCAACTTGGGTACAATATTATCCAAGTTGGATAGGCCGACTGCCCAACTTGGTTAAGACAATCGCCCAACTTGAGCGCTTTCCCTTCCCAACTTGGTCGGAGGCCATTTACCACAGGTCCCGTGCCCTCGGACCAGTGATCGTTGAGGCTAGGAAGGCTTTTGCAAAAGTCGGATGACTTTTGCAAAAGCTACCTTGATACTGCGCAGATTTCGTAGCGCTCCATATAGATATCAAGAAGCGCGAGAAACTGCAAAGCCAACGTCAAAACTAACCGAGTTTTGACGTTGGCTCCAGGTGTTACCATTTCCTGCAGAGGCCGAGGGTTCCGCGGGCTTCGAGCGCCGCTATGGCCTGCGCGAAAAGCCCCGCTACGTGAGATTCCGCCTCCTCGATCCCGCCCTCGATCTCGGCATAGATCTCGGCCTGGCCGGCGTGGACCCGGCCTTGCGCGTCGATCAGCTCACTCTCCTTGCCGAGGACTTCGCCGGACTTTTTGCGGCTCGGGGAGCCTCCGGTCCGCGTCAGGTCTTCATCACCGAGAACGAGATCAATTTCCTGGCCTTTCCCGACCGGGCCGGGAGTCTCATCGTATTCGGGGCGGGATACGGCTTCGCGGCCCTGAGCCGCGCCGAATGGCTACATAGCCGCCGGATCCGCTACTGGGGCGATCTCGATACCCATGGCTTCGCGATCCTGGACCAGCTCCGCGCGAGCTTCCCCGAGGCCGAGTCTCTCCTGATGGATCGCGCGACCCTTCTCGCCCACCGCGACCAGTGGACGAGCGAAGGCTCGCCCACGAAGGCCGACCTGACCCGCCTGCATCCCGAAGAGCGCGAGCTCTACGACGACCTACGGTACGATCGTCTGGCTCCCTCCCTACGATTGGAGCAGGAACGCATCGGATTCTCGTGGGTCGAGTCGGCCTTGGCCGATGGATCCGAGCCCGAAACCTAGCGGGGCTTTGCCGAGCTGCGTCTTTTCCCTTTCTTGTTAATTCCTGTCGATTTCGGTACATTGAATCCCCGATGACCTATGGTGAAAGCGGATCTCCCTCATACTGTCCGAATTTCGAGTGTCAAGCGGCTCGGCAGCGCCTTCGCGCTGACCTGGAAGCGCGATTTCGACTTCACGGCCGGACAGCTCGTCGAGGTCGCCCTCGATGAAGGTGGAGCTTCGCGGCTGTATAGCCTGTTTACCGGACCAGACGAGGACGAAGCGGGAATCCTCTTCAACCTAGCGGAAGGCGGAGAGCTGACGCCGAGCTTGGCGCGCCTCGCTCCGGGGGATACGATCTTGATACAGGGGCCCTCGGGCTCCTTCCCGGCCTTCCCCGGACCGGGTATCTGGATAGCCAACGGCACTGGGCTGGCTCCCTTCCTGTCGATGGCCAGGGCAGGACTATCCGCCGGGAAGAAACTCCTGCACGGCGCGCGGGCGCCCGATGACTTCTACTTTCTGGAAGAGCTGGAAGCCGTCATGGGAGATAGCTTTCTGCGCTGCTGCTCGCGCATAAGCGCCGATTCTCCCGCGGGAAAGGGGACTTTTCGCGGACGGCTGACGACCTTCCTCGAATCCGGGTCCTGGGATCCGGAGCTGTCCTATGAACTGTGCGGAAGCGCGTCGATGGTGGTCGATGTTCGCGACATCCTCATCGCAAAGGGCGTTCCCCACTCGAACATCGTCTCGGAGGTCTATTTCTGATGCAGGAGCTATTCGGGCTGACGGCGCAGGACCTCGTTCCCGTCGCGCAGTCGCTTTCCCTGAAGCCCTTCGCCGCGAAGCAGCTCGCGCAATGGATCTACGCCCGGCGCGTCGCGTCCTTCGACGAGATGACCGATCTTCCCAAGGAAGCGCGCGAAAGGCTGAAAGAGGGGTTTTCCCTGCGATCCGGGGCGCCCGTCAGGCGGACCCAGTCGGCCGACGGGACCGTAAAATACCTCTTCCAGGCCAGCGGCTCCTACCTCCCGAACCGCGACGCCGCGTCGCCGCGCTTTGTCGAAGCGGCCTATATCCCCGAGCCGGACCGCAGGACCCTCTGCGTCAGCACTCAGGTCGGGTGCAGGATGGGATGCCTCTTCTGCATGACCGGCAAGCAAGGCCTCCAAGGCCACCTGAGCCCGGGGGGAATCCTCTCGCAGGTCCGAGGGATCCCCGAAAGCGATGGTCTTACCAACGTCGTCTACATGGGAATGGGGGAGCCCCTGGACAACCTGGAGAACGTGCTCAAGAGCCTGGAGATCCTGACGGCGGACTGGGGCTTCGGCTTCTCTAACCAGCGAGTGACCCTCTCCTCGGTCGGCCTCCTCCCCGCCCTGGAGGAGTTCTTCCGGAGAAGCAGGGTCCGCTTCGCCCTTTCCCTCCACTCCCCTTTCGAGGATGAGCGCCGCAGCCTGATGCCCGTTCAGAACGTGCACGCCCTGACCCAGGTCCTGGACTTTCTCAGGAGGGTCCAGGCGAAGGACGCGCGCCGGATTTCGATCGAATACATTCTCTTCGAGGGGGTCAACGACAGCCCGCGCCACCGGCGGGAGCTCGTAAGGATCCTCCAGGGGCTTAAGACGCGCGTGAACCTGATTCATTATCACGCCATCCCCGGCTCCCCCCTCCGGGGAAGCTCGGCCAAGGTGATGGAGGAATTCGAGGAAGCCCTCGTCGAAAGAGGCATTCCCGCCACGGTGCGGCGTTCGCGCGGCGAGGACATCCAGGCCGCCTGCGGCCTCTTGTCGACGAAGGAATTGCTGAAGGCGCAAAGGGCGGAAACGCTGGACTACTGACTAAACATCAAAGGCACGGCTTTATCCAAAATATCTCAAGATTGAATTGAGAAGCTTCTCAAGCTGAGTTCAAAGTGTATTCAGTCTGAGTTTATAATCTTTCCAATCTGAGTTTGGAATCTTTCCAATCTGAAATCGGAATGTTTTTGGTCCAGATGTAGGAGTCGTCGCGATTGCACAGGGTCGCGCCGACGCATTAGTCTTTAATTCATGGGCAGATCCGGACATTGGCGGGAAATATCCGCCAGATCCTTGGCGAATTACAAGATCTTCGACGTCTCCTCGAGCGATCGCGAATCCGAAAACGGCAAGCGGGGGACTTTCTACCTCGTCAACTCCCTGGACTGGGCGGGCGTGATTCCGGTCGTCGACTCTCCCCAGGGGCGGATGATCGTGATGATACGGCAATACCGCCACGGCAGCGGACGGCTTTGCCTCGAGTTCCCGGGCGGGATCGTGGAGAGAGGGGAAGATCCGGCCTCGGCCGTGGGCCGCGAGCTGACGGAAGAGACGGGATACGCGGCCGAAATGATCCTGCCCTTGGGCCTCCTCTCACCCAATCCGGCCTTCATGACGAATACCTTCCATGCCTTCGTCGCGGAGGGCTGCGCTCCCGCGCGCGAGCAGGCCCTCGACGGCGAAGAGGAGATCGAAGTCATACTGGTGCCGGAGCGGGAGGCGATTGACCTTGTCGGCGCGGAGGACTACGGCCACGCCCTCATGACGGCGGCGCTCTTTCTGTACATGCGCTACCGGGGCTTCAGCCTGTAGCGGGCTTCCAGTGGAAGTTAGTTTATATTAATTTTACGGAAAAATGACGAAGCTCGGAAGCCCGCCATGCGCGAGCGTCCGGGCTAGGTACGATCAGGAATCAAACTTTATAAGCTTGCCGCTTTCATACCTACTCTTGAGGCTGGTTTCTTCCCCTATAGTTGCTCGACGCGGGCGCCGACGCATCGCCGGAGACGCTCGTTGCTGAGCCGGAGACGTCATTGTACATAACGCCGGAGACCAACCTTCCATTGGGAAAGAAGCGCGTCGGGGGCGACAATTCCGTAGCCGATGTCTGAGCCGGCACCGCGCCGGAAACGCCGGTAGTGTCGCCCGGCACGCTAATATAGCTGGGCGCCGAGTCCGGTCTTCCCATTCCGAACGCCATCGAGGCCCCGCCGAGCGCCATGGCTATTGCCGCGGCGATTATGAACACATTGCGAACTCTCATGATACCTCCCTGAAGGATGGATGATATTTGTAACATAGCTATTATGACTGTAATCGTCATATTAAATATTTCTTACGACGCTTCCGGATTTTTTTGGCCACCTTGCGGATCTCGGATTAAATTAAAAGCGACATCGCTATGCGACCAGGAGGTCAAGTATGGAAATGGTATCTAATACAATCCTAATAACAGGCGGAACATCCGGCATAGGTTTGGAGCTCGCCGGACAGCTGCTCGAGCTCGGGAACAGGGTCATCGTCACGGGCAGGGATAAATCGAGGCTCGACATGGCCAAGGAAAAATTCGCGAAGCTCCACACCATCCAGAGCGACGTGAGCAATCCCGAGGCGATCGCGATCCTCTATGAGAAAGTCACCAAAGAGTTTCCCGACATGAACGTGCTCGTCAACAACGCCGGAATCATGAGGAAGATCAATCTGCACGATAAGGGCGGCGATCTCATGGACATTACCCGGGAAATCGAGATCAACTTGATGGGGCCGGTGCGCATGGTGAAGCAATTCTTGCCCCACCTCGTGACCAAGGAATCGGCCGCCATCGTGAACGTCTCGTCCGGACTCGCCTTCGTTCCCCTTCCGATATCGCCTATCTATTGCGCGACGAAAGCGGGGATCCATTCGTTCACGCAGTCTCTGCGCATCCAATTGAAGAACACGCGCGTCAAGGTGTTCGAGTTGGCGCCGCCGGGAACGGCGACGCCCTTGTTCAAAGGCGATTTTACCGCCGAAGACCTGGGCGGCGCGAAGCCTATGGACGTAGCGATACTGGCGAAGCTCGCCATCCGGGGACTGAGGAACGATGTCCCCGAGATTCGTCCCGGCCTCAGCGATGCTCTAAAGCTGATGAGCCGAGTCGCCCCGCGATTCATACTGAAGCAGCTGGGGAAGTCCGCCGATACCATGCTCGGTCGGACGAATACCTGAGCATCGCGCTCGGCGAAGCGTCGCAGGTCCTTCCCTCCCTACCTAGACGACCTCGCCCGCCGCCTCGGTGGCTTGCCCCCCCGCGATCTCTCCCAAGGAAGGATGCCCCGACTCGGCCTCGTCCTCGGCGGGCCTGAAGACGACGCGGCCTTTCTCGAAGAGGTAGAAGGCGGCGGGAACGACGAAGAAGGTGAGGATGGCGGAGGAGATGATCCCGCCGAACATGACCACGCCAAGCCGCTGGCCGAACTCGGTGCCCTGGCCTCGGCCGAAGACGAGGGGTCCGGAAATGACGAGGACCGTGAGGGTCGTCATGATGATGGGCCGGAAGCGGAGCCGGGCGGCTTCGATGAGGGCGTCCTTGAGGGGCATCGCGCCGATGCGCTCGACGACGAAGTCGAGATAGAGGATCGCGTTCTTCGCCGAGAGCCCGATGAGGAGGAGCATCCCGAGGACGCCGAAGGTGTCGAGGCCTCCGCCCAGGAGGACGACGAAGACGAGGGCGCCGACTATGGCCAGAGGCACGGGGAGAAGGAGGTAGACCGGGTAGCGCCACGAATTGAACTGGGCCGCCATCACGAGGTAGGCGAGGAAGATGGCGAGGAGGAAGGCCGTGATGCCGGTCCTCGCGACCTGGCCGGCGAGGGCGCTCGCCCCGAAGGCGCCGCCCGATCCCAGGCTCACCTTGTCGTCGAGGAGGCCTTGCTTCGTGAGCTCCGCGGTCAGAGAGTTCTGGAAGCTCAGCGCGGGCGGGGCGTCCTTCGCCAGCGTGATCGACAGCGTCGCCGTGTAAAGGCGATTGTAGCGCTCGATTTCGATCGGCGATTGGCGGATCGCGATGCGGCCCAGCTGGCCGACCAGGAGGTTCGACTGGAGCGCCTGCGAGTATATCGGCAGGTTCATGAGGGACTGTCCGTCGCTGAGGTTCGTGGGGTCGATCTTGACCATGATCGGATAGCTCTGGCCTCCGATCTGGACGTTCCCCGCCTGGGTCCCCGAGGCGTAGGTCTGGAGGAGGCTCGCGATCGCGCTCGGGGTGAATCCCGAGCCCTGCATCTGGGATTCGCTCGGCTTGAAGTCGCGCTCGATGCTGACGTCGGAGAGGCTCGAGGTCGCGCCGACGACGAAGGGGCGTCCCTGCACGAATCTCAGGACCTTCGCGTTCCGCTCGAGGAGGACGTTCTGGTCCGACGAGAGGAGGCTGAGGGATATGGTCGAGTTCGATCCCTGGGGCCCTCCCGACACCGCGAGGCTCAGCGTAGCCGACGGATCCGCGACGGCGAGGATCTTCACCATGCCGCCCCGGTATCTGTCCATGAGGTCGTAGGCTCCCGCGCGCCTGTCGAGCCCGACGAGCTGCGCGACCATGGTGGTGTTCTCCGGCTGCCCGGCGCCGACGGTGAAGACCCCGGTGCTCCCGACTATCGTCTGGACCGTCCTCACCTCGGGCTGCGCCAGCAGGTAGGCCTCGAGAGAGGCGGTCGCATGATTCGTCGACTCGAGGGTCGAGCCCGAGTGCATCGCCAGGTTTATGGTGATGGTGCCGTTGTCGCTCTTCGGGGCGAAGCTGAAGCTTATCCTCGGTACGCGGAGGAAGACGACGAGGACGAGGACGACCGCGGTGGAGACGAGGACGAGGACGCTCCTGTCGATGAGGCCGACGAGGGACCGGGCGTAGGCATCCCTGACCCATTCCAGTCCGGCCTCGGTCCACCCGTGAAGAGTCGTCGTGAGCGCCTGGGAGAAGGCGAGGAGGACGCGGCCCAGGTAGCGCAGGAGGCCCAGAGCGAAGGGATAGAGGAGGAGGGCCGGCATGAACCGGAAGTTTTTCGTCGCGGCGAGGGCTACGAGCGCGCCGATCCCGATCGCGATCGCGGCGGCCTTCCTCCAGGCCCTGAGGCCCCAGGCCATCGATTCGCCGATCTTCCCGAAGCTTCGGAGGAGGTCGCCCCAGTCGAGGGTCCGCTGCGTCTCCGGCGTATAGGCCAGGCGGACGGTCAGGAAGAGGACCGCCTCGAGGAGGGAGAAGGCGACCGCGGCGGCCAGGCCGAGGGCGAACTGCCGGAGGAAGTCCCCGATGATCCCGCCGATGAAGCTCACCGGGATGAGGACGGAGAGGAGGGAGAGGGTCGCGGCGACCACGGCGCTGAAGATCTCGCTGGCTCCCTTCAGGACGGCTTCCCTCTGGCCGAAGCCCATGGCCCGGTAGCGCTCGACGTTCTCCGCGACCACGATCGAATCGTCGACTACGACGCCTATCGCGACGATCATCGCGAGCATGGACACGAGGTTGAGCGTGAATCCGGCGAGATTGAAGAGGATGGGGGCGGCCGACAGCGCTATGGGGACGGCGAGGATGACGGAGAAGGCAGTGTTGAGCTTGCCGAGGAAGAGGAGGACGATCAATGCGACCACGACCGCCGTGATGGCGATCTCGCGATAGGTGGAATCGAGGGAGGCCCTGATCGATGCCGTAGTGTCGTTGCTGAAATCGACCTGATAGCCCGCCGGCATCTTGGTCCGCGCGAGCAGCGCCCGGACCTCCTTCACGACGGCCACGGCGTTCGAGGTCGAAGTCTGCTGGATCGAGACGAGGACGACCGGCTTGCCGTTGACCCGGGCGTAGCCCGTCGAGACGGGGAGGTCCCGCACGGCGGCGAGGTCGCCGACCCTGATCCCGCGGATGGGATCGACGAGGACCTCGGCGACCATGGCGGCGTCGGCCGGGACGTTCTCGGTGGCGAAAGTGAGGGCGTTGTCGTGCCGATTGATGGTCCCGATCGGCTGGTCGACCGCCGACGCCGCGATCGCCCCGACGACCGCCTGCGGGGAGAGGCCGTAGGATTGGAGGCGATTCGGGTTCAGGAGGACCTGGAACTGGCGTACGGGCCCGCCGTCGACTTTTATATTGGCGACTCCCGAGACCCGCTCGAGCAGCGGTGTCAGGTCGTTCGTGATGTAGGTGTCGACCTCGCCCAGGCTGGCGCCCGAGCCGGACAGCCCGAACTGTATGATCGGGATCGAGGAGGGGTTGAAGGTCTGGATGAGGGGGGCGCCGATCCCCTGGGGAAGCTGGCGGACGGCGGCCGACACGAGGGAGGCCACCTGGTTCGCGTCGCTGTTCTGGTCGGTCGACGCGTCGAAGCTCATGAACACGAGGCTGACGCCGTTGGAGCTCGTGGAGTTGAGGTCCGTTATGCCGCTCAAGGTGGAGACCGCGTTCTCGATCACCTGGGTGACTTGCTGGTCCATCACGCTCGGCGAGGCGCCCGGATAGGTCGTCGACACGACGACGAAGGGGAAATTGATCGAGGGGAAGAGGTCGACTCCCAGATTGAGTATCGAGATCAGCCCGAAGGCGAATATGGCCACGAAGACGCCGATGGCGAAGACGTAGCGCCTCACGGAGAAGCCTACGGCCGGGTTGATCTTCTCGTATATCTTGGCCTGGAACTCGCGGACTTTGCTCATTTGCTTCCATCCACCGGGGCGACGGGAATCGCCTTGACCGCGGAGCCGTCCATGAGGCCGGGGGGCGGGTTCACGATCACCATGCTGCCGGGCTCCACGCCCGCGACGGCCGCCGTGTCCCCGCTCTCCGCCAGAATGGTTATGGGGCGCTCGACGGCCTTGGAGTTCTCGATCGCGAAGGCGTAGTTCCTGTCCTCGGTCGTCTGGATCGCCCCCGTCGGGATTATGGTGCCGCGCGCGAGGACGAGGGTGTAGCTCACCGTGCCGACCGCCCCGAAGGGGAGGGCCATGGAGCTCGGGACATAGGCCACGAAGGGAACCACGCCATTGACGGGAACGTTCGGAGAGCGGCTCAGGGAAAGCCTGCGGGCCTCCCCGTTCAGGGTGAAGTCGACCTCGGTGCCGATGGAGAGGCTCCCGGCATCCGACGGGGGGACCGAGAAATCGATTTCCCGTTCCTGGGACGCGATGACGAAGGCCGGGGCGTCCGGACCTACGAACTCTCCCGGCATCAGGTTGACGGAAACGATGCGTCCCGCGTAGGGCGCCCTGATCGACGCGTGGGCGAGGTTGAGGCGGGCCTGCTGGAGCGCGTAGTCCGCCTGCTCGACCGATAGCTTGAGCTGGGCTATGTCCTGGACATCGGCCTTTTGGTTCTGGTCGAGGGCCGTCTTGGCGGCCTCCAGATTCGCCTGGGCCGATTGATAGGCGCTATTCGCCTGGTCGAGGTCGGCGTTCGTCGCCCCTCCCTGGGCCAGGAGGGCTTTCTTGGACTCGTAATTCCTCTGGGCCGCGGAGAGCGCCGCCTCGGCGGAACGGACCTGGAAGTCGAGCCTCGGACTCGCCTGGCTCGTCGTGCCTTGCAGGGTCGAGAGGTTGATCTTCGCGGCCTCGAGCGCGGCTTCGGCCGTCTTAGCCGAGAGCTGGAGCTGGCTATCGTCGAGCTGGATGACGGCTCCCCCCTCGGCCGCCCAGTCCCCCGCCTTCAGGAGGACCTTGGATACCACTCCGCCCACCTGGCTCGCGACCTGGCTCTGCAGGACGGGCTTCACCGTTCCGGAGGCCCTGTGCAGGGCGGCGAGGGGGCCGAAGGCGACGGGGGAGGAGCGGACCGATATGTCGGCGAGTCCGGGACCGGTCTGGGTCGCGGGATTCTTGGCCGAGGGAAGGGAGGAGACGCCGCGCGAGCAGCCGGCGATCGCGATGGCGAGGACGACGATCGTGGCCCCGGCCGGAAAGAATCTCGAATGCTTATCCATATAGCGTCTCCTAGTAACCCATGAGGTTGCGCAGCTGCAGGACGGCGAGCTGGGCGTTACGCACCGCGTTCGTGACCGCCGAGCGGGCGTTCGCGTATTCCACCGATGCGTCGAGCAGGTCCTGATTCTTCACCGTGCCGAAGGAGAGCTCGGTCTTCCGGAGCCTGAACTTCAGGTCGGACCTTTCCGCGGCGAGCTTGGCAGTCTCGAGCCGCTCGAGCTGGATCCGCGCGAGATCGAAGGCCTCTTCGACGTCCGTGGCGATCTTCGCGCGGAGCTGCTCTTCCTGTATCCCGTACTCCTCGTCCTGTATGGCGTTCGCCCGGAGCTGATGCGCGGCGGCCCCGGCGTCGAGGACGGGGAGGGAAAGCTTGGCCCCGAGAGTCTCCTGGCCCCCCACGTCCGATCCCCCGAGCTCGTAGATGATGTCGATGCCGCCGGTCACGCTGATCGCGGGAATACGCTGACCCTTGATCAGATCCCGATCTATGCCCGCCAATTTGCGGTTGATCTCGATCTGGCGGATCTCGATCCTGCGGCTCAGGGCCTCGGACACGGCTTCCTCGACGCTCGCGACGGGGACCGCGGGGTCCGCCTCCTCGGCGACGGCGAAGGACGAGTCGCGCGGCCTGCCGAGGAGCTGGGCGAGCCGAGAGCGCGCGATGCGCAGGGCGCTCTCGGCGCTTCGCTCGTCGATCTCGGCGTTCTTCGCGTTGATCTCGGCGCTCTTCAGGTCCACCTCGTCCGCCGAGCCGCTGTCGAAGGTCGAGCGGATCTGCGAGAGGAGGGAATCCTGCTGGTCCCGTATTTCCCGCTTGGCCGCGAGATCCAGCTCGGAGCCGAGCATGACGAAGTAGGCCTGCGACACCGCCGAGACGATATCGGACCTGCCGACTTCGGCCGAGAGCTCCTGTCCTTGCAGAGCCAATTGGCTTTTCAGGGTCGCCGCGCGGGCGACGCCGCCCGGATAGCCGTTCCACAATACCTGGTTGAAGCTGAGCCCGGCGGTTCCCGTCGGACCGGGGGGGAAGTAGGACGCGAACTGCGGGAAGGCCGCCGCCAGGGGGCTCGCCGCTATGTACGGAGTCGAGCTGAGACTGACGCTCGTCATCGGCGACGCGAGGGTGAGTCCCGCCTGGGGTGACTGGGCGAAGCCCACCGCGAGGGAGTTCTCCGACAGGAGGGCGGCGCTGCCGAAGCCGTTCGTGGCGCTTTCGCCGAGGGAGCCCGAGAGCGCGAAGGAGGCCTGGGAGAGGCTGAGGCCGTACTGCTCCCTGGCCAGGTCGAGATTCCGTTCCAGGATCCTGCTGTCCGATCCCTCGGCCAGCGCCTGATCAACGCATTGGGCCAGGGTCAAGGTCGCCGTGGCCTCCTGGGATGCGAGGGACGCGACGGCCAGGGGGGTCAGGAGCGCCAGAGACAAGATGTGTCTTCGCATTTTAATTCGCCTTTTGAAGGTTCAGCTCCGACTTCAGGAAATCGGCGAAATCCACTATGACGCGCCTGACGGTCGCCCTATCCTCCGCGCTCACCCGGTCGAGGAACTTTCCCAGCAGCTTCAGGGACTGCCCCTCGATCGAGTCCAGGAGCTCCACGGCGCGATCGGTGAGAGTCAGGAGGACTATCCTCCGGTCGCTCTTGTCGGAGACCCTCCGGACAAAGCCGAGATTGACCAGCCTATCGGCGATTCCCGTCGCCGTGGCGGGACTGAGGAGCCTCGATGCGGCCAGTTCCGACATTTTGCACATCCTTCCGTAATCCTTGAGCGACTTGAGTACGTAGAATTGCAGGAGGGTCAAACCCGCGGAGCTCAGCATCCCGTCCATGGTTCGGACGAAGAGCTCGTGGAGCTCGTATTGCAAGTCGAATAGCAGATCGCTCCTGTCGAGGCTCAGTTCCATCCAGTCTCCCGCGCTGTCTCGTTTCGAAAGGCGATTCTTTATGCGGAGTAAGATACAGATGCCGAATAGTCAAAGTCCATGATATTTCGGAGTGTTAATGTCCCGTTAATTCCGGCGGCGGCCGCGCTTTGTGCGCCCGGGTCTCGCGTTTACCCGCCAGGCCCTAGAGCGAGTAGATCTTCCGCAGCTCCTCGGCCATGATCCCGAGGCCTCGCGCGAACAGCTCCTCCGGGCCCGAGTAGTTCAGGCGGACGCACTCCCGCGAATGGGCCCAGTCCCCGTCGAGGCCGTAGAAGAAACTCTCGCCGGGAAGGACGATCACGTTGCGCGCCTTGAGCCGCAGGTAGAGCTCCCGCGTAGGTACGGGAATATCCCTGAGCCAGAGCCACAGGAAGATGGAGCCTTCGCTCGCGTGCGCGGCCCAGGGCAGGCCCTCGAGCTCCTGGGCGACGATCTCGAGGGCTCGCTTCGATCTGGCGGCGTAATAGGGGCCCACGACCTCCCGCGAGAGCGCCAGGAGCTTCCCCGACCGCAGGAGGCCCTCGGCGATCGCGGGCCCGAGGGAGCCGGTCGCGAGGGAGACTATCGCGTTCGTCGCGGAAATGGCCTCGACGAGCTCCTCGCGGGCGACGACGATCCCCGTCCGGAGGGCCGGGAGCCCGATCTTCGACAGGCTCATGCAGAGGATGATGTCCTCGTTCCAGATCGGCAGCGCGTCGCGGAAGATGATGCCGGGAAAGGGGAGTCCATAGGCGTTGTCGAGGATGAGGGGGATGCCCCTCGCGCCGGCGAGGGCCGCCAGCTTGCGGACCTCCTCGTCGGTCAGGACATTGCCCGTGGGGTTCGTGGGTCGAGAGACGCAGATCGCGCCGATGGAGTCGTCGATCGCGATCGAGTCGAAGTCGACCCGGTACTTGAAGCTCCTGGGGCCCAGCATCTCGATGCCGGGCTTCCGCCCCGAGAAGCAGTCCCTGTCGAGGCCCTGGTCGGCGTAGCCGATGTACTCGGGGACGACGGGGAGGAGGATCCTGCGCCTCCGACCGTCGGGGAAGGGCCCCGAGAACATGTTGAGCAGGTAGAAGGCCGCGATCTGGCTGCCGTTCACTATCCCTACGTTCCTCTCGGTGATGGGCCAGCCGTAGCTCGCGGAGAAGCGCTCGGCGACGGCGCGGCGGAAGCCCGCGCTGCCGATCGGAGAATCGTAGGCGCCGATGAGGCGGGCGAAATCCTCGCTCCCGGTCAGGGCGCGCAGCGAGTCGTCCCAGGCGGCCGCCACCTCGGGGATGATCGCGGGATTCCCTCCCCCCAGCATGCAGAAGGGCGCGTCCGGATCGGCCGGCGGCTCCGAGAGGTCGTTCATGAGCTCGAGGATGCCGGTGCGGCCGGAGTAGCGCTCTCCGAAGGAGGAGAGGCGGAAGCTCGCCACGGCGCGCTAGCCTCGACCCTGCCGGGCCGAGGCCTTCGCGGACTCGAGATCCTGCAGGGTCCTGAAAGCGACCTTGCCGACGCGGGTCATGGGCAGCTCGGCGAGGAACTCGATGCGGCGCGGGCAGGAGTGGGGGATGAGCTGCTTTCGGCAATGGTCGATGAGTTCCTTCTCGAGCGCGCTCGTGGCGGAGAAGCCCTCGTTCAAGGTGACGAAGCCCTTCGGGACCTCGACCTGGGTGGGATGGGGTACGCCGATGACGCAGGATTGCCGGACGGCGGGATGCTTGTTGAGGACGTCCTCGACCTGGGAGGGGTAGACCGCGATGCCGGAGGTCTTGATGATGCGCTTGGCCCGCTGCCGAAAGTAGAAGAAGCCGTCGGAGTCCATGCAGCCGATGTCGGCGGAGTGGAGCCAGGTCCTGCCGTCGGGATGGACTTTGAGGACCTGGGCCGTCGCCTCGGGATCGTCCAGGTAGCCTATCATGACCGTGGGGCCGGTCACGCAGATCTCGCCCTCCTCCATCGCCGAGCACTCCTCGGTCGTGCCGGGTCTCACCACCTTGGCCAGCATGTCGGGATAGGGCAGGCCGATGGAGCGCTCGCGGTACTCGTCCTCGGGCATCAGGATGCTCGCGGTCACCGATTCGGTCATCCCATAGCCTTCCCGGAGGGCCGCGCCGCAGCCGTTCCGCCTGAGGACCTCCTCGAAGCGGTACTTGGTCTCCGGGCTCAGGGAGTCGCCTCCGCAGAAGATGCCCCTGAAGCATCCCAGGGGCGTACGCCCGAAGCCCGGGTCGGAGGCGAGGGCGTCGAAGAGCGTCGGGACGCCGGCCATGAAGGCGGGCTTGTGGCGACGCACGAGGGGGGCGAGGGTGCTGGCCTTGAAGCGCGGCACCAGGATGCAGGTGCCCCCGTGGACGAGGATGGCGTGTATACCCACGGCGAGCCCGAAGCCGTGGAACATCGGCAGGATAGACAGGATTTTGTCCCCCGGCAGGATGGGACCTCCGGCCGCGTCCGTCTGGATGGCGAGGGCGTTGCAATTCCCGTTCGAGAGGAGGATGGCCTTCGACTCGCCCGTGCTCCCCCCCGAGAAGAGGATGAGGGCCGCCTCGTCGGGCTCGAGAGGGTCGGGCTCGGGCGCCTCGGGCGCCGCGCGCGCTCCGGCCTCCAGGCCGCTCCAGGGTATAACGGTCTCGTCGTACCGCACCGGGGCGATTTTGCGGGCCGGCCCGAGCGCGTAGCCCAGCGAGGTCGGGAAGCCGGGCTCGCCGCGGATCGAGCAGACTATCGTCCTCCTGATCGGGCAATCGCCGGACGCGAGGACCTGCGCGAAGCGGGGGAAGAAGCCGTCGAGCGTGATGGCCCACGATGCCGAGACCAGGGCGGCGAAGCCCCGGATCTCGCTCGGGGTCGAGAGGGGATGGATGGGGGCGGGAATCGCGCCGACCCGCGAGAGAGCGTAGAAGGCGACTACCGCCTGGGGGATGTTCGGGAGGCAGATGATGACGCGATCGCCCTTCTTCATCCCGGAGGCGGCCAGGGCGCGGCTCATGCCGACCACCCGCTCGAGGAGCCGCGCCTTCGAGGTCCTCCTGCCCATGAACTCGAGGGCCGCGATCCCGGGATGGCGCTCGGCGTCGGCCTTCAGCATCCCGAAGATCGAGAGCTCGGGGTAGAAGAGGCTCGCCGGAGTACGACCGTAATGGGCGAGCCAGGGCTTGGACTCGTACATGCGCGCTACGCCGACGGCTTGGAGAGTCGCGGCTCGGCGAGGCCGAGCTCGGCTATCTGCCCGGGACTCAGCTCCGGCGGCGCCTCGAGGAGCGCGGGGTCCTCGACGAGCGAGCGGAGGAGGTGGATCGCCTTGCCGCAGTAGATGCCGTCCGCGATGCGGTCGTCGTAGGTGAAGGTCACCTTCACCTTGTCTCTCCGCTCGACCCCGCCGGCTTCGCCCGCGACGGACTCCCTGCGGATCTTGCCGATGGCCACGAAGAGGCCGCAGGTGCCGATCTCGAAGTTGTGGTGGAAAGGAGCGTCGATCCCGACGCTCCCGACATTCGTGAAGAAGACGGTCGAGTAGAAGGGAAGGCCCGAGGTGAAGGACAGGGGAAGGGCATTGTGGTAGTCGAGGAAGGATACGGCGCCGAAGACGATGCGGTTTACGAAGCGCGGAAGGCGGGCCAGGAGCTTATTGAGGTCGTCGGCGTCGGTCGCCTCGCCCTTCTTCACCCTGGACACGAAGGAGGAGACCTTGGGCGGGAGGGTGGCCAGGGTCTCGTAGGGCGAGAAGGGCAGGGTGACGTTGATCTCGGCCCCGCCGTCCGTGAGCTCCTTCTTGGCCACGAAGTTGAAGACGATCCCCTTGCGCTGGTAGTAGCGGAAGCCGGCGACGAAGCGGTTCAGCTTCGGCCTCAGGGCGATGGTCCGCGCCGTGGCGCAGAGGAAGACCTGGAAAAGCGTCAGTCTCTTCTCGCCCGGGGGGCAGGCGGCGTTTGCCGCGTGCACGTACTCGAGGGCCTTCGTGACGTCGAAGTCCTGCTCGAAGTAGATGCAGGCCTCCGCTCGGGTCGGCATAAGGTAGGGCGTGAGCCTCGTGAAATAGGGAAGGTCGCGAATGTAGGTCCCGTCTTTACGATTCTTCGTGAACATGGCCACCAACCGCTTGTCGTAGATTTGCCCGGATCGTCGTCGGGCGACTCGCGGCGGCTAGATTATCTCGCGGAATCGCCGGGGCGGCAAGCTCGTTCGACGCCGCTCGGGCTTTATTCGGAGGAGGGTCGAATACCGCGCAGCTCGCTGCGAGGTCGTTCATTAATCGGATTCTGGCCCGAGCATGGTTTTCCGCAATATTGGAATATATTGTAGCATATATATAGAGGGAGTAAAAATTGCTGCCACGACCGAAGGCCTTGTATGCGAAGGGTATCCTCGGAGGCGGATTTCGGGACGCGGCCGCGAGCATAGGGCTCGCCCTCTCGCTGATCTTGACCGGTAAAGCCTATTTTTCGCTCAACCGCGGCCCGGCGCCGCATACTCCCTAGGCGACCATTCCGGCGTCGATCGATCTCCTCGAAATTACCATACTACATTCGCGCGCCTCGCCGGGCCATAAATCGAGGGAATGCATGGTGCGCCGCGGCGAAAAGCGGATTATATTGGCCTTATGTGCTGTGAACGGAGGTGATGCATGGAAACCGTGAAGGAAATCTTGGCGGTCAAGGGTCGGGAGATCGTCAGCGTGCGCCCGGAGGCGACCTTGCTCGCTGCCCTGGAAGTCATGGCGAACAAGAACGTAGGGGCCGTCCTCGTCCTCGACGCTCAGGGGGCTCTCCAGGGCATATTCTCCGAGCGCGACTTCGTCCGCAAGATCATCATCAAGGGACGGGCGATGGAGACGACGCTGGTCAAGGAGATCATGACGAGCCGCGTGCTCTACGTGAGCCCCGAGACGACCGTCTCGGACTGCATGAGCCTCATGACCGAGAAGCGGATCCGCCACCTCCCCGTGCTCGAAGGCGGCAAACCGGTCGGCGTCGTCTCGATCGGAGACGTCATCAAGGAGCTCCTCAGGGAACAGGAGCTCGTGATCAACCGGCAGGCTGCCGAGATCGGCCAGCTCGAGCGCTACACGACGGGCAGCATTTAAAGGCAGGCCGCCATGTTCAAGGCAAAATCGGCGTTCAGCGGCTTCTCGGTCGACGATCTGGCGAAGGCCGAGGATTTCTACGCGGGGATCCTGGGGCTTCGGGTGGATCGCGAGACCATGGGGCTGAGACTGCATCTGCCCGGAGGCGCCGCGGTCTTCGTCTACGAGAAGGGGGATCACAGGCCCGCCACCTTCACCATCTTGAACTTCGAAGTCGACGATATAGACGGTGCGGTGGACGAGCTCGCGACCCGGGGTATCCGATTCGAGCATTACGACGACGGCATGAGGACGGACCTCAAGGGCATCGCGCGCGGCAAGGCGCAAGGCAAGGGGCCTGACATAGCCTGGTTCAGGGACCCGGCCGGCAATTTCCTTTCCGTCCTCAGCGCTTAGTCTTTCTCCCGCTCGGCCCTTCGGATAGCCTTCAGTCTCTCTCTCAGGCTCGGGTGGGAGTAGTACCAGGCCGAGTAGAGGGGATGGGGCCAGAGGTTGGAGGCGTTCTCGCGGTTGAGCCGGACTAGGGCCGAAGAGAGGGCGTCGGCGCCGGCCGCCTTGGCCGCGTAGGCGTCGGCCTCGTACTCGCGCTTCCGCGACCAGGCCGAGAAGACCGGCGCGAGGAAGAAGGTCGCAGGCCCCGAGACCAGGGCGAGGATCAAGAGGAGCGCGTGCTTGGAAGGCTCTGCGAAGGCGAAGGCGGCATAGAGGGCGCCCCAGCCCATGAAGCGGTCGAGGACCCAGAAGGCGACGAAGGAGAGGGCGATCGAGACGATCGTCCCTTTCAGTACGTGGCGCCGCTTCTCATGGCCGATTTCGTGGGCGAGGACGGCGAGGACCTCGTCCTCGGTCATCTGGGACACGAGGGTATCGAAGAGGACTATGCGCTTGACGCGGCCGAGGCCGGTGAAGTATGCGTTCGAGTGCCGCGAGCGCTTGGAGCCGTCCATCACGAAGATGCCGCCGACGCGGAAATCCAGGCTCTTCGCGAGGGCGGCGATGCGCGAGGCGAGGCTGCCTTCGGGCAAGGGAGTAAATTTATTGAAGAGCGGCGCGATGACCAAGGGGTAGATCAGGCCGAGGCCGAGATCGATGATCGAGAAGATCGCGGCCGCCCAGAGCCACCACAGCGGGCCGGCGCCGTCGATGAAGGCGTACAGGAGGTAGAGGAGGGGGAGGCCGAGGACGGCCGAGATCAGGACGGCCTTCACTCTGTCGAGGAGCCAGGTCCTCGCCTTCGTCGTATTGAAGCCGAAGCGCTTCTCGAGGGAGAATGTGGCATACAGCGAGATCGGGCTGCCCAGCAGCGACTGGGCCGCGAAGAGGAGCCCGAGGAAGACGACGCCGCGCCAGTAGGCTTCCGCGGCGAGGCCGCTCGCGAAGCGGTCGAGAAGGCCGAAGAGGCCCGAGGCCGCGGCCGCGAGGACGATGGCCGTCGCTATCGGGCTCGAGACGAAGGAGAGCCGCATCTTGGCCATCGAGTACGAAGCGGCCTTCCCCGCCTCCTCGGAGCCGAGGCTCGCGCGCAATTCCTCGGGCACTTCGTCCCTTCGTCGCGCGAGGTGGCGGTAGTTGAGCGCGGTCAGGAAGAGCCCCCAGGCGAGGTCGAGGACGGCGAGGGACATATAGCAGACGAGTATGGCGAAAGGGGTCACGGTGCCTCCTCTGTCCAGTGTACTGAATGCGAGCGATATCGGCGAGCGACGGATGGACATCGACATTCTCTGCAAGGTGGTCGACAACTACGGCGACATAGGCCTCGCTTATAGGCTCGCGCGCTCCCTGTCCGAGCTTCCGGCCCCGCCTCGGCTCAGGCTCGTGGTCGACGATCTCGCCGCCTTCGCCCTCCTCGACCCGGCCATCGACGCGGACGCGGCCGTCCAGCTGCGCCGGGGATGGGAAGTATATCGTTGGCAAGGGGACGGGTCGGGCGAGGCGGCCGCCGCCTTCCGCGCCAGGCGGCCGAGGATAGTCCTCGAATGCTTCGCCTGCGGACGGCCCGATTGGCTCGAGGACATCATCTTCGACCCCCGATTCCAAGAAGGCTGTCTTATCGTGGACCTCGAGCATTTGACGGCAGAGAAGTACGCCGAGGAGCTCCACCGCATGCCCTCTCTGACGCGCTCTTCCTCGGTGAGGAAGACTATCTTCCTGCCCGGCTTCAGTCCCGGGACGGGCGGCCTGGTGATGGACGGCAGCTTCTCCGGATCGCGCCGACGCGCCTCGACCGAGACCGGCCGCTCGGAGCTGAGGCGGGAAATCCTCGCCGACCTCGGATGCTCGGCGGAGGGCGCGGCGGATCGCTTCTGGTTCTGCGCGTTCTCCTACGAGCGCGACTACTCGCGGATAGTCGCCGCTCTCGCGGCCTTCGACTCCCTCTCCGCCCGCGGCGGGGGACGGCCCGTCCTCGCCCTGGCCGCCGCGGGCGGGAGCGGGGATTGCCTCGCCGAGGCCTGGGCCGAGGCCGGCGAGCCCTTCCCCCTCGTCGCCCTGCCCTTCCTCCCCCAGGAGAGATGGGACGAGCTCCTCCTGGCCTGCGATTTCTCGATAGTCCGGGGGGAGGACAGCTGGGCGCGCGCCGCCCTCTCGGGCAGGCCCTTCCTCTGGCAGGCATATCCGCAGGAGGGCAGACAGCAGATGGTCAAGGTCGCGGCCTTCCTCGACCGCCTGCGGCCCCATTTCGCGTCCGCCGCCTTCTCCGCGCTCGAGGAGCTCCATCTGGCCTTCAATGATCGCGGGAGCGACGGCCCGGCGGAGGCCGGCAGGGAATCGCTCCTGCCCGTCCTATCGCGGTATTCGGAGCTCCTGCCCGGCTTCAGGGCATTTTCGGCCTCCCTCCTGGAGAACGGCGACCTGGCCTCGCGCCTCCTGACCTTCTTGAGCGAAATCGTGTAGAATCCCGTTGCGGGACGGCCAACTCTCCGTTACCGGGACGCGATACTCAATCTTAGCGAGGATTATTATGGTAGTTACTTCACAGCTCAGGACCGGCTCGGTCTTCAAGGTGGGCAACGACGCGCTCGTCGTCCAGCGCATACTCGGCCAGAAGACCGGTCGCTCGGGGATGGTCACCCGATTCAGGGTCAAGAACATCGTGAGCGGGCAGACCTCCGACGTCGCCCTCGATGCGGGCGAGAAGTTCGAGTCGGTGGATCTCGACATCCTCCAGATGAAACTCTCCTATGTCGACGGCGCCACCTATGTATTCATGGAGCAGGAGACCTTCGAGCAGTACGAGATTTCCAAGGAAGACCTGGGCGACAACGCCGGCTACATCAGCGCCGAGGACGACTACCCGATCGAGATCACCTTCTACGACGGCAAGCCCGTCGGCGTCACCCCGCCCATCCTGGTCGAGCGGACGATCACCTACTGCGAGCCCGGAGTCAAAGGCGACACCTCGGGGAAGACCTTCAAGCCGGCTACCCTCGACACGGGCATCGAGGTCTCCGTCCCGCTCTTCTGCGAAATCGGGACGAGGATCAAGCTGGACACTCGCGACGGGACCTTCGTCGAGCGGGCCAAGTAGAGGGCCATCGAGGCCGGGATCTCCAACTCCTCCGGCCTCGGCAGGCGTACCGCATGCCCTGCGCCGCCAAGGTCCAGTCCTTCGAGACTCTAGTTCCTGAAATTATCGCCACGGACACCGGGTGCAATGCTCTTTGTAGCATCTCACCCGGTTTTTTGTATCTATTTGAAGCAAATAACTACAAATGACAGCCGTAAATGTAACAAATTACATATGTGTAATACTATTAATTCCATAGAAGCCTTGACTCTATGTTAGAAAAATGCGTTAATTCTCTCATGGGCAGCGAGAAGGGTCAAATCCTCGCTCATCCGGAGTGACTATGGGCGATAAACAACTGACCGGGGCGGAAGCCCTCGTCGAGATCATGATCGAAGAGGGCGTCGAGTTCGTTTTCGGCCTCCCCGGCGGCAACGCTATCCCTATGTATGACGCCCTCGTAGGGAGGAACGTAAAGCTCATACTCACGAGGCACGAGCAGGGCGCCGTCCACATGGCCGACGGCTACGCCCGGGCGACGGGGAAGGTAGGCGTGGTCCTCGTCACTTCGGGACCCGGAGCCACCAATACGGTGACGGGACTCTTCACGGCCCTGATGGACTCGGTTCCCCTCGTCGTCGTCTGCGGGCAGAGCCCGACTCCCGTCCTCGGCCTCGACGCCTTCCAGGAAGCCGACGTCTCAGGTCTCACCTATCCCTGCGTAAAGCACTCCTATCTGGTCAAGGACGTCCAGGACATTCCGCGCGTGATGCGCGAGGCCTTCTACCTTGCGCGTACGGGCCGGCCCGGCCCCGTCCTGATCGATATGCCCAAGGATATTTCAAGCGCCCTGTTGGCCATCGACGCCGACTCCAAGGACTTCCACCTCCCAGGCTACTCGGTCCCGCGAGAGGGCGGGGCAAAATCGGTCGCGGAGGCGGCCAAGCTGCTCAAGGCGGCCAGGCGTCCTATCCTCCTCGTCGGCCACGGAGCGGCCATCTCGGGCGCGTCGAGCGAAGTCCGCGAGCTGGTCGAGAGGATGCGCATGCCGGCGGTCAGCACCCTTCTCGGCAAGGGTGTCCTGCCCGAGAGCCACGAGCTGTCCCTGGGCATGCTCGGCATGCACGGGACGGCCTACGCCAACAAGGCGATGGTGGCCTGCGACCTCGTCATGAGCGTCGGCTCTCGCTGGGACGATCGCATCGTCGGCAACTACGCCTCCTTCTGCAAGGGCGCGGTCAAGATCCACGTCGACATCGATCCCGCCGAGATGGACAAGGTCGTCAAGGTCGAGGTCGGAATCGTCGGCGACGTCAAGGCCGTCCTCGCCCAGATCCTCCCCCTCCTCGAGCGGGGCGACACCGACGACTGGATCAAGCAAGTCGCGCGCTGGCGCCGCGAGTACCCCCTTGCGTACCGCAAGGAGGGCAAGGTGCGGGCCCAGCACGTCATCCAGGAGCTGCGCGCCCTCGCGGGGGACAAGGCGATATTTACGACCGATGTCGGCCAGCATCAGATGTGGGCGGCCCAATTCGTGGGCACCGAGGAGCCGCGCAATTGGATCACCTCGGGCGGAGCCGGCACGATGGGCTTCGGCTTTCCCGCCGCGATCGGGGCCCAGCTCGGGAGGCCCGGCGAGCTGGTGATCGCGATCGTGGGCGACGGCGGCTTCCAAATGACCCTGTCGGAGCTGGCGACGATGCGCAACCTCGGCCTCTCGGTCAAGGTCGTGGTCATCAACAACCACTACCTCGGCATGGTGCGGCAATGGCAGAACATGTTCTACGACGAGCGCTACTCGGGGGTCGACCTCGAGGGCAATCCCGACTTCGCGAGACTGGCCGAAGCCTACGGCGTCAAAGGCTATCGCATAACGCGGCCCGCCGACGTGCGGCGGGTCCTGAAGGCGGCCCTCGAGCACGACGGGCCCTGCCTGGTCGACGCCGAGGTCGAAAAGCACGACAACGTCTTCCCCATGATTCCTGCGGGGGCACCGCTCAAGGACATGCTCCTCGAGGCTCCCAGGCGCAAGCTCGAGAAACCGACGGGAGGTACCTGAGATGGACGATGCGAACGGCGCCGCCGCGCGGCACTCCTTGAGCCTCTATGTCGCCAACAAGCCGGGCGTCCTCATCAGGGTGGCCCTCGTGTTCTCGAGGCGCGGTTTCAACATCGACAGTCTCGTGGTCTCCGCGACCCAGGACCCGCGCTACTCGAGGATGAACATCGTCGCCCGCGGAGGGCGCGATACCCTCGAGCAGATCCTCAAGCAGCTGAACAAGCTCGTGGACGTGATCCACGCCCGGGATTATTCTTACGAGGACGTGATCCAGAAGGAGCTCGCCCTGGTCAAGATCGACTGCCCGCCCGAGCGCCGGCCCGAGGCCTTCCAGGTGATGGAGGCCTTCAAGGCGAGGACCATCGACCTCGCCGAGGCGACGCTCGCGGTGGAGGTCATCGGCAGCTCCGAGAAGCTCGACGCCTTCGAGACCCTGCTCCGTCCCTTCGGGATACGGGAAATGGTCCGGACGGGGAAGGTGCTCATGGCGCGCGGGGCCGAAACCACCTAAGGAGGGACGATGTCGGCCAATCTCTTCGACAAGATTTGGGATTTGCACAAGGTAGGCAGGCTGCCCTCGGGCCGGGACCAGCTCTTCATCGGCCTCCACCTCGTGCACGAGGTGACTTCGCCCCAGGCCTTCGCCATGCTCGCCGAGCGGGGCCTCCCGGTCGCCTTCCCCGAGAGGACCTTCGCGACCTCCGACCACATCATTCCGACGGAGGACCAGTCCAGGCCCTTCATGGATCCCCAGGCCGAGGCGATGATGGCCGCCCTCGAGTCCAATGCCGCCGCGTCGCGGATCGAGCTCTTCGGCCTCGCGTCGGGGAAGCAGGGCATCGTGCATGTGATCGGGCCCGAGCTCGGCCTTACCCAGCCCGGCATGACGATCGCCTGCGGGGACTCCCACACCTCGACGCACGGGGCCCTGGGCGCCCTCGCCTTCGGCATCGGCACGAGCCAGGTCCGCGACCTCCTCGCGACGCAGACTCTCGCGATGGACAGGCCCAAGGTGCGCCGGATCTCGGTCCGGGGCGCCCTCGGCGCGGGCGTGGGCGCCAAGGACATGATCCTCTTCATACTTTCCCGCCTAGGGGTGGAGGGCGGCATCGGCTACGCCTACGAGTACGCGGGCGCCGCCGTGCGCGCCCTCGGCATGGAGGCCCGCATGACCCTCTGCAACATGAGCATTGAGGGCGGTGCCCGCGCGGGCTACGTGAGCCCCGACGAGACTACCTTCGAGTACGTCCGCGGCAGGCCCTACGCTCCCGCCGGCGCCGACTGGGACAGGGCTATCGCCTTCTGGCGATCGATAGCCAGCGCAGAGGACGCTTCCTTCGACGACGAGGTCGAGCTGGACGCCGCCGAGGTCGAGCCCATGGTCACCTGGGGCACGAATCCCGGCCAGGGCATCGGGATATCCGGGAGGATGCCGAGGCTTTCCGAGCTGCCGAGCGCGCGGCGCGAGGGGGCGCGCGCCGCCTACGCCCACATGGGCTTCGCCGAGGGCGAGCCCATAGCCGGGAAGCGGATCAGCGTCGCCTTCATAGGCAGTTGCACGAACGGGAGGATAAGCGACCTGCGGGAAGCGGCCGCGGTGGCCAAGGGCCGCAAGGTCGCGGCGGGAGTACGGGCCCTCGTCGTGCCCGGCTCGATGCGGGTGGCGGCCCAGGCCCGCGAGGAGGGCCTCGATTTGGTCTTCAGGGAAGCGGGCTTCGATTTCAGGCTCGCGGGCTGCTCGATGTGCCTCGCGATGAACCCCGATAAGCTCGTGGGGGATCAGCTCTGCGCCTCGAGTTCCAACCGCAATTTCATCGGTAGACAGGGCTCGGCCCGCGGGCGAACCCTCCTCATGAGTCCGGCGATGGTCGCGGCCGCGGCCGTGAGCGGCGAGGTCGTCGACGCTAGGAGTCTCTATGGCGATCGATAATCGCATTCGCGCCTTGGTATCCGGCAGGGGTCTGCCCCTGCGCGAGGACGACGTAGACACCGACAGGATCATCCCGGCCCGCTATTTGAAGGGCGTGAGCTTCGAAGGCCTGGGCGAGTACGCCTTCCGCGACGCCCGCTTCGACGAGTCGGGCAAGCCCAAGGCCCATCCCTTCAACGACCCGCGATTCGCCGGGGCCTCGATCCTCGTCGTGAACCGCAACTTCGGCTGCGGCTCCTCGAGGGAGCACGCACCCCAGGCGCTCGTCCGCGCGGGCATAGCCGCCATCGCGGGCGAGTCTTTCGCCGAGATCTTCGCGGGCAACTGCGTATCGCTCGGCCTGCCCGCCGTGAGCCTCTCGGCCGACGGCGCGAGGGAGCTCCAGGACATGGTCGAGGCCGATCCGGCGCTCCGGATCGAGGTGGACCTCGAGGCCGGGGAGCTCCGGGCCGGGCCGCGGCGCTTCCCGCTCGCGATGCCCGAAACCCATAGGAAGGCCCTCGTCACGGGGCTCTGGGATTCGACTGCCGAGCTCCTCCCGACTCTGGCCGCCGCCCGCTCGCTCGCGGCCGGGCTGCCCTATCTCGCCTGGGCGAGGGCGGCGCCATGAAGCGCGCCTCGACCGAGATGACGGCGGGGGCAGAGCGCTCGCCGAACCGGGCGATGCTCAGGGCCATCGGCTTCGGCGACGCGGACTTCGACCTCCCCCTCGTCGGCGTGGCCAGCGCCGGCGCGGAGGTGTCGCCCTGCAACATCCACCACGACGAGCTCGCCGCCCTGGCCAAGGCCGAGCTCGCCGCCTCGGGCGCCAAGCCCATGAAGTTCAACAGCTTCATCGTGACCGACGGCGAAGCCATGGGCACCGAGGGCATGAAGGCCTCGCTCCCCAGCAGGGAGGCGATAGCCGACGCCATCGAGCTCGTCGTCCGCGGCCACAGCATGGACGCCCTTCTCGCGATAGGGGGCTGCGACAAGACCGTGCCGGGCTCCATCATGCCGATGGCCCGCCTTAACATCCCTTCGATCTTCTGCTACGGCGGGACTATCAGGGCCGGCTCGCACGAGGGACGCAAGCTCGACATCGTCAGCGTCTTCGAGGCCGTCGGGGCGCACGCCGCCGGCGCCATGGGCGACGAGGAGCTCCACTGCATCGAGCGCAAGGCCTGTCCCGGGCCGGGCGCCTGCGGCGGCATGTATACCGCGAACACGATGGCCGCCGCCGCCGAGGCGCTCGGCATGAGCCTGCCGGGCTCGTCCTCCATCCCCGCCGTCGACGACGCCAAGGCCAAGCACATGCGCGCCTCCTCCCGTGCCCTGCTCGCGATGCTCGAGCGAGGCATAAAGCCCCGCGACATCATGACGAGGGAGGCCTTCGAGAACGCGATCCGCACGGTGATGGCGCTCGGCGGCTCCACCAACGCCGTGCTGCACCTCATAGCCCTCGCCCGCGAGGCGGAAGTCGATCTCGAGGCCCGCGAGTTCAACTATTTCCACGACACGACCCCGACCCTCACGGACATGAAGCCGGCGGGTCGCTACGTGATGGAGGACCTCGACCGCGTCGGGGGAGTGCCCCTCGTGATGCGGATGCTTCTGGACCACGGCCTCCTCCACGGGGACTGCCTTACCTGCACGGGCAGGACGGTCGCGGAGAACCTCGCCGGGATCGAGCCCGGGCTCGAGGGCCAGGACGTGGTGCTGCCCTTCGACGCCCCGCAGAAAGCGACCGGCCCCTTCTGCGTGCTGCACGGCAATCTCGCGCCGCGGGGCGCCGTGCTCAAGACCTGCGGCCTCGACCTCGTCGAGCATTCGGGTCCGGCGCGCGTCTTCGAGAGCGAGACCGCGGCCCTCGACGCGATACTCGCGGGCGCCATAGCCGGCGGCGACGTCGTGGTCATCCGCTACGAAGGCCCGAAGGGCGGCCCCGGCATGCGCGAGATGCTGGCGCCTACGGCGGCCATCGCGGGGGCCGGCCTCGCGGGCAAGGTGGCCCTGATCACCGACGGCCGCTTCTCCGGCGGCAGTCACGGCATGATCGTCGGCCACGTCTGCCCCGAGGCCCAGGAGGGCGGCCCCATCGCCGCCCTGCGCGACGGGGACATCGTCGCGATATCCCTGTCGCGCAAGGAGGTGTCGGTTGCCCTGAGCGAGGCCGAGCTGGAGGCCAGGCTCTTCGGATGGAAGCCCAGGGACACCGGCTACACGCGGGGCGCCCTGGCCAAGTTCGCGCGGCTCTGCTCCGACGCCTCGGAGGGAGCGGTCACCAGCTGAGGAAGATCCGTTTCAAGGAGGATGAGCAAATGAAGCGTTTTCTCGTGTCGACGGCCTTCATATTCGCCGCGATCGGGTTCGCGGGCGCCCAGGCCAGGGCCAATCCCTACGATCGGATTCCCAAGGTACCCGAGCTGAGCTTGACGAGCGCCGACGTGACGGACGGCTCGGAGATGGCCCCGGCCCAGATGAGCGGGGTCTTCGGCGTCCCGGGAGGACAGGACATATCGCCGCAGCTCGCCTGGTCCAAGGCCCCCGCGGGGACGAGGAGCTTCGTGGTGACCATGTACGACCCCGACGCCCCGACGCCCAGCGGCTTCTGGCATTGGATAGTCGTCGACATTCCTGCCACGACGACGCAGCTGCCCTCGGGCGCGGGGAGCCCAGACGGGAAGAGCCTTCCCGCAGGGGCCTGGCAACTGCCGAACGACGCGCGGGCGGCCCGGTACATCGGCGCGGCTCCCCCCAGGGGAGACGGCAGGCATCGCTACTTCATCGCCGTCCAGGCCCTCGATGTGGCCAGCCTCGGGATCCCCAAGGACGCGACGCCGGCCTTCCTGAGCTTCAATATGCTGGGGCACATCCTGGGCAGGGCCGTGATAGTCCCCTGGGCCGAGCAGAAGTAGGGCGTCACCCGGCGGTCCGGTCCGCCGGGTCGCTCCGCTCGCGCCAGCCTTCCATCGCCTTCCCGAAGTCGTCCGTGTAACCGCTGTGCATCGTGCACAGCAGTCGAGCCCCCGCGAAGCCGGCGAGCTTCCGGATCGACTCCCCGCGTTTCCGGTTGTCGATGCTGATGAAGCCTCGATCGAGCACGGCCACATGGTCTTTCAGATTGAGCTCGTCGCCCACGATCATGATGGAGTCGTTCACGAGGAACGACATCGAGCCCGCGGTATGCCCGGGTGTCGATATGCACCGGATCGTCGCGCTCCCGATCTCGAGGACTTGACCGTCCTCGAGCGGCTCGAAGTCGCGATCGAGGGGCCGGTTGTAGACGAGACCGAAGAATCTCGCGGTACTGCGGTCGAGCATGGCCAGCTCATCTTTGGGGAGGTGGACTTTCGCGTTAGGGAAGGCGGGGAGCCCTCCGACGTGATCCCGATCGGAGTGGGTCAGGAAGACATGCCCCACGCGCGCCGGATCCACGCGCAGCTTGCTCGACTCCGAGATAACCTTGGCCGGAGCCATGCCCGCATCGAAGGCGACGACCGAGCTCCCCGCGTCGAGAATGTAGCTGCAGACGAAGCCGAAGTTGAGGATGTACAGTCCGTCGGCGATCTTCCGCGTATCCTGGATCCTGTCGGCCATCGAAGTCTCCTCTTCCGCGGGCGTTCCCGGCGTCGGCGTATTGTACGGCGAATCGCGGCGCCCGAGGATTAAGAAACGATTAAGGCCGCCCGGACCCGCGAGCCCGTCGGCGCGGCCTGCGCTAAGCCAGCTCGCCGATACCGGAAAGCGTAAGCGTCACCGCGCCCCTGTCCTCCTCTACGAGACCGCGCACGACGAGGGGCCGATCTTCAAAGAGCAGATGACGATACAGTCTATATTCTTCAGGGAAGAGCACCGTTTCATAGAGACCAGTCTCGTCCTCGAACGAGATGAACTCCATGGGCTCCTCCCCCGAGGTGAGGACGGGCTTGGCGGTGATCGGCCAGCCTATGAGCTCGATGCGCCGTCCCACGAGCGCGGGGATATCCTTACCTAGCGAGCGCCTCCTCGACAGGGCGCCGGGCCAGAGCGCGAGCGGATGGACCGCGAGGGTCGTGCCGAGGTAGCGCATCTCGGACTCCAGGCGCCTCCGCTCCGAATCCGCCTTGCGCCCGCGGGGCGGACCGGTCGCCGGCTCAGGCGCGAACAGCTCGCCGCCGCGGCCGTTCCTGCCTTCCAGCGCAGCCTGCACCGACAGCAGGCGCATGAGCTTCTCGGATCGCGCCATCCCCGGCGAGAGGGAGTCCAGGGCGCCGGAGCCGACGAGGGCCTGGGCGTCGTCCCGGCCGGGCGTCGCCCGCCTCGCGAAGTCGTCCACCGAGGCATAGCCGCCGCCTCGCGTCCGCTCCCCGACTATGCGCTCGGCCGTCGCCGCGCCCAGGGAGCCGATCATCCCGAGGCCGAAACGGATGGTCCTTCCCTTCCCCCGGCAGCGCAGCTCGCTCTCGTTCGCGTCGGGGGGGAGGAGCCCGAGGCCCATCCGCCTCGATTCGCTCGCGTAGGCCAGCGTCGAATAGAAGCCGCCGTGGTTCGACATGACCGCCGCCATGAACTCCGCGGGATGATGGCGGCGGAGATAGGCCGACCTGAACGAGAGCATGGCATAGCTCGCCGAATGGGCCTTGACGAAGCTGTACCCCGAGAACGACTCGATCATGGCCCAGATCTCGTCGATCGTAGCTTCGACGACGCCCTTCTCGCGCGCGCCGGCGAAGAACTTCCGGCGGTAGGCCTCGAGCCGCGCCTTCACGTCCTTCTTCGAGAGGACCTTCCGTATTCCGTCGGCTTCCGCCGGAGTGAATCCTGCGAGGGCCACCGCGGCCTTGCACACGTCCTCCTGGTAGCACATGATGCCGAAGCTCTCGTCGAAGAGTCCCGCGAGAAGGGGATGGAGGGGCGGCCACTCCTTGCCCTTCAGCCTGTCGACGTACTCGTTGATGTAGCTGTTGGCGGCCGGGCGGATCATCGACGAATGGATCACGAGGTGCTCGAAGTCCCCGTGGGCCGTCTTCTTCTGGAGGAGCCTCATGGCGGGGCTCTCGACGTAGAAGACGCCCATCGTATCCCCCCGCGCCAGGAGATCGACGGTCGCGGGGTCGTCTATCGGCTTCCAGCTCGACTCGTCGAGGCCTATGCCGTTCTCCCGGAGATTGGCCAGGGCGTCGCGGACGACGGCCAGGGATCTATTCCCGAGGAGGTCGATCTTGACCAGGCCCGCGTCCTCGACGCCCTCCTTGTCCCAGGCGGTGACCCGAATGCCCGCGCCCGTCCTCTCGAGGGGGACATGGTCGGCGAGCTCGTCCGGCACGACGATGATTCCGCCCGAGTGCACGCCGAGGTGGCGCGGGAAGCCGACGATCCCGGGCGCGAGACTCGCTATCTCCTTCCATGCGGCGTCGGAGCCTTCCGCCGCCCCGGCCGCGTCGACGGTCACCCTCCGCTCGAAGGCCGCGATCTCGCCGTCGGGCATGCCGTACGCGCGGGCGGCTTCGCGCAGCGCCGAACGCGGCTGGAAGCAGACGTGGTTCGCCACCCGGGCCGCCCGCGCCTCGCCATATTCGGCGATGACCTTCGCGAGGAGTTCGTCGCGCTCGTCCCAGGCGAAGTCGACGTCGATGTCGGGCGGGTCCTTCCTGCCCGGGTTGAGGAAGCGCTCGAAATAGAGGTTGTGCCGGATGGGGTCGACGTCGGTGATGCCGAGGCAATAGGAGACTATGCTCGCGGCGGCGCTCCCCCGGCCGCAGGTCCGCGATGCCTTTCGCACGATATCCCGCACGACGAGGAAGTAGTCGGAGAATCCCTTCCCCTCGATGATGCCGAGCTCGTATTCGATCCGCTCCTCGACTTCTTCGCCGATCGTGCCGTAGCGCCGCTGCGCTCCCTCGAAAACGTGGCGCCGGAGGAGGGCCGCGGCCCCGCCTTCCGACCGGGCTTCGTAGCGCGGAAAGACATAGCCGTCGAAGAGGCTCGAGATCGATATGCGATCGACGAGGGCCTCGTTCGCCTCGAGCGCCTCGGGCGCATCGGCGTAGGCGGCCCTGAACTCCTCCGGCCCGATCAGCAGGGCCGACTCGGGGGCGAGCTCCTCGTCCCGGACCTCCGCGACGGTCTTCCTGCCTCCGATCGCGACGAGGAGCCGCTGCAGCGCCCGTCCGGACGGGTCGAGGAAGCGGACCTCGCCCGCGGCTATGGAGGGGAGGCCGAGGCCCCTGAGCCTCCGCCACGATCCCCGGTCGCAGGGGGAGAGGAGGGCGTAGAGTCCAGCCGTCGCCCCCGCGGCCTCGAGGAGCCCAAGGTCGTCCGTGATGACCGCGAGGCCCGTCCTATCGGACAGTATCGCCCGCCGCGCGTCGAGGCTTCCCTCGGCCCGCTCGGTCAGGAGCCGCGTTATGCGCGCGAATCCGCGCCCGTCCTCCGCGATGAGGACGGCCCTCCCCCCCTCGTAGACGAGCTCCGTCCCCAGGATGGGCCGCAGGCCGGAGGACTCGCAGGCTTCGATGAAGGCGGGCAGGCCGTGGACGCCGTTGCGGTCGGCGAGGGCGAGCGCACCGTAGCCGCGCTCCTTGGCCAGTCTCGCGAGCTCGGCCGGCGGCGCCGTCCCGAAGTGGAACGAATAGGTCGACGTGACGAGCAGCGGCGCGAGCATGCTCGATCACGCCCTCGCCGCGAGGAGGGAGCAGGGTTCGATGGCGGCGAAGCCGAATCGCCCCCGGATCCTGTCCAGAGCCGACTGGAGCCGCGACAGCCGCAGGTCCTCGGGCTCGAAGAGGTCGAGCTCCGGCCCCGCCGACTCGATGTCCGAGAGCTTGAGCCCGAGGCGCCTTACCCGTACGCGGCGCTTCCTCGCGCGTTCCAGGGCCGTCAGGGCAAGGACGAGGAGCTCGTCGTCCCGCGCGAGGACCCGCGCCGCGCCGGCGTGGGCCGAGGAGCGGAGCCCGTCGGTGTAGGTGAGCTCGATCAGCGCACGCCGGGCTCCCAAGCCGTCCTTGCGCAGCGAGAAGGCGAGCTCGGCGACGAGGGCTCCCGACCGCAGCCCGAGGACCTCGGGATCGGTCGTGTCGGGCTCGAATACGATCTCGCCGGCGACGGCGCGCCGCTCGGGCGGTTCGGGATCGACGGGGGAGGCGTCGATCCCTCGAGCCTTTGCCACGAGCTCCGGCCCTCTCGGGCCGATCGCGCGCGCCTCGCTCTCCGAGAGATCGGCCAGGTCGCCGATCTCATCGATGCCGAGGAGGTCGAGGCGTCCGAGGAGGGCGGGGCCGACGCCCGGCAGGAGCCCGACGGGTTGCATGCGCACGAGGGAGCTCTCCTCGTTCGGGGAAAGGGCCACGAAGCCCGCGGGACGGAAGACTCTCGTCGATACCTTGCTCACCGTCTTGTTGGACGAGAGCGCGATGCTCGGCGAGAGACCCGTTTCCTCCATGATCCTGCCCCGGAGCTTCTGCGCCGCGTCCTCGGGAGCGCCGAAGAGGCGGCGCGTCCCGGCCAGGTCGATGAAGAGATGGCCCCTTCCCGCCCGCTCGACGAGCGGCGTGTAGCCGAGCCCGACGCTCCAGAGCGCCTCCTCCGCCGCGCGGTAGAGCTCGGGCCGCGGCGGCCGGACCTCGATGCCCGGGCGCAGGTCGCGCGCGACCGAAAGGACCATGCCTCGTCGCAGGCCTTCCCGATGGGCAAGGGGCGAAAGGTCGAGCACGACGGCGCGCGGCGAGAGCGCGTTCGCGACCACGAAGGGCCGGCCCCGAAGCGAGCGGTCGCGGATCTCCTCGATCGCGGCCATGATGCCGATCGCGTTGACGTGCAGGATCGTCCCCGAAGCCATGGCCCGGCCTAGATGAGCTTCGCCGCGGTAGCGAGCGCCATGAGCTGTCTGGCATTCGTGGGCGCGTCGCCCCTGCGATGGTTGTTGAAGTAGACTCTGATATTCTTCGCCTGCGTGCTCATGGCCTCGAGGCGCGGGACCCAGGCGTCGAGCTCGTCCCTGGTGTAGAGGTACTCGTATCTTGTCCCCGCATCCCCGTTCCACCAGGTCGCCTCGTTGCGGCCGTGGAACCTCACGTAGGCCGTTTCCGAGGTCACGAGGTCGGAGAGGGGCGGAAGCCCCTCGAGGCGCGGCAGGTCCACCGAGCAGAGGCCGACCCGCCGCGCCTTGAGCCCGTCGATGACCCTGGCGTTGAACCATTGGGCGCTCCTGAACTCCACGACGAGGGGAAAGGCCGAGAGCGCCTTGAGCGCCTTGTCGAGATAGCGCCTCTCCTCGTCGCGATAGCGGAAGGAGAAGGGAAATTCGAGGAGGACGGCGCAGAGGCGTCCCGACTCGTGCAGGGGGGCTATGCCTTTGGCGAACTCTTCTACGCTGTCTTTCCAGGTGGCTGGGTTGATTTTATGGGTTAGGGCCTGGTTCGCCTTGATGGCGAAGTCTATGGGCCTCCTCGCGCGCGCCATGAGCTCGCGGATAGTTTCCGGTTTCGGCATTCCGTAGTACGGGAAGTTGAGCTCGAGCGTGCCGAAGACTTCGCTGTAGGCGCCCAGGTATTCCTTCCGGCCGATACCCTTCGAGTAAAGGACGCGCTCCCATTCGGGATAATCGTATCCGGAAGTGCCGATGCGGATATCGGCGAGGGGGCCGGGCGGAGAGTCCATGGATCAAGTATTACTACACAGTGGTGTAGTAATCAAGACCGCTTAGTCGTCTTTTTTTATCCTTAACCGGTGGAATCGCCTCGAAGGATGCGGGAGGAGATCCCGGCAGGGCCGAGGATCGCGCCGCCCTAGGGTCTCCACCGCGAGAGTATCTCGAGGTAGCGATCGCGCACCTGGCCCAGGACGTCCTCCCAGCTCCTGCAGAGACTGCGCTGGGCCCCGATGCCCGCCTGCTCGAGGGTCCGTCGGTCGCCGAGTATCGCTATCGCTTTTTCGGAATAGGCTTCGAGGTCGTTCCGGACGAGGAAGCCGTTCCTTCCGTCCTCGATGACGGCCGCGGCGGTCGAACCTTCCAGCAGGAGGGCCGGCGTGCGGAAGGCGGCGGCTTCCCGCAGCACGAGGGGCGCGTTGTCGTAGAGCGAGGGAAAGAGGAGGATGTCGCCTCTGGCGTAGATCGAGGTCAGGAGCTCGCGGTCGTAGACGGTCTCGTGGAAGAGCGTCCTCTCCGCGATCCCCAGGTCCGCGGCCAGCCTTTGCAGCCTCGTCTTGGCGTAGCCCTGGCCCACGAAGACCATGCGGAACTCCGGGATCGCCTCCATGATGCGGGGAAGGCTCAGCACGAGGAACTCGAGGTTCTTCTCGAGGATGTGCTGGCCGACGTAGAGCCCGACGGCGAGACCCTCGGGCAAGCCCAGGTGATCCGCGCCCCTGGCTCGCGAAGGGCCGAGGCTCTCCGGAGGCTTCAGGTCGATGCCGTTCTCCATCACCTCGCAGGGGCCGTCGTACCCGTACTCGCGCAGGGTCGCGACCATGCTCTCCTGGGGCACCCAGACGTAGTCCGCGGAGTAGTAGAAGTCCGCGATCCTCCTGATCTCGCCGTCGACGATCGCCTTGACCTTGATGGCCCGCGCGAGGTCGTCGCGGTACTTGGAATGGAAGGTCGCGACCAGGGGCACCTTCCTCTCCTTCGCGATCTTGGCGGCGATGAGCCCGGTCGAGAAAGGCGTGTGCGCGTGGATGATGGAGAAGTCTTCCCCGCGGAGAAAGCGCATGAGCTTGGGATCGAGGCAGGGAAGGCCGAATCGATAGGGCGGACGGACGGGGATCGGCAGGGAGATGAAACGGATCACGGGATAGCTCTCTCGGTCGACGTAGGAGGGAACGCGGGGGGCAAAGACGCAGGTCCGTCCCAAGTTCCTGCTCAGCCAGTAGGCGTAGTTCTGCACCGTGAGCGCTACGCCGTCCATGATCGGCACGAAATTGTCCGTGAAAAGGCCGACGGTGATGTTATTCATATGGACTAGTGTACATTAATCGGGACTCGCCGCGCTACTCTAGCAGGCTGTTGAAATACTCGAAGCGTTTCAACAGCCTGCCTTGCAATTGCTCGAAAAGCTAACGCTTTTCTGCGCAATTGCAGAAATCAAGGTAGTGTTGAAAAAGGCTCCCCAGCCTTTTTCAAGACCTTGTCTGGTCATCCGATCGAAGCGAGGATCCCGCCGATGGCCGAGAAGTCGAAGGGCTTGACGAGGAAGGCCGCGGGAGAGCAGGCGACCGCGCGATCGAGAATGGCCTTGCTCGAGTAGCCGGAGATGAAGACTATGGAGGCCGGGACGCTCTTCGCGATGATCTCGGCGGTCTCGATGCCGTCCATGTCCCCGGGGAGGTTGACGTCCATGAAGACGATGTCGGGCCTCTCCGCCTTCGCCTTCCGGACCGCCTCCTCGCCCGTCGCGGTCAGGTCGATCACCGCGCAGCCCAA
>Ga0181516_10000017_pt1 | contig 175245 bp, 159 predicted proteins | sample PEATcosm2014_Bin_25_FD_121104 | JGI IMG/M metagenome (GOLD analysis project Ga0181516, IMG submission 121104) | Peatland microbial communities from MTU Mesocosm Facility, Houghton, MI, USA - PEATcosm2014_Bin01_10_metaG | ecosystem: Environmental > Terrestrial > Soil > Wetlands > Peat | place...
ATCGGCGTCGCCGGTGATGTAGAGGTCGAGGCCTTCGTCGATGGCGTCGGCGAGTTCTGAGGTCGCGCCCCCCGAGACGAGCCCGACGGTGGTGACCAAGGGTTTGCCGAACGGAAGGATCTGCAACGCGTTTTCCCGCCCGTGGAACAGCACCTCGCATACGCTGTCGAGGGTGAGCGGGGACGGCAGAACGCCCTTGAAGCCGATCTTCGTCCCCCGGTAGGCGCCGAAGGGCTGGCGTTGGGCTAGGCCCAGAGCGTCGGCGAGGCCTGCGTTGTTGCCCATCGTCGGGTGGGCGTCGAGGGGCAGGTGCGACGCCCACAGCGCCAGGTCGTTCTCCATCAGAAAGCGCAGTCGCCGCTGGTGGTCGCCGGTGACGGCCAGGGGTTCTCCCCAGAATAATCCGTGGTGGACGACAAGCAGATCGGCTCCGGCGGCGACGGCGCGTTCGAAACTTTGGAGGCACGCATCGACGGCAAACGCGACCCGTTGGACCTCGGGATTCCGGCGGCCCACCTGCAGTCCGTTCAGCGATCTGTCCTTGCCAACCCACGCCCGGTGGTCAAGAGTTTCGGTGAGCAGGGCGTCGAGGGCGGCAAGGGTCATGCCGGCAGTATAGGCTTCGGTTTCTTGACTTTCAAGGCTGGCAAACCTATCCTTGGCGCGAGGTCTCGATGAACAACTTGCCCGCCGAACTGACCCACGGAGATCTCCGTTTTGATTTTTCGTCCCCCGAAGGGGACGGTCCGCTGCCCCCCCCCACCGTGCTCATCGGCCAACCCCGGGCCATCCGCGCCCTGGAACTGGGGACGGCCATCGACGCGCCGGGCTACAACATCTTCGTGTCGGGCCCCCCGGGAACCGGCCGCCAGACGGCCGTCAAGAAGATCCTTGCCGAACTCCCCCCCTCCGAAACTGTGCGCGACCTGATCTACGTCGACAACTTTTCCCGCCCCGACAACCCGGTGATCCTCGCCCTGCCCCAGGGCAAGGGCCCGCTCTTCAAGACACGGCTCCACGAGATGGTGGAAACCCTCAAGGTCCGCATCCGCCAGGAGCTGGGCAGCGAGGCCTACAAGACCCAGCGCGACCAGCTGCTGAAGAAGACCGAGTTCCGCGAGACCCACCTGGTCAGCGAGTTTGAGGCCCGGCTGGCCGAGAACGGCTTCAAGATGACGCAGGTGGAAGACCCCGAGGCAGACCCCGGCGCCATGGACGTGGTGCCCGTGGTCGACGGCCAGCCGTGCACCTTCGAAGAGCTCCAGGAGAAGGTTTCGGCGGGCCTGATCCCCGAGGACCAGTGGAACCAGATGCGCGAGCGCTACTACCGCCATATCGACGAGATGCGCGGCCTGTTTGACGGGCTCCGCGAGGCCCGGTCGCAGATGGAGAAGGACCTGGCCAAGCTCCAGGCGGCGTCGGTGCGCCCAGTGCTCCGGCGGCAGGTCCAGGCCATGGGCCGGGCGTTTCCGTACATCGCCGTCAAAGTTTGGCTGATGACGATGCAGAAGGACGTAGAGCAGAACCTCTACCTGTTCACAGGCGACAAGGCGCCCGACGACCCCTCGGGCATCCCGGGGCTGGCTCGGTACGCGGTGAACGTGCTGGTGGACCACGGAGCGGGCCCCAAGCTCCCCGTGGTGTTCGAAACCAGGCCCACACCGGCGCACCTGTTCGGCACCATCGAGTCCAGGCCCGACCCCCAGGGCGAGTCGAGGTCGAACTTCCTCATGATCAAGCCGGGGTCGCTCCACCTGGCCGCCGGCGGCTACCTCGTCCTGCGGGCCGAAGACATCCTGAACCAGGAGGAAGCCTGGCCCCTGCTCAAGCAGACCCTCCAGAACGGCCAGGTCGAAATTCAGGCCGCAGCGGGCCCCTTCGGCCCCACCACCCTGCTCAAGCCGCAGCCCGCCGAGATCAAAGTTAAGGTCATCATCATGGGCAACCAGGGCGTCTACGACTTCCTGATCCAGGAGGACCCGGAGTTCGGACGGCTGTTCAAGATCAGCGCCGAGTTCGACCCCGTGATGGAGCTGACGCCCACGACTGTGAACGAGTACCGCGTGTTCATCGACGGCCACCTCGCCAAGCACAAGCTCCTCCCCATGGACGCCTCGGGCCGCCAGGAGATCCTCGAGTACGGTGTGAGGCTGGCGGGGCACCGCCGGCGCCTGACCACCCAGTTCAGCCAGGTCGCCGATCTGCTCACCGAAAGCTCGTACTGGGCGCGCCGGATGGCCCAGAAGACCATCGACAGGGTCGCCGTCGCGAGGGCGCTGGAAGAAAGGCGCTACCTGTTCTCCCTCCCCGAAGAGAAGATGGACGAGCAGGTGAGCGAGGGGCAGATTCTGCTCAGCGTGAAGGGCAGCGCCGTGGGCCAGGTGAACGGTCTGGCCGTCCTCGACAGGGGCTCGTCGAGCTTCGGGCGGCCCATGCGCATCACCGCCGTGGCCGGGCCCGGGGACGACGGCATCGTCAACATCGAGGGCGAGGCCGGCCTGTCGGGCGAGATCCATGACAAGGGAGTGCTCATCCTCCACGGCCTCATTCGCGACAAGTTTGCCCGCGACTTCCCTCTCAGCCTGTCGGCCAGCGTGGGCTTTGAACAAAGTTACGGCGGCATCGACGGCGACAGCGCAAGCTCCACCGAGGCCTACGCCATCCTGTCGGCGATTTCGGGGGCACCGCTGCGCCAGGACCTGGCCGTGTCGGGTTCGGTCAATCAGAGGGGAGAGATCCAGCCGGTGGGCGGCATCACCGAGAAGGTCGAGGGCTTCTACTACACGTGCAAGAAGCAGGGCCTCACGGGGACTCAAGGCGTGATCATCCCCCGCTCCAATGTCCAGAATCTCGTTTTGAACCAAGAAGTCCAGGAGGCCGTACGCACGGGAAGGTTCCATATCTACCCCGTGACCACCGTGGATGAAGGTTTGTTCTTGCTTTCTGGTCAGGAAATGGGCAAAATGGACTCACAAGGGCAGTACCCGGACGGCAGTCTGGGCCGCCTGATCGTCAAAAAGTTGGAGCGGATGCGCGAAGCCCTGCATCCCAAGGAAAGCTGAGCCATGAACATCGACCAGAACAAAGTCGTCCATGCTGCCCGGAATGGAATACCCTTGGTCATCAAGACCCACACTCTCCCCCCCCAGACCGAGGGGGACCTTGAGGAGATCCTGCAGATTTACCTGGGCGAACTCGGCCAGACGGAGCTCAAGGACCACTTGGCCTATTGCCTCAAGGAACTGACTGTCAACGCCAAGAAGGCGAACACCAAGCGCGTTTACTTCCTCGAAAAGGGCCTGAAGCTCGACTCGCCCGGCGACTACGACCGCGGCATGCGCACCTTCAAGAAGGACACCCTCGACAACATCCAGCACTACCTCGACCTGCAGGAGCAGAAGGACCTCTACATCAAGGTCACGTACCTGATCCGCAACAATGTGCTCTACATGAGCGTGCGCAACAACGTTCCCATCACCCCCAAGGAGCTGACGCGGGTGTACGACCGTGTCGCGCGGTCCCGGGCGTTCGAGAACATGGAGGAGGCCTTCGGGGAGGTGCTCGACGACAGCGAGGGCGCCGGACTGGGCATCGTCATCATGATCCTCATGCTCCGCAAGATGGGACTGACCGAGAAGTCCTTCGACCTCAACCAGGTCAACGGCGAGACCTCGGCGTCGCTCACCATCCCCATGAACTCCGTGAAGCTCGAACGGGTCAACCTCATCGCCGACGAGATCATCCACGTCATCGAGTCGCTCCCTCCCTTCCCCGAGAACCTTGAGAAGCTGCTGCGGATGCTGGGCGACCCGGACATCTCCTTCGAGATCCTGGCTTCTCAGCTCAGCCACGACCCGGCCATGACCGCCGACCTGATCAAGTACGTCAACTCGGCCAAGTACGGCATGCGCAAGCGCATCGAGAACCTGCAGGACGCGGTGCGCATCGTGGGCATCCAGGGCCTCAAGGACCTGGTGTACCCCTACGGCGCCCACAAGCTGCTGGACCAGTATATGGCCAAGCAGCGCAACCTCTGGCAGAACGCCACGAGGGTCTCATTCTACGCCTCCGAGCTGGCCCGGGAGTTCAAGTTCGACCGCGAGGACCAGAGCCAGGCGCAGATCGGCGGCATCCTGTACAACCTCGGCCAGATCATCCTGTCGTTCATCCACCCCGACATCAGCGCAAACATCCTTGCCTTCTGCCGCGCCAAGGGCTTCAGCATCGAGCTGTTCGACGAGCTGACCCAGGCCATCAACCCCTCGGATCTGGGGGCGCGCATCGCCGAAAAGTGGAACTTCCCCGAGGACCTGATCCAGATCATCCGGTACCAGAACCAGCCCAGCGGCGCCATGCCCGAACTCCAGCCCGTGACCTGCGTGGTGCACCTGGCCGGGAGCCTGCTCTCGGTGGAGCAGAACCTGCTCAACTACGGGCAGATCAACACAGGCGTGCTCAAGGCGCTGCGGGTGGCCGACCAGGCCAAGCTCACCGCCCTCCACGACAAGATCCGCGACAACTTCCACAAGGTCACCACGGGGAGCTGACCCGTGAGGATCGATGGGCCTCCCCGGGAGGCTCCGCCGGTCGAGTGCCCCTACCTGCCCCAAAAGACGTTTGTCCAGAGGTACTTCTTTGGCCTGGAGGCCGACGGAGCCGAAGTGGGCGCGATGCTGGCCGCCGGGTGGCGGCACTTCGGGTCGTTCTTTTTCAGGCCCGACTGCCCAGGCTGCCGGGCCTGCCTCCCCGTCCGGCTTGACGCGGCCGCGCTGACCCCCACCGACAGCCAAAAGCGGGTATGGAGGCGCAACCAAGACGTCGAGTTCGCCGTCGCCCCCCTGGCCTACCGCGACGAGTACTACGAACTGTACAGGCAGCACAGCCTCAGCCGCTTCAACAAGCAGACTGATCCCGACGATTTCCGGCAGACCTTCTTCGAACCCGCCGTGCCGGCCTTCGTGACCGAGTACCGTGTGGACGGGCGCCTGGCCGGCCTGGGGTTCTGCGACGAGGGCAGCGACGGCCTGAGCTCTGTCTACTTCGTCTTCGGCGACGAGTTTGCGGGCCGGAGCCTGGGGACCTTCAGCGTCCTTCGGGAGTGCGCCCTGGCCGTGGAACGGGGCAAGCGGTGGTACTACCTGGGCTACTGGGTGCAGGGAAACGCCACCATGGCCTACAAGGGCCGCTTCCAGCCCCGGCGCGTCATGGACTGGGAAAGCGGCACCTGGGACTGACGGGCGCCGGTCAGGGGTGCGTCGGCGGCTCTCCCCACACCCGGCGGACCACGGCCTCGGACTGCGACCACAGCAGCTCCGCCGCTTCAGGAGTAGTCCGCGCCGGGTTCTTCGGCTTACGCTTCACCCAATACGAGCCGGGCACGCCCAAGGGTTCGGGGTCGTCGACCAGGAACACCCCTGTGTCGGCGCCTTGCTCGGGTGCGAGCGCGAACGCTGCGGCCGCAGCCGAGACGAGCCCTGGTTTTTCGGGCCGGCCGTCCAGGCCGAAGCCCGTCCGCACCCACCCCGGGTGGAAGCAGTGCGCCGTCACCGAGGACCCTTCGAGACGCCGGCTCAGCTCCTGGGTGAACAGGACGTTGGCCAGCTTCGACTTGGTGTAAACCCCCCAGGGACGGTAGCGGCCCGGCTTCTCGCCAAACCAGTCGTCTATCCTGTCGAACGAAAACGCGTGCGCCCCTGACCCCGTCGCCACGACCCGGCCTGCGGGGGCCGCCTTCAGAAGGGGCAGCAGGCGAGAGGTGAGCGCAAACCCCGCCAAGTGGTTGACCGCCATCTGAAGCTCGATCCCGTCGACAGTGTGCCTGCGCTCGGTCTGCCAACCGCCCGCGTTGTTCCACAGGGCGTCGAGCACAGGCGCCCGGGCGGCCACTTGCCGCGCCAAGTCGGCCACCGAAAGCAACGATGAAAGGTCGCCCGTCACGAGCTCAAAGGCGCCCCCTGGCACCGAGCCCCTGAGCGCGGTGAGCACCGGACCGCCCCGGCCCGCGTGGCGTGCATGCACCAGCACCCGCCACCCCTTTTTGGCCAGAGCCTCGGCCCCGGCCAAACCGATTCCCGACGTCGCACCCGTGATCAAGACCGTCTTCTGAGCCATGGGGTCCTCGCTTCTTCCCAAGTAAGATACTCAGGACTATTCCTGGGGGGATCCGGCTCGGCACTACCAATGGCCCCCGTTCTGCTGTAAGTTCAACAGGACCAGAGGGGGAACCGTGTCTGAGACCTACGAAACTCACCTTGCCAGCTTCAACAGCGGGCTTGAGTCTGTACAAAAGTGGAAGAAGGCCAAGAAGGTCTGCGAGTACGCCGGCTTGGTCGTCGTCCTGGGAGCCTACTTTCTGAAGATCGACTTCTGGGGCTTCCTCGTCGTCGTCCTCGCCGTCTTGGGCGTCTACCTGCTCCTTTGGAACAAGGAGCGTGCCAGCTTCGCCGCCATGAAACGCGAACTCGCCGACCTCACCGAAACCGGCGAGTTCAACCAGTTCGACCCCGCCCAACAGCAGGAACTCACCAGGCTCTGCGAAAAAGCCGCCAAAGAAGTGAAGTAGCACCTCCCCCCGAGGCCGGGCAGCTCAGCGCCCCCGTCCGAGGTGATTGCAGCTTCCTCCACGCGTACGCCCCAAACACCGCTCCACCCCAGCGAAGCACCGCTTACCCGAGGCCGGGCAGCGAAGCGCCCCCGTCCGAGGTGGTTGCCACTTCCTCCACGCGTACGCCTAAAACACCGCTCCACCCCGTCGAAGCACCGCATACCCGAGGCCGGGCAGCGAAGCGCCCCCGTCCGAGGTGCTTGCAGCTTCCTCCACGCGTACGCCCCAAACACCGCCCCACCCCAGCGAAGCACCGCTTACCCGAGGCCGGGCAGCGCAGCGCCCCCGTCCGAGGTGCTTGCAGCCTCCTCCGCGCGTACGACTCAAACACCGCCCCACCCCGTCGAAGCACCGCATACCCGAGGCCGGGCAGCGCAGCGCCCCCGTCCGAGGTGCTTGCAGCTTTATAGACGCGGGCCAGCGAAGCGGCGCCCGCCGAGGGTGTAACAGGGTCGGTCGACGCGGATCGCGGTTTTGGCTAAGTTGAGGATGGCCGAGGACCGGAGCATAGCGGAGCTATGTGAGGACCGCAGGACGTCCGAAACGACGCCAAAACCGCGAGCCGCTAGACCGAATGGAGCCAGGAGTGGGTGTCGGGGTGGACGCCATACTGTATCCCCTTCAGCGTCTTCTGCAGCTGCTGCGACACGGGGCCCATCTTGCCGCCCGAGAACACGGTCTTGCGTCCCAGGTGGGTGAGGCTCTCGAGGTACGAGACGCCGGCGGCGGTGCCGGTGACAAAGCACTCGACGCCCTGGTCCATGACTTCCTCGATGGCGAGGCGGCGCTCTTCGGTCTTGATGCCCAGGTCCTTGGCCAGGGTGAGGACGGACTCGCGGGTGATGCCGGGCAGAATGGTGTCGCCCAGCTCGGGGGTCACGAGGACCCCGCTCTTGAGCACCACGAAGAAGTTGCAGCTCGAGCCTTCCTCGACGTACTTCTGCGTCTTCGGGTCGAGGAAGATGACCTCCATGAACCCGTCGGCCTCGGCCTGCTTCTTGGCAAGGATGGGGACGACGTAGTTGGCGTCGCACTTGATCCAACCCGTGCCCTTGGGGGTGGCGCGGATGCGGTCGGTGGTCACGGCGGCGGACGACCCTTCCTTGAAGTACGATCCCACGGGGGTGCCGATGATCACCACCCAGGGAGTGGTCGACAGACCCAGCCCGATGGCGGGTTCCGAGTACGTGAACGGGCGCAGGTAGACGGCCGTGGCGTCGGCGAACAGGTTCTTCTCCCAGGCGGGGTCGAAGTGCGGCCGGAAGCCCAATGCCGCGTTTCGGGCGATGACGCCCTGGGCGGCCTTCACGAAAAGCTCGGGCGGAAAGGGCGGCATCATGAGACCGTCCATGGACCTGTGCAGGCGGGCGGCGTTCCGGTCGGGCCGAAAGAGCTTGAGGGAGCCGTCGGGCTGAGGGTAGGCCTTGAGGCCCTCGAAGCACCCGAGGCCGTACTGGCTTGTGTAGTTCACCAAAGGGAGCTCCGGAAACGAGTTGCGGCTCGCCAGCAGCGTCTGGAGCTCGGCGGGGGACAGGGCGTCTTCTTCTTGGGGCGTGCGGTGGGGCTTTTCGTTGAAGGCCTCGGTCCAGCCGCCCTTCCCGTCGTACTGAGCCTTGTAGACCCACGGATACATGCTCAACGAAAACGCCATGGTGCACTCCTTGAAGACTCGATTCTAACCGGGGAAAGGGACGAAGTAAAGGCGTCTCAACGTCCGCCTCCGGCTTTGCCCGGGGGCCGAAAATCCCCTATATTGGTGACCATGAGTACCCTCGAAAACGTCATCATCATTGGTTCCGGCCCCGCCGGACACACGGCCGCCATCTATGCCGGGCGCGCCAACCTCAGCCCCCTCCTGTTTGAGGGATTCATGGCCGGAGGCGTCGCCGCCGGCGGCCAGCTGACCACGACCACCGAAATCGAAAACTTCCCCGGCTTCCCCGAAGGCCTCCCCGGCCCCGAGCTCATGGACCGAATGCGCGCCCAGGCCGTCCACTGCGGCACCCGGATCGAAACCGAGACCGTGGCGTCGGTGGACCTTTCCAAGCGCCCGTTCAAGGTGGTGACCGACAGCGGCGAGCACTTGGCCCGCACGCTCATCCTGGCCACGGGGGCCACGGCCAAGCGCCTCCAGCTCCCGGGAGAGGACAAGCTTTGGCAGCGGGGAATTTCAGCGTGCGCCGTCTGCGACGGGGCCCTGCCGCTGTTCCGGAACAAGCCCCTGGTGGTCATCGGCGGCGGCGACACCGCGTGCGAAGAAGCAACCTTCCTGACGAAGTTCGGCTCCACGGTGCACTTGCTGGTCCGGCGCGACGTCTTGAGGGCGAGCAAGGCCATGCAGGACAGGACCAAGGCCAACCCCAAGATCGTCATCCACTGGTTCACGGAGGCGCTCGAGGCCGTGGGAGACAAGGTGCTCTCGGGGGTGAAGGTGACCAACAACAAGACGGGGGCCACCGAGGTGATTGAGGCCTCCGGGCTGTTCTACGCCATTGGCCACGAACCCAACACGGGCTTCCTGGGGGGGCAGCTCGACATCGACGCGACGGGGTACATCAAGACCGTTCCCGGAACGGCGCGCACTTCGGTGGTGGGCGTGTTCGCCGCCGGCGACGTGCAGGACAAGGTCTACCGCCAGGCCGTGACGGCCGCCGGTTCGGGGTGCATGGCCGCCCTCGAGGCCGAGAGGTTCCTCAGCGACGAAGGGGTTCACTGACCGGCGACGGGCCGCCTCAGGGCACGGGTCGCTTGTAGACCGTGAACGCGTTGGCCTGGTGGGTCGCCGTGACCGTAAGTTCGGTGATCTGCACGTGAGCCGGCGCCGAGACGGCATAAACGACGGCGTCGGCGATGTCGGCCGCGGTCAGCGGCTCGATGCCCTTGTAAACGGCGGCGGCGCGTTCTTCGTCCCCCTTGAACCTCACCTGCGAGAATTCGGTCTCGACCATGCCGGGCTGAATCAGCGTCACCCGGATGGGGTGACGGTTCACGTCTTGGCGCAAGCCGTCGCTGATGGCCTTGACTGCGGCCTTGGTAGCGCAGTACACGGCGCCGTTGGGGTAGGCAGCGATGCCGGCGATCGACCCCAGGTTCACGATATGGGCGCTCCTGCCGCTCGCGATCATCTGCTTCACCACCGGGCGGGTGACCCAAAGCAGGCCCTTAACGTTGGCGTCGATCATCTCGTCCCAGTCGTCGGGGGAGTTGTCCTGCAGGGGCTCGAGACCCCGGGCCAGCCCCGCGTTGTTGATCAGCACGTCGATGGTCGGATTCCCGGCCCTCTTGAGGAGGCTCTCGGCACTGGCGCGGTCGGCCACGTCGAGGAAGGCGGCCGTCACGAGAATGCCGTGGGCCGCGCTCAGCTCCGCGGCCAAGGAGCGCAGGCGTTCCAGGCGGCGGGCACCCAGAACCAGGTTGTGACCCAGGGCCGCGAAGGCGCGGGCGCAGGCCTCGCCGATGCCCGATGAAGCGCCGGTGATGAGTACCGTCATGCTTTGGCCGGGATAACCCAGAGCTTGAGGCTGGGCGAGAATTCTTCGGTGCGCAGGGCGCGCAGGTTCCACTGGTTGCCGGCCTTCGAAGGCAGGTCCCTCTGGGCGAAGGGGAACTCACCGGGCCGCGCCATGTAGCGCTCCTTGGCGTCGCTGTGCTCCACACCGGTCTCGCTGAACGCCCAGGCGTCGTCGTACCACACGGCGAACACCATGAGCACCGATCCGCCGTCGACCATCCACCACGCGTACGTCCGGCCGGCGAAGGTTTCGACGACCTTGCCGCGTTCGAGGGCGGGCTTGAGCTCGCCGTACAGGTCCTCCAGGCGGTGGTACCAGGCGTTGAAGGCAAGGTCGCCGACCCACACCATATTCTTTTCGCTCACGTTCGCAGGGAACAGCCCGTTGGACAGGTCGGCCAGGCCCATGACCTCGTACTTGGGCCGCTTCCCTCGTCCCCACCCCAAGAAACGGCTCAGGAACAGCCGGACCTTCATGCCCTCGGCGCCCAGCTTTTCGGTAAGACTCTGGCCCCAGAAGAACGGGTTGCCGGTGTCGTGGGTGTCAACGGCGTACGCGACGGCAAAGGGGCTCTTACGCCGGGAGTTGAGGTCTTCGAGCTGTCCCTGGAGCCTGAACGACTTGTCGAGGTGGGCCTGGCCCACGGTCTCCATCATGTCGCTGCCCAGCAGCAGGTCGTAGCCGATGGCCGAGTAGTCCTCGGCCTCGTTGCCCAGCCTCTCGGCCAGGTGGGCGATGAAGGGCTTGCCCGGGAGCTTCGAGCGCCGGATGAACTCGGAAAGCACGGCCGGGGTGGGCCTGTCGGACAGCGGCCAGTTGCCGTCGCCGTCGAACACCGAGTCGAACACGTGGTCGACGCTGTCGTGCCTCACGAAGTCGAAGTGGTGCCGGTCCCGCCAGTGCAGGAAGGCCGAGCAGAACAGGTCGACGGCCGCAGGGTTGGGCTCGGGCTTCTGCCGCATGCTTGTCCCCTGGAGGGGGATGTGGTGGTAGAAGGCGAAGGGCGTGACGATGTGGATGGCGTGCTCGCCCGAGTCGTTGCCCTGGCGGTTCATGTACTGGAACAGGGGGTAGCCGTCGGAGTGGTAACCGGCAAACCTCGGCAGGCCCTCGGAGTCCCAGGCGTGGGCGGGGACTGTCCAGTAGCCTTCGCGGATCATGAGCTGCACGGCGTCTTGAAAGCCCTGGCGCTTCTGAGCCAGGGTCTCGGCCGAGTCGTTCTCCTCCTCGTCGAAGGTGTGCAGCGACCGGGCCCGGAGGAAGCCCGTGATGAGCGTCCTCACCTCGGCCACCAGGCGGTCCTGAACCTCCTGGGCGTACACCGTGTCGGGCTGCATCATGGCGTCGAGCCAGTTCCTGTCCTGGGGAAACACCTTGATCCACCGGAAGGCCTCGGGGACCTCGAGGGCGGGGATGGAATACTGGGCCGTGTGGGGCTCGAGGTCGAAGCCGACGGCCTTGCCCAGCACATGGGCGGCCTGGATGAAGGCGTCGAGCTGGAGGGGCGCCCGCAGACCGCCTTCCAGCAGGGCGGGGTGGAGCAGCTGGGGCGCGATGGTCTTGAGGCTGCGGATGGCGTAGACGGTGCCGAACTCGTATTCGAGGAAGGGCGCCAGGTGGAGGGCCTTGACCCGAAGCCCGGGGAGGAGCTTCGAGGCCTGGAGAAAGGTGCCGAACTGCCCCTCGTGGACGCCCGTGGCCCTGACGTTCACGAAACACGCCGAGGCCTGGGTAATCCAGCCCGAGTCGGGCTGGTCGGCCACGGGGCTGACGGGCACGCGGCCCTCAAGGAGGATGGTGTAAAAGGCGGCAATCACCTCGTCGGCAAGGCTAAGGAGTTCCTTGGGAGTGTGGGGAAGGCAGCCGCGCTGCCGGTATTCCTGCACCAGGGCGTCGGCCTGCTTGCGGTGTTCGGCCTGCGGCTGCAAGATTTCGACGATGCGGTTCCAAACGGGCATGGGGACTCCTCTTAAACTACTTTAATTGGTTCAGGGGCGTTTTTCAATCTCCGGCACGTCGACGAACAGCAGGTGCTCGCCCCCAAGGGGCCTGCCGTAGGTGCGCAGCAGGGAGCGGTCGTTCACGTCGTAGTAGGTCGCGCTCACCGACCAGGGCCTGTGTCCAATGCCGTGGGGACCGGGGAAATAGGGCCGCGAGGCCCGGCACCTGCCGAATCCCTGGGGATTGGCCTCCCAATGGTCCCCTGTCCTTTCGTAGTTCGGAGACACCTGGAAGCCGTCGCGGTCGGTGATGAACACCCGACAGGCCACGCCGCCCCAGGGCGCCAGGTCGCCCGGCGACAGGGTATAGCGGCCTGCGGCCACCTGGGCCTCGAGGTCCACCGACATCAGCGTCCCGATCACTTCCTCGATCCGCGTGGCGTTGTCAGCCGCCTGGTTTCCCCTTGCCCGGCCGAAGTCGCGGAGGACGGGCCTCAGCGTTTCGACGAAGGCGTCTTGGGCGACGAGGTCGGGGCCGGCCTTGGCGAAGTACCACCCCTGGAGGAACCGGGCCCCGAAGCCGAGGGCCTGCCGCAACTCCTCCTCGGTCTCGACCCCCTCGAACAGCAGCGAGGCGCCCAGGCCCTCGGCCATCGTCCCCATTCCCCTGAGCACCTGCCGGAAGCTGCGTTCCCGGATGGAGCGCCTCAGCATGAAGGCGTCGATCTTGATGATGTCGGGTTCGAAGTACCCAACCCTGTCGAGGTTGGACGCCTCGGCGCCCACGTCGTCGACGGCGATGGCGCACCCGTGTTCCCGGTACAGATCGACGAGGCGGCGGAGCGAGGCGGTCTTGTCGCCCACGGCCTGCTCTGTCAGTTCGATGACCACCCGCTTCGGGTCCATGCCCACCTCGTCCATGACGAGCAAGGTCCACGGCAGCTCGTCGGGACGAAGGCTCAGGTGCTCCACCATAAGCCGGGGCGTCACGTTCAGGAACAGCAGCTCGCCCGAGTCGAGGGCGGCGAACTCGGCGAGGGCGGCCCGGCGCAGCTGCCGGTCAACGTCGCGGTGGAGGTCGACCAGCGAGTCATCCTCGGCCGACGCCTGAAAGAAGGGTCCGAGGCTGCGAACCTCGGGGCCTACCTCGTGGCGGCCCAGGGCCTCGTAGGCGGCGACGGCGAGGGTCTCGACCGAGACGATGGGTTGATAATGGGGAACGATGCGCCCCGCAGAAAGGCGCTCCCACCAGGGCGACCTCAATCAGGAATTTCCTTGAGGCCCTCGCGGTAGTCTTCCAAATAGCGCGACAGTTCTTCGCTCTTGTCCTTGATCGACACGAAGGCGCCCTGCTTCTGTCCGTCGGACAGGCCCTTGATCCGGGCGAGGTCGACCTGCATCTGCTGGAGGTTACCCAGCGCCGACTTGATCCTGAGGCTCAGGAGCTCCTGCTGCTCGGCCAGATCGCTGAACGACTTGCGCTGCAGCCCGACCTCCGAGAGGGACTTCTCGTACTCGTGCTTGAGGGTGGCCGAAGCGGTGGCGGCCACCTTGCCCCGAAGCGAGGCCTCCTCGGCATCAAGCTCGGCTAGGTTGAACGACGTCACCACGCGCGCCAGTTCCTGCTCGATGGCCGACAGTTCGGTGATTTGAAGCACGTAGTTGTCGAGGGTGACCGGCAGGTCTTCGCCCAGGGGGTTGCCGCCCTTGAAGTCCCGGGCCTGGGCAAGGATGGAGTCCCTCAGTCCCTTGGCCTTGCGGACCAGGGGGTCGGCCTCGGGCTCGGCGGGCACGGCCTTGGGTCTTGCGGCGGGCGCCCCCCGGGTGATCCGCTTCCACAGGGCCTTGAACTGCGAGCGCCGGCTCACGAACGAGCCCAGGTGGCTGAACACACCCACGGCCATGGCGGCGATGGGGATCAGCGGCCACGGGAAGCCGGCGCCGCTGATAGACCAGATGACCAGCAGCAGCACGGACACTGCAGCGTTCGACACGACGTGGCCGAACACTCCGGCCCGGGCGTCCTGGTACTTCTTCAGGACGTTGAGCTCCTCGTCGCCCAGCTCCTCGACCTGGAGCACCTCGCGGGCCGACCTCTTGGCGGCCCTCACCGCGGCCGCGTGGCTGAACAGGCCCACACCCCAGCCGAAGAGAGGAAACAGGAACCAGAGGAACGAGGGTGAGTAGGTCAGGTTGATCCAGCCGAGGAAGGCGTTGACCATGAGGAAGGGGATCAGGTGCCCCTTGAATCCGGCGCCCATCTTTTCGGACTTGCGCAAGACCTTCTGCTTGTAGATCTGAAACGCCGTCGCCGGGGTTCCGTCGCCGTTCTTGAGCTCGTCGAGCGGGTCGCTGAGGATCTGCGACACGAACGCCGCAGCGCCGCCGTTCAGCGCCTCCCGACGAGCGTGACGGAGGTGCCGCCTCACGTCGTGTTTGACCTCGTGCCATCTCTCGGGTCCGCCGGCCAGGTCCGATTTCACCTGGGCCTTGATCTGGTCCCGCAGGCTCCGCCATTCGTCGCGCATATCGCGGAACGCCGGGGCGGGCGCCGCCGGGCTAGGCCCGCGGGCTGGCGTGGCCGGGGCGGGCCGCGCAGGCGCGGCCTCGGGTTCGGGAGCCGGGGTCTCGACACGGTGCGCCTTCAGGTAGGCGCTTGAGTTGTTGTCCTCGCCCCCAGGGATGATCTCGTAGGCGTGGACCTCCCTGGTGATGTTCTTGAGGTGCACCTGCCCCATGGCCTCGACCTTCATGGGGATCTTCCCCGACACCTGACTGTAGACCTCGCGGCTGATGGTGATGTGTCCGGGCTTGGTCAGCGACTGCAGGCGGCTGGCGATGTTAATGCCCTCGCCCAGGGCGTCGTTTTCGTAGAAGTAGATGTCGCCCAGGTGGACGCCGATGCGGAGTGTGAGGGGTTTGCCCAGCTTCGCGTCGTTGTACTCCCGGATCCCCTGCTGAACGGCCAGGGAACACTGGACCGCGTCGAGGGTGGTGCTGAATTGCGCCAGAAAGGCGTCGCCGATGGTCTTGATCACGGTACCGCGGAAGCGCTCCACCTGTTCGCGCACCAGACGGTTATGGAAGTCCAAGGTGACGAGCGTTCCCTTCTCGTCCTCTTCCATCATGCGGCTGAACCCGACAATGTCGGTGAACACAACCGCAGCCAGGCGATAGTCCTTGGGTTCCATGGGGGCCTCTTTCAAGGGCAAGGATGGGTTCAACGGGGGCCCGTGTCAACTGCGGGGGCCATCCGCACTGCGTGGCGCCATTCCATGGCGGTGAGGGCGATGAGGGCCACGTCGAGGACGTCGAGGACGATGTAGAAGACGCCGCCTGTGCGGAAGTACTCCCAGGTTTGGTAGACGCCGAAGGCCAAGAACACGACGATGCCCAGGGGGTAGGCCCAGCTTTTGCCCTTGACAAGGCAGCCGATGACAAAGGCCTTGAGCACGCCGTGGCTCAAGAAATACCAAGCCACAAAGGCCACTGCCCCCGGCGCCATGGACGCGACGAAGGCCGCCAGCCGGGGCGTCCACTGGGGCGGAGCGACCGAGGCCAGCCACCCCACCCAGGCGCCCGCCCAGCCACGCAGCAGCTTGAGGGGGACCACCAGAAGCATTGTCCCCACCACCAGCTCGAGCAGGGCGTTCAGGCCCTTGAGGACGAGGCCGACGAGGAAGACGCGGTGGCCGACACGGTAAGCGATCGTTGAGGGGGCGGTATCCATATCGACAAAAGTACCGGATCGGCCCGCACTAAGCAACGTCGTCCGAACCTTGGGCCTCCAGCAGGAAGGGCGCCGTGGTCTCGGCGAGCCTGTCGGCCAGGGCCCGCTGCCCGCGGCCCAGCAGCTCGACCTGCGCGGTACCGGCCTCGATGGCCCCCGCCCCCCGGGCAATCGCTTCCATGCCCCGGGCGACCTCGCGGGTCTTGACGGTGAGCAGGTCGGTCTGCTGCCGGATGGCCTCGCCCTCCCCAAAGACGGCGTCGGACCCCTGCCTGACGCGGTTGGTGAGCTCGTTCATCCTCGCGATGGACTCGAGCACCTGCTGGGAGCCTTGCGCCTGCTCGCCCAGCGCCGCCTGGATCTCGGCCTCGAGGCGCGCCACCCCGTCGACCTGGTCAGCGATGGTCTCGAAGGCGCGTTCGGTGGCCTGCGAGGCCAGGCGCGAGGCTTCGATGTGAAGCTGGATGCCGCGGATGTCCTGGGCGATGCCGTGCGATTGCGACGTCGCGCCCTCGGCCAGCCGGCGGATCTCTTCGGCGACCACTGAAAAACCCTTCCCGGCCTCGCCGGCGTGGGCGGCCTCGATGGCCGCGTTCATGGCCAGCAGGTTGGTCTGTTCGGCGATGGCCTTGAGGGCCAGGTTGGCTTCCACAAGCCGCCCCGACTCCTCGGTGATCCGGGCGGTCAGCTCGACCATTTCGGTTACCCGCGACCGGCCGTCGTCCGACGCTGAAACCAGGGCAGCGAAGGCCCGGCCCATGGCCTCGCTCCGTGATTGGATGGACCCCACGTTAGCTATCATCTCCTCGACGGCGGCCGAGGCGTTGACGATGTCGCGGTTTTGGTCGGCGATGTGGCCGCGCAGGGTACCGATGGTGGCCTGGATGGAGGCCCCAGCCTTCGCGGCCGCGTCCACCTCGGAGCTCTGGATGGCCACCGACGCCTCGACGGTGCGCGACTCCTCAAGGATTTGGGCCGACGACTCGGCCACCTTCGACGATTCCTTTTCAAGAGCGGAGGCGGCCAGCACGAGCTCGCCGCCTACGTCGCGGATGGCGCGCACGTGGGCGCCCAGCCGCTCTATCATGCCGTCGAAGGCCCGGCCCAGGTCGCCCGCCTCGTCCTTCCGGAGCACGATGTGCCTTGCGGGCCTCGCCGTCAGGTCGCCGCCCGAAACTCTCGTCCCCAGGCCGGTCACGGCACCCAAGGCCAGCGACAACCCCGAGGAAAGCAGCACCCCCCCGCCCACGGCGCCCAGAACGGCGACAAGGGCCAGCCCCAAGGTCCACCAGGTGGCCACGCCCGAGGCCGAGTCCTCAAGGGCGATCCAGTCCGACGCCGTCTTGGTCTTGAAGTCGATCAGCGCCGCGATCCGGCTGGCCACCGCGGTGGAGGCGCCCTTGCCCACGCTCACCATCAGGATGATGCGCGCGCTGGCCAGGTCGCCCGCGTCGACGGCGGCCAGGGTGCGGTCCACGGCCGAAAGGTAGGTGAACACCGCCTTTGACAGGTCGGAGGCCAGGCTGTCGTCCTGGTCGCCCGCCGAGGTCGCCGCGTAGGCCTTCAGGGCCGCCAGGAGCTCGGTCTTCTTCTTGTCCAGCACCCCCCTCGCCCCGGCGGCCAAGTCGGCGCGTTCGAAGCCGGGGGTACCGGCGATCAAGACGTCCTTGAGGGAGTTTTCGAGGCTCAGGAACGCGCCGTCGATGGTGACCAGCTCGGCGATTCCCCGGGTGGCTTGGTCGTACGATTTCTTGGCCCACTGCGCCTGATTGTGCATCTGGACGACGGCCACCGCTCCAACCAGGGCCGTGGTCCCCGCCAGGGCAAGGAACGCCACCATCAACCGGGATCGTATCTTCATCGTGTCCCCCCGCTCGAATCTCGCCAGGAACCCTGTTTTGATCAAGTTCTGCGGGCCCGGTGGTACAAAGCGAGTACATGCCGTTACACTCTGGCTATGAAACGAACCACGGTCTTTGTCTGCAAGGAGTGCCAGCACACCGAATCGAAGTGGCTGGGGCGCTGTCCCCAGTGCGGGTCGTGGAACAGCTTGGAGGAGTCGACCAAGGCCGCCGAGGTGAAGCCGGGCTCGGCGGCCGTGGGCAGTCCGCGGCCCACCTCGGGCGGCCGAAGCGTGCCCCTGGCGTCGCTGGCGGCCAGCGAGGACGGGCGCCTGGACGCCGGCATCGGCGAGGTGAACCAGGTGCTCGGCGGCGGCGTGGTCAAGGGCGGCACGGTCCTCGTGGGCGGCGAGCCCGGCATCGGCAAGTCGACGCTCATGCTTCAACTTGCCGCGCTGGTGAAGACCCCGGGGCGGGTGCTCTACGTCTCGGGCGAGGAGTCGGCCTCGCAGATCAAGATGCGCGCCGACAGGCTCGGCCTGGCTCGTCCCGGCCTCGAGATCCTGGTCGAGACCCATGTGCCCGTGATCACCGGGGTCTTCGAGAGGATCAAACCCGTGGTCATCGTCATCGACTCCATCCAGACGCTGTACAACCCCGATGCCGGCGAGGTGCCCGGCACCGTGAACCAGCTGCGCTACGGCTGCCACGAGATCGTCTCGTGGGCCAAGGAGCACGAGGCCGCAGTGTTCCTCATCGCCCACGTGACCAAGGGCGGCCAGATCGCCGGACCCAAACTCATCGAGCACATGGTCGACACCGTGCTTCACTTCGACCAGGCCGCTGGCGACATCCGGATCCTCCGGGCCGCGAAGAACCGGTTCGGAAGCGTGGACGAGGTCGGTCTGTTCACCATGGACGAGAGGGGTCTCACCGAGGTGAAGAACCCCGAGGCGCTGTTCCTGACCCGGCGCGAGGGCGAGCTTCCCGCCGGCATCGCGGTGGCTCCCATCTTCGAGGGAAGCCGGCCGCTGCTTGTGGAAATCCAGGCGCTCACCGTTCCCGCCAAGGGGGGGCTGAGCCGCATCAGCAGCGACCGCATCGACGGCAGCCGGGTGAGCCGCGTGGCCGCCGTCCTCGAGAAGCACACGGGGGTGCACTTCAGCGACCAGGACGTTTATGTCAACGTGGCCGGCGGCATGAGGATCAACGACCCCGGCGCCGAACTTCCCCTGGCGCTTGCGCTGTACAGCGCCCGGACCGGGACACCTCTGCCAGCGGGGGTGGCCGCCGCAGGCGAGCTGTCGCTGGCCGGGGAGGTGAGGCCGACCACCCACCTGAGACGCCGGATCAAGGCCGCCGCCGACCTGGGCTACCCCAAGAGCGTGGTGCCAGGTCAGGACGGGGTAAGGCGCATCCAAGACGCGATCAAGGCCGTATGGGGGAACTGACCCGCCGCAGGTTGGCTCTGCTTCGGCGCCTGCTGGCCACCCTCCAGGCCCAGGGTTGGACCCGCGTGACAAGCCGCGACCTGGCCCGGTGGATGGGGACCACCCCCGAAACCCTGCGCAAGGACCTTTCGGGTTCGGGACCGGGAACCCCGGGGGCCGCCTACGACGTCGTCGAGCTTGGCGCCCGCCTCGACGCCCTGTCGCCTCCGCCGCCCCCCCGGCGCACCGTGCTGGCGGGGCTGGGCGAACTGGGCCTGGCGCTGGCCGGACGCCCGGGGGAACCTTCGCCTTGGGTTTTTCTGGCCGGCTTCGACGGCAGCCCCAACCGCCTTGAGACCGCCGACCTCCCCTTCCCGCTTCACGCGACCACGCAGATTGTACCCGTGTGCCTGCGCCTCGAGGTCGAGGTCGCCGTCCTGGCCCTGGGCGCCGCCGAGGCCCAGAAGGTGGCCGAGAGGTTTGTCCAGGCGGGGGTGAGGCGGCTGGTCAACTACTCGCCGGCGGTCCTGAGGGTCGACCGGCACCGGGTCGAGGTGGAGGAGTTCGGGAGCCCAGGGTAGGGCCCCGCTCCGGCGCCCCTCACTGGGCCGGAGCGACGGGCGCGGGCGCTGGAGTCCCGGGGGCGGGCGCGGCCTCGGCTGCCGGGGCGGGCGCCGTTGCCGCAGCGGCCGCCGCGTCGGCGTCGGGCGCGGGGACGGGCACTGCGGTCTGGGGTACGGCAGCCGGGGGCGGCGTTGCCACCGGGGCCGGCGCCGGGGGCGGAGTCACCGCAGGCGCGGGTTTCACCGTCACCGTGACCACGTACACCTTCTGCGTGCCGTCGGCGGCTGTGACCAGGTACGACACCGGGGCGGCGAAGTTGTTGGCCGTGGTCCCGCTCACCTGGTTGACCCCCGCGACGCTGGCGCTCCCGCCCGAGAGCGTGAACTCGGCCACGAGGGCCTTCACGTCGGTGCCGGCCGGCAGCTCGACGGTGATCTGCGTGTCCTGAACCGTGGCTTTGGCCAACCGCGGGAAGCCGAACGAGGTGATGTCCTTGTTGCCGCGGTTCAGCCACGCTTGGTAAGCCGACGAGAACGAGCGCCCCGCCAGCAGTTCCCGGGGGGGATTGAGCGCCTGGATGATGGCAAGCGTGGTGGCAAAGTCGGTCTTCTCGTACAGCGACTCGAGCAGCGCCCGGCCCGTCTGCGGCCTCAGCAGCACCGAGGTCAGGTTGTCCACACCGTTGTCCTTGCCGGCGTCGCGGTAGAGGGCCGGGGTCTTCAGGTCGGCCAGGTCGTGGGTCACGGCCTTGAGCGCGTCGATTCCCGCAGCGAGGGCGGGCGCGTAGAGCTCGGGGCGCACGCCCTTGGGGTCGGCGCCGACCAGAGCCTTCACCAGGGCCAGGTCCTTCTTGCCGAAGGCGTACAGGTACAGGTTGATCAGGCCGGGCTCGGAGGGGTTGGCCGCGATCAAGGGCAGCACCGTGGCCGCGTCGGACTGCTGGTAGACCGCGATCACCAAGGGCGGGGTCGGAGCGCCGGCGGCGCCGTACAGCAGCGCGGAAAGGTAGGCCGCACCCGAGCCCTGGGCGTCGAAGGCCGAGTACAGGTCAGGCTTGGTCAGGTCCTGCAGGTTGTCGGTGGCGGCGCGCAAAAAGTCCATTCCTGCGGCCAGTGCAGGGCGGTAGAGGCCGGGGCGGACCCCCGGGTCGAGGACCTTCAGCGAGCGGAATGCATCAAGGTTGCGTTGCCCCAGCACCAGGGTCCACAGCTTGTCGAAGTTGACCTGGTCGCGGGCGAGGCCGTTGGCGAGCAGGTAGCTCAGGAGGTCGAGGTTGGACGCGAGCAGACCGAGGCCGACCTGGTTCTCGTCGTGGGTCTCGGGGTCGTTGAGGTTGGCGTCCACGCCCATCCCCATCAGGAAGGTCAGCACCTTGCGGCTGTTCCCCGCCAGGGCCAGGTTCCAGACCAAGGCGTTCCCGAAATCGCCGTAGCGGAGGCTGTTCCTCACCTGGACCAAGTCGTCGAGGAAGAACGCGGGGTAGTCCTTGTAACGGTCGGCGGGCGCCAGCCTCGAGGCGGGCAGGGACCTCTGGTTGGCCTTGATGAGGAGGCTTGCGGTTTCGTAGGCCTGCTTGTCGAGGGCCACGTCGATGACAGACCCCGAGGCGCCGGGCACCCGGGCCTCCAGGCTCGCCCCGGCCTGGAGAAGGAGCCCCACGATGGCGGGATTCAGATTTCGCAGGACGGCCGTCGTCAGCGGCGAGGCCGAGCCCGGCGCCCTCTGGTTGGGGTTGCAACCCTTTTGGAGGAGCTGCGAGACGAAGTCGGGGTTGCTCCCGAAGGCCAGGTACGCCGCCAGCAGGGGTTCGGCGCGGTAGGTCGTCCCCGAAGCCTTCAGGTGCTGGTCGAGGGACGCGATATCCTCGTTCTTGAGATCGGCAACGTAGGCCTGAGCCGACGCAAACCCAGCCAGGAGGACAAAAAAAACAGCAACCAGGAGCGAGCGGGGAACGGACATGGGACACCTCGGGGTTCTTCATTTGTCGGGCTTCCTGGCCCGATGGTCAAGGTGCCCCGATTGTCCTAAGCTGAAAGGGAATGTTTTCCTTCTTCCGTGAACGCCGCCGCAGAAAGATCCTCGCACAGCGCCCGCTGGACCCGGCACTGTGGACCCAGGTGCTGGACCAGCACCCTATCCTGACCCGGCTCACCGACCCCGAGGCCGCGACGCTGAAGGAGCTGACCACGCTTTTTCTTGCCGAGAAGCAGTTCGAATGCGTTCAGGGCCTGGTCCTCGACCCCCTGCAGCGGGCCAGCATCGCCGTGCAGGCGTGCCTCCCCATCCTTCACCTGGGCCTCGACTGGTACCGGGGCTGGAAAACGCTCATCCTGACTCCCAAGGAGTTCAAGGAGAAGCGCCGGGACCACGACGGCGCCCTTGTCCACGAGTACGACGAGGAGCTGGGCGGCGAGGTCATGGAACTCGGGCCTGTCATCCTCTCGTACCGCGACGTGGAAGATTCGGGGTGGGGCGACGGCTACAACGTGGTCATCCACGAGATGGCGCACAAGCTCGACCTGCGCTCGGGGGACTACGACGGTTGCCCGCCCCTCCACCGCGGCATGTCGTACGAGGCCTGGGGCCGCGACTTCACCCAGGCGTACGAAGACCTGCGGAGCAAGGTGAAGCGCTTGGGCAAGCGCGCCGAGAAGGTGCTGGCCATCGACCCCTACGCGGCCACCGACCCCGCCGAGTTCTTCGCCGTCTGCAGCGAGTACTTCTTCGAGGCCCCCAAGGTCCTGAAGAAGGAGTACCCGCCCGTTTACGGCCAACTGGCCCTCTTTTACCGCCAGGATCCCCTGGCGTAGGGCGCGCGCCGGTCGGGACGCTCCCGCCGTGGTATCTTGAGTGCCTGAGAGGTTTCCATGAAGCGTCTGATTTCGGGTCTCTTGTTCGTTGTCGCCGCCACGGTGTTTGCCGACCCCACCGCCGAGCAGCTGGCGCTGATCGCCCGCTACGACGGGCAGACCTTCGCCGCCACGGGCCTCAAGAAGCTCAAGGACCAGACCAACGGCTGGACTCAGTACCAGTGGACCGACGGCCGAACCCTTTGGAACAACGCCAGCCGCGGCTATTGGGCCGTCGTCGACGCGGCCGGCAACGAAATCTACAGGTACTCGCCCCAGCAGTACGAATACCACTTCCCCGACGGCCGGGTCGTGAAGAGCGACCCCGTGAAGGGCGTCAAGACGTGGAACCCCATGGTCGGTGAGCCCGCGCCCGATTTCGAGCTGCCGACCCTCGACGGCAAGGCGAAGATCAAGCTCTCGTCGCTGCGGGGGAAGGTCGTGTTCCTCGATTTCTGGGCCAGCTGGTGCGGCCCGTGCCAGCAGGCGCTGCCCGGCACCGAAGCCGTGCACGCCCGCTACAAGGACAAGGGCCTGAGGGTGATCGGAGTCAACATTGAAGGCGACATGAAGGCCGCCCTGGCCAACGCAGCGCAGCTCAAGCTGAGCTTCCCCAGCGTGCTCGCCCAGAACGGACCCGACGGTGCCAACTGGGACTCAGTGCAGATCGCCGACTACGGCATCGACTCGATTCCCCGGGGCGTGCTCATCGACAAGAAAGGAATCATCAGGGCCGAGGACACCGTGCTCGAGGTCAACCCGCTCATCGAGAAGCTGCTGGCCGAATAGTCCTCAGGCGCGCGGCAACCGGGCAGTCCTCGTCGTGGGCCCCCGGCAGCCAGCCCGTGCTCATGAGGAACTCGTTCACGATCTCGCCGCCCGTAAACTTGAACGTCGCCTTAAACAGCTTCGTCCACTCGTCCTTGGACCGGGGATGGTGGGCGCCCAGCCACGCGTGGAACGACCCGTGCGAGGCGCGGATGGCCTGGAGGCGCTTCGCGTTCTCGATGGCCGCGTCGACCTTGAGCCGGTTGCGGATGATGCCCGGGTCGGCCAAGAGACGGGCGCGGTCGGCCTCGCCGAACGCCGCGACCGCGTCGATCGAGAAGCGCGCGTACGCCCTTCGGAACGCGTCGGCCTTCTTGAGGATGGTCAGCCAGCTGAGGCCAGCCTGGTTGATCTCAAGGATTAGCCGCCCAAACAGCTCGTCGTCGTTGTCCAGAGGAAACCCGTACTGGGTGTCGTGGTAGGGCACGTTCCACGCGTCGTCGGGGTTGTCCCGGCAGTAGGTGCAGTAGCTCATGCTATACTTCTACCATGGCATACTGGCTCATGAAATCGGAACCCTCCGAGGTGTCGATCGACCACTTGGCGGCGCGGCCCAATCAAACCGTCGACTGGTTCGGCGTCCGCAACTACCTGGCGCGCAACTTCCTGAGGCAGATGCGCCTCGGCGACCTGGCGCTGTTCTACCATTCGTCGTGTCCCGAACCGGGGATTGCGGGTGTGGTCGAAGTCGTGGCCGAGGCCTACCCCGACCCAACCCAGTTCGACCCCCAGGACCCCCACTTCGACCCCAAGTCGCCCAGGGAGGCGCCCCGGTGGTCCACCGTCGACGTGAAACTTGTCCGCAAGGTGACACTTCTGCCCCTCGCCGTCCTCAAGACCCGGCCCGAACTGGCGGGCCTGCGCGTGCTCCAGAAGGGCAACAGACTGAGCGTGACGCCCGTGGAGCCCGAGCACTGGCGCGCCCTCGAAGCGCTGATGCGGTAGGAATCTAGCAGTTCAGGAAGGTGTCCCAGTCGGCTTGTTCGTCGGGGGTCAGGTCGACGAACTTCAGGCCCACCTTCCAGCCGGCGCCGTCGGCGGGGCGGCAGTACGAGGTCACGCCGTTGACTTCAAGGTCCCGGGGCGGTTTGCCTTCCGGCTTGACCGACGCGAGCAGGTAGACGCTCTCGCCCGAATTGAGGCTGTCCTTCAGGAAAAGACACAACCCGCGGCTCGACAAGTCGACGGCCGTGGCGTTCAGCCAGGTCTCCTTGCCCAAATGGGTTACCACGCACTGGTGTATGGTCACGGGTACGTCGGTGCATCTTGGGGCCGTTCTGCGTTCCTCCATGGCGGGTTCCTCCAGGACAAGCATAACCCGGGATCGCCGCGCCGTCTCCCTCGTCCTCGAATTTCCTTCTTTGAAAACGTCTGACAACCCGTGAATATTTTCACAGCTTACTCGACATGCCCGGGAACCCGACCCTATACTCCCCCTACCGGCGCCACCCAGGCCGGCAAGGAGACGGAACATGGCGAGAGTTTTGAACTTTTCCGCGGGGCCCAGCGCCCTGCCCGAAGCGGTGCTGAAGAAGGCCGCCGACGAGATGCTCGATTGGCAGGGAACCGGCCAGTCGGTCATGGAGATGAGCCACCGCTCCAAGGCCTACGAGTCCATCATCAAGAAGACCGAGGACCTGTTCCGGGCCACCCTCAAGGTGCCCGAGGACTACCACGTGCTCTTCCTCCAGGGCGGTGCAAGCCTCCAGTTCCACACCATTCCCCTGAACTTCCTCACCAAGACCAAGAAGGCCGACTACGTGCAGACAGGCGCGTGGAGCCAGAAGGCCGTCGAAGAGGCCCAGAAGCTCGGCGAAATCAACATCGTCGGCAGCTCCAAGGACAAGAAGTGGAGCTACCTCCCCCCGCTGGCCAACCTCAACGACAACGCCGACTACTTCTACTACTGCTACAACAACACCATCGAGGGCACCCAGTTCCATCAGGTCCCCCAGGCCAAGGCGCCGCTGATCACCGACATCAGCTCGGGCATCCTGAGCCAGCCCTTCGACGTCGGCAGACACGCCGTCGTGTTCGCCGGCGCCCAGAAGAACCTCGGCCCTGCGGGCGTCACCATCGTCATGATCAAAAAGGCCTTCACCGACCGCATCCCCGGCGGCCTGCCCGCCATGCTCGACTACAAGACCCACGCCGACAACGGCTCGATGTTCAACACCCCGCCGTGCTACGCCATCTACATCGTGGGTCTGGTGCTCCAGCATATCCAGGACCTGGGCGGCACCGACGTGTTGTTCGCCGCCAACGCCGAGAAGGCCAAGCTGCTCTACGGCTACCTCGATTCCTCGAAGTACTTCTACAGCCCCGTCGAGAAGTCGGTGCGCTCGCTGATGAACGTGCCCTTCCTCACGCGGGTTGCCGACCCCGAGGCCGCCGAGGCCGTCAACAAGAAGTTCGTGAAGGAAGCCGAGGCTGCGGGCCTTGTCAACTTGGCGGGCCACCGCTCGGTAGGCGGCATGCGCGCCAGCATCTACAACGCCATCACCGTCGACGGCGTCAAAAAGCTCGTCGACTTCATGAAGGACTTTGAGAAGAAGAACGCGTAAAAAGGGGTGCTGGGGGAAGTCTCCCCCTCGCTCCGGCGCAGCCTCCGCTACCCCCTCTGCGGGTGCCTGTGGAGCTGGGGCGACCCGCAACGCCCGGCTGTGAGAAGGAAGAGCACCACGGGCGCCGTTGGCGCAACGGAGATAAATGGAGTTGAACGGAGAAGAGGAACTCTTAAGAATAAGGATCTCACACAGAGACACAGGGAACACAGAGAAGAAAGGAACTGAAGAACATCGTGCATGCGGACAGGGCATCCAGACTGGGCTGGGGGGGGAAGTCTCCCCCTCGCTCCGGCGCAGCCTCCGCTACCCCCTCTGCGGGTGCCTGTGGAGCTGGGGCGACCCGCAACGCCCGGCTGTGAGAAGGAAAAGGACCACAGGCGACCGTTGGCCGCAACGGAGATAAACGGAGTTGAACGGAGAAGAGGAACGCGAAAGAAAAGAAGGACCTTGTTTCCGTGTCCTTCCCTTTTTCTGCCCTCTCCGTTAACCTCCGTTCCCCTCCGTCCTCCGTGGTGAGGAAGCCGTAACGAGGATTTGAACCACGGAGGAACAACGGCTGCGAGTTTTTTAACCACGGAGAAACGGAGGAACGAAGAAGAACGGTGGGCAGGCCGAATGTAGTAGCCCGACTCCCTCCCCTCCGTTGCGCCAACGGCGCCCGTGGTTAAAGAGCGTGTTGAAGCTAAGGTGCTCTGGCCCAAGGCGCCCCTGCTTACAAAACGTGTTGTAGCAAGTGGGATGGCCCCCGGAGCCAAACCCCCTTTGAGGGTGCCTGTGAGGCTGGGGCGACCCGAAACGCCCGGCTGTGAGGAGGAAGAGCACCACGGGCGCCGTTGGCGCAACGGAGATAAACGGAGTTGAACGGAGGGGAGGAACGCGAAGGAAAAGAAGGACCTTGTTTCCGTCTCCTTCCTTTCTTCTGCTCTCTCCGTTATCCTCCGTTGACCTCCGTCCTCCGTGGTAAAGAGCGTGCAACCGCCGAACCTGATGGGGGTTTGGGGGTGAAACCCCCGGAGAGGGGGGTAGCGGAAGCCCGGTACGGGCTGAAGCGAGGGGGGAGACTTCCCCCCCAAATCGATTAAGGAGAATGACATGTACAAGATCCAGACCCTCAACAAAATCGCCGCCATCGGCCTCGACCGGTTGCCCCGTGACAACTACGAAACCGCCAGCGAGATCGCCCACCCCGATGGCATCCTGGTGCGCAGCCAGGACATGCACGGCCTCGAGCTCCCCGAGACGGTACTCGCCATCGCCCGGGCCGGGGCAGGAACCAACAACATTCCCATCGCGAAGTGCACCGAAAAGGGCATCGTCGTGTTCAACACCCCGGGGGCGAACGCCAACGCGGTGAAGGAGCTTGTGCTCGCGGCCATGCTCCTGTCGAGCCGCCGCATCGCACAGGGGCTCGTTTGGAGCCAGAGCCTCAAAGGCAAGGGAGACGAGGTCCCCGAGCTTGTCGAAAAGGGCAAGGCCCAGTTCGTCGGTCCCGAGGTGCAGGGCAAGACTCTGGGCGTCATCGGTCTTGGCGCGGTGGGCGTGCTCATCGCCAACGCGGCCAGCGCCCTGGGCGTCAAGGTCATCGGCTTCGACCCCTACGTGAGCGTCGAGGCCGCTTGGAAGCTCAATACCGAGGTGCGCAAGGCCGCCAACCTCGACGCCCTGGTGGCCGAGAGCGACTTCATCACCATCCACGTCCCCCTCACCCCCGAGACCAAGGGCCTGTTCAACAAGGAACGCCTCGCCCGGACCCGCAAGGGCGCGCGCATCATCAACCTGAGCCGTTCGGGCCTCGTCGACAACGCTGCCTTGAAGGCCGAGCTCGCGTCGGGCCGGCTGGCGGGCTACGTCACCGACTTCCCCGAGGACGAACTGCTGGGCATCGACAACGTCCTGGCAATCCCCCACCTGGGCGCCTCGACCCCCGAGGCCGAGGACAACTGCGCGGTGATGGCGGCCGACCAGATGCGTGAGTACCTGGAACGCGGCAACATCAGGAACTCTGTGAACTTCCCTGCCGCCGAGATGGCGCCCACGGGCAAGGCGCGCATCACGGTGGCCAACAAGAACGTCCCCAACATGGTGGGCCAGATCACGGCGGTGCTGGCCAAGCACAAGCTCAACATCGAAGACATGCTCAACAAGAACAAGGGCGAGGTAGCCTACAACATCATTGACGTGGCCGGCGACGTTCCCCAGGAGCTGCACGACGAGCTGACGGCCATCGACGGCATCCTGCTGGTCCGGGTGATCGAAGCCTGCAACTGACGAACAACTCTCCCCGTGGCAGCGGTGTCGCTTGCCACGGGGTGGAGAATTGTTTACTGTTTCTGTCATGAATATTCCCCGTTGCATGAGCACCCAACATCCCGACAACGTCCACGTCCCGTTCTTCGCCCGTGGGCAGAAGATCGGCGGCGAGGACGAGGTCAAGGAAGCGTTCTACACCTACAGCCACCTGGGCATCGACGAACAGATGTGGGACGTCGAGGGCAAAGAAGTCGACAACTACGTGGTGAAGAAGCTCCTCACCACGTACGACTCCTTTTTCCATGAGCACGTTCTGGGCGAAGAGGTCTTCCTCACGCTCCGGGTTCCCAACCCCGTCGAAGAGCGCGCCGAGGCCAAGATCCTCCTCGAGACCCTCGAGAGCATACCGCGCAGCTTCGACGCCAGCGCCCTGTTCTACCAGCGCGACGTGGCGCCCATCTTCGAGGTTATCCTGCCCATGACCGACAGCGCGGCCTCGGTTGATCATATTTACAAGTATTACAAGGACTTCATTGTCGGACGACAGGACAAGGTATTCAAGAAGGGCGACATCACCATCGGCGAATGGATCGGCCAGTTCAAGCCCGCCACGGTGAACGTCATCCCCCTGATGGAGGACCTGTACCACCAACTCGCGGCCGACGGCATCGTGCGCGACTACTTGGCCGACAAGAAGTCGATCACCGACCAGCGCGTGTTCCTGGCGCGCTCCGACCCTGCCATGAACTACGGCACCTTCGGCGCGGTGGTAAGCAACAAGATCGCGTTGATGCGGCTGGAAGCGCTCTCGGGCGAGCTGGGAGTGAACCTTCACCCCATTCTAGGGGCCGGTTCGGCGCCGTTCCGGGGCAATCTCAGCCCCAAGACGGTGCGCCGGTTCACCCGCGAGTACCCCAGCGTCGAGACCTTCACCCTGCAGTCGGCGTTCAAGTACGACTACCCGTTGGACGAGATCCGCGAGGCGGTGCGCTACCTGCGGAACGACTACCGCCCGGGAAAAGCCGCGGTCATCGACGCCGAGAGCGCGCTGAGGCTCACCGAAGACTACACTAAGGTCTACCAGTCCCAGGTGAAACAGCTGGCGCCCATGGTCAACAAGATGGCCAAGTTCGTCCCCAAGCGGCGCGACCGCAAGCTCCACACGGGCCTGTTCGGCTACGCGCGCAGCCTCGACGGCGTCACCCTCCCCCGGGCCATCAGCTTCACCGCAAGCCTGTACTCGCTGGGCTGTCCCCCGGAACTGCTGGGTCTCACGGCGTTCACCCCGGCCACCTACAGCCGCGCCCGGGAGATCTACTACTTCTTTGACGAAGACCTGCGCGACGCCCTGCGCAGCCTCAACCCAGACTCGCCCTACCTGCCGCCGGGTCTGCTCGACAAGCTCGACGAGCTGGGCATCCGCTACGAGGTCGATCCGCACCAGAAGCGCCTGAGCGACCAGATCCTCAAGGCGCTCGACGACGGCAAGACCGAGAGGATTGGCGAGCTGGTGCTCCTGGCGGGTCAGGCGCGTCAGTTCTTGGGCTGATCAGGAGGGGCCGAGGCCACTTCGCACTCAAGCGCTCGGGTGACCTCGAGCAGGCGAGCGTAGGTGACCGGCACCCCCGAGGCGTCGGTGCCGGCGGCCGGGTAAATCACGTCCCACTTCTTGAGGCTGGCGTCGAGGTAGATGGGTACGCCTTCGAGGGCGAACGGGCAGACGCCGCCGACCCGGAACCCGGTGACCCGGTGCGCCTCGTCGGGAGTGGCCATGCTGGTTTCGCTCCCCACCAGGCGCTTGACCTTGCCCGAGCTGACCTTGGCGTCGCCGGCCAGGACGATGAGGTGGAAAGCCCCCGTCTTGTCGCGAAACAGCAGAGACTTGGCGATCTGGCCGACGGCGCAGCCGATGCGGGCGGCGGCCAGGGGCGAGGTGGGCGTCGAACCGGGCTCAAACTCGAGGGCGCTCAGGCCATGGTTGTCGAGGAAGGCCTTGACCCGGGGGGGCAGCGAAGTGCTCATGACCAGGCCAGGACCTCGTCCAGGGTGGTCGACTCAAGGGTCGTCCTCACGGGGCGGTAGGCTATGAACTCCTGACCCACGGACTCCTGAAACAGCTGGACCGTGAAGACGAGGTTGGACAGCTTCTCCTCCACCTTCAGCAGGCCCGAGCGCACGGGGTCGAAGTGGCGGAAGATGGAGGCGCGGGCGTCGGGGTCCCGGGCGAAGAACTGGCCGCCCCAGCCCATCTGGTAGGCGGTCTGGAACATCTCAAGCGCGGTGTAGACGTCGCGGATCTCCTCCTTGGTGCGGAAGCGCACGCCGGTCTTGCCCACGGCCTCGTAGCGGCGTACGATGCGCAGCGCATTGACGGCCACCGAGGGCACGTACTTATCGACCAACTTCAACGCGGGGGCCAACGCAGGCTTAGTGGGCAACGAAAGGATGGCCCGGCCGTCGGCGTCGAGGTAGTACAGGTGGAGGTTGGCCAGCTCGCTGTCCCGGCGCGCGTCTTCGACGGCCTTGGCGAACATGACCTTGAGCACAGCCAGAGGGTCGTCGGCCCCCGCCGGCGGCCTGTGTGAAAAAGAGTAGAAGGAAAGCTGCTTTCCCTTGAGGACCAGACCCGGTTGGTCTGCCAGACTGACGCCATGGCGGTCCAGCCCCTGGAGCCCGAATCGCGCTTGCAACAAAGCCATGGTCCTAGTGTGCCACGGCAGCGGCGAAACGGCAATCCTTGGACAACGGCTCCGAATTGTTTACTTTGATGGTCATGATTACCCTTGACGTCAAGAAGACTCTCCCCTGGATCGTCTTCCTCATCTTCTTCGCCGTGTTGAACGAGACCGTCTTCAACGTGTCGACCCCGGCCATTGCCGCCGAGTTCCAACTCAGCCCCACGGGGGTGAGCTGGATCATGACCACGTTCATCGTGTTCTTCGGGGTGGGCTCTGTGGTCTTCGGACGCCTCTCGGACCTGTTCAGCCTCAAGCGCCTGATCTCCATCGGCGTGTTCATCTACGCGGCGGGGTCGCTGCTGGGCTTCGTCTTCCAGCGCTCGTACGCGTTGGTGCTGACGGCCCGGGCGCTCCAGGGCATCGGCGGTTCGGCCATCCCGGCGCTGGTGATGGTGATCGTGGCGCGGTACTTCGCCCCCGAGGTGAGGGGCAGGCTCTTCGGGTCCATCGGCGCCGTCATCTCGGTCGCCCTCGGGGTGGGCCCGGTGGTCGGCGGTTTCGTGGCGGGGACCTTCCACTGGACATGGCTGTTCCTCATCCCTTTGGTGACTCTTGCAGGCCTCCCCTTCCTCAACCGCCTCCTCCCCGACGAACGCCACCCCGAGGGCCACGTGGACCTGATTGGCGCCGGACTCATGACCCTGGGTCTGGGCTCTCTGATCATATGGCTCACCTACCCCGAGTGGCCGTGGCTGGTGTCGGGCGTCGTGCTGATGGCGGGGTTCACCGTGCGGATCTTCACGGCGGCCGAGCCCTTCGTCCAGCCCGACCTGTTCACCAACGTGCCCTTCCGGCGGGGGGTGGTGACCAGCCTGTTCCTGTTCGGCGTGGTCATCGGGGTGTTCTTCATCCTCCCCCTCCTGCTCAACAAGGTTCATGGCCTCGAAACCAGCGCCATCGGGCTCGTCCTGTTCCCCGGGGCCATCAGCGGCGTGGTCTTTGGTCCCGTGGGCGGCCGTCTGGCCGACTCCCTGGGCAACCGGTTTGTGGTGTCGGTGGGGCTGCTCCTCGTGGTGGGCAGCCTTGCGGGCGCGGCGTTCGTGCTCACCCTGTCGCCGTGGTTCCTGGCGGGCGTGCTGCTGTTTACCTACATCGGGTTCAGCTTCCTGCAGACAGGGCTGATCAACGCGGTCTCGCAGAGTCTCCCCCTGGAAGAAACGGGGGTGGGCATGGGGCTGTTCAATCTGGTAGCCATCCTCGCCGGCGCCATCGGCACCGCCGCCGTGGCCAAGGTCCTCGAGGCGGGGCTGCTGGGTTACGCGGGCATTCTGCTCGTGTTCGCCCTGGCCGCGGGCGCCGCCGGAGCTTGGTACGCGCTCACGATGCGACCTGCGGGCTCCGCGCCCCTCCAGTCGCCCACCGAAGGTTGATTTACGGACAAAAGGATCGTACCTTGGGACCCATGGCTACCGTGGACAAAATCAAGGTTGAAATCTGGTCGGACGTCATGTGTCCGTTCTGCTACATCGGCAAGCGCCAGTTCGAGGCGGCCCTCGACGGTTTTGAGGGCAAGGAACGGGTCGAAGTCGTGTGGCGAAGCTACCAGCTTGACCCCTCCCTCAAAGCCGAGCCGGGGCAGACCCTTTACCAATACCTGGCCAAGCGAAAGGGGATGACCCTGGAGCGCTCGACGCAAATGCACGACCAGGTCACCCAGAGCGCGGCTACCGTGGGGCTCGAGTACCGCTTCGACAAGGTGGTGGTGAACAATTCCCACGCGGCCCACCGTTTGGTCCAGCTCGCCAAGACCCAGGGCGTCGGCGATGCGGTGAAGGAGGGGCTGTTCCGCGCCTACTTCACCGAAGGGCGGGACATCGGCGACCGAGCGGTCCTGGCCCAGCTGGCCGTCGCGGCGGGCCTGAGCGCCGAGGGGGCGGCCGAGGCCTTCGACGACCCCTCTGGCGAATGGGGACGAAGGGTGGACGACGAGGCGGCCGAGGCCCACGCCCTGGGGTCCACAGGCGTGCCCTTCTTCGTCTTCCAGCGGCAGTACGCCGTGACAGGCGCCCAGGGCGAAAGCACCTTCCGGAAGGTCCTCGAAAAGGTCAGCCGGGAGAACCCGTGAAGACCCGAACCCTTTGGCTTGCCGACCTGGTAACCCTCGACCCCGCGCTGCCGCGGGCCCGGGCCCTGGTGACTCAGGGGGAAGAGATTGTCTTCGTGGGGGACGAGGACGGCGCCCGCCGCGCATCCGGCCCCAGCGCCAAGGTTGAGTCGCTGGGCGGCAAGACCCTGGTCCCCGGCTTCAACGACAACCACTTGCACCTTGTCATCTTCGGGGACCACACCTATGCCCCCGACCTCAGCGGCCTCGACGAGGCGGCCATCGTGGACAAGGTGAGCGAGTTTGCCAAGACCGTGCCTCGGGACACGCCCGTGGTCGCCTACGGCTGGGACTACCCCTCGTGCCCCCACCCGACCAAACAGAGGCTCGACGAGGCGTTTCCAGGCAGGCTGGTGGCGCTCTCGCAGTTTGGCGGCCATGGCCTATGGGTCAACTCGGCGGTGCTGCGGGCCATGGGCGTCGACCGCTACCACTCGCCGCCCATGGGGCAGGTGCTCCGGGACGCCGACGGCGAGCCCACGGGCGTGCTGCTCGAGGTCACCGACAACCCCGTCACGGGCAAGCACTTCCACGACCTGTTCTTCAAACGGGCGCTCAACGAACCCCGCATCCGCCGCTCCCTCGACGAGTTCCGCCGGCGTGGCATCACTTCGGTGCAGGACAACACGTGGTACCGCCCGGGGCTGCTGACCCTGGCCCGGCTGCGGCGCCGCTCCGAACTGACAGCGCGGGTCACGTGCTGGTCCTTCGGCCGCGTCCCGTCGTCCATTCCGGGCATGGAGAGGGGCCCGTACCACGGCGAATGGGTGCGCAAGGGGCCCCGCAAGTACTTCCTCGACGGCACCTTCACCACCCGAACTGCTTGGATGGACGAGGCCTACCCCGGCCACCCCAACGACCACGGCATGGGCTTCGAGGCCTCTTGGCTCGAGGCCGTCCTCAACCGCCTCGTCCGCCGCAACCTGCAGGGCGCCTTCCATTCCATAGGCGACCGCTCGACGGCGTCGTTCCTCGACGTTTGGGAACGGGTGCTCGAAAAGCACCCCGAGGCCGTTGCCCTGCGGATGCGCCTTGAACACGTGCAGGCCCTTCGCGCCGGCGACGTGGCCAGGCTCAAACGCCTGGGTGTCTGTGTGGCCGCCCAACCCACGGCGCTCGCCACGCCCGAAAAAGACATCGAAATTTTGGGGAAGGAGAGGGCCCTGGCCTGCTACCCCCACCGCGACCTGATCGACGCGGGCGTGCCCCTGAGCTTCGGGTCCGACATCCCCGGCGAGGCGTTCTGCGACCCCCTGCGCGCCATGCACCAGGTGTGCAACCGCGAGGGCCCACAGCGCATCGAACCCCTCGAAGCGCTGCGGGCCTACACCCAGGGCAGCGCCTACGTCGAGTTCATGGAGGCGCGCAAGGGCACGCTCAAGCCCGGCTTCCTCGCCGATTTCACGGTGCTGTCGGCCGACCCGACCACCCACCGCGAACACCTGAAAGACCTGGTGGTCGAGCGCACGGTGGTGGGCGGCCGAACCGTCTGGGACCGCGCGGCGCCTTAAGAGCCTGTCGGACTTCTCACAGCAAGGTCGGGATGAAGCACAAGGCGGGAGGCAATTTCCGCCCGGAGCATACGTCCTTGTATGTGAGGACGGAAACTGCCGAACGGCGGGGGCATGCAGGCCCCTTGATTCGCCCGAGATTGCTGCAACGAATATCCCTTGACGACGCGAAGACCTGGACCGTCGAGCAAGCCGCGTCGCCGAGTCTCTAGCGTTGTCCTTCTTCCAGCGTCGGGGTGTTGTCGCAGGGGAGCAGGCCCTTCGGGCACCGGCTACCGCCCCCGGTGCGCGGCCCAGGTCTCGCGTACGGCCTGGGTCACGTCAGTCGCCTTCCAGCCGAAGCGCGCCTCCCATTCCGACGCGGCCACCGTGAACTCGCGGTCGAACTGGTAAAGCATCTCCACCACCTCGCGGACCATGGGGTCGAACAAGCCCAGGAACTTCACCACCGAGGCCGGGAGCCTCCCCACCTTGAGCGGCAATCCCGCCTCGGCGGCGAACAACCTCGCCAGGGTGCGGGCCGTCGTGGGTCCGATGCTGGGAACGATCCAGCTGCGCCCCCACGCGCCCTTGTCGAGCGCCACGTCCACCAAGGCGCGGCCGTAGTCGGGGAGGTAGGTGAAGCTGTGAAGGGCGTCGGGGTTGCCCAAAAAGGCCACGGACTTGCCGGCTTCGAGGCCGGGGAAGAAGCGGGAACCGAAGTGCGAGTTGGGCGAGCGGGTCGCCCCGGGGCCAAAGTAGTCGCTGGCCCGGACCGAGACTGCGGCAAGCCGCCCCTCGCCGTGGGCCTGCTGCCACTGGCGGCCGAGCTCCAGGCGGAGCGCCCCCTTGCGGGTGCAAGGCACCTCGGGGGTGGCGTCGGTGATCGGCAGGCGCGACGCGTCGTACGAGTACAGGTTCTCTGCGAACACGGCCACCGCCCCGGTCCGTTCGGCCGCCGTCAGCACCGCGCTCTGAATGCCCGGCAGGTCCCGGGCCCAATGCTGGTAGGGAAGACCCACCGCGTGCACCAGGACGGTGGCCCCCGCTGCGGCCCGGGTCAGAGCCTCGGCGTCGCGCACGTCGGCCGCCACCGACCCGGCCCCGTCCACCGCGCGGCCGCTTCTCGTCACAAAGCGCACGGGCACGCCCCGCCGTGAAAAGTCCTTGCCCACGGCCCGCCCCACGGGCCCCCCACCCAAGATCACCGCCAACGGCTGATTCATGCATTCCTCCATGTATTCACTGTCCACATCAAGGTAACACAACATGTGAGCATCGTCAACATCTAGACGAAAACTCCTGTTCCGGGTTACCCTGGGCCATGGAAACTCGCGACACCTACCACCATGGAGCCCTGCGGGCGGCCTTGGTAGCCGAGGGCCTCAAGCAGATCGAGGCGGGGGGAACCGCCACCCTGAGCCTGCGCGCCCTGGCCAAGGCGGCGGGGGTGTCGCCGAACGCGCCCTACAGGCACTTCGCCGACAAGAACGCCCTGATGGCCGCCCTCGCTGCCGAGGGGTTCCAGCGGTTCGCTGACGTCATCGAAAGCGCCGGGGCGGGCGTCGCGGACCCCGTGGCCGTCCTGCGCGCCCAGGGGGAGACCTACCTGAGGTTTGCGGCCTCCTCCCCGGCCCTGTACCGCCTGATGTTCTCGCCCCTGGGCTACAGCCTCCACAGTCCCACTTGCCAGCAGGCGTCCGAGCGCGCCTTCGGCTCCCTGGTGGCGGCTGTGGGGCGGGCCCAGGGGTCAGGTTGGAAGAAGTCGAGCACGCTCACCGCCGTCGCCCTATCGTTTTGGTCAGCTTTGCACGGCTGGGCGGGCTTGGTCGGTGACTCGCTCGTCCCTCCCGACGTTCCTGCCCCGGACGTTCAAGAATGGCTCGACGCGTTCTTCGACGGCGAAAATCCGGGAAAATTCACAAATTTTGAGAAAATTTAAAGGCAAAACCTTGACGGCGCTCATTTTATGATCTAGCATCCGTTTCGATGATTCTTCCAAACGAGGAAAATCGAATCTTTTCCCAGCCCAAGGCACTGTGTTCTGGAAACGAGTGTTCGCTTCTTGACGTGTTCCGCCCAAAGTACGGAAAAGGGCTTATCGTCGATAAGCAGGACTGATTCCCGGGTCATAAGACCCGGACCAAGGACATAAAAATGGCCAAGAAAATTTACGTCGGTAACCTGAGCTACCACTCCACCGAAGACTCCCTCCGCAACGCGTTCGCCCAGTTCGGCGATGTCGTTTCCGCGAACATCGTCATGGACCGCTACACCGGTTCTTCCAAGGGCTTCGGCTTTGTGGAGATGGGTTCGGACCAAGCCGCCAACGCCGCCATCGCCGGCATGAACGGTCAGGAGCTCGATGGCCGCCAGCTGCGCGTCAACGAAGCCAACGACAAGCCCCGCCGCGAGAACACCGGCGGCCGCTGGTAGTCTCAGCCCGCAAGGCAAAAGGAGCCACCCGCGAGGGTGGCTCTTCTTTTTGGAGGTCAGAGTGATGCGGTGGCGTACAAAGGTTTCGGCGGTCCTCGGGTCCTTGGCGGCGGTGGTCCTGCTTTCGGGATGCCCTTACCGTTCCGACGTTCCCCTCGACTCTCCCGCGCCGGCCGACCCCCGGCTGGTGGGGCAGTGGCGCGAGGAGACCTCGCCGACCACGGCCATCTACACAGTGGAGGCCGACGGTGCCACCGGGTACCGGATCACCGTGAAGAGCGAAGAAAACACAGTCTACAAAGCGTTTCTGACTCCCCTTGGCGACAAAACCTACGTCAACCTCCAGGAGGGCTCGGACACGGGCTCGTACTCGTTGTTCCGGCTTGAGATCGCCGACGACGGCGCGTCGTTCACACTGTACCCCGTCACCGAAAACATCACAGAGCAGTTCACCGATTCCGCCGCCCTTCGCGAGTTCGTGACGAAGTACCAGGACCTGAGCTTCTTCTTCGAGAAGCCGACCCAGTACGTGCATGCCGATCACCCATGACGGTCACCAAGAAGCAGCTGGCGCGGTGGGCCGACCTCAAGAACCGCAAGGATAGGGACGAGACGGGCCTCTTCCTGGCCGAAGGTCGCAAGCTTGTCGACGAGGCGAGGGCCGCCGGGTGGCGGTTTGAGGCCCTGCTAGCCGACCAGGCCAGCCTTGAGGCCGAAGGCCAGGACGGGTACGGGCTTACCCCCGAACAGTTGGCCCGGGTGAGCGGTTTCCGGACGGCCCCCGACGTGATGGCGGTGGTACGCAAACCCATGAGTTTCAACCAACCCCGGTGGGAGCCCGGCACCCTGGCCCTGGTCCTCGACGGCCTTCAGGACCCGGGCAACGTGGGCACCCTGGTGCGCACGGCCGCTTGGTTCGGCTTTCGGGCCGTCTTCCACACGCCCGACACGGCCGACCCCTACGGGCCCAAGGCCGTTCAGGCGTCCATGGGCGCCCTGTTCCGGGTGAAGACCACCGAAATCGACGACGCCTGGTGGGCCTCGCTGCCCGAGGGCACCCCCGTCCTGGGCACCTTTCTGGAGGGCGAATCCGTGTTCGGCGCCAACTTGCCGGCGGCCGGCCTGCTGGTTCTGGGCAACGAGGGGCACGGCATCGGGCCGCTGGCGGCAAGGATCAACCGGCGCCTCACGGTTCCCCGGTTCGGCGAAGGCGCCGAATCGCTCAACGTGGCGGCGGCCGCCGCCGTGCTCATGGCCGAGTTCCGACGGAGGAAGGTTTGAAATGGGGCGCTGCGGCGGACTCTTGACGCTCGGGCTCCTGGCGGCCGTGACCCTGCCAGCAGCAGCCGAGGGTTTCGCGCCCCGGTTCGAGGCGGGCACCACCTTCGTGTGGGGCAGCGCCACTGAGCTGGTGCTGCGCGACGGCACCTACAACAATCCCGTCAGCCGCCTCGTGTGGCCCGTTGTCCCCTCCCTGGGGTTGGAATTCTCAGTCACCTTGCCGTGGACGGCCTGGACGGCCACGACGCTGGCGGCCGAAGGCGCCTTCCCCCTGGCCCTGGGGACCATGGTGGATGAGGACTGGAACACCCAGACCGATTCCGGGTACCTCGTCTACGGAAACTCGAACCAAACGGCCGTGCAGACCTCGCACTGGGTGGTGCGCGCCGAACAGAGCTTCCCGTGGCAGGAGTGGACGTTTTCGGCCGGCCTGCTGTACCGCCTCACCTCGTGGGACGGCTGGAACGGGTCGGGGACCTACCAGTACTCTTCGTACAGCCAGTCGTGGGATTTTCAGGGCCTGATCATCTCGTACAGGCAGGAGTGGTTCATCCCCTACTTGGGCGCGGCGTGGACCTGGAAGGGGCAAGGGTGGACGGCCGTACCCTCGGTGCGGTTCAGCCCCTACACGTGGTGCTTCGACTCCGACAGCCATTATTACCCCACCTACGGCTCGGAGGTCTCGGCTACGCACGTATTCCTCGACAGCACCTCGGGTGGAGTCTACGCCCAGGGCGCCATCGAGGTAAGCTTCCCCGCCGGCCCTTGGTCGTGGGGTCTTCGCGGGGCCTGGGAGATCGCCTGGGGTTCGGTTGGAAGCACCGTCAACACCCTGAGCTACCAGAACGGCCCGGGCGTGAGCCAAAGCTACTCGACGGCGTCGCAGTCGGCGGGAGCGTGGTTCCAGGAGCTCTCGATGAGCGTATTCATCAGAAATTGACGCGCCGTTGGGGTTTTGACGGCATAATCTCCTATACTTTCATACTACCGGAGGCAGGAACATGGCAGATTTTCACATCGGGTTCGACCTGGGGGGCACGAAGATGCTCGCCGGGGTCGTGGGCCCCGGGCACGAGGTGCTGTCGAAAACCAAACGCAAGAGCCAATCGCAAGCCGGCGCTGAGGCCGTCTACGAAGACATCGTGGCCACCATCCGCGACACCCTCGCCCAGGCCGGGAAGACCGCCAAGGACATCGGCTCCGTCGGAATGTCGGTCCCCGGCATCCTGAACCGCAAGAAGGGCACCGTCGTACGGACTCCCAACCTGGGTTTCTTCGACTTTCCCCTCGCCGACAGGCTGAAGGCCGAGTTCGGGTTTCCCATCGTCCTTGAGAACGACGTGAACGCCGGCGTCTGGGGCGAGTACGTTGCGGGCGCGGCCCGGGGCCACAAGCACGTGCTCGGAGTGTTTCCGGGGACGGGGATCGGCGGCGGCCTCATCCTCAACGGTGAACTGTACGCCGGGGTGGGCGGCAACGCGGGCGAGATCGGCCACATGATTTTGCAGGTAGAGGGCCCGCTGTGCGGCTGCGGCAACCGCGGCTGCGTCGAGGGCCTGGCCAGCCGGACCGCCATGGGCAAGGAGGCCGTCGGCTTGATCGCCAACGGCACCCTCACGGGCGCCTACGCCGAGGGCGGCGCCGACCTCAAGGCCATCAGCTCCAAGTTCTTCGCCAACGGCCTCAAGGAGGGCAACCCCCACATCATCGGCATCATCGACAGGGCCGCCGACCTGATGGGCGTCCACATCGGGGGCTGCCTGAACCTGCTCAACCCCGAGCTCGTGCTCATCGGCGGCGGGCTTGTCGAGAAGCTGGGCGACTACTACGTCAAGCGCGTCGAGAAGGCCATGCGCGCCACCGCGTGGGAGTTTGTCGCCGACGATGCCATCGTGAAGGTCGCCGTCCTGGGCGACGACGCGGCCCTCATCGGCGCCGCCGACCTGGCCCGGAAGGCGGTCGGAGCTTGACCATGAGCTCGTCACTGTTCGCCGTCATCAACGTTGGCTCCACCTTCCTCAGGCTCGTCATCGCCGAGTTCCCCGAGGGCCACGATATGCGCGTGGTCGAGCAGGCCACCAAGTTCATCGGCCTCGGACGAGAGGTCTACACCACCGGCATCGTGCGCAAGAAGACCATCGCCCAGGCCATTCAGATCTTCTTGCAGTACAGGGAGCTGCTTAACGGCTACGGCCTGACGCCCCAGGCCGTGCGCGTCATCGGCACGGCGGCCCTCAGGGAGGCGCGCAACCGCGACACCTTCATCGACAGGGTCGAGGTGCGCACGGGGTTCCGCATCCAGGTGCTCGACGGCATCGAGGAAAACCGCCTGTCGTACATGGCAGTCCAGTACGCCCTCAAGGACCAGTGGAGCAACCTGAGCAAACACAACACCATGATCGCCGAGGTGGGCGGGGGGAGCACCGAGCTCATCCTGCTCCGCCGCGGCATGATCTGCGCCGTCCATTCCCTGAACTTCGGAACCGTGCGCCTCGAGGAGGCCTACCGCGGCAGCCAGCTCCAGGAGATCACCCCGCAGACCCTGAGGCAGAGCCTCAACACGACGAAGGAACTGCTCGACGACGAGATGAAGATGTCGACCATCAAGGCCTTCATCGCCGTGGGCAACTACGCCCGCCTGGCCGCCGAGATCGCCGAGGCGGCCGAGGGCGACAGGTACTGGCGCGTGAACAAGACACAGTGGCTGCAGCTGACCCACGTCATCCACAGGCTCAGCCCCGAGGAGATCGTGCGGCGCTACGGCATCCCGTCGTCGGCCGTCGAGGGTTTCGGCAGCGCCCTTCTTGCGTTCTTCTATCTGCTGGAAGACACCTCGGCCGACGAGGTCTTCATCCCCAAAGTCGGGTACTCCGAGGGCATGCTCGTCGAGCTTGGCCCCGGCATCGACGCCGACATCCAGGGCCGGTTCCTCCTCCAGGTCCGCGCCAGCGCCCTGAGCCTGGGCAAGAAGTACCACTTCGACCTTGACCACGCCAAACACGTCGCGGCGCTGAGCCTGCAGATCTTCGACCAGATGAAGAAGGACCACAACCTCGACCCGCGCAGCCGGCTGCTGCTCGAGGTGGCGGCCATCCTTCACGACATCGGCACCTACATCAAGCCGTCGGGTCACCACAAGCACGGACAGTACCTGGTTGAGAACAGCGAGATCTTCGGCCTCAACCGGGCCGACATCGGCATCATCGGCAACGTCGTGCGCTACCACCGCAAGTCGGCGCCGATGTCCTCGCACCTTGAGTACACGGCCCTGCCCCGGGAGGACAGGCTGGCGGTGCTCAAGCTGGCCGCCATCCTGAGGGTGGCCGACGCCCTGGACCGGGGGCACAGCCAGAAGGTGAACAACCTGAGGCTCGAGCACCGGGACGAAGAGATGCATATCAAGGCAGACTACACGGCCGACGTGGCCGCCGAGCGCTTCAGCCTCAGCGACAAGTGCGGGATGTTTGAAGACGTGTTTGGCTATAAGGTGATTTTGACATGAGTGACCCCTACCAGTTTATCAACCGCGAACTGAGCTGGATCGAGTTCAACCGCCGGGTGCTCGACGAGGCCAGGCAGGACTCCAACCCCGTGATGGAGCGCATCAAGTTCATCGCCATCGTGAGCTCGAACTTCGACGAGTTCTTCATGGTGAGGGTGGCTAGCCTCCGCCGGGCCATCAAGGGCGGCGACAGGGGTCCCAGCAAGGACTCCGAGGCCCCGTCCGAGACCCTGCGAAAGGTCCACGCCCTGTGCCGGCAGACCTACGCGGAACAGTACGGCATCTGGTCACAGCTGCTGGGCCAGCTGGGCGAGCACGGCCTGCGCCAAGTGGTCCCCGCCGAGTACACCCAGGAGCACCTTGCCTTCGTGAGGGAGTTCTACCACCGGGAGCTGTTCAACGTCCTGTCGCCGGTCAAGGTGGAGGAAAAGCGCCCGTTCCCGTTCACGGGCAACCTAAGGATGAACCTTGCGTTCCTTATCGAGCCGCTGAGGTCCACGCCCGCGGACGACCCCGAGCCCAAGATGCTTGTGCTCGAGGTTCCCCGGTACCTTTCGCGCATCGTGTGGCTCCCCGAGACCCGCGGCGGCCGCAGCTTCACGTTCATCGAAGACATTGTCGCCACCTTGGCCGAGCAGCTCATCCCCGGCTACAAGGTCGTCGACAAGCTTGTGTTCCGCATCACCCGGGACGCCGACATCCCCGTCGATGAAGAGAAGGAAGAGGACTTCGTCGACGCGATGAACAAGATCCTCCGCAGCCGCCTCCACTCCAACCCCATGCGCCTCGAGGTGCAGGGAGGGGGAGAGGACCTGAGGCGCCGCCTGGTCGAGGCCCTCGACGTGGACCCGGGGCTCATCTACTCCTTCGACGGTCCCCTCAATCTCAAGGACCTGTTTGGGCTGGCGGGGGTGCCCGGGTTCGACCACCTGCGCACCCCCGTTTGGTCGAGCCGGCGGTCCCTGCCCGACGACGAGGACATCTGGGAACTGGTCCGCCAGGAAGACCGCCTGCTGTTCCACCCCTACGAGTCTTTCAGCCCCCTGGTCCGCCTGCTCACCGAGGCCGCCATCGACCCCAACGTGCTTTCGATCCGCATGACCCTCTACAGGACCTCGGGCGAGAGCCCCATCGTCCAGGCCCTGGCCAAGGCGGCCTACGAGGGCAAGCAGGTCACCGTGCTTGTCGAGCTCAAGGCCCGCTTCGACGAGGAGCAGAACCTGGGCTGGGCCCAGACCCTGGAGCAGGCCGGCGGCATCGTCATCTACGGCGTGGCCGGTCTCAAGGTGCACGCCAAGGCCACCCTCATCGTCCGCCGCGAAAGCGACGGCATCCGGCGTTACGCCCATCTGGGCACGGGCAACTACAACGAGAAGACCGCGCGGCTGTACAGCGACTTCGGCATCCTCACCGCCCGCCCCGACTACACCCTCGAGGTCGCGCAGTTCTTCAACGCGATCACGGGGTACTCGGCCACCAGCCGCATGCGCTTCCTTATCATGGCGCCCCACTACCTCAAGGGGAAGCTCCTGTCGCTCATCGACGGCCTGACGCGCCAGGCCAAGCTCGGCGTGCCGTGCCGGATCTGGGCCAAGATGAACTCGCTGGCAGACGAAGACGTCATCCGCTCGCTCTACAAGGCCAGCGAGGCCGGCGTCGAGATCCGCCTCAACGTGCGGGGCATCTGCATGCTCATCCCCGGCCAGCCGTTCAGCCAGAACATCACCGTGGTGAGCATTGTCGACAGGTACCTGGAGCACGCCCGGGTCTTCTGCTTCCGCGCCGGCGAAACCGAGGACGTCTACCTGTCGTCGGCCGACTGGATGTTCCGCAACCTTGAGCGCCGGGTCGAGCTCATGTTCCCCATCCTGGCCCAGCCTCTCAAGGAGAGGATCATCGCCGCCCTCGAGGTGTGGTTTGCCGACAACGTGAAGTCGCACATGCTTCAGAGAAACGGAGTTTGGCTGCGCAGTCACCCGGGGCTCGATGAGACCGGAACGCCCGAAGCCGAGCGCCGCGCCCAGGAGACCTTCCACAATGCGGTGGAGGCTGAGCGCGAGCTGGACCGCAAGGCCGTGAAGCACGACCTGGTGGTCCACCGCAAGCCCAGGGGGGAGTAGACCGCTCCTCTTCCCTCCTGGCGGGATGATCCATTACAATGAAGCTCATATTCGGAGGTCTCATGAACTTACCCGCCTTGAAGTCTTTGGCCCTGTCGGTCCGCTCCCTTTCCATGGACGCCGTTCAGGCTGCCAACTCGGGCCACCCCGGCCTTCCCCTCGGCTGTGCCGACCTGGGGGCGCTGGTTTACGGCGACGTGCTCAAGCACGATCCCGCCCATCCCGACTGGATTGACCGCGACCGCTTCGTCCTCTCCGCCGGACACGGCTCCATGCTGCTCTACTCCCTGCTCCACCTGACCGGGTACCCCCTGCCGCTCGAGGAGATCAAGAAGTTCCGCCAACTGGGGAGCAAGACCCCGGGCCACCCGGAGTACCGCCACACCGCCGGCGTCGAGACCACCACCGGCCCTCTGGGCGCCGGATTCAGCAACGCCGTGGGTCTGGCCATCGCCGAGACCAAGCTTGCCGCCGAGTTCAACACACCCGCGCACAAGCTGGTCGACCACTATACCTTCGCGCTGGCGGGCGACGGCTGCATGATGGAGGGCGTCGCCTCCGAGGCCGCGTCCATGGCCGGCTACCTGGAGCTGGGCAAGCTCATCGTGTTCTACGACTCCAACGGCATCACCATCGAGGGCCACACCGACATCGCCTTTACCGAAGACGTGGGCAAGCGCTTCGAGGCCTACGGCTGGCAGGTGCTCAAGGGGAGCGCCCACGACATTCCCCAGATGGCCGAGCTGATCGCCAAGGCCAAGAAGGAGACGGGCAAGCCGTCGCTCATCATCCTCACGAGCACCATCGGCTTCGGGTCCCCCAACAAGGCGGGCACCCACGACGTGCACGGCACGGCGCTGGGCGCCGACGAGGTCAAGGCCACCAAGAAGAACCTGGGCCTCCCCGAGGACCAGCAGTTCTACATCGTCCCCGAGGCCCTGAAGTTCACCGCCGAGCGCGCTCCCCAGTGGAAGAAGGCCTACGACGACTGGCAGGCGACCTTCAAGGCGTGGGCCGGGGCCAACCCCGAGCTCAAGGCCAAGTGGGACCTGTTCTTTGGCGACCACAACGCCCAGCTCGACAAGGTCGAGGAGCCCGCGTTCAACGTGGGAGAGGCCATCGCCACCCGCGTGTCGGGCGGCAAGAGCCTCGTCGCCTTCGCCAAGGCCCTGCCCTGGCTGTTCGGCGGTTCGGCCGACCTGGCGCCCTCGAACAACACCGCCCTCCCCTTCGGCGACTACTCGCCCAAGAACCGCATCGGGCGCACCATGCACTACGGCGTTAGGGAACACGGCATGGGCGGCGTGGTCAACGGCCTCAACCTCCACGGCGGCTACAGGGCCTTCGGCGCCACCTTCCTCGTGTTCGCCGACTACATGCGCCCCAGTCTCCGCCTCGCGGCCATCATGAACCTGAACGCCGTGTTCGTGTTCACCCACGACTCCATCTTCGTCGGCGAAGACGGGCCCACCCACGAGCCCATCGAGCACGCCGAGTCGCTGCGCGTCATTCCCAACCTGCTTGTGCTTCGCCCCGGCGACGCCCAGGAATCGTTCCAGGCCTGGCGCCTGGCCCTGAGCCAGACCAGCCGGCCCACCGCCATCCTGCTCACCCGCCAGAACCTCAAGGTCTACGACAAGCCCGCCACGTGGAAGGAAGACTTCAAGAAGGGAGCCATCGTCGTCAAGGACGAGGCCAAGCCCGACGTGGTCGTTCTGGCCACCGGTTCCGAGGTCAACCTGGCCCTCGAAGCCGCAGCCTTGGCCCCCAACAAGAAGGTGAAGGTGATTTCGGTGACCAGCCGCGAGCTGATCAAGGAGAACCCCGACCACTACAAGAAGCTCGTCCCCGCCGGTGTCCGCGTTGTGGCTGCCGAGGCCGGCGTGACCAGCGGCTGGCTCGGTCTGGCCGACGCCGCTTTGGGCATCGACCGCTTCGGCGAGTCGGGACCCGGCGCCGCCGTCGCCAAGCACCTGGGCCTCACTGCCGAGAATTTGGCTAAGCTGTTCTAGTCCGCGTTTCTGTCTGTGTGCTCTGTGTGGAGTTCTTCCTTGCGAAGAAGTCTCACACAGAGGCGCGGAGGACACGGAGATAAGACGGGGGACTAGGCGATTGTCTTGTCCCTCTTCTCGACGATTCTTCCCGTCACGTGCTTGTGAAGGATGCTCGTTACGAGCCCGTCGTCATTCATGGTATTCATTCTTCAGCTTCCGCCAACCACCGTGTCGATTGTTTGAAATAATGTGCTTGAAGATTTCACGCAGAGCCCGACTGTTGATCGTCTCCCCTTGATAAACGGCGACCGTGCGGGCCGTCTTGTTGTCCTTCCCTCCGGTTATGATCCCCTCTGGGTCGGGCACGATGGCCCCATCGTAGAGAAAGACGTTGACGTGGTCCTTGGTCCCCAGCAAGGCACAGATGTTGCCATCGAGGACGAAGTACGGTCGGGTCGTTCGTTTGATCGTCTCTGTCACCTGCGGATCACAGTCGTGTACCAAGCCGCGCACCACTTGGCAGACGGACCGCTGCCATTCCGGAAGCGCTTCGATGTAGCGATCAACTCGTGGGTCAGCAACGTACGACATAGGTACCTCCCACTTTTCTGGTCTCAAATCCTGAGAGCCACGGTGCCAACTTTTGTCTTGTCCTCCTTCCTCTGCAATTTCGAATCAGTACTTCTTCAACATTCCTTCATCCTTCAATGACGGAGAGCAAGAGTACCTCTTCCTTCAGGACCTTGTAGATGATCCGATACGGCTCGTCAATTATCTCTCGTAAGTTTCGATGTTGTGGTGTCGCAGGTCGGGCACAACCCTTCCCTTGTTGAATAACGAGCGGCGTAAGGCGGGTCTTACGCGAAGACGCGGACTCCTCAATGAGCGGCGTATTTTACGAGGATCGTGTTGATTCCAGTGCTGCCCCCGGTGGCGGTCACACTGTTGTCGAACCCATAGGCACCCGCAGCCATCGACCCTACAGCGTAGGTATTGCCAGAGCCGTCAATCGTCGCGCCGGTGAAGAGGGCGTAGGAAGTTCCCGAGGTGAGCGTCTGGACCCATTGAGCCGTACCGGCGCTCGAGTACTTCACAAGCACTGAGTTGTCCGCGAGGCTGGTCCCCGTGGCGGTCACGCCGTTGCCGAACCCGTAGGTGCCGGTACCATAGATGTAGCCCACCGCATACGTGTTGCCTGAGCCGTCAATCGTCACACCGTTGAACTGGGCATCGCCCGTTCCTGAAGCGAGAGGCTGCGCCCACTGAGCCACACCAGCGCCTGAGTATTTCACAAGCACGGAGTTGAGACCGAGGCTGGCCCCTGTCGCCGTCACCCCGTTGCCGAACCCGTAGGCCGCTGTTGACGTGATGGACCCAACGGCGTACGTGTTGCCCGAGGCATCAATCGTCACGCCGGTAAATTGAGCGCTTCCCGTTCCCGAGGCTAGGGTCTGCGCCCACTGTGGTACGCCGCCGCTCGAGTACTCGACAATCAGAGAATTGTCGCTACCGCTGGTCCCCGTGGCGGTCACGCTGCCACCCAACCCGTAGGCTCCGGTTCCAGCGATGTATCCCACTGCATAAATGTTGCCCGAGCTGTCGACCGTCACGCCGTTGAATTGTGCCCCGCCGGTTCCCGAGCTCAGGGTCTGGGCCCACTGAGCTGTACCGGCGCTCGAGTACTTCACAAGCACCAAATTGTTGGCACTGCTGGTTCCCGTGGCGGTCATGCCGCCGAATCCGTAGGAGCCGGTTCCCGAGATATACCCGACTGCATAGAGATTGCTGGAAGTGTCGACCGTCACGCCGTTGAATTGTGCCCCGCCGGTTCCCGAGCTCAGGGTCTGGGCCCACTGAGCTGTACCGGCGCTCGAGTACTTCACAAGCACCGAGTTGTAAGTCGTGCTAGTGCCGATTGCCGTCACGGCGCCGCCGAATCCGTAGGAGCCGGTTCCCGAGATATACCCGACTGCATACAAGTTGCTGGAACTGTCGATCGCCACCCCCGAGAATTGAGCCCCGACCGTCCCCGAAGTCAGGGTCTGAGCCCACTGGGCTGCGCCAAGGCTGGAGTATTTAACAAGGACCGCGTTGAATCCGGAGCTGGTCCCCGTGGCGGTCACTCCGTTGCCGAAGCCGAAGGTCCCGGTTCCGTAGATGTACCCCGCAGCGTAGGTATTGCCGGCGGCGTCAATGGCCACTCCAGCGAATTGAGCGTCGCCTGTGCCCGAAGCCAGAGTCTGGGCCCATTGAGCCAGCTGAGGCGTAAGGTTGCCTGAAGCAGCGGGGGCGTTCGAACTCGAGGTTGGAGGTGTACACCCCATTGCCAACAGCGCCGAGACCGATAATGTTGCCAGCAACGTTTTCATTTTCGCCCCGGACCAAATATATTCCCAAAACCCTAATGTCTCTTGGACCGACGATCTTCGTGAGAGCGCTTCACCACTTCGGCCGAACCCCTCTTCCTCTGCGCCCTCTGCGCCTCTGCGCGAGACCCTCTTCCTCCGTGCGTCTGTGTGAGCCCTTCTTCCTCTTCCGGCGGTTACTGCTCGGGTTGGAAGTGGACGATCAGCTCCTCGAGGTCCTCGCGGTGTTTGATCTTCACGTACAGGGTCTTGGTCGACGCCGAGTACGCCCAGCCGTCGGTGTACGACTGGAACTGCGGGTCGGTGCGCCAGCGGATGCCGTGCATTGTAATGTGGTCGAAGGCGGGGACGCCCGCGATCACGATGTGCTCGGCGGTGCCCGTGGGGAAGCGGAAGGTGAACCGCGCGTCGGCGTCGGTGATCGCCTTCGAGACGATCACAGCCGGGGTGCGCACGAAGGCCTGGGGTCCCCACGCGGGCAGTTCGGTCTCGGGGGCCGGCGCGGGTTTCACCGCCGCGTAGATCTCTTCGGGGAGGATGTTGCCCTCTTGGCGGACGATCTTGCCGTCCTGAGTCACGAGGATCTCGGGGAGGCGTCCGGCCGCGTCTTGGTTGGCCAGGGCGGAGACCACCAGCTGGGCGCCCGCCGAAGCGTACGATTGGTCCGCCAGCGTGCGCGAAAGGTCCATCCACTGGCGCCCCAGCAGCAGACTGGAGCGCAGATCGAGCAGGCCATCGGCGGTTCGGACGAACAGGTCGCCCTCCCGGCGGACCACCTTAGTCAGCAACGCGGCCTGCACGTCCTGAACCCGGGAGGCGACGGCGTCGGAGGGTTGCAGCGCCTGGATGGCGGCCAGGTTCTGGAGCACGGCGATGAGGGCCGGAGCTGCGTCGGGCAGCTTGCCCTTGACCAGCAGGTCCTTCACGCGGTCAGCCGAACCGGCTGGGCCGTACAGCCTGGCGTCGGACCAGAGGCGGCCCTGGCCCGTCCAGTCGGGCTGGGTGCGGCTCGAGGCCGCCTCGACGGCCTGGCGCTGCTGGGCGGTCACGGAGACGATGTCGCCCAGATAGGACACGGCGTCGAAGCCCCAAGCCCTCTGGTCCCGGGACTGAAGGGCTTGAATCTTGGCGATGGCGCTCGGGTAGTCGCCCCTCAGGAGGGCCTCGCGTCCCCAGGCGTCGACAAGCTTCGACGAGATGGCTGTGGCCGAGGACCAGCCTACGTAGGCCTTGTTCCAGTACTGCGTCAGCGCGGCTTCGGCGGCGGTGGGGTCCGAAGCGCTGTCGAGGGTGATCCACGCCAGATCGGGCGACGTGGTCAGCGGGTCGAGCCGGGCGGGGCGGAAACCGTTCTTGCCTGCGGTCAGGACGAAGCTGTTGTCCACGTCGATCTTGTCCTGGACGCCGTCGACGCTGGCCAGCTGGCGGTCCTTGTCGCGCACGACCTCGACGAACGCGTCCCGTGACCCGCGGTTGATCCGCGTTCCGCCTTGCGGCCCGAACGGGATGCGGGCCAGGGTGAAGGACTTGAGGGCGTCGTTGGCGACGGGGTGGATGAGCAGAGTGCGGTCGGATTTGTCGAAGGCGAGCTGGAGGCCCTGCTGGAAGGTCACGACGACGTTGCCGTCCTTCCAGGCCCACGAAACAGGACGAAGCCGGGCCGGGCCGTTCTTGCCGTCGACGGCCAGGACGTGATTGCCGTCGAACAGGAACTCCACTCCGCGGCCGCGGAGGGTGAGCTCGGCGGGCGACGCGCCGGAGGCTGCCTTTCCCGCGATGGTGAGGTCGCCCAGGCTCTGGGTGAAGGAATCGGTCTTCTTCGAAAACTGGACGGCGATGAGCGCCAGGACGAGGGCCAAGTACAAGAAGGGAAGAAACACGAAGAGCCAGGTCCGGGTTTGGCGCATGGCGCATTTTAACCGGCGAAGCCAACCTTGTCCAAGGGCGCTCCCTCGGGTATCATGCCTGTCATGCGCCTAGGCTGCCGTTGGACCCTGGTTGCGACCACCCTGCTCTTGGCGGGTTGCGCCACCGTGGTCCGGCCCCCCGTGCTTCCCCCGCCCCCTCCTCAGCCCCCGGCTTCCGAGGTCGCGCCCGAGGCCTCGACTTACCGGGGCCCGGCCGACGCTCCCCGCGTGCTCGACGCCATCGACAAGAAGCTTGCCGCCCGGCAGGCGACGGCGGCCGACCTCTCCACCCCCGACCTTTCCACCTACTCGGGTCTGCTTCTGGCGGCAGGCCGCCTCCCCGAGGCCGAGCAGGCCTTCGTCCTCCTCGACGCGCGCAAGCCCCGCGACCGCAACGTGATGGTCACCCTGGCCCTGCTGGCCGGCGCCCGGGGCGACACGGCCACCGAGGCAACCCGGGTGGCGGCCCTCGACGCGGCCTTCCCCGGCGATCCGCAGACCGGGAACCTGAAGGCAAGGCTCCTGCTGGCCCGCGGCGACAAGCCCGGGGCCAAGGCCGCATGGCAGGCGGTGCTGGCCGGGCGCGAGGACGTCGACGCCCTCACCGGGCTGGCCAACTTGGCCCTCGACGCGAAGAGACCCCAGGAAGCCCTCCCCTTCGCCGACAGGGCCGTGAAGGCGGCGCCCAACGACGACCAGACGTGGGCCCTCCGCGCCCGCGCCGAGGACGACCTGACCCAGTACATGGCGGCCTGCGACGACCTGAACAAGGCAGTGGCCCTCGCCCCCGACGACCCTTGGCACCACCTCGACAGGGGCAAGCTGGCGTGGCTGCACCTGTACGACACGACGCTGGCCCAGGCCGACCTCGAGTTTGCCACGATCAAGCTTCCCGACAACTTTTTCGGCTGGTCGGGGCTGGCCGAGGTGTACGAGGAGCTCCAGAGGCCGCGCCAGGCTTACGACGCGTGGATGAAGGCGCTGTCCCTCAGGCCCGACTACAGGTTCGGCTACCCCTCGGCGGCCATGCTTTCGTTCCGCTACCAGGACTTTCCGAGGGCCGCCGCGTACGCCAGAGAGGCGGCGAAGGACTACCCCGCCGAATACGGCTTCCCCTTCGTCGAAGCCCTGTCGCTCAAGGCCATGGGCAAGGGTGCCGAGGCCACCGCCGTCCTGCAAAAGGCCAGGCCCCGGTTCACGCGCGGCTCGACGGTGGACGAGTTCTTCCGCTTCCTGCTGACCACAGGGTCGGGGGCCGACTACTTTTTCAACGCCGCCATGAACCTTGAAAAGCAAGACACGGTCCGGCTTCGCCTCCGGTTTTACCAGGGGTGCTACTACGCTCTGACCAAATCGCCGGGCGCGGCCAAGGCCGCCTTCGACGAGGTCGGGGCCAGCGAGCTGATCAAGATCCCCGAGATCGGCGCGGCGCGCGACTGGGCGGAATATGGATTCTGAGCCCCTCCCCGAATCAGAGAAATCGTTCGACTCGCTGCTGCTGGGCCTGTCGCCCGACCGCCGCCTCCTCATCCAGACCCACGACTTTCCCGACTTCGACGCTATCGCCTCGGCGTACGGGCTGTACTGCCTCTTCGACACCTACGGGCTCTCGACGACCATCGTCTACGGCGAGGAGATCCAGGGATTCTCTTTGGGCGAGACCATCCGGACCCTCAAGATCCCCGTCACGCGCATCAAGGACCTGCCGAAGACCGACGACGACCAGGTGATCCTTGTCGACTCGTGCCCGGGGAACAAGAACGTCACGCTCATCCCAGGCACCGAGATCCGCGCCGTGCTCGATCACCACCCGCTGCCGCCGTACCAGCTGCCCGCGCCGTACATTGACGTGAGGGACCAGTACGGGTCGTGCTCCACGCTCATCTACGAGTACTACGCCGGCTCCAGCTTCCAGCCATCGAAAACCGTGGCCACGATGCTCCTGATGGGTATCATGATGGACACGAACTACCTGACCCGGGGGGTGGGACCCGCCGACCTTGCCGCGTTCACGGGGCTGTACTTCAAGGCCGACTGGGTGAGCGGGAACTACCTGCTCAACAACAGCCTCTCTGTCAAGAGCGTCCCCATCTTTCAGGAAGGCCTGGCCCACATGCGGGTCTACAAGGGCTTCGCCTTCACCTTCATTTCGAAGGAGACCGACAGCGACACGATCGCGGTGCTCGCCGACGACTACCTGCGGTTCCACGAGGTGGCCTTCAGCGTGGTGGCCGGCCTCAACCAGGGCGAGATCAAGGTGTCGGTGCGCAGCGAGGACCCCGGCCTGGCCGCCAGCAAGGTGGTCCGCCGAGCCCTGTACGGCATCGGTTTCGGCGGCGGCCACTACCACATGGGCGGCGGAACCGTCCGCCTCACCGACTTTCACGGACCCGACGACCTCTACGAGCGTTTCCGCTCGGCCATAGACCATTACATTCACGAAGGAACCTGAACCCCATGAGCGACACAGTCACCCGCCTCACGTACGGCGAAAGAGAGTACGTGCTGGTGGGCACGGCCCATGTCTCGGCCGCGAGCATTGAAGAAGTCAGAACTGTCATCCGGGACGAGAAGCCCGATACCGTCGGCGTCGAAATCGACGCGGGGCGCTACAAGTCGCTGTCCGAGCCCCAGAACTGGCAGAAGCTCGACATCTTCCAAGTCCTCAGGGACAAGAAGGGCTTCCTTCTCATGGCCAACCTGGCCCTTTCGACGTTTCAGAAGCGCATCGGGGTCGACCTCGAGACCAAACCCGGCCAGGAGATGCTGGCCGCCGTCGAAGCCGCAGCCGAGGCAGGCGCCCCGTCGGTGTTCATCGACCGCGAGGTGCAGGTGACCCTGAGGCGGGCGTGGCGGAAGTCCTCGTTTTTCGGCAAGAACAAGCTGCTGATGCTCCTGTTTGGCTCGGTGTTCGACGACGAAAAGGTCGACGCGGGGAAGATTGAGGACCTCAAGAAGAAGAACGAGCTCGAGGGGATGATGGACGAGCTGGCCAAGGAGCTCCCCACCGTGAAGAAGGTGCTCATCGACGAGCGCGACCAGTACCTGGCCACGTCGCTGTTTCAGTGCCAGGGGAAGAAGCTTGTCGCCGTGGTGGGCGCCGGTCACGTGCCGGGAATGGTGAAGTGGCTGGCCGACCTGCACGCGGGGTCCCCCGCCGATCTGTCGGAAATCAGCTCCGTGCCCCCGCCCTCGTGGTGGAGCCGGGTGTGGCCCTACCTCATCCCCCTGGCCTTCTTCGGCATCCTGGTGTCGGGGTTTGTCACGCAGGGGTGGGACGCGTTCCAGAAGATCCTGCTCACCGTGGCGATCACGACCTCGGGTTTCGCGGCGCTCGGGTCCATCCTGGCGCTGGCCCACCCGCTGACCATCCTAGTGGCCGTCGTGGCCGCGCCGTTCGCGGCGTTCTTCCACCCTCTGGTGCACGTAGCCTACTTCACAGGGATTTCGGAGGCGGCGCTGCGCCGGCCCAAGGTCTCCGACCTGGAGAACCTGACCAACGACGCCATGAAGTTCACGGGTTACTACAAGAACCGGCTGCTGCGGATTCTACTCGTCGTCCTGCTGTCGACCGTAGGGGCAACGATAGGCATGTACGCCACGCTGCCCCTTATCCTCAAGGGCGTGTTCGGCGGCTGAGCCGCCCTACTTTCCGGCGGCGGCGTTGAGCTTGTCGCCGACGATCTTGTAGTCCTCGGCGTCCTTCTTGCCCTTCTCTTTGTACACCCGGTAGGCCTCAAGGTAACCTTGGGCCAGCAGGCTCTTATCGTCGGGAGACAGACTGGCGCTCGTGCCCGTTAAGGCGGGGATATCAAACTTCTGTCCGGGGAAGATGCGGTCGGGGTCCTGGATCTCGGCCTTATTGATCTCGTAGATCGAGGGCCACAACACGGGGTCCTTGTACCACTTGTCGCTGATCCACCACAGGGTGTCCTTCGGAATGACGGTGTGGGTGCCCAGCATCTTGGGCGCCGCAGGAACGGGGGCGGCGACAGGGGCGGGTTCGGGAGCCGCAGGTGCGGCCATAGGGGCAGGGGTGGCCATGGGAGCCGCCGGAGGCGTCGGCTTGTTGAACAGGAAGTACAGGCCAATGCCAAGCACGACCAACAAGATCAGGACGATGATGGCCACGGCGGCGGCGGTGTTCTTCCGCTGTTTCTGGGCGTTCATGGGTGACTCCTTCCGAACGGACTTCTCTTTAAATATCGGACAATGTGCCCGAGAACTAAAGAAAAATCCATTGACCGACCTCAGTTTTCGCCCTTATCCTGTGGTGTAAACCGGTTAAGGAGCCCCTAAGCCCATGAAGGCGCGCATGACCATCCTCGATCTGGCGCGGGAAGTCGGTGTCTCCAAGACCGCCGTCTCGTTCGCCTTCAACGCCCCCGAGCGGCTGGCAGCGGCGACCCTGAAACGCATCCTCGACAAGGCCGACGAGCTGGGGTACGTGCCCGATCCGCTGGCCCGGCGACTGGCCCGGCGGTCGAGCGGCAACTTGGGCGTCCTTATCCCCCAGACCCTGCCCGAAGCCTTTGTGAACCCGCATTTTCAGGAGCTTTTTCAAGGTATAGGTGCGTTTTGCGAGCAGCGTCGGCTCAGCCTCACGCTCATCCCTCCCCTCGAGGGGTGCCTGGTCACCGCCCTTCGCAACGCGGCCGTCGACGGCGTCATCACCCTGGGGTTCACCCCCAGCTTGACCTTCCTCGACCTGATGCGCAAACGCTCGCTTCCGCTTGTGACCCTCGACAGCCGGGTCGACCCCAGCATACCCAGCGTCACCTTCCGCGACGAGGACGGCGCCCGTGACCTGATGGCACGGGTCCTCGCCCGGGGCTTCCGGCGCCTCCACATCCTCACCTTTCCGCCGGCCCGCCAGGAACTGCGGGGCAACGCCGGATCGCGCCCGCTGACGCGCCGCTTGCGAGGGTTTCAGGCGGCGTTGGCGGCCGTCCCGGGGGTCGAGGTAACTTACGGCACCTCCCGGGTTGAGCCTCACGACGCCCGGGACTCGCTGCGGGCCCACGAGGCCGACCACGGGGTGCCGCAGGTGGTGGTGTGTCTGTCCGACGCCCAGGCGGCGGGCGTATACCTCTACGCCGAGGAGCGCGGCCTGCGCATCCCCGAGGACCTCTCGGTCACGGGCTTCGACGGCGCGATCGTCCTCAAACACCTGCGGCCTCACCTGACGACGGTGAGGCAGTCGGGTTTCCTCAAGGGACGGCTGGCTGCCGAGCTGATGGAGAGCCAGTGGAAGAACGCCGGGCCGGCCAAGCACCTTGTCGTGAAGTCCCGCTTCGTCGCCGGCAACTCCCTGGGGGAAAGAGGAGCCTGGATCGAAGCACACTATTCCTGATGGAAGAGTGCTTACTGGAACCCGGGAACCTCTTGCTATGGCTTCTTCGGAGACGCCATTTTTGCGGTCGCCTTCTTAGGCGGGGCCTTCTTTGCGGGGGCCTTCGCCGCCTTCTTGACAGCTGCTTTCTTAGCCGGAGCCTTCTTCGGCGCGGCCTTGGGACCCAGCGACGCCAGGAACACGTCGTAGCGGTACCCGGCGGCCTGGGCCTGGGCCAGCCACTGCTCGCCCAGGGCGGTCACGGGCGCGACAGCCTTGGCAAGGTCCTTTCGGTTCTGGGCAACCACGCCCGCCCCGAGAACCTCGAGGACCTTGCGGGTAGTTGTCCACCATGCCAGAGCCTCGAGCCCGCCCTTGTCGATCCAAGCCGTTCCCTGGAAGCTGTTCACCCCAGCCAAGGCCTGAACCTCGGCGTTTTGGAGGGCGAGTTTCAAGTCGGGGTTGCCGGTGAGCAGGCCCTGCAGCTTGACCAGGGTCGTCCTATAGCCAGCGTCGCCGGCCGACAGCCCCCTCTGCGTCCAGACCCGGGACAGGCGGCGGTCGAAGCCCCACTCCTCGAGGACGCTCCGGGTCGCCTGTCCGTAGTCCTTGGTCCCCGGGATGAGCTCGCCCAGCCTGCCGAGCAGGGCCCAGGCGCACAGCACCTCGGCGTGGCCGCCCGTCCAATCCAGCGTACCCAAAAGCACGAGGGTCTTCACGTCGTCGACAACCTTCGCCGCCAGGGGCGCCGGATCGACCGTTGAGCCAAGCACGCGGCGCGCCTCGGCGTACAGCCAGCCGGCCCTGCCGCCCAGGTCGGACCAGAACCCCTCGTCGGGCTCCGTCGTCCCTTCGATGGCCGAGACCCACCGGGGCAGGGCCTCGCGGCCCAGCAGGTGGGTGAACGCCGAGTACAGCTGGGGGTGGGCCAGCTCGAGCAGCGCGTCGGAGAGGTCGGGGACGCCCGCGCCCCCCAGGTGGCTGCAAAGGTCGCCAAAGCGCTGTCCGGACACCTCGTGGATGTCAAGGAACACCTGCTTGCCGTACCCCTCGAGCTCGACGAACAGTCCCGAATGGTGCACCTCGTTCGAGCGGCGAAGGTACCACAGACCCGAGCCCTGCTCGCGCATGACGAGGTACTTGCCCTCCATGTCGGTGAGGCCCAGGGCTTGGGCCAGCGTCTGGTGGAGGTGGGCCTTCGACCCGTCGATCATCTTCTCGACGTACGGCGACGAGTCCTTGATCCAGCCGCCGACGCGTTCCCAGGTGTTGTTGAAGAACACGAGGGCGTGCTCGGTGCCCGTGCCGTTGGAGTAGGCGAACACGTTCTGGTTGACCCCGCCCTCGCGGTTGTAGAGGTCGTACAGGCGGAAGCGGCGGACCTCTGCGAACAGGTAGCGCCGGTGGAGCAGAGGGAAGATCTCGCGTTCGTGGCGTTCCACGAGGCCGCGGTCGACCTTCTCGTCCCAGTAGGCCTTCCGATACTCCATGCCGTACTTTTCCTTGAAGCCCTCGACCTGGCCGTGGCCGAACATGGGGGTGCCGGGCATGGTGGCCAGCACGGTGGCGACGCCGAAGTACTTGTCGCCGGTGCCGAACTGCACGGCGGCGGTCTCCTCGTCGGGGTTGTTCATGAAGTTGACGAAGCGCTTGAGGATGTCGGGGTCGAACTCGATGGTGTTCTTGATCGTCCAGCGGTACTTCTCGTTCTCTTCCTTCTTGAACATGTGCATGAAGGCCGAGTTGTACACCCGGTGCATGCCCAGGGTGCGGACGAAGTAGCCCTCCATCATCCAGAAGGCCTCGGCCAAGAGAAGGGTGTCGGGCACCTCCTTGGCGACCCGGTCGACCACCTCGCGCCAGAATTCCTCGGGGATGGCCTTGTCGAAGGCCTCCTTGCTCATGGCGTGCTCGGACCGGGTGGCGATGTCGCCGCCGGTGCCGGGGATGGGGTACCACAAGCGCTGGATGTGCTTCTTGGCCAGGGTCATGGCAGCGTCGAAGCGGATGATGGGGAAGTTGCGCGCCACTTCGAGGACGACCTGGATGACGGCCTCGCGGGTGGCGGGGTTGAGGTAGTCGAGCTGCGCGGTGTCGTTCCAGGGCATCGAGGTGCCGTCGTTGCCGTGGTAGATGTAGCGGTGGCGCCCGTTGCCCTTGTCGATGTGGCGGAAGACCACCGCGGCGTCGGAGCGGTCGTAGTAGTGGTCCTCGAGCTTGATCTCGACCCGGGGGTCGCGGCTCAGGTCGGGGCCGTCGAAGCGGTACCCGGGGAAGGGGCTGTGGTCGAGCTGCAGGAACCAGTCGGGGTGCTCGCTCACCCAGCGGCTGTCCATGGCCGTGTGGTTGGGGACCATGTCGCTAGCCACCCGGATGCCGCGGCGGCGGCAGCGGTCGCGCAGGTTGTCGAGGCCGCCCCACCCGCCCAGTTCGTTGGCGATGGCGTAGTCGTGGAGCGAATACGCCGACGCCTCGGCCTCGGGGTTGCCGCACATCTGCTTGATGCGCTTCGAGGCAAGCGACCGCTCCCACAGGCCGATGAGCCACAGGGCGTTGAACCCGCGGGCGGCCATTTGGTCGAGCTCCTCGTCGGGGATGGCGTCGAGGGTGCGGATATCGCGGCCGTACTGCTTGCTCAGCTGGTCGAGCCACACCAGGGTGCTCTTGGCCAAGAGGATCACCTTGGGCATCCAGTCCTTGTCCGAGCTGAAGCGCTCGGGCTCGTGGTCCTGCCCCGTGAAGGTCAGCGAGTGTTCGTAGCCCTGGCTCTGTCCGTCGCCGGGACCCGCGTTCTTGGCCCAGAAGAGCCTCCCCTCCTCCTTGAGGAAGTCGAGGGACCCCAGCAGCCTGAGCAGAAACTTGCCCAGCAGCAGGCCCCAGCGCTCCTGCATGTACTGAAGCTGGCCCTGGAGGCTGTGGGGCACGGCGATGGCCGGGGCGCGCAACATGTCGAGCAGGTTCTGCCTGTCGGGTCCGAAGGCCGGGACGGTGTCGAAAAAGTCGTGCGCGGCCTTGAGGAACTCGCGGTACGAGCACTCCTTGCGCAGCGCCTTGTCGTCGAAAAGCTCCAAGAAGGGCCCGAAGGCCTGGTTGTCGTTGGCCAGGCTGAGGAGCAGAACCTCTTCGAAGGCGGTCTCGCGGTGGCTCACGCCGTCGGTGCTGCCGCTCAGCCAGTCTTCCTCGCTCTGGCGGCCCCGGTACACGTCGACCGTGGGAAAATGGTGTCCGAACCGGGCCAGCACCTCGTCGGTCTCGGTGCGGCCGATCTTGAGCGAGATGAAGTCGAGGGCCCGGGCCCACAGGTCCGTGCCGTTTTCTTCGCGGTAGAGGCCCGACACGTAGTGGAGAATTTCGTCGATCAGGCCCATGGCGTTGATCTGAGCGGGGAGCACGGCCTTGTCGGGATGGCGGCCCAGGTCGCGCTTCTCGTTCATCTTCTGGGCGAAGATCCGCGTGGCCAGAAAATTGGCGAAGACGACGTTGCCCGTGACCGAGAACAGCCCGTCGTCGAAACCGTAAGCGTCGCGGATCTTGCGGGTGATGTGGAACTCCTGAGGGGCCCGGGGCGAGGGCACCCGCTTTGAAATGCACGAAAGCTGCAACGTCAGTGCGGTCATTTCCGGCTCCTTTGGTCCGCGAGGCCCCGGACTCGGGCGGTGAAGGTGGGGTGGGTCTTGAGGTCTTCGAGGAAGGGCTTCATGCGCCAGCCCCAGTTGGAGCCCCCTACGGTGCCGGGGGTGTTCACCCGTTCGGCGGCGGGGTCGTCGGTGCGCAGGTCGGCCTCGACGGCAAACCAGTCCTGAAGGGCCAGGATGCACAGCCGTGACCGGGCCGTCAAAAGGCCAGCCACGACGCGCCGGGCCAGCTCAGGGGTGTAGAGTCCCTCTTGGTCCTCGAGGCCGATAGCGGTGAGGAAGCCACGGTGGTCCGTCTCTTCGTCCCACCACTGCCTCAGGGTTGATGTGTCGTGCACCGAGGGCGTGCACACCGACAGCACGGGGTACTCAGCCACTCGGTAGTAGGGCTGGCCGGGGGCGTTCCAGTTCCGGGCCCACCGGCAGATCTTGAGGCCAAGGATGCCCAGTTCGCCCAGCACCTTCGGCACGCAGTCGGGGATGGAGCCCAGATCCTCGGCGCAGACAAGCATGCTTGTGGCGTCCTTCATAAAGCTCAGCAGGCGCCGGCCCTGGCGCTCCCACTCAAGCTGCGCGCCGTCGTAGGTTTCCTGGATCAGGTGTTCGAAGGCCCAGCGCTCGTCCGAGGCGAGGCTGTTGAAGGCCCGGGACGAGTAGTACTGGGCCGTGGCCAGGTACGACCCGTCGCGCTGGAGCAGCAGGGCGCGGTTCCGGAACCACTGCACAAGATTCCCCTTGGCCTGGTCGGAGACGGCGAGTGAGGTCAGGTCCTTCTCGCCCTTCACCGACGGCTTGAAACGGAACAGGTCTTCCTGACCGACCCGGGCGAGGACCAGCTCGGCGGCCTTGTCGGCTTCCTTGCCCAGGTGCTCGCGCAGTTCCAGGCCGAAGATGTGGGGTTCCGACAGCCACGTGAGGCGGCCGTCGTCGAAGCCCAGGTCCCTCAGAGAAGCTTCGGAGATGCGGGAAACCGGCTGGTAGTGGCCCAGCTGGGCCGTGTGGTTTTCCTGGGGGGTGGCCCACAGGCGGAAGAAGCCCAGGACGTGGTCGATGCGGTAGGCCTGGTAGAACTGGGCCGCGTGGCGCAGCCTGTCCTTCCACCACTGGTAGCCGTCGCGTTCAAGGGCGTCCCACCTGTAAACGGGGAAGCCCCAGTTCTGGCCCTCGGGGTTCATGCCGTCGGGGGGCGCCCCGGCGCGCATCGAAAGGTCGAAGTATTCGTGGTTGTACCACACGTCGGCGCTGTCTTCGTTGAGGAGGATGGGGATGTCGCCCTTAAGCGCCACGCCCAGGCTCCCGAGCGCCTTCACGGCGGCCGACAGCTGAGCCTCGGCTTGCACCTGAAGCCACACGGGGAACCTGGCGTCGGCGCCCAGCTCATTCCACAGGGCGCCCAGCTGGGCGGCATCGACCCGGCGGTGGTCGGGCCACGACTGCCACCCGGCGCGGCCGTAGCGTTCCCTCAGCGCCCAGAACACCGCGTAGGCCCGGCCCCACGAGTGGGCCGCCAGCCACGCTTCGGCGTCGGCCGCGGTAAAGGCAATCGTGTCGAACAGCTGCCTCAGGAGCGCCTGCTTGGCGCCCCACACCCTTTCATGGCTGACCAGCACCCTGCCGTTGAGTTCGGCCGTCAGCGAGCGACCTTTTTCGGCAATCGCCGCGTACCCGGGCAAGTCCGCGAGCCTCAGGTACACGGGGTGCAGGGCAAAGGCGCTGAGCGCGCTGTAGGGCGAGCTTTCGTAGCCCGTGTCGTTGATGGGCAGCAACTGAATGAGCGAAAGACCGGCGTCCCGGCACCACGCGCCCAGGGCGACAAGATCGGGAAACTCGCCGATTCCCGAATCCAGGTGGCTCCTCAGAGCCGAAAGGGGGACAGCTGTCCCCGTAAGGGGGGAATCAAAAGTTGGGAAGGACATGGAGCGAACTCCTCCGGTTTGCGAGGCAGATGGGGATCTATTTCACTCTAGGGCCGGGCCGGGGGTCCGTCAAGGAAAACCGATTTAGCAGCCTAGGAGTCTTCTAGCTTCTGCAACAAGTCGCGCAAACGGGCGGCTTCTTCGTAGTTTTCTTGGGTGACCGCCTGTTCCAGCCGGATGCGCAGGTCCTCGCGTTCGGCGTCCCGGGGCGAAGGGCCTGGTTCGGGCTCGGGCTCGTCGTCGCCCTCCTCGACCTCGGCCTCGGCGGCCTCGCGCAGCTGTTCCAGGCTTACGCCGCTCTCCTCGACGAGGTCGAGGTCGATGAAGATGGGGCAGTCGGCGCGCACGGCGAGGGCCAGGGAATCGGAAGGCCGGGAATCCACCTCAAGGCGGCGGCCGCCGTGCTCGAGGACGAGGTTGCTGTAGTAGGTGCCCTCGCTCAGGGTGTGGATATCGACGCGGACCAGCTTGGTCTCAAGGGTGGTGAGCAGCGAGAGCAGCAGGTCGTGGGTGAGGGGCCGGGGAATCTCGACCTCGCCCAGGCCCAGCAAGATGTTCTGCGCCTCGAGGGGGCCGATGAAGATGGGGACGGCCTTGTCGCCGTCGACGGGCTTGACCAGCACCGCGTTGCCCTGGTCGGTCTTGGCCACCGTCCAGATCTCGGCCTGGACGAGGTTGCTCACGCACCGCCCCCGGGTTGGCGGAGGTAGTCGATCAGGGTCTCGAAGTCGAGGAACCCGAGCTGAAGCGCGATCTCGCCGAACAGCCGCTTGTCCCCCGAGGCTTGCAGGGCAAGCACCGAGTCGCATTTGTCCTGGGCCAACAGGCCCAGGCGGACCAGACCCTCTCCGATGCGCTCCTGCACGCGCTGAGCCCGGGCGCCGGAATGCTGGGTGAAGTGCCGGGTGCGGAGGGCTCGGAAGGAGCCGGCTTCGGTAAGGCCCGCCTGGATGAGCTGGATGAGCGCCGAACGCTGGACGGGCAGCCGGGCGACCCCTTCTGCCACCGCCGCCGAGCCTACGGCCAGCGCCACCTGGAAGGTGAGTTCCCTGTGGAATACCGACGGGACGATGGCGTCGGGGCCTTCGGGCCCCGTGCCGGCTAGGGCGGCGATAGCCCGGGCGGCCGCCAGCTTCATGCCCTCGGTGATCCGGCGGGCGCGGACGGCCAGGGCGCCCCGGAAGATGCCGGGGAAAGCCAGCACGTTGTTGATCTGATTGGGGAAGTCGGAGCGGCCGGTGGCCACCAAGGCGGCCCCGGCGGCCAGGGCCTCCCGGGGGAAAATTTCGGGCTCGGGGTTGGCCATGGCGAAGATAAGGGCGCCAGGAGCCATAGACCTGACGTGGTCGGCTGTGAGACAACGGGGCGCGCTCACGCCCACGAACACGTCGGCGCCCGCCATCGCCACGGCAAGGTCGCCCGCGAGCCCGCGCGGGTTGGTCAGCGCCGCGAGCGACGCCATGGCCGCGTTCAGCCCGGGGTCGCCGGCCCGAAGGACGCCCGCGCGGTCGCACACCGTGAGGTCGCGGACGCCCGCGCTCAGCAGGAGCTTGGCGATGGCGGTCCCTGCGGCTCCGGCGCCGTTGACGACCACTTTGAGGGCCTCAAATTCCTTGCCCACTTTCTTGGCGGCGTTGGTGAGCGCGGCCAGGACAACAACGGCGGTGCCGTGCTGGTCGTCGTGGAACACGGGGATGTCGAGGGCGGCTTGGAGGGCGGTTTCGATTTCGAAACACCGGGGCGCCGAGATGTCCTCGAGGTTGATCCCGGCGAACGAAGGGCCCAAGGCGGTCACCGCAGCCACGATGGCGCCCACATCCTTGGTTCCCAGGATCAGGGGGACGGCGTCGATGCCCGCGAACTCTTTGAACAGGAGGGCCTTTCCCTCCATCACGGGGAGGCCGGCCTCGGGGCCGATGTCTCCCAGGCCCAGGACGGCCGAGCCGTCGCTCACCACGGCAACGAAGTTACCCTTGCCTGTATAGTCGTAGACCGCCTCGGGCCTTGCGGCAATCTCGAGGCAAGGCTCGGCGACGCCGGGGGTGTACAGCAGTGACAAGTCGGCGGGCCCGCCTACGGGTTCCTTGGCGACGATCGAGAGCTTGCCCGCCAAACGGCGGTGGAGGTCCAGGGCGCGTTGGCGAAGTTCAGCAGCGGTGGGCGGAAGCAGGGTAGCCATGAGTTCAGGATAGGGCAATTCGAACCAAGAGACAAGCGCGCTACTCGGCCAAGGACGTGCGGTTCCTTCCGCCCTGCTTCGAGGCGTACAGCGCCCTGTCGACACGGTCGATGAAGGTTTCGGGAGTGACGTCGACTTCGCGGTCGAAGCCCGCCACGCCCAGGCTCACGGTGACGTGCACCGTACGCTCGCCCAGGACGAATCCGGCGCGCTGGATCTTCTTGCGTATTCTCTCGGCGACCTCCCAGCCACCCGCGCGGCCTGTGTCGCGCAGCAGAAGGATGAACTCCTCGCCGCCGTACCGCGCCGCCACGTCGATGGTCCGAACCTCTTCCTGGACGATGGCAGCGACGCCCCTGAGCGTCTCGTCTCCCACCTGATGGCCGAAGGAGTCGTTCACCCGCTTGAAATGGTCAATGTCGAGCATGATGAGCGAGAACTCGTCGTCCGAGGGATTCTTCATCCTCTCTTGCAGGGTATGGAGGAAGGCGTGCTTGAGCTTGAGCTTGGTCATGCGGTCGGTGGTGGTAAGCTCGAACAGGTAGGCGTTGTGGATGGCAATGGCGGCCAGCCCCGCGATGTTCATGAGGTACTCGCGGTCGCGGTCGTCGAAGCCCTCGCCGCCGATCTTTTCGCCCAGCACGAGAATCCCGTTCACTGCGCCCTTGGCCTTGAGGGGCACCAGAATGTGGGGTTCGATTCCCCTCAGCACCTCGATTTCTTGTGTCGGCGGCAGCACTTCATAGAGCGTCTCGGGGTCGTAGCACGCCGGGTGCTCCCCCAAAAACTGAACCAAGCTTCCGGCCTCGGGGATGTTGTACGACTTTTCGTGGTCGATGTCGAAGCCCAGGAAGGAGCGGTGGAGGGTGAAATCGGTGGAGTCGATGCTCTTCTTGCTGAAGAACGCCGCCTTGAGCACCGTGAGCGCGCCCAGGCACGTGTACAAGATCGAGTCGTTGAGGATGTGGTAGTCGAGCGTCGAGCTGAGGCTCTTGCTGATCTCCAGCAGGTTCCTGAGGTCGAACACCTGCTTCTCCAGGTCCTTCTTGAGGACCCGGGTCCTCTTCCTCTCCGCCATATCGGCCCCCTGTCCTCTTCTACTGAAAGTATTTGACCCCGTTCTTAAAGACTTCAAGACCCAGGGGTCCCACGTCGGCCCGACGCCGCCACAGAGGGTGGTTGAGCCGGGTGACGAAGGCCTCGGGGTGGGGCATCAGCCCGAAGATCCGCCCCGTCTTGTCCGTGATGCCGGCGATGCCGTCGACGGCGCCGTTGGGGTTGGACCCCCTGTAGGTGACTGCGACAAGGTTCTCACGGTGGAGCGTTTTCAAGACCTCGGCGTCGGCCACCTGGAAGCGCCCTTCCCCGTGACGGATGGGCAAGTCGGAGTCGGTGAGCCCCTTCACCCACGGGCTTGTGTTGCGGGGGTTGTACGAAACGCCTACCCAGCGGTCTTGAAACACGCCCACGTCGTTGCCGATGAGCGAGGTCTCGGGGGTCCAGTCGCCCTTGAGGTTGGGCAGGATGCCCAGCTTCACCAGGGTCTGGAACCCGTTGCACACCCCCAGGACCAGGCCGCCCTTGCGGGTGAACTCGTCAAGCTGGTCCCTGAGGCGCTGCTTGATCAGAAGGGCCAGAACGCGACCCGACCCAAGGTGGTCGCCGAAGCTGAACCCGCCGGGGAAGGCAAGGATCTGAAGGTCGTTCAGGCGCCAGGGCTCCTCGACAAGGCTGGAAACCGGCAGAAGGTCGGCTCCGGCGCCGGCCAGCCGGAAGGCCTGGGCCAGCTCGACGTCGGCGTTGATGCCGAAGCCTGTCAAAATGCCGGCGCGGGGAGTGGGGCTCATCGGGCGGCCTCCAGGCTGTTCCAAGCCTTCAAAATCTGCTCAAGCGGCAGGTCGAGCACGGTGAGCGCGGCGGCGTCCACGGTGACCCGCGGTTCGTCCACAACGACTCCCACGGCCGCGCACGGCAGGCCGCGCAGGGTCTTGCGGAACGCGTCCAGGTGTTCGGGCGCCACCGAGGCCAGGAACCGCGACGGCGACTCCGAAAACAGCAGCTCGGCCGGAGTGCCGCCCGAACCGGGAAGCTCGTCGAGGGTGATCTTGGCCCCCAGCCGGCCGCCCAGGGCCGACTCGGCCAGGGCCACGGCCAAGCCGCCGTCGGAGAGATCGTGAAGGCTGCGGACCAGCCCCTTCTTCAGCGCTGCAGCCACGCCCTTGTACAGGGGCAGCGACGCTTCGGGGTGAACGGCGGGGACGCCCGGCAGCTCGAGTCCCAGGACCTTCTCGAGGGTGGAACCCGCCAGTTCCGACCGCGTCTCGCCCAGCAGGAAGATCAGGTCGCCGGCCGCCAAGAAGTCCGTTGTCATCGCCAGGTTCACGTCTTCGATGACCCCCATCAGCGAAATCAGTAGTGTGGGCCGGATTGAAACTTTCTTGCCGTTCATGACGGCGTCGTTCTTCATCGAGTCCTTGCCGCTGATCAGGGGCAGCCCGTAGGCAAGGCAAGCGTCGCGCAGGCCCCGGCAGGTCTTCACAAGCTGGGCCAGCTTGTGCGGGCCGTCGGGGGTGCCGGGGCTTTCCACCGGGTCGGGCCAGCAGAAGTTGTCGAGCACCGACGCGAGGCCGGGGTCGCCGCCCAGGGCGATATGGGCCCGGTAGGCCTCGTCCACGGCGCCCCAGGCCATCTGGTAGGGGTCGGCGTCGCCCACCCGGGGGCACACGCCGTGGGTGACGGTCAGGCCGCGGTTCGAGTCGGGTTTGAGTTTGAGCACGGCGCCCTCGGTGGGGCCGTCGGCCTTTTCGCCGCAGAAGGGTTTGACCACCGACCGGGCCTGCACCTCGTGGTCGTACTGGCGCACGAGGCCCTCTTTGCTGGCCACGGTAGGGTCGGCCAGCAGGCGCAGCAGGGTGGCGCTCAGGTCAAGGGCGGGGACGGGCACCGTGCGGCGCACCGGCGGCACCCACGCGGCCCTCAGCTTCATGGGCGGCAGGCCCTTGTGCAGGAACTCGAGCGAAAGGGCGCCCACAGGCTTGCCCTCGTAGCGAAGGTCGACCCAGCCGTCGGCGGTGAACTGGCCGACCACAGCGCCTTCCACACCGCGCCGGGCCGCCAGGGCCAGGAAGGCCTCGATGGTCGAGGGATCGACGGCCAGGCTCATGCGCTCCTGGCTCTCGCTCACCAGGATCTCCCAGGGCGCCAGACCGTGGTACTTGAGGGGGCAGAGGTCGAGGTCGATGCGCACTCCCCCCGAGCTTTCGGCCATCTCGCCCAGCGACGACGACAGTCCGCCGGCACCGTTGTCGGTGATGCCCTTGTACAGGCCAAGGTCGCGGGCCTCAAGCAGGAAGTCGAGCATCTTCTTCTGGGTGATGGGGTCGCCGATCTGAACGGCGCTGGTGGGGCTCGTCTCGTCCAAGGCCAGGGAGCTGAAGGTGGCGCCATGGATGCCGTCCTTGCCCACGCGGCCGCCCAGCATCACCACGAGGTCGCCGGCGTCGATATGCTTGAGGTACGACGCCTCGCCGTTCACCGTCGCGGGGAGCAGCCCGCCGGTGCCGCAGAACACCAGCGGTTTGCCCTTGAAGCTCTCGTCGAAGAGGAAGCCGCCGGCGACCGTGGGGATGCCCGAGTGGTTGCCGCCCTCGACGATGCCTTGGTGCACGCCGCGAAGCACGGCCTTGGGGTGGAGTAGGCCGGCGGGAATCTCGGCGGCCGGGGTCGAGGGGTCGCCGAAGCACAGGTAGTTGGTGTTGAAGATGGGCTTGGCGCCCTTGCCCGTGCCCAAAATGTCGCGGTTGACCCCGACGATGCCCGTGATGGCGCCGCCGAAGGGGTCGAGGGCGCTGGGGCTGTTGTGGGTCTCGACCTTGAAGCACACGAGCGTGTCGTCATCGAACTGCACCACCCCCGCGTTGTCGTGGAACACCGACCGCAGGAAGGTGCGGGTAGGTTCCAGGTCGCGGGTAGTGCGCTTGATGTAGGTCGAGTACAGGCTTTCTATGCGGCTTTTCTCGCCGGTTTCAGAGTCTGTGTAGTCGATATGGGCGCCGAAGATCTTGTGCTTGCAGTGCTCGCTCCAGGTCTGGGCCAGCATCTCGAGCTCGACGTCAGTAGGTTCGAGGGGGAGGCCCACCGCGCGGCGGTGAGCCTGGGTGGCCGGATCCACAAAGTAGCCGCGGATGGCTTCCATCTCGGGGAGGGTCAGCGCCAGCAGCCTGTCCTTGGAGAGCTTGACCAGGGCCTCGCCGGTCAGGGGCGTGAGCTCGATGGTCTCGACGGGCCGGCTGCCCACGCCGTGCACCGCGGGGTACAGGGCCGGGGGCCGCTTGCCGGCCTTCCACTCGTCCCTTGAGATGACCACGGCCTGCTGAATCAGGGGGTTGTGCAGGGCCACCGCGTCGGGGCGCGACGCGAACAGCCACAGGGTCGCGGTTTGAACCGTGGCGGCCTCGGGGTCGAGGGTCACCCCCAACGCCGTTTCGAGCGCCTCGCGGGCCGTGATGGCCATAGGGTTGGTCACCCCGGCGCGGTAGCTGACCTCGACAAGCCACTGCCAGTCGGGCTTGGCGCACTTTTCGGGCCCGGTTCCGTCGGTGACGGCGCCCTGGACAACGGGGTCGGCAAACACCCCGGCCGCGAGGGCGTCCGAGACGGGGGGCAGGCCGTCCCACAGGTACACGTCGAGGGTTTCCGCACCCCAGCGGACGCCGCGGCTGTCGAGCCCCGGGCGCTTGAAAAATACTTCCACTCTCATGGGTCCCGATCTTACCAAAACCTCCACCGTTTCGCCATTGCCGCCGCCCGCAAAACCGTGGAATTCTTCACGAATCTGCCGCCGTTACGCTCAACCTCCCCGTCCGCCCCGGGATCACGTCGAGGTCCAGCGACCACGCCCCGGGAGCCAGCGGCGTCATCGGCACCACAGCGCCCTCCCACTCGGCCCGATAGCCGGCCCCCTCGGCCAGCGTCACCACGAAGCTGGACCGCCGCGACCGGGGTCCAAAGTCTCGCAAGAGCGCCGTCAGGCCCCCGCCTGCCGGCTCACCGTTCTCGACGACCAAGGTGTCAAAGCCCGTCGAAAGCCGGCCGGGCATGAAGTAAGCGCCAAACCACACGAGTATCGGAGTCGAGAGCCCGCTGAACTGATGCCACCCTGCGCCCCGGCCCGAGGCCACCACCCAGTGCTCGAAGCAGCAGTAGGTCTCGTCGGTCTCCCGGCGCGCGTTCTCGAGGGCGGTGCGGGCGATCTTCCAGGCAAAGTCGCCCCGGCCGAGGTCAAGCAGTGACTTCCAGAAGTACCACTGGTGCGCCATCCACACCGCGCCGTTCCAGTACCCGTCGTTGCGGTAGTAGGGCGCCGTCAGGTCCACCGTCGACAGCCCCACGGGGGTCCAAAACCGCGGCGACTCCAGCACCGCGACGGCCCGGGCCTCCTGGGCGGGGGTACACGCCCCCGCCACCAGAGGGTAGAGCCCGTCGAGGCCCCGGTTGTAGTTTTCGCCCGATTCGTGCCTCAGCAGCCCCGCCGACCGGCCGCCCTCGTGCACCACGTAGCCGAAAAACCCCGCCTCCTCGTCCCACGAGTGCTCCTGCAGCGCCGCCGTCCACGCCGCCGCGTCGGCCCGGTAGCGCCCCTCGTCCTGGGTCTCGCCGAGGGCCTCGGCCGCCATGGCCAGAATCTTCGAACACAAGATGAGCTGGGCCGTGGTCACCACGGGCGTCACCGTGGCGGTCAGCCCCCGGGCGTGGACGGCAACCTGCGGCGGGTAGTCGTCCCAGCCGCCCGAGTTGTAAAAGTAGTCCCACGTCTTCAGCAGCCCCGAACCCAGCGCCGCCGTGGTCGAGCCCCCGGTCTGTCCGGCCAGGAACCGATAGTACTGCCTCAGGCGCGGGTAGGCGTACGCAAGCAGGTCCCGGTCGCCCGTGCGGTTCCATAGCTCGTGGAACAGGGCGAACTGGACGGGCACGGGGCTGCCGTGGTGGAGGAAGGCCGCCTGATCGTCCCCGGGGTCGGTGAGGTAGGCCTTCAGGTTCTCGGCGGCCCGCGCCGGGTCGAACTCGAGGAACCCCAGGCCAATAAACCCCGAGTCCCAGGTGTACAGGCAGTCCCACCACTTGCCCGGGGTGAAGTGGCGGATGTACGACCGGCGGGTGTACACGGGGAACACCACGTTGGTGAGCAGGGTGGCCGCCAGCCTCTGCTGGCTGAACTCAAACGCTTTGCCCGATAAGTTGCCCCGGGGCGCCACCGCCCGGGAACGCGCTGCCCGGGCTACTTCGGCCCCGGGCCACGCGGACAACCGCTGACCCAGCTCGTCCGCCGAGCCCGAGGCCACCAGCGCCTCGACCACCCGCGTCGAATGGGGTGCCACCTCGAGAGGCCGGAGGTACACGTTGGTGAAGTGCTCGTTCCCCGGCGCCTCGAAGTCCTTTTTCACGTGTTCGTGGACGTAGTGGCGAAGGTAGCGGTCAAGCTCGGCCGTACGGAAGCGCCTCACCTCCGCCTGGTCCCGCCACACCAGCCCGTAGCACACAGGGGCGTCGGCGTACCGGAGCACCAGGCTCTTCTCCGTGGGCCCGGGCAGAGCTTCGGGAACAGGGTTCCACCGCGTCCGCCCGAAACTCACGCCCGCCAGCGCGGCCCGGGACCCGCACGCCAGCCCGTCGATCTCCACCGCCGCCCCGCCCTCGGAGGTAAGCCGCAACAGCCCCGCCGCCCGCGCCCCGGTCGCCACCAGAGCCGTGGCAAACTCCCCCGTCCCCGACCACACCAGCGACGCTTCGGCCGCCCCCTCTACCCGCCACCCCAGCCGCTGCCCCGCCGCCAAGCGGTACCGGATCAGCACAGCCGCGTCTGGTCTGGGGTCCGCGCCCAGGGCCCACGCCACGGTGTCCCCGGCATCGAGGCCGAACCCCAACCCCACCGCCTGGCCGTCCACAAACCCGTGGTCCCTTGCCTCGGCCCTGAACAGCCCGTCAACGCCCAGGTGGTCCTGGGGACGCGGCCTGGCGAACCGCAGGTCGGCGTAGTCCAGCGCGGGCGTCCACGCCACCCCCGGGGGCAGACTCACCGTCCCGGGCTCCAGGTTCTCTTCGCTGTAGGTGCGCACGGGAGGAAAATGGAGGCTGGCCATCAGGTGGAGGGTGAGGCTCTGCTCCAGGTCGGTGTTGTTCACAAGCTCGGCGCGGACCAGACGCCCATGGTCGTCCACCCGGGAAAACGAAATGTCGGCGTAGACCCTGTCCTTCCATTCCAGCTCGTGCCGGTGGCAGAAGTACTCGAGGTCGGCCGACGCCTCCCAGGGGTGGTAGCCCGACTCCCAGGTGACCCGGGGCACGTCGACCCGGCGGCGGTACAGGCCGGGGAAGACGCTCAGGTCAAAGCGCAAACCGCGCTCGCGGTCGCTCACGTGGGAAATGCCCAGGTACTTCTTCGTGTACGGACCCCAGGCCGGCAGGTCCAGGTCGGGCAGCCCCAAGGCGCTTCAGTCCTTCCACCAGCCCCGGATCTTGCGGATCAGCTCCTCGTCCTCGGGGCTTGCGAACCCCTTCTGCAGCGCCAGGTCCCACAGCACCCGGGTGATCAGCGTCTTGGCCGCCGGGTGAAACAGGTTGCGGGCCAGGAACTCGAAGTCGCCGTCGGTCACCACCGCTTTCTCGAAGCGTTCCAGGTGCTGGTCGAAGTCGTCGAACCCCAGCCCCTTCACGATGCGGTCAAGGTCGTCGAGGGTCCGCGAGTCAGGCTCTCCCTCCCCCAAAATGAGAGCCTTGATCGCCCCCGCGAGGAAGATTTTCTCTTGTTCGTTCAGGTCCTGGACGTCGCTCAACTGGCTACCCTCCCTTATAACTCTAGTCACGGAAAGCCCCCGGGGCAACAGAAGCCTTCATATTCTTTCCCCCCCGCCGTTTTCATGAGTATATTGCTTGGAACTTAACCTAAGGAGAGAACATGCCCTTCACCCTTCCCAAGCTTCCCTACGACTTCAACGCCCTGGAGCCCGCCATCGACGCCAAGACCATGGAAATCCACCACGGCAAGCACCACCAGGCCTACATCAACAACGCCAACGCCGCCCTCGAGAACACCGAGTTCGCCGCCTGGGACGTCGAGAAGATCCTCAAGAACCTCTCGAGCCTCCCCGCCGACAAGCAGACCGTGCTGCGCAACAACGCCGGCGGCCACGCCAACCACAGCTTCTTCTGGGAAACCCTCGTCTCCCCCTCCAAGTCGGGCAAGCCCGCCGGCAAGCTCGCCCAGGGCATCGAGACCCTCGGCGGCTGGGACAAGTTCAAGGCCGACTTCAGCAAGGCCGCCCTGACCCGCTTCGGCTCCGGCTGGGGCTGGCTCGTGCTCAAGGCCGACAAGACCCTGGCCATCACCAGCACCGCCAACCAGGACAGCCCCCTCCTCGAAGGCGCCAAGCCCATCCTGGGCATCGACGTCTGGGAACACGCCTACTACCTGCACTACCAGAACCGCCGTGCCGACTACATCGAGGCCTTCTTTTCGGTGGTGAACTGGGGCAAGGTCGGCGAAATCTACGAACACGCTCTGAAGTAGGTGGGGCGTGACCCCGGCGACGCCGGGGCCGCCGTGGCTCCGGGGTTCCGTTTTTCGCTTCGCGAAAGAACCGGCCCTCCGGGCCGCCCTTCGCCTGGCTCACGCGCAAGAAACCCCGTCAGCCTGCCCGGAGGCCGGGCACCGGCGCAACGCCTTGCGCCTGGCTTCCGTTGCCAAACGCCCACTGGGCGTTTGGCCCACCGGACGTCCCGCGCTACTTTGTCTTGAATCGCGAGAACTGGTTTTCAACCTCGTGGATCGTGTCGCTGTTCTTAACGGCTTGATCCGAGATCAGAGTGATGGCCTTGTTGATCTCCTGAGTCCCCAGGGCAATCTCTTCCATGCTTCCATGAATCTGATCGCTGATTTGGCTCAGCAGCGCCATCTCGCCCACAATTTCTTGGTTGACGGCGGTGATCTCCTTGCTGGACTCCCCGACGGCAACGGAGGTCTGTTTGAGGGCCGCCAACCCGTCCAGGATCTGAGTGCTGCCGACGGCCTGTTCCTTCATGGCGGCGTCGATTTGGTATTCCATCTTGGTCAGCGTCCCGAAACGGTTCATCACGTCTTCGAAGGCCTTTTCCGCGTTCCGGCTCGCGTCGCTCGCGATGGTGATGGCTTGGCCGATTTGGGTGAGCGTCGCCTTGGTCGTCATCGCTTGGCGGGACGAGTCTTCGGCCAGCTTGCGAATCTCGTCGGCGACGACAGAGAACCCCTTTCCATATTCGCCAGCGTGGGCCGCCTCGATGGCGGCGTTCATCGCCAAGAGGTTGGTTTGTGCGGCGAGGGTCGCTATCACGCTGTTGGTTTCCTGCAGGTCGGCGGACCGGGCGATGATGGTTTGCACCCGCGCGTTGACGTCGTCCAGGAGCGACTTGCCCGATTCGGTGGCGAAAACCAAGTCCTTGTACGCTTGGTCCATTTCGGACACGGTCTTCGAGACCGACTGAATGTTGCCCACCATCTGTTCAATGGCCGAAGAGGACTGCTCGATGGACTGAAACTGGACGGCAATGTTGTCGTTGAGGACCCGGATCGCCTGCTCGACCTTATTGAGTCCGGCTTTGTTTTTCCCGACCGAGACGGACTCGCGTTCGATGTCGGTACGCACGCTGCCGATGTTGCTGGTGATCTCGTTGAGGGCGGCCGCCGTCTGGGTGGCTCCTGAAGTCAGCTCCTGGCCGGACGAACTCAACACCGCCATTTGGGACCGGACTTGGTCGACCAGTCCGGCCAGGTTGTCGAGGAAGGTGTTGAAGTGGACAGCCACCTGGCCGATCTCGTCTTGGCTGCGAACGGCCAGGTGCCGGCTCAGGTCGCCCGTTCCTTCGGCGATGGACTTGAGGGTTCCCGTAATCGTGTGAAGATGGCGGACCATGGCCTGGGCGAGGAAGTGGCTGAGGAACAAGAAGACCAACAGGGCCAGGACGGCGACGATGATGACCAGCGTCAGGCTCTGGTAGAGCGGACCGTAGATTTCTGACACCGGGCCCGTGGTGACCAGCAGCCACCCGGTTTCCGGAGAAACCAACGTGGCGGCAAGGTAGGCGCCGGCGCCCGTGTCGCCGACAAAGAAGGTCTTGCTGCCGAAGATTTCCGACTGAAAGGCCTTGAGTCCCCGTTCCTCAAAGAAATTCGTCTTCAGCACCTTGTCGGGGGCCTCGTTGGTGATGTACAGCCCCGTGGAATCCAGCAGGAAACTCTTGCCCGAGGCCGAGACCGTCTTGTCGGCCACCATGGTCGTGAGCGCCTGGAGGTTCATATCCAGCCCCACCACGCCGACCTCCTTCGAATCGGCGCGGGCAACGCTGGCAACGGTGACCACAAGCGTTTTCGTGTTAGCGTCGACGTAGGGTGGCGAAAACCCAATCTCGGGGGCCTTCTCGGCGGCCACGTACCAGGGCCGCTGGGTTTGGTCGTACGTTTTCGGCGGGATCCAATGGTCGTTGGCGTAGAAGAATCCCCCGTCCTTGTAAGGCTTGGTTCCCGAAAAGTACAGCTCGGAGAAGTCGGGGTGGCCTTCCATCAAGCGCCCAAAATAGTCTTCCGTAGACTTCTGGTCGAGTTTAGGGGCGACGACGAAACTCCTGGCCGCCCGGACGAGCACGATGGGCTGGCTCAGGTAGTTGAGAACCTCCAGCCGGCCGCGGTCAAGCGCCTGAGCACTCTGCCGCTGGAGGCTGGCGTTCAATGCGGACGACTCTGTGACCACAACCGGCACCGTGATGGCCGCGATGGTGACAAAAAGGATGGCGCCGACCATGAGCACCAACTTCAATTGGATACTTTTCATGAGTCTCCTCCCCTGCGGTATTCCAGGAATCAAGCCTAGGCTCAACCAAGTTTACTTGCAAGCGCAACTTCGAAGATCTCTCCGCCGAAAGACAAAAAAAAGCTGACCCCGGAGGGTCAGCTCATTCACTTCAAGCGTCCAGAGCAGGATCAGTGGCCGCCGCAGCCGCAGCTTCCGCCGTTGCTGCTGCAACCGCAGGACGCTTCGTCTACCGCGCCCTCTTCGTGGGCGTGGCCGCCGCAACCGCAACCGCCGCCGCCACAGCCGCACCCTTCCATCACGGGCGCTTCGTCGGAGACTTCGAGCACGGTGGTATGGAACGACAGGGGAACGCCGGCCAGAGGATGGTTGGCATCGACCGTGATCTTGTCGCCCTCGACGTCGCTGATGAGCGCCGAGCGCCAGCGCCCGCCGATCTGAGCCTCGACCCGGTAGCCGATGCGGGGCTCGCCCGCCAGTCCGAGGTCGGCGGCCAAGAGCTGGGCCACCAAAGATTCATCGCGCTCGCCGTACGCTTCAGCGGCCGGGATGACAAAGTCGAGCACCTGGCCCTGTTCGGCTCCGGCCAAGGCGTTGTCGAGACCGGGAATGATGTCGCCCGAGCCGGCGCAGAAGGTCAGGGGACCTTGGCGGTCCGACGTGCCCAGCAGGTACCCCTCGGGGGTCGAGAAGTTGTAAGCGATGGTGACGTATTTCTCTTTGGTTACTGTCATGGTAACCACAATATATAACCGTTGGCGTCAGATTTGTATAGGGGAGGTGAAAAACCCGCGTTTCGCGCCTATTTCAGGGTGAAGCGCACCGGGTAGCGGAAGCGGACCGCGCAGGGCTGCCCCTGGCTCCGGGCCGGAACCACGGTCCGACCCTGAAGCGCGGCCACGGCGGCCTCGGCAAAGCCGTAGCCGGGATCCTTCAGCACCGTGATCTTCCTGATCTTCCCGGTCTGATCGATGTAGAGGTCGAGGATCACCGTCGCCTCCAGGCCCTGTTTGGCGGCCAAGGGCGGGTAGATGATCTGATCGAGGATGGCCTGGACGGGCAACTGGGGCGCCTGATCGATCTTGTACGGGGGCAGGTAGTCCGGCTCGGCCTCGGGAACGGGAGCAGGTGCAGGGCGGGGCGGGGCCGACGCAGGCGCCGAGTCGGCCTCGGGGGTGGGCGCCGCCGGCGCGGGTGCGGGCGTCGGTACCGGTTCGGCGGGGAGTGGGAGGTTCTCGGCCGGGGGAGGCGGGGGCGGGGGTGGAGGAGGGGGGGGCGGCTCCGACGGAGTAACGAATTGAGACAGGTCGAGGACCACGACTTTTTCGGGCGGCGGCGGCGGCGCGGGAAGCAGGTGCCCAAACAACAGCAAGGCGAGCAGGGCCAGGTGGACGGCCACCGAGGCGGCCCACCCGAGGGCGCGGTTCATGGAGCCTTGGTCGGGACGTCGGTGATCATGCCCAGGTTCTCGACTCCTGCGGCCTTAATCCGCGAAACCACCTCGACAAAGTCCCCGTACGACACCGACTTGTCTGACTTGAGGAACACCGTCTTGTCCTGCCGGGACCCGACCAGAGCGGTCAGCCTTGCCGTCAGGTCCCGGCGTTCCACCTGGGTCGTATTGATGTAGATCTTCAGCCCGGCGTCGATCGAAACGGTGATCCTGTCGTCGGCGACCTTGAGCGGGCTGGCCTTGGCCTGGGGCAGGTGCACGGTGATCCCCTGCTGGCCGAGCGAGGCCGTGACCATGAAAATGATCAACAGGACGAGGATGACGTCTACCAGCGGCGTGATGTTGATCTGGCCCAGGGGTTCGCGGCCGCCCCGCCTCCTGGGGTCATCCATGGGGCACCTTCTGAATGAGGTTGAGCAGGTCACCCGAGAAGTCGTCGATCTGACCGACAAGGCCCTTGATCCGGCTCTGCAAGAAATTGTAGCCGATCAGCGCGGGGATGGCGGTGGCCAGGCCGATGGCCGTGGTCACCAGCGCCTCGGAGATCCCCGGGGCGACGACGGCGAGCGAAGTAGACCCGGCATCGCCGATGCCCTGGAACGCATTCATGATTCCCCAAACCGTACCGAACAGGCCGATGAACGGGGTGCTCGCAGCGGTGGTGGCCAGAAAACCGATGTCCTTGCCCAGCCTGTCGACCTCGCGGTTGGCCGTCTTTCTCAGGGTGCGCTCCACGTTTTCCATGGGATGGCCGCCGGCCGCCTGCGCCCTCGCCTCGAGAAAGAGAGGCACGAGCGGCGAGGCGCCGTACCCCGAGGCGGGGTCGATCTCCCACGGCCGCTCGTGGGACCCAAATACGACGAGGAACTTCCTGGTGGCCGATTTCCACGCGCCGATCTGAAGCAGCTTGAAGATCAAGATAGACCACGAGATCAGCGAAAAGGCCACAAGGATGCCCAGCACCAAGAGAATGACGGGGTTCATCGACCAGAGGTTGTTCAGCACGGCAGGGCTCCTTTCATTTCCACAAGTCTTTCCATTGCAGGGCGAGCAGCCACAGCCCCGGTGACTCCTTGTAGTCCCGCAGCAGGGTACCCGAATCGCGCAGCACGCGCAGGGGTTCGGCGAAGTGGGCCTTGGTGTAGTCGGTGTCCCACTCGAAGCCTTGGACGGTGACGCGGCCGTGGCCGGGCGCGGGGGGCGTGCCGTAGCCGTAGAGTTCGGGGAACAGGAACCGCTCAAGGGCCCGGAGGTCCATCGGTTTCAGGCCGGCGCAGACCGCCTCGATGCGGTTCCAGCGGCGGGTGAACTCCAGCTGGCCCTTGTCGCCCCTGACGTAGGTGTCAAAGTAGCGGATGGAGGCCGAGTCCACCGCGTCGAGCTGGGGCGCAGCCGTCGCGGTCATCGTCCAGCCCCCGCCGGCGGGCTGGGCCAGCACCGACGCGTCGAACAGGAACGACGCCTGCGTCCAGCCGTTTGCCCAGTTGTTGAACCAGTCGAGCCGCCTGAGCGACAGCCTCCAGCCGCTGCCCTCCGGTTGGGCCTCGCCGGTGATGACGCCGCCCCCGAGGACGCCTCCCGAAAGCCGCACCGGCGAGACACCCTGGGCTGACGTGCCGATCTCGACGGTCAGGCCGGGCGCGGCGGAAGGATGGAGCACCGCTGCGGGCGGCGCGCTGGCGCAGGAGGCGAACACGAGCAAGACTGTGGGGAACAAGGCGCTTGATCGTCCCATGGTTGACCTCCTAAAAGCTCAGCTTGTAGCCGATGGACGGGATGGGAAACCCCGCGCTGAACGACGCGGCCGTGTTCGTGCGGACAAAGTAGAGCAGCGCCAAGACGTCCTGGCACCCGGCGTAAAACTCCCACCGGACTTTGGAATCGGGGTAGTAGCCGTGCCAGTCGGCCTTGACGTCGATGGGGTACTGCCAGTTCGACCAGCCCCCCGACAGGGGCGACCCCGAGGCCACGGTGCCCTGGGTCAGCAGCGAAAACCCGTCGTCGGGTTTGATCGTCAGATCGAGGTAGAACGTATGCATGACCTCGTAGCTCGGGTAGTACCAGGTGCCCAGAGGGTTGCTGGTGTCGCTGGTGGTCAGGCCCGGACTGCCGGGGTTGTAGAGCTGGGTGATGTTGAACGAGTAGCTGAGCGAGAAATCCCAGAACCGGGTCTGCTTCTTCAGTCCCAGGTCGACGCCGTAGGCGTAGCCGGTGCCGTCGTAGCGCAGCAGGGTGTCGTCGGTGGCGGTGTAAAAGCGGTTGACGTAGTCTTTCACGTAGCCTTGAAGCGTGAGGGTCTCGCCGTCCTTGCCGTTGGCGTCGAAGCCAAGCACATTGAACCACGCCCGCGTCGGGCCTACCTGCAGGCTCTGCACCCCGTTGTGGGTGTCCAGCAGCGGATTGTCGGCGGGAAACTGGGAGTAGAGGCCGCTGCCGCCGTTGACGTCCATCGACTGGAACACGCCCCAGTCCTTCAAGAACGTGTAGGTCAGTCGGAAGCGCGGGTTGAGCACGGGGTAAGTTTGCAGGAGCTCGCCTCCCCCGAAGACCACAGCGTGGTCCACCCTGAGTCCCCCCTCCCCCGTCAGAACCCCGGGGATCCACACGAAGGCGTCGTTGACATAGACTCCCGACTCCAGCGTGTTCTTGCCTGTGTCGCTGTAGTTGACCGACAGAGGCGTGAAGTCGTTCGACTGGTCGCCGGGGTAGGTCAGGCTGTTCTGGCTTTCGGTCCAGGTTTCCCACATTTCATCGAGGCCGAAGCTCACCACTTGGTTGGAGTTCGGGGACCAGTCGAAGCTGGTGCGCAGTTGGTACCGGTAGTCAGTTGTGTCATCGTCGGAGTGCTGGGTGAGCGAGGAGTCGTAGCGGTCGGGGGCCAAGAACGAAAGGTTGGTGTCGAGGCTGTTGTAGCTGACCATCAGGTTCCACAGCCACGCTTGGTCGAGCAGAACCTTGACCGCCGACGAGACAAGGACCTGGGCGTCGGACAGGCCGAACACGAACTTGTCGGAGCCGCTGGCCACGCCGTCGGTATCGAGGTTGGCGTTGAGCGTCCATTTCACAGCGGGACTGGGGTTCAGGTAGAGCTTGGCCGTGCCGTTGCGGATGTAGGGATCGGTGGAGAACAGGTTCCCCTCGTCAATAAGGGTCAGGGGAACCTCCATCCAAGTGACCTTCCCGCCCAGCAGCACCCCGGCCGAGTCTCCGAACGCCTGCTGGTAGAACAGGTCGAGGCCCGTGGTCGAAAAACCGAAGTCGCCGTGGGGCTCCTGGTCCGTCGGCGTCTTCGAGTTCACCTCCAGCAGACCCGACATCACCTGACCGTACGGCGCACCGATGATGCCGTCGGAAAGCTTGATCGAGTCGATCATGTCGGGGTTGAAGATGGTGAAGGCGCCCGCCCATTGGTAGGGGTTGAGGATGGCGGCCCCGTCGAGGGTGGCCACCGTCTCGTCGGGCGCGCCGCCGTTGATGGACGGGCGGGAATCGAAGGTTCCCGAGTAGCCCACCCCCGGCAGGGTCTTGATGGCCGACATCGCGTCTTCCACGATGCCCATAGTTTGGGCCTGGATGTCCTGGCTGGTCAGCACCTGCGAAACCCCGGGCTGGGCGTCTGTCTTTTCGGGCTTGGTGCTTTGCACCACAAGTTCCTGGCCTTCGACAGTGCCTTCGAGCGTCATCTTGAGCTCGACGCTCGTCAAACTGGGCGTGAGCACCTTCTTGAGCGTTTGGTAGCCCAGAAGCCGGGCGGTAAGCAGCACACTCTTCTGGCCATCGGGCACCGACAGGTCAGCCTTGCCCTCCTGGGAAGTCAGGACAGGGGCGGCCCCGGGCAGCTTCAAGGAAACTCCCTCCAGGGGCGTTCCCAAGTCCGTGTCGAGGACGAGGACATGCACCAAGCGGTCGCCAAAGGCTGACAAGGTGGTGAGGAAAAGAAGGAACAAGAGTGCACTTTTCGCCATGGAGCCTCGCCTGAGAACCAACCTAACCAAAACAGCAAGTTTGGGGGCTTACGATTCTCTTAAGGCCCGATCAAGCCCTCTTCACGACCACCAACTGAGGCAAGTTGCGGTACTTTTGCGCGAAGTCGATGCCGTAGCCTGCGACGAACACGTCGTCGATGTCGAAGCCGTTGTAGTCGACCCCGACCTCGACCTTTCGCCGCGTCGGCTTGTTCAGCAGCGTGCACACCTTGAGGCTCCGGGGGTGCCGGGCCGCCAGAAGCTCCAGAATGCGGCTCAGGGTCAGGCCCGTGTCGATGATGTCCTCGACGATGAGCACGTCACGCCCCTGGATGGGTTCGCCCAGGTCCTTGAGGATGCGCACCTCGGAGTTCTCCATCGAGTTGCCGTAGCTGGACACGGTCATAAAGTCGATCTCGCTGTCGATGTCAAGGGCCCTGGCCAGGTCGGCGAGGAAGATGAAGCTGCCCTTGAGCAGGCCGACCAGCAGCGGTTTGGTGCCGCGGTAGTCGGTGCTGATCGTCTTGGCCAGCTCGGCGACGCGCAGGCGGATGTCGGTTTCAGTGATGAGGATCGATTCGATTCCGTCGGGGAGAAATGGCATGCGGGCTCCTTCAGTCGAGGGTCGGGGTCAGGTCGCGCAACGAGCCGTCTCCGGCCAGAAACAAATAGTACCGCTCTTTCAGGAACGTGGCCCTCAGCGGCTGGCCGTCGGGACCCTTGGCCGTGAAGTGCGCGCCCCGGGACACCTGCTCCACCGTCTGCCAATAGAGGCCCAGGGTCTTGGGCTCGATGGAATAGAACTCCGAGGGGACCACTGGCGATATGTCTTGACCGTAGATCTTCACGTTCTTTCCCCAGTCGGGTGCCGCTTGAACCTGGGCCAGCGTTTCGGAAGTACTGTTTACAATGCAGATCTTTGGATCGTTCGAGAAAGTTTCGGGAAGCGTGTAGACCGCGGCATGCCCCGTGGTGTCGACTACTACAGCGTAGAGGTTGCCGACCTGGAAGCGGAGGCTGTACGGCGTGCCCGAAGGGTCGGTCCATTCATTGGTCGCCGGCTGCGACCCCACGCCGTACTGAAGCACCGCGCCGTCCGAAGTAGCGATACCCGTCAACGGGCGGCTCTCGAGGGGCGCCAGGTTGGCGAAGACCGCGAGCTCCTTGGAGTCTTTGGAAAGGATGAGGGACACGGGCTCGTTCGACAGGTTGAGTGCAAACACGAGCGGCCTGTGGTTCTTGGTCGCCAGGCCGTTGCACGAAACAAAGGCCAAGAGAGCCAAACACAGGAAAGTGAAGTTCGTGGCATTTCGCTGGGTCACGTGTTAGACTTTACACCGCACCGCGCCCGAGGGGCAACAACCTCCTGGGCGCCCCGAGCCTTTGGAAGGAGTCCTTCATGAAGAAACTCGTGCTGCTGGTGACGCTTGTCTTTGCCCTTGGTGGCACGTCGTTCGCTCAGGACGACCGGGGCGCGATCGGGTTCGGCGTCACGGTGCAAAGTTCGCAGACTTCCACAGTTTCGAACAACCTTCGCTTCAACCTCTTCCTCGACGTCGGGACACGACTGTACGGGCCCTTCTTCTACGGTTTTGAGATGGCAGGCGACTTTTCGCAGCTCAGCCAGCTGAACTTCAACCTGACGCAGACCGACGTGACCGCTTACAGCCTTGGTGGCGGCCAATGGGTGGAGTTCTACGACGACGCCTACGCGCAGGCTACCTACACCTTGTGGGACCTCGACATCAGCCCGAGGGCCTACCTCAGCTTCGACGTAAGCAGGAACTTCCAGCTCTTGGGATTTGCAGGATTCAACTACAATTGGCAGTCCCTGGACTACACCCTGAAAAACACGGGCACCAACCCTTGGACGGCCTCCGATGGTTCGGTGCTCTACGGCGGCCAGTCCGTGAGCACGAGCACCTCCCTCCCCGGCACCTGGGCCGCCGTGGTCGGGTTCCGGGTCAGCGTCGCCCTGCTCTACCTCGACTACACCCGCTACCTCCCTGTTGGTTCGAGCGCCCTGGACGTGGACAACTACGACGTGAACCGCATCAGCCTAGGCCTCAGCTTGAGGTTCTAGGGAACGCACCAGTCCACGCGGCGGCGAGCACTCCGAAGGCAACCCCCACGTTGAGGCTGGCTTTGCGCCCGTAGAGCGGCAGGCTCACCCGGCCGCCCGACGCTTCGGCCCACGCCAGGGCGTCGGCGCTCAGCCCCAGCTCCTCGCCGCCCACCAGGACCAGGCCCTCGGCCGGAAAGTCGAACCTGGCGACGGGAACTCCCCCCAGCTCGAGGGCGAATACGGGCCGGCCGCCCCACCGCGCCTTGAGCCGGTCCAGCGACAGGGCTTCCACGGTTAAAAGCGCTTCGGCCCCCATGGCCGTGCGCCGCGTGCGGGGGTGGTCGACTCCCGGAGTCGACGGACTGTGGCAGACCGCGGAGAACCCGTAGGCCTCGGCCGTCCGCATGATCGACCCCACGTTGAACGGCGAGCGCACGTCCTCGAGCCACACCGAAAACGGAAAGCGAACCACCTCTCCCTGCCGATCCGGCGGCGCCTGCAAGTCCCAGTCGGCGACCGAGAGACCGAGGTGCAGGCCGAGCCGCTGGCGTAAAATGGCCTTGGCGCGGGCGTCGGCCACCGCTGCTCCAGGCTCGCCGAGCAACCCGAACGCCAGACGAACGAGGCCGGCGTCGTAGTCGGGGTCGTGGTCCTCGGCCAGCAGCGACAGGAGCTTGCGGCCTCGGGTGCCCGGGGGCAGCCCTTCGAGCTTGCGGAGGGTGATCACAGCACTGTGCGGATGAAGTCGGGAAGCTGGTCGGGCTCAAGGATGCCGCCCCGGCGCAGGTCCAGGCCCCGCACGACATCGACGGCCTGGGTGATCTGGGTGTCGACCAGGTGGTAGTCGGCAAGGCGGAGCGGCAGCTGGTGGGCGTTGAGGAACTTGCGCACGTCCTGGGCGATCTTGGGGCCGACGGTGGCCTCCTCGCCCTCAGCCACCTCGTACCCAAACGCCCTAGCGAGGGTGCGGATGCGTACACCGGCCTTGGGCGCGTGGTATTCGAGAAGGGGAGCCAGGAGGAGGCTGCCGAAGGCCGAGGTCGACAGCCCGGCCAGACCCGCCAGGGTGAACGCGAAGGTGACCCCCGCGCCCCGCGGTCCCAGGGCGCACGCCACGGCGATGTTGAACCCTGCCTGCGTGGCGAGCAGCCTGTACTCGGCGTTGGCCGGATTCTCGTAGATGCGCTTGAGCGTCGCCCAAACGGTCTCGACGGCACCGACCACGAGGCTCTGTTCGGTGAGGCCCGAGGCGTCGTGGAGGCAGGCCTCGACGGCGTAGAACAGCGCCTCGAGGAGGGAGGCGACCGAAGCCTTCGAGGTCTGGCCGGTGGACATGTGGGGGTCGAGGAACACGACGTGGTCGCCCTTGGCGGCGAAAGGTGCAAATCGAAGGCCCGAGGGGTGGCCCGGCGAGAGGAAGGTCTCGGGACGGAGCAGAAGCGGGTAGCAGACCCCCGAGGGCACCTCGAAGTACGACGCGGCTTTTGAGACTGAAAGCTCGTTCACCACGGCACGGCCGAGGGACAGTTGGTCGCTTCCGCCCAGGGCCGCGAGAATGTCCATGCGGCTGGCTTGGGCAACGGTGACCGCTTCCTTGGTCGCCTCGGCCACGCTCTGCCGGCCGTTGCGCACCAGGACCAAGTAGGGTACCGACGCCCGTTCCAGCGAATGCGTCAGGATGCCCAGCTCCTTGCTGCCGTCAAAGGCCCCGTCGGCCAGGAGCAGCACCCGGGCACCCGTCTCCTTGGCCACGAGACCGAACTTCTGACCGACGCCCTGCCCCAGGTGAACGTGTTGAGGAAAGTGGAACTCCATGCAAGACACCTCCGAGCGAAGGGCGCCCGCCGAGGGCACCCGAATAAAAAAAAGCCGTCGGAAACGACGGCTTCGAGGTCGGCGGGGGCAACCCCGGCGTCAGAGACCGAAGGACTTGAGGATGCCCTCGGCAGTCGATTCGAGAATGGCGTTGTTAAGATAGGCCGGATCCTGCAGCTTCACCTTGAGCTCGGACACGCGGTCCTCGCGAATTTCAGGGGTGGCGCGGACGACTTCGCGGGCCGAGAGCAGTTCGGCCTGGCTCTTGGCCTCGGACGACAGCTCGATGGAGTCGGCGCGGTCGGTTCTGACGGGCTTGGCGGCTCGTTCGGCCTTGCCCAGGTTCTTGAGAGGATCAATGGATCCCATGCGGTCAATCGTCATAACCTTCCCCTTGTGCTTCGTTTATCGGCACCCTGAACTCATTCCTTGACGTCGTCCTCGTCGTCGGAAACCGCCCCGGACACCAGCACGGCGAATTCACCCTTGATTATAGGCCGACCCTTCAGGTCATTCAAGACCATAAGAGCCGTCCCCGACAGGAATTCTTCGTGAGTCTTGGTCATTTCCCGGGCCACGACCACTTGCCTGTCTGCTTCGGTATCGGCGATCGCCTGCAAAAGCTTGATGATGCGGAACGGCGATTCGTACAGAACAAACGCTTCTTGCCGCGCAAGCAGCTCGTCGACCCGGCGCTGGCGCTTTCCGGACTTCACCGACAGGAAGCCGTCGAAGGTGGCCGTTCGTCCCCCAAAGCCCCCGACGCTCACCAGGGCTGCGAAGGCGCTGGGCCCCGGAAGCGGCACCACAGGGTACCCCGCCGCCCTCACCTTGGCCACAAGCACCGCCCCGGGGTCGCTCAGCCCGGGGGTGCCCGCGTCTGTGCAGTAGGCGATGCTTTGGCCCTCGGACAGCAGCTTCACGATGCCGTCGGCGCTGTTGGCCTCGCTGGCCGCCCGGCAGCTGACGAGCCGTTTCACGATGCCGTGGGCGTTGAGCAGCTGCAGCGTGTGCCGCGTGTCCTCGGCGGCCACAAGGTCCACCTCGCGCAGCGTCTCGAGGGCGCGCAGGGTGATGTCCTTGAGGTTGCCTATGGGGGTGGCGACGATGAAGAGGGTGGGCGCGGTCACCGGGTCTTGAGTCCGGGGTAGTCGAGGGTCGCGAACAGGTCGGCGTAGGTCTCGGCGCGGCGGATGACCTCGAAGCGGCCCTCGCCCTTCCAGAACACCTCGGCGCTGCGCAGCTTGGCGTTGTAGTTGAAGCCCATGGAGTGGCCGTGGGCGCCCGTGTCGTGGATGACCAGCAGGTCTCCCAGCGCCGGGTCGGGGATCTCTCGGTCGACGGCGAACTTGTCGTTGTTCTCGCACAGCGAGCCCGTGACGTCGTACACCTTCTTGGGAGCGTTCTCCTTGCCGGGAACCGTAATGTGGTGGTAGGCGCCGTACATGCCGGGGCGCATCAGGTTGGCCATGCTCGCGTCGAGGCCCACGTAGTCCTTATAGATGTGCTTCTTGTGAAGCACCCGGGTCACCAGGTAGCCGAAGGGGCCCGTGACCACGCGCCCGCACTCCATCACGATGCGCGGAGTCAACCCGGCGGCGGCCAGTGTCGTAGTGTAGGCCTCGTGGATGTGCTTGCTCACGTACTCGAGGTCGACCCGGGTCTGGCTGGGCTTGTAGGGGATGCCCACTCCCCCGCCGAGGTTGATGAACTCAAGCTTGATTCCCAGCTTGGCGTGGAGCTCAATAGCCAAGTCGAACAGCATCTTGGCGGTTTCGACGAAGTAGTCGGGGTCGAGCTCGTTGCTGGCCACCATGGTGTGCAGGCCGAAGCGCTTGACGCCCTTGGCCTTGGCGGCGGCGTAGCCCTCGAACAGCTGGGGGCGGGTGAAGCCGTACTTGGCCTCCTCGGGTTTGCCGATGATGGCGTTCCCCTCCTTGAGCGGACCCGGGTTGTACCGGAAGCACAGCAGCTTGGGCAGTTGGCCCAGGGCCGACTCGAGGTAGGCGAGGTGGGTGATGTCGTCGAGGTTGATGATGGCGCCGAGCTCGGCCGCCTTCTGGTACTCGTCGGCAGGGGTGTCGTTGGAGGTGAAGACAATGGCCTCGCCGGTGATTCCGACGGCCTCGCAGAGCAGGAGCTCGCCCAGGGACGAACAGTCGGCGCCCATGCCCTCGGCCTTGAGGCTGGCCAGGATGTGGGGATTGGGCAAGGCCTTGACGGCAAAGTGGTTGCGGAACCCGCCCGGCACCCACGAGAACGCTTGTGCAAAGGCACGGGCGAACTTCTTCATCGCCGGCTCGTCGTAGATGTGGAAGGGGGTAGGCACGCGCGCGGCGACGGCCTCGAGCTCGGACTTGGTGAAGGGGAGGGATTTGTCGGTCATAGCTGCGAAGGTAGCTTTTGAGGGGGTGGGAAGTCAATGTCGGGGGGCTGAAACACGGGCGGCTACCCGGGGCCTCAACACGGGCTTCAACATTGGCCTAAACACGCGTATTAACCACGGGGCGCTACGCGCCAACGGAGGAACGGAGGAAGGCTCCGGAGAGGAAGGGGCGGCCGGGGGCCTGCCTTCGGTCACTTCAAGGTTCAGAACGTGTCGCGACCGGAGTACCTTCAACACGGCTTTGACACGTTTTTCAACCACGGGGCCCTTCGGGCCAACGGAGGAACGAAGAAGAGAGAGGTCGAAGGCTCGATCTGTCCTCTCCGAGGGTTTTTCTCCCTCCGGCTTCCCGCCTTCCTACGCACCCACCCTCTTCCTCTTGGTCTTCCTTCCTCCAACTGTCTTCCTCCGTCCTCCGTTTCTCCGTGGTTTAAAAAAGTATTGCAACCGCGCAGACTGCAAACACGCTCTTCTACCACGGGGCCCTTCGGGCCAACGGAGGAACGGAGACGAAAAGGGCAGGAGGGAAAGACTGCAGCCTTCCTTCCCTTCAACCTCCCGCCTTCCGCCCCCCTATTCTCTTCCTCCGTCCTCCGTTTCTCCGTGGTTTAAAAACGTCTTGCAACCGCGCAGACTGCAAACACGCTCTTCTACCACGGGGCCCTTCGGGCCAACGGAGAAACGAAGGGAATCTTCAGAGGTTGGAGAACAGAAGGGAGGCCACCGGCCGTCCCTTCCTCGGCACCCACCCTCTTCCTCTTGGTCTCCCTTCCCCCAACTGTCTTCCTCCGTCCTCCGTTTCTCCGTGGTTCAAAACATCTTGCAACGACCCAGCCTGCAAACACGCTCTTCTACCACGGGGCCCTTCGGGCCAACGGAGGAAAGGTGACGAAAAGGGCAGGAGGGAAAGACCGCAGCCTCCCTTCCCTTCAGCCTTCCTTCCCTTCCGCCCCCCTATTCTCTTCCTCCGTTTCTCCGTGGTTGAAAAGCGTGTTGAGGCCCGTGTAGCAGCCGAACCAGGCGGGGGCGGAGCCCCTGCTGGGAGGGTAGGGGCGTACCGTGTACGCCCCGAGGGGGGTGCCCCCCCCTTCCAAATCCATTATCTTCGTGTCATGGACAACGTCACGATCTCGAGGAAGAAGCCTGCCTTCGGGGTGTCGAGCCGGTTCCACCTCTACCTGGACGGGTACGGGCGCGAGCTGGACTTTGCGGTGAAGTACGAGGATCTCTGGGGCTGGTCGGAGGCGATCGCCCTCGAGGACAAGCACGGCAAAGACACGCTGTGGGAGACCCTGATCCACCCGCCGGCGGTGAGGCACGAGCTCGACGAGAACCTCAAGGCGCTGTACTGCCAGCTGAAGATGGCCGGCGACCTGAACGCGGCCAAGCATCTGGCGGTGGACCGCATCGACTTCTGCCACTTCGCCAACAGCCACCCGTTCCGCATCCGGGTGGTGAACAGCTATAACGACAACCAGGACTACTTCTACGTGAAGAAGGCCGACGCGAGCCGCATCTACGGCCTGGAGCTCGAACACCTGCTGTCGCCCAACCCCATCCACTTCCTGGTCCGAGGCGACACGCTGGTCGAGGAACACATCACAGGCATCCCCGGCGACGACTTCCTCAACGACTACTTCCAGCGGCCGGGGGTCAACAAGGTCCGGATCTGCAAGGAGTTCGTGAAGTTCAACGAAAGGTGCTTCATCCGCCTGCTGGGCGACATGCGCGCCTACAACTACGTGATGGACGTAACGCTGGACTTCGACGAGGAGCAGTACCGGGTGCGCGCCATCGACTTCGACCAGCAGTGCTACGAGGGCGACATCCGGGTCTACCTCCCCCAGTTCCATAAGGAGAACAAGCCGATCGTCGAGCTGGTCTGGGAGCTGTTGACCGTCGACACCATCCGCCAGTACCAGGTGGAGGAGAGGGCGCTCATGGCCCGGCGCGCCAAGGCTTCGTGGGACAGGATCGACGACCTGCTGGTTTCGATGAGCCGCGACGTGCTGGCCCCGCCGGACAAGGTGGCCGAGCTGGCCAAGGGTCTGGCGCACTTCCACAAGCACGACGATTTCCGCTCTTGCACGAGCATGGGCGACCTGGTGCGGCGCAACCTCGAGGTCAGCCTCGGGCTGGAGGGGCTTTGACCCACTTGTTCAGCACGGCCCGGAAGTCGTCCATGCGCACGGGCTTAGACAGGTAGTCGTCGAAGCCCGAGGCCAGCAACAGTTCCCTGTCGCCGGGCAGGGCGTGGCCCGAGAGGGCGACGATGATCAGGTCGCGCCCGCCGGGAAGGGCCCGGATCTTGGCGGTGGCCTCGCGGCCGTCCATCACGGGCATCTGCCAGTCCATGAAAATGAGGTCGTAGTACCTCTGCGAGGCCATGGCGACGGCCTCGCGGCCGCCGGGCGCCACGTCGACCCGGGCGCCCAGCCTCTGGAGCATGCGGATGGCCACGTCTTGGTTGGTCAGGTTGTCCTCGACAAGGAGGATGCTGGTCGGCGTCTTCTCGTCCTTGAGCTCGGCGGTCAAGTCGGCGCTGTCGGCGTCGGCGATTCGAACAGGCATCTTCATGGTGAACACACTCCCTTCACCAGTTTGGCTGGCAACCGTCAGGGTGCCGCCCAGCAGTTCGACGAGCGAGCGGCTGATCGAGAGCCCGAGGCCCAGACCGCCATAGGTGCGGCTCTTGCCCTGTTCCCCCTGGGTGAACTTGTCGAAGATCTTTCCGAGGGACTCGGGCGAGATGCCGATACCCGTGTCGGCAACGGTGACGACGAACCACGATCCTTCAAACGAGGCTTCCACGACCACCGACCCGGCCGGGGTGAACTTGACGGCGTTGCCGACAAGGTTTGCGACGATCTGCCGGACCCGCAGGCCGTCGGACCACACCCGGGCCGGGGCAGCGTCGGGAAGCCGCAGCTGGAGTTTGAGGCCCTTGGCGAGGGCCTGGGGCCGGAAGGTGTCGACCACCGCCTCAAGCTGGGTCCTCCACGCGAAGGGGCGGACCTCGGCGGTGAGGCGGCCGGCCTCGAGGCGGCTGAACACCAAGATGTCCTCGATGAGGCCCAGCAGCGTCTCACCCGAGGTCTGGAGGTCCCGGAAGGCCTTCTTGTCGTCGTCCTCTTCGGCCAGCCTCGACAGGTGGTCGGCGTTTCCGAGGATGGCGTTCAGCGGTGTCCTCAGCTCGTGGCTCATGGTGGCCAGAAAGTCGGTCTTGGCCTGGTTGGCCTCGCGCAGGGCCTCGGCAGCCCGCCGCTGTTCTGTGACGTCGCTGACGACGCCGTTGAGGACCAGGGCCCCGTGGGGCGTCTTATGGGTGGTGACGGCCATGTTGAGCCACAGCTCGGGCTGGCCGTCGGGGGCAAACCGAAACGCCTCCTCCCACGAACGGGGGGCGTCACCCTGGGCCAGCCTCTCGACTAGGGTCTTTCTGAGGGCGGGGGCCGCCTTGGCGAAAAACAGCTTGGGCTCGGCGACCACGTCCCGGGCCTCGAGACCCAGCAGGTCGCGGCTGCCCTCGCTCACGTAGCGGAGCCTGAACTTTCCTTCGTCGATCTCCGCCTGGAACAGGACCCCGGGGAAGTTGAGGGCCAACACCTTGAGCCGGGAGTCGGTCTCGCGGCGGAGCCTGTCGCTGGTGGCGGCCCTCAGGAAGGCCTTGCGGTTGGCGCGGGCGTGGAAGCTTGAGAAGAACCCCGCCAGGAGCAGGAAGGCCATGCGGAAAATCTGGTCGTCCCAAAAGCCCGCGAAGGGTTCACCGGGCAGGGTAAGGGCCAGCGAGACGCCGTACAAGGCCGTGCTTGCCAACCCGTTGAACAGGGTGAGCACCGGCCGTTCCCGGAGCGTGGAGAACAGGATGAGGAGGAACAGCAGGGCGTAGCCCCAGTTGAGACTGGCGGCGAGGGCCGCGTAGTTGCGCACCACCGCCTGGGCCTGGAGGGCAAAGCCCACGGTGATGAAGGCAAGGTCGGCCAGGGTGGTGACCAGGGGCAGGTACCGGGGGAAGAACCCGCGCGAGACCGAAGCCTGAACGGCGGCGGCATACAGCCACGCGCAACCCAAGATCAGCGGCGGCGGGGACCAAAGCCGAAGCCCCCCGGGTGAAATTCCCACCCCCCTGAACACGAGGTCCACGGTAAGGAAGACCAGGAGGACAAGGCGGATGGCGTTGATGTACTTCTCCGCCTGCCGCTGCTGGATCAGCTGCTCGCGTTCGTCGAGGGTGGACATGCCCCCAGTATAGTCTCCCCCGGGGACAGTCTCTTCCTTTTTTGCAGTGGGTGCGCTAAAGTGCGGCCATGAAAACTGCCTTCCTGTTCCCCGGCCAAGGGGCCCAGTACCCGGGCATGGCCCGAGACCTGTTTGACTCCTGCGCGGCGGTCCGCGAACTGTTCTCGCTGGCGGCCGACACCACCGGCATCGACGTGAAGCGCCTGCTGTTTGAGGGCACTGAAGAAGAACTGAAAGAGACTGTGAACACCCAGGTGGCCGTCACCCTGGCCAACCTGTCGTCGGCGGCCGTGCTGGCGGAGCGGGGCATCCACGCCCAGGGCGCCGCGGGGTTCAGCCTGGGCGAGTTCGCTGCCCTTGTCGAGACCGGTGTTTTGACGGCGGCCCAGATCTTCCCCCTGGTCAAGAGGAGGGGGGAGTTCATGGCCTCGGCGGCGGCTGCCCTCGACAGGTCGGCCGGCGAGCCGGGCATGGCCGCGGTGCTTGGCCTGAGCCCCGACAAGGTCGACGAGGCCCTGGCCCGGGCGGCCATCCCCAACCTGTACGGCGCCAACTACAACAGCCCGAACCAGGTGGTGATTTCGGGGACGGCGGCGGGACTGGCGGCGGGCATCGAGGCCCTCAAGGCAGCCGGGGCGCGCCGCGTCGTGATCCTCAAGGTGTCGGGGCCCTTCCACTCGCCCCTGCTGGCCGACGCGGGCCGGGCCCTCGAAGAGGCCCTCAGGGCCGTGGAGTTCCGCAACCCCGCGAAGGCGCTTTTCAGCAACGTCACCGGGGCCCTGGTGGGGACCGGGGCCGAGGCCAAGGCGCTGACCGTCCGTCAGGTGACCGCGCCCGTGCGCTGGACCACCGAAGAAAAGGCCATCCTCGACGCGGGGTTCGACCGCCTCATCGAGGCCGGCCCCGGCGCCGTTCTGGCGGGACTCTGGGGCGCCTTTCACGACGCCCTCCCATGCCACGCGGCGGGAAAACTGGACCAAATTCAGCAGATCGTGTAGCATAACGCTTCGTTCATGTTCGCTGCAGAGGAGAATTTCATGCTGTTAAAAGGCAAGAAGGCGTTGGTGACGGGGGCCTCGAAAGGCATAGGAAACGCCGTGGCGGAAGCCCTGCTGAGGAACGGCGCGGTGGTCTACGCCGTGAGCCGTTCCGAGGGCGATTTGGCCAAGCTTCAGGCTGCGGCCGCCGAGGCCGGAACTCAGGTGGTGTACAAGGCCGCCGACGTTTCCGACGAGGCAGCCATCACCGCCGTCGTCAAAGAAATCATCAAGGAGTCGGGCGGCCTCGACATCGTCGTCAACAACGCGGGCATCACCCGCGACGGCCTGATCGCCCGCATGCCCGCCGACGCGTGGGACGAGGTGATGAAGGTCAACCTGGCCAGCGCGTTCTACGTGTGCAAGGCCGTGTCCATGCACCTGCTCAGCCGCCGGGGCGGATCCATCATCAACATGAGCTCGGTGGTCGGGGTCCACGGCAACGCGGGCCAGACCAACTACTCGGCGTCGAAGGCCGGCCTCATCGGCTTGACCAAGAGCCTGGCCCAAGAGCTGGCGCCCCGGGGCGTCAGGGTCAACGCGATCTGCCCCGGGTTCATCGGCACCGAGATGACCGAGAAGCTCAACGAGGACCAAAGACAAGCGCTGTTCAGCCGCATCCCCATGGCCCGCATGGGGCAGCCGGCCGAGATCGCGGGCGCCGTCCTGTGGCTGGCCTCGGACCTGTCGACCTACGTCACGGGCCAGGCCATCACCGTCGACGGCGGGATGACGATGTAACCGTGACACCTGGGAAAGCGAGGAGTTGAGAATGGCGAGACGTGTAGTTGTTACAGGCATGGGGACCGTGAATTCCCTGGGACACGACGTAGAGAGCACCTGGGCTGCGGTGAAGGCCTCGCGCTCGGGCGTCGGTCCAATCACCCACGTGGCGACCGACGAGCTGTCGTGCAAGATCGCCGCCGAGGTCAAGGATTTCGACCCGAGCCGCTATTTGGAGAGCAAAGAGGCCCGCAAGATGGACCCGTTCTCGGTGTTCGCCACCTACGCGGCCTTCCAGGCCCTCGAGGACGCAGGCCTCAAGGTGGGCGAGAACCTGAACGCTGAACGCGTGGGCACGGTGCTGGGCAACGGCATCGGCGGGGTACAAACCCTCGAAGCCGCCTACCAGAAGATCTTTGCCGGCGGCGGCGCCACGCGCATTCCACCCATGTCGGTGCCCAAGCTCATCAGCAATGAGGCGCCGGGGAACGTGGCCATGCTCACCGGCGCCCAGGGCCCCTGCTACTCGCTGCTGACCGCGTGTTCGGCGGCCACCGACGCCATCAGCGACGCCAGCCGCTGGATCAAAGACGGCGTTTGCGACGTCATGATCTCCGGGGGCACCGAGGCGGCGATCACGCTTCTGGGCATCGGCGGCTTCTGCGTGCTCAAGGCCGTGACCAGCAAGTACAACGACGCGCCCGAGAAGGGCAGCCGGCCCTTCGACAAGGACAGAAGCGGCTTCGTCATGGGCGAGGGCGCGGGCGTCCTCATCCTCGAGGAGTACGAACACGCCAAGAAGCGCGGCGCCAAGATCTACGCCGAGCTCGCGGGGTTCGGAATGACCTGCGACGCCTACCACCTGACAAGCCCCCACCCCGAGGGCCACGGAGCCATCCGTGCCATGCAGATGGCCCTCGATATGGCGGGCCTGAAGCCCTCCGACGTGGGCTACGTGAACGCCCACGGCACCAGCACCGAGATCAACGACCCCACCGAGACCAAGGCCATCAAGGCCGTGTTCGGCGACCACGCCTACAAGCTCAAGGTCAGCTCCACCAAGAGCATGACCGGCCACTGCATCGGCGCGGCGGGGGCCATCGAGGCCATGTTCTGCATTCTGGCGCTGCGCGACCAATGGGTGCCGCCCACGATCAACCTCGACAACCCCGACATTGAAGCCGGGTGCGACCTCGACTACGTGCCCCACCATGGCGTGCCCCACCGCTTCGAGGCGGCCATGAGCAACACCCTGGGCTTCGGCGGCCACAACGGCGTGGTGATCTTCAAGAAGGTGTGACGGGACGAGGGCCAGGAGTCGGTGGCCACGCCCTTCCACGCGGTCACAAGCCGCTGGTTCGGCGAGCGCGTCGGGGTTCCCACCGACGTGCAGCAGCGGGCTTGGCCCGCCATCGCGGCCGGCGGCCACGTGCTGGTGACGGCGCCTACGGGAACCGGCAAGACCCTGGCTGCGTTCCTGGGCGCCCTCGACACCCTGCTCGCGGGTGCCTGGCCGGGCGAGGGGCTGCGCGTGCTCTACGTGTCGCCCCTCAAGGCGCTCAACACCGATATCGAACGCAACCTGCTTGGTCCCTTGGCCGAGCTCACCGAGCGCTTCGAGGCGGCGGGGCTCCAGCCACCCAAGGTTGAGGTCATGGTCCGGTCGGGCGACTCCACCGAGTCTGACCGCCGCCGGCTTCGCCGCCACCCGCCGGCCATCCTCATCACCACCCCCGAAAGCCTCAACATCCTGCTCACCCAAGGCGGAGCGGCGGCCCTCTTCCAGGGTCTCCGGCTGGTCCTCCTCGACGAGATCCACGCGGTGGCCGGCAGCAAGAGGGGCACGTCGCTGTGGCTGGCCCTCGAGCGCCTGGCCGACCTGGCCGGGGAATACCAGCGGGTGGGGCTGTCGGCCACGGTGAACCCGCCCGATCTGGTGGCCAGGGTGCTGGGCGGCTTTGGGACCGACGGCATGCCCCGGCCAGTGACCCTTGTCGCCAGCCCGACGGCCAAGGCTTACGAAATTCAGGTTGTGCTTCCGGCCACCCGGGTCGAGGATGACGAAACGGGTAAGGTGTTCTGGGGCAGTCTGGCCCTGGAGCTTCGCCAGCGGGTGCGCGAAACAAGCTCGACCCTCATCTTTGCCAACAGCCGGCGCGCCTGCGAAAAGCTGGTCCGGCTCATGAACGAGAGCCAGGACGAGCTTGTCGCGTACTCGCACCATGGCTCGCTGTCGAAGGAGATCCGCCACGACGTCGAGTCGAGGCTGAAGTCGGGAGACCTTCGGGCCGTGGTGGCCACCAACAGCCTCGAGCTGGGAATCGATATCGGCGACCTCGACGAGGTGGTCCTGGCCCAGACCCCGCGCACCGCCGCATCGGCCATCCAGAAGGTGGGGCGGGCCGGCCACCGCACCGGTCAGGTGAGCCGCGCCCGCCTGTACCCCAGCCACGGGCTCGACCTGGTCGAGGCGGCCGTCATCGCCCGGTGCATCCGCGACCAGAGCGTGGAGCCCGTGGCCGTCCCCGAGGGAGCCCTCGACGTGCTGGCCCAGACCCTCCTGTCGGCCCTGTGCGCCCGGCCCGCCACCGGCGACCAGCTGTACGCCCTGGTCACCCGGGCCTGGCCTTTCCGCGCCCTGGCCCGCCAAGGCTTCGACCTGGTCCTCGACCTGTTGGCGGGGCGGTACGCGGGCTCGCGTCTGGCCGAGCTCAAGCCCCGGATTGAGCAGGACCCGGCCACCGGCGCCTGGAGCGCCAAGAGCGCCGTCCCCTTCCTGCTCTACAGTTCCGGCGGCACCATCCCCGACCGCGGGTATTTCACCCTGCGCGACCTGGCCACCGGTACCGCTCTGGGCGAACTTGACGAGGAGTTTGTGTGGGAACGGACCGTGGGCGAGCGCTTCGCCCTGGGGGCCCAGGTGTGGAAGATCGCGGCCATCACCGACGAGGCCGTGAAGGTGGAGCCCGTCGACGCCGCCCCGCACATCATCCCGTTCTGGAAGGCCGAGGACCAGGACCGCGCCTGGTTCCTGGCCGAGAAGGTTGGCACGTTCCTTCACGACGCCGACCGGGCCCACGAGCAGGGGGGCCCCGCGCTGGAGCTTTGGAACCGGCAGCTGATGGAGGGCGGGTTCAGCCCCGAGGCCGCCGACAGCCTGAACTCCACGCTGACCCGGGAACGGGATGCGCTTGGCTGTCTGCCCCACCGCTGGCGGCTGGTGATCGAAGAAGTGGTGCCGGACAAGAAGTCCGACGAGGCCGCGCAGTACGTCATCCACACGTTTTGGGGAGGGCGGGTCAACCGCCCCTGGGCGTACGCCCTCGCCCAGGCCTGGGAAGACAAATACGGGTACGCGCTGGAAACCTACCCGGGGGACGACCAGATCCTTGTCCTCGTCCCGCCCGACGCCGACCTGATGTCCGCGCTTGACCTGGTCGACGCCGCCAACCTCGAAGAGCTGCTGCGCCGCCGCCTTCAAGCCACCGGCTACTTTGGCGCCCGGTTCCGTGAGGGCGCCGGCCGGGCCCTCCTGCTCCCCAAGGGACGAGTCGGGGGCCGCACCCCCTTGTGGCAGACCCGTCTCAAGGCTAAGCGGCTGTTCGAGGCCGTGGCCGGTCTGCCCGACTTTCCCATCGTCCTTGAAGCATGGCGCCAGTGCCTTCACGACGAGTTCGAGCTCGAGGAGCTCAAGACCAGGCTCGAGGAGCGGGCGTCGGGCCGCATCGAGACCGTCGGGTGCCGGACGTCCAAGCCCTCGCCGTTCACCGAGGGCCTGCTGTGGCGGCAGGTGAACGTCCACCTGTACGAAGGCGACGAGCCCTCGGCGCGCAGCCCCTCGCGGCTCGATTCGTCGCTGTGGGACCAACTTGTCGCCGGCGAGCGGCCACGCCTGCCCCTGGCCGCCGTCGCCGACTGGGAGGCCCGCTGGGGACGAACGGCCGAGGGGTACGCCCCCGAAACCCCCGCCGACCTGGCGGACCTCCTTGAGGTGAGGGTGGCCCTCTCCGAGCCGGAGTGGCGCGCGCTGGTGGCGGCCGCGGCGCGCGACTCGGGGCGCCCGGCTGCGGAGTGGGAGGCGCTGCCCGTGGTTCACCGCAGCGGCCGGGTCGGCGTGGCGGCGGTGGCCGGCCTGTGGGACGACCCCGAACCGCTGTGGCTTCGCTGGCTTGAGGGCCGGGGTCCCGTCGCTCTGGAGCGCTTCGCGGTGTTCTGGGAGCGGCCCACGAGCCAGGTCGAGGTGTGGGCGGCAAACCATGCCCAGTCCGGGGTTGTGGTGGTGGGCCGACTCACCGAAGGGGCGGTCGGGGACGAGGTGTGCCTGACCCGCACCTGGGACCAGCTAGTCCGGCGGCTGAGGCTCGAAAGGCGCTCGGTCGTCCCCGTCCGCCCGGCGGCGGGACTGCCCTGGTTCGTGGCCCATTGGCAGGGCGTCACCGACCCGCGCTCCGACGCGCTCCAGCGGCGGGTGGGGCAGCTTGTGGGTCTGCCCCTGCCCGCGGGGCTCTGGGAGGCCGCGATTCTGCCCAGCCGCCTCGAGCCCTACCGCGCCACCGAGTTCGACCGCCTCTTCGTCGAGGATGGCCTGCGCTGGTTTGGCGCGGGGCCCGAGGCGGTCACCCTGGGATTTGCCGAGGACAAGGCCTCGTTCGTGCCGACGCCCAGCCCAGCCGACACGGCCGAGCTGGACCGCGTGTTTGGAGGGTCGGCCGAGGCGGGGTTCGAGGCGCTCGCCGACCGCTCCCGGCTGTCGACGGCGGCGCTCACCGAGGCGCTGTGGTCGCTGGCGTGGCGGGGCATGGCGTCGGCGACCACGTTCGGGCCGCTTCGCCGGGGCTTGCGCTCGGGGTTCCGCTACGACACCGGCGCCGAGCCCGGCCGGGTCCCGGCCCGCGGCTTTCAGCGCTGGTCGTCGGCGAGGTCTTCGTCGGGCACCTGGCGGCGCTGGGACGGCCCAGCCAACACCGCCGCGCCCGCCCTCGACGCCCTCGAGGACGCCAAGCGCCGGGCCCGGCTCGTCCTCGACAGGTACGGCATCGTCTTCCGCACTCTCCTGGCCCACGAGGCCGGCGCCTTTCAGTGGAAGGCGCTCTTCCCGGCGCTGAGACTGATGGAACTGTCGGGGGAAATTCAGGGGGGTCTGTTCTGGGAGGGGATACCGGGGCTGCAGTTCGCCACCCCCGAGGCCCTGCGGTCCCTGGAGCTGGCGGCGCCGGGCACGCTTTGGGTGCAGCACGCCCAGGACCCGTCAAGCCTGTGCGGCCTGGGGCTCGAGGCGTTTGCTCACCTGCCGAGGCGGACGGCGGGCACGTGGCTGTGGTGGAAGGGGTCGATCCTGGCCGCCACACTCACGGCGGGGGCCAAGAAGCTGTCGATGCGGCCCGAACTCCAGGCCGCCGACGTGGCCGCGTTTATTCGCCGCACTGCGGTCCTCCTCCTCTCCGAAGGCAAGACCCACTGGACGCTGGAAACCCTAGACGGCGAGGCGGCGCCCGACCAGGGCCGGGCGCCTGAGTTCCTCGCGGCGGGCTTCCACCGCCACGGAGACAAACTTGTGTACTGGAAGGCCCCGTAGCCGGGGCCCTCGTCCTACGCCGAACGGATCTCGATGCGCCGGGGCTTGGACGCCTCCTTCATGGGGAGGGTCAGCGTCAAGATTCCGTTGGCCAGCTGGGCGTCGACCTTGTCGAGGTCGATGCTCGAGTCCACCGCGAAGGTCTTGCGAAAGTCCCCCCGCCGACGCTCGCGCAACAGCCAAGTGCCGTGGGTCGCCTGGTCCTGGCGCTTTCCGACGACCGTCAGCTCCGAACCCTCGACCCGGATCTCGAGATCGCCGGTGCCGACGCCGGGCATCTCGAGGCGCACTTCAATCTTGCCGCTGTCTTCGAACACCCGCGAGGCGGGCACCAGAGTGCGGCGGTTTTCGTCTGTCTTGGCAATTTCGTTCATGGTTCTCCTCCTAGCGGACCGCCACCGGAATCTGGCGCGGCTTGTGTTCGGCCTTCTTGGCGATGGTGACCTTCAACACACCGTCGCGGAACTCGGCCGAGACCTGGTTGGAATCGACAGAGTCGGGCAGGGACAGCGACCTGTGGAAGCTTCCGCTCCAGGTCTCGTCGCGGTACACGCGGTCGTCCTTGTTGGACTTTTCCTTGCCGCCCTTCTCGCCCTTGAGGGTGAGGACGTTGGCCGCCACTGTCAGCTCCAGGTCCTTTTTATCGAGACCGGGAACGTCGGCCCAGACAACGACTTCCTGTTCCGTCTCGACAACGTCGATGGACGGGGAAACGCTGCGGTCGTACAGTCCCGAGGCTTCGGGGAATCGCGACCAACCGAACAGGCGGTCCCAGTCGTCCTGGAACCTCTCGAAAAGATTGAGCGAGTCGAGCTCGCTGGGGGCTTCGGGGTAGGAAGCCCGTTTCCATTTCAGCATGGCCATGTTGGCACCTCCTTATGCTTCACTTACCACTGAGCAAGCACCGTGCCAAAAAACGGACGAGGAGCGCCTCGATATGAGAGGAACTACCCATCTTGTTTCCCAAAAAGGATTTAATTCTGATTTCAGGTGACAGATCAGTTTCCTTCGGAGGACGAGGGAGAGGCAGCCCTGCAACTCCGCGCGGCGCATCTTGGCCCGCGCTGAGTGGGCTGGAACGAAACACTGTGTCAATAATATACAAAGCAGTCCGAGGATGCCCGTCCGCTGGGCCAGCCTTGCTCCTGGGACGCTTGACTTCTCGGGGCAGGCGTGTTGGAATTCCCGGCAAACGATGGCCGATCCCCCCTGGTACCAGAAATGGATGCTCGACCCGGCCTTCCGGTTCCGCCTGTGGGCCACGCCCATGCGGGGCTTCTCGTTGCGCTGGCACGACTTGGTCGAGATCGCCTACGTGCGCACGGGGCGCGTTACAGCCTCGGTAGACGGGAAATTCCACACGGCCGGTGAAGGCGACATCCTCATTATAAACTCAAAGACCGTCCACGGTTACCAGAGGGCCTGGCCCCAAACCGAGCTCGTCATCGTCCTTTTCGGCCCGGAGCTGTTCGATCAGAGCCTCGTCGACGCGCCGAACCGCCCCTTCCAGAAGCCCGTCTTCGAGCGCCGGATCCACGTCACCCGGGACGACGAGTTTCACGCTGCTCTCGAAAGGCTCGTCCTCGCCATGGAGCGCGAGTACGCCGGGCAGGCCGAGGGCTACCGGCTGGCCATCAAGGCTAAACTGTCCGAGGCGGGGCTGGCCCTGTTGCGCGGGGCCCCCGCCGAGGCGTTCACCGCCGCCGAACTCGGCCGACGTCTGGCCGCCAGCCAGACGCTCGAAAGGCTGTTCGCCTACGTCCACCGCTCGTTCACCGAACCTGTCACCCTCGAGGACGCCGCCCGGGCCGCCTCCTTGAGCAAGTTCTACTTCACCCGCTTCTTCAAGGAGCACACGGGGCAGACTTTCCACGTGTACCTTTCCCGGCTGAGGGTGAGCCGGGCCGAGGAGCTGCTGGCAGAAACCTCGCTTCCCGTCACCGAGGTCGCCTTCGTGTCGGGCTTCACAAGCCTTCAGACCTTCAACCGCGTGTTCCGGGCCTACGTGGGCACCACTCCCCTCAAGTACCGGGACGGCGACAGGCCCAAAGGGCAATAAGTGAGCAGAAGTCGACAATAAGTGGGGAGCCTGGGGCCGACCGTCGGCGTATGCTGACGCCAGCTCTTAAGGCGGGAACACTTGATGAAGCAAAAGGCGTTGATTGTTTGGGGTGGCTGGGACGGCCACGAACCCCAGCTTGTGGCCGAGAGGTTCGGCCGATATCTGGAATCGCGGGGCTTCGAAGTCACAACGGAGGCCTCCCTCGACCCTCTCCTCGACAGGGAGCGGATGATGGCGCTCGACCTTTTGGTCCCCATCTGGACCATGGGCGAGCTGCCCAAGGAGCACACCGAGGTCGTCGTCGAGGCCGTGGGCTCCGGGGTGGGCCTGGCCGGATGCCACGGGGGCATGTGCGATGCCTTCCGCCAGAACGTCGCGTGGCAGTTCATGACGGGCGGCAACTGGGTGGCGCATCCGGGGGCAGACGGCGTGCCCTACAGCGTCAATATTCGTCACAGCTCAAGCCCCCTGACCGCCGGAATCGGCGACTTCGCCGTCACATCGGAGCAGTACTACCTTCACGTCGACCCGGCCGTCGAGGTCCTGGCGACGACGCGGTTCGCGACCGTGAAGTGGTACCACTCGACCAACGGCGGGGTCGATGTGCCCGTCGTCTGGACCAAGCGGTGGGGCCACGGCAGGGTGTTCTACAACGCGCTGGGGCACCACAATGACGTTTTCGACGTCCCCGAGGCGTGGGAACTCATGCAGCGCGGCCTGGTCTGGGCCGCCGAAGGCAAGGCCCTCGCGGTGGAGCAGGGCCTCTCTGCCGAAGAATTCAAGAGCGAAAGGAAGATGTTCTGATGAAGAAGCTTCGCGTGGGCATCGTTGGAAAGGGGAAGATCAGCGGGATCTACCTGCAGAATCTGACAGGCATGTTTGCCGACAGGGTGAAGGTCACGGCCGTCGCGGATTTGGTGGCGGCCAGGGCCCAGGAGGCCGCGGCCCAGGTCCCGGGAGCGGCAGCTCTGGGCGTCGATGCCCTGCTGAACAGCCCAGAGGTTGACCTCGTCCTCAACCTCACCATTCCCAACAGCCACTTCGAGGTGTGCAGGGCTGCGGTGGAGGCGGGCAAGCACGTGTACGTTGAGAAGCCCCTGTGCATCACCCGCCAAGACGCGGCTTCCCTCCTCGCCGCCGCCAAGGCCCGGGGCGTCCGGGTGGGCGGGGCACCCGACACGTTTCTGGGGGCGGGCATCCAAACGTGCCGCAAACTCCTCGACGACGGCTGGATCGGCTCGCCCGTCGGGGCCAGTGCCCATATGATGAACCACGGGCACGAGCACTGGCATCCGGCCCCCGAGTTCTACTACAAGACCGGCGGCGGGCCCATGTTCGACATGGGACCCTACTACCTCACCGCGCTGGTGAACCTCCTGGGCCCCGTGCGCCGCGTCTGCGGTTCGGCCCGGAGGTCCTTCGCCAAGCGCACCATCTCGAGCGAGCCCCTCAAGGGGCAGACCATCGACGTCGAGGTCCCCACCCACATCTCCGGCGTGCTGGACTTCCACAGCGGGGCCGTCGGGACCCTCACCACAAGCTTTGACGTGTGGTCGCATACCCTGCCCTTCATCGAAATCTACGGCACCGAGGGCACTCTCAGAGTGCCCGACCCCAACACCTTTGGCGGCCCGGTGCTCCTCAAGCGGGGCACGGCCGACGCCTGGTCGGAAATTCCCCTCATCGGCGGCTGGCCCGAGAACAGCCGCGGGCTCGGGGTGGCCGACATGGCCTCGGCCATCGCCGAAAACCGCCCCCACCGGGCGTCGGGCGAGCTGGCCAGTCACGTCCTCGAGCTCATGCACGGCTTTCACGACGCGTCGGCGTCGGGAAACTACTACCAGGTGGAAAGCGTGTGCACCCGGCCCGAGGCGCTGTAGACCCTGTGTCTACTTCAGCTGCGCCAGGAACTCGTCCACCCTGTCGTTGAGCCGGCGAAGGTCTTCCTCGAGGTGCGACAGTACGGCCTCGAGGCCTTCGGCGATCTTTCCCGTTTCGGTGGCCGAGCTTGAGACCACGGCGATGTTCTCGACCACGACCACCGATCCGTCGGCCGCCGACTGCGCGCTCTGGGCGATCTCGCGGGTCACGACGCCCTGCTCCTCGACGGCTTGGGCGATGGTCGAGGTGTAGCTGTCGATCTCCTGAATCACGCGCACGATGTCCTGGACGGCGCCGGCGCTGCCCTGGGCTGCCTTCTTCAGCGACGTGATTTCGCCGCCGATGGTGTCGGTGGCACCCACGGTCTGCGAGGCGAGGTTGCGCACCTCCGAGGCGACCACGGCGAACCCCCGGCCCACGTTCCCGGCCCGGGCCGCTTCGATGGAGGCGTTGATGGCAAGGATATTGGTCCGGGCCGCAATGTCGTTGATCTGTTCAAGGCTGCCGTCGATGCGCGACACGGCGGCGAGCAGCCCGGCCATGATCTTGTCGATGCCCCGGGTCAGAGCCACCGCGCTCTCGGTCATCTTCGCCGAGCGGTCGGTCTGCCCGCGGATCTCGGAGATCGAGCGCGACAGTTCCTCCATGGCGGCGGCCATGGACTGCACGCTGAGGTTGGCGCTCTGGGCCGCCTTGTTCACGTCGTAGCTGCGGGTCACGGTCTCGACGGCACTGGAGCGGATCTGCTGGGCCGCACTCTGGAGGTCGGACGACGCCTGGCCTATGCTCTGGCCCACGGCCGTCCTGAAGGTCTCCGAGAGGTGGTCCAGGTCCTTCCGGTGCTGAATCTGGTTCTCCTCAAGGTAGACCGCGATGACCATGTCCATGTCAAAGTGGGCGGCCAGGGTGAGCGCCTGCATGAGGGCCACCAACGACTTGGAAGGGACGACGGGGACGCAGGCCGTGAAAAGGTCGCTGAGAGTCTGAGAGTACGCCCCCAGGAACCACCGGGGTTCAAGGCCGATGCGGCTGTGCGTCTGCCCGATCCGTCGCACCGAGTCTAAGTATTCGTCATCGAAGAGCCCGGCGAACAGGCGTCCCCAGTGAACGATCTGCGCGTCCCGGGCGTACTTCTTCCGCGAGGCATCGGCGAACATGGCCGTCAGTTTCGGCCAAGCCTCCAAGCGGCCGTAGAACCGGTCCACCGCGCCGGGCAGGGCGGCCTTCACCACGTCCTTCACAGCTTCAAGCGCTTCGCGATGGACAGGAGTCCATCCCGTGAAATTGAGCCTCTCGGTCAGCTCGCGTTGCTGAGTCGTCCCGTTTGCCACATCACACCTCGGTTTACAATATCACCACTTTTTCCATTATGTCCAACTTGTTCCCAAAAGAAAACGGCCGCCGAAGCGGCCGTCAAACTCACTCTTGAAAGTCTGCGCACTCACACATTGTAGGTCGAAGAACTCACGTTGCCGCCCGTGCCCGTCCAGTTGGTGTGGAAGAACTGGCCGCGCGGCTTGTCGGTGCGCTCGTAGGTGTGAGCGCCGAAGTAGTCGCGAAGCCCCTGGAGCATGTTCGCCGGCAGCTGAGCGGTGCGGTAACCATCGAAGAACGCCAGCGCCGTGCTCATGGCCGGCAGGGGAATGCCGCTCATGACGCCGGCCGCGACCACGCGCCTCCAGGCGTCCTGGCTCTTGAGCATGACGTTCTTGAACCAGTCGTCCATCAGCAGATTCTCAAGCTTAGGGTTCTTGTCGTAGGCTGCCTTGATCTTGTCGAGGAAGACCGACCGGATGATGCACCCGCCGCGCCACATGAGAGCGATCCCGCCGTAGTTGAGGTCCCAGCCGTACTCCTTGGCCGCCTCGCGGAACAGCATGTACCCCTGGGCGTAGCTGACCAGCTTCGAAGCCAGCAGCGCCTCGCCCAGGTCCTTGAGGAAGGCCTTCTTGTCGCCCGAGAACTTCTGGCGGGTTCCGCCCCCCAAACTGGCGGCGGCCTTGACGCGTTCGTCCTTGAGGGCCGACAGGCACCGGGCGAACACGGCTTCGCCTATCAGCGTGACGGGCACTCCCATGTCGAGGGAGTCCACGGCCGTCCACTTGCCCGTGCCCTTCTGGCCGGCGGTGTCGAGGATCTTTTCGAGCAGGGGGCCGCCGTCGGCGTCTTTGTAGGCGATGACCCCGGCGGCGATCTCGATCAGGTAGCTGTTGAGGTCGCCCTTGTTCCACTCGTCGAGGGCGGCCTTCATTTCGGTGTGGTTGAGCCCCAGGTAGCCCTTCATGACGTGGTAGGCCTCGGCGATGAGCTGCATGTCGCCGTACTCGATTCCGTTGTGGACCATCTTCACGTAGTGGCCCGAACCCGTGCCGCCCACCCAGTCACAGCAGGCCTCGCCCGAGTCTGTCTTGGCCGCGATGGCCTGGAAAATCGGCTTGATGGCCGGCCACGCGTCGGCGTTTCCGCCGGGCATGATGCTGGGGCCGAACCGGGCCCCTTCTTCTCCGCCCGAGACTCCCGAACCCACGAACAGGATGCCCTTTTCGGCGAGGGTCTTCGTCCGGCGGTTGGAATCGGGGAAGTGGCTGTTGCCGCCGTCGATGATGATGTCGCCCTTTTCGAGGTGGGGAAGGACCAGATCGATGAACTGATCGACCACTTCGCCGGCCTTGACCATGAGCATCACCTTGCGGGGCCGCTTCAACAGGCTTGTGAACTCTTCGATCGACCGCGACGGCAGCAGATTGTCGCGCCCCTTTCCGGCGTCGTTGAGGAATTCGTCGACCTTGCTGACGGTCCGGTTGAAGACCGCCACGGTGTACCCGTGGTCGCACATGTTCAATACGAGGTTCTGACCCATGACGGCCAGACCGATCAGGCCGATGTCGGCTTTCTTGTCCATTAACCGCTCCTTACTGAATTGATAATAGGGCAACTCAGGAAAAAAAGCAAAAGCGGGGGGGACGAGATGGAGCAGGGCGAGCGCAACGAGTGCTCACTTCAGACTTTTTGACACTTTCATACGCCCGTCCTTCGGACCGCCTGCCGGCTCGGGGCTCACAAACCAGTCCGCTGGACTGGTTTTCCCTCAAGCACCACGGCGACGGCCCGGGCGAACTTTACGGCGGCCGGGTGACCCGAGGCGGCGGGGTCCTGCCGGGTGTCGAGGAGCTTGGCCTCTTCGTCCAGAAGCTGAAGAAAGGGTTCTCGGCGTTCGACGAGCTTGAGAAGGAGGTTGCGGATCTGGTACCCCTCCTGCAAGGCGTGGAAGATGCTGGATCGGACCTTGGCCAGCTCCTGGGCCTGGCTGCTGATGAGCTTGACCAGTTCGGGCACGACGAAGTGCTCTTCCTCCTGCCTCTGAAATTCCTTGCGCATCTCGGCGTCCTCGGCCAAACGGATGTCGCGGAAATGCCCGTGGACGTTGTCGAGGATGCCGTCGAGCCGCTTCTTGTAGTTCATGAAGAACGTGGGGGCCCTGTCGTCGGGGATCTGGGGCGAGAGGGCCGCAAACTGGGCGAACTCTTTCTGGTAGAGCTGAATCTCCATGAAGATATTCTTCACGTGGGGATTCTTGGCAAGTTCGGGGTTGCCCGAAACCCGGGCCTTCACTTCGGCCACCAGGTCCTCAACCGATGGACGCGTCGCGCCGTTGGAACCCGCCAGGGGTCCCTCGGCCTCCTTGGCGGGCTTGATCTGCCCGGTGGCAAACTGGGTTTGCAGACAAAGGATGTAGATCAGCACACGGATGTCGGCCTCGGCGCCCAAAATTTCGGTTTGGTTCGGGGTAGTGAAGCTCAAACGCGTCAGAAAGTTGAACACGCTGCCGGCCAGCTTCTTCTTGAACTCGACGATACCGCCCAGGGTTGACCCGCGCAGGTCGTCGGGGAGACCGGCAAGCTTCTGGTCGTCGAGTTTGAGATAGGCCTTCATGCGAACGGGAGAGTTGAGCTTTTCGCGGACGTCGATCCAATCGCTCGTTATCCGCTTTTCCAGGAGATCCATGGCCACAGTATGGGGGAAATCGGCCAAAAAAACCATTCCATGGAGAATTTGGTGAAGCGGCAGACCCTCCAACCCCGTCTGTACGTTCGAACTGACATCACCAAGGAGGTAAGGGATGAACAGTCTGTTCTTACTTACAAGCAAAGTACTGAAGAAGAATGAAATATAACGTACTACTGAATAACGATTTAACTCAACTTCAGCTTCCTTCGCCTTCCCTTCTCTTGATTCCTCGGTCATGTCTGCGTTACTCTATTGTTACCGGGGGTAGGTCAATGGGTGTGGCGCTCAGGAAGAAGACCTTGAGAGACGGTAGGAGGTCCCTGTATTTGGACTCTTATCGGAATGGCAAGCGAATCTACGAGTTCTTGGGCCTTCATTTGACAGGCGACAAAGATCAGGACCGGGAAAGAATGCGGCTAGCGGAGATCCTCAGGGGCCAGCGGGAAATTGAACTCTTCAGCAACGCCCACAGCTTGGTGGCTAACCATGTAGGCCGGATGACCCTTGTTGACTACTGCCGTGACAAGATCAAGAGGAAGTCTACCCTTGACCATATGGAGAGATTCTTCAAAGCGCTGGAAATCAGAGCGCTGGACGAGCGGTCCTTGAGTGACTTTCAAGCCCACCTACTGACCAAACTAAAGCCTGCAACCGTCCGAGTAACGATGACCCACCTGAACACTGCTTTGAATCAGGCCGTCCGGGAGAAAGTCCTAGTGCGAAACCCCGCGAACCTCATCAAGAAGATTCAGGTCAAGGAACCCCTCACAGTGTTTCTCTCACGAGAGGAGATCCAGACTCTCTCACGCACCAGAATAAGGGGCGAAGACGGGGTTGGCGGAAGAATCAAACGAGCATTCCTCTTTAGCTGCTTCACAGGTCTGCGATTTAGTGATCTCCAGCGGCTGACCTGGGCCGAAATCAAAGGAAGGGAGATTGCCCTTGTTCAAAAGAAGACGGGCACGGTGGTACGGATTCCCATTAACGAAACGGCCTGGAGCCAAATCAATCCGGGTGATCGGATCCCCCCTCTAGACGAGCCAGTCTTTGGCCTCGTGAACAAGAATACAACCCACGGGTATATACCGGCGTGGGGAAAAGCAGCGGGCCTTTCCAAACACCTTCACTTCCATATTGCACGGCATACTTTTGCGACACTTGCCCTTGAATCAGGGGCAGACCCTATGACTTTGAAAAACCTTCTGGGTCACTCCAAGATTGAACAGAGCCTCCACTATGCCAAGGTGACTAACCCTCTCCGGCGTAAAGCAGTTGAGGGGATGGAGCTGGATCTCCCAAGGTCAGTCAAATCCCATGAGTAAGGATCAAGATCCACTATACGATCAGTCACTAGAGCAGTTGGAGTTTCAGCCGAGTAGCCAATGGAACGCCCCCGCTGAACCTGTCAAGATTCCCTTTCCGGAGGACTACTCCCAGTCCGGATATGATATTCGTGGTCACGTTGCGGAACTCCAAAGGAGAGCGAGGGACTGCGCATCAACTCCGGAGCAGGGGCTAAAGGTATTTAACGACGAGATTTTTAGGGTCGCGAACATCCCCGCCGACCGTCTCTTTGCCAGGAAAGACCGAGAAACCATGGCGGTCCCTTCCTGGCATCGGCTGGTAATCTACGCGAACTTCTATCGCGACGGCCTGTACGGTGTTGAATCCTACGAATGCAACACATCGCTTGGCTACTTTCCCTTGCTAGAGACGCTGAAGAAGAACTTGATTGAATACTTGGAGACGGCAAGAAATAGGTGGAAGTCGCAAGTCGGGGCCACGGTGGCACCCCCTCCGATACCGATCTTGGAGTTGGCGTCATCCCGGAGGAACCTTGTGAATCGTCAGGCTGACGGGTCCTACTGGTGCGTCGCCGGACTTGACCCTCTAGTAGCATTCTTGAAGGAAGAGCGAAACAAGGACGGAGTTGTTTTCTCTAAGGAGTTCTTTCTTAAGAACGTACGAGACCGGCATGGAAATCCGTTCTCCCCCCGTCACATTGAGAACATCATGAAGAATTAGGAAGGGTTCTCGCCCAAAAAACGTACATTTTCCGGTCTACAAGCGGAGAAGCCAAATGCATATCCTGAGAACAACCTTGCAAGGGAATCTGGTTGTTTCAGGAGAATGGAATGGAAAACGTAGAACGGCCACTAAACATTCAGCAGGCGGCAGAGTTTCTAGGGTTAGCCTCGTCCACAATGTACAAGATGGTAATGAGGGGAAGCATTCCTTCTTACCGCCCCAATGGGGGCAGAGTTTACTTCAAACGGGAAGAACTGGAAGCTTGGATCTTTTCCAATCGCCGGGCCACAAGGAAGGAACTGGAAGATCTCGCCTTGAAGACAAGAAGAGGCCATCAATGAGGCCCGACAGCGTCTACCGGGCGAAACGGAGCGTAAACCTGGCTGGAAAGAACAAGGGCCTAGCAAGCGCCTCTGTTTTCGCGAACGCCAAGAGGATCAGCGGAGAGGTAATTCCGGAGTTTGAAGTGTTGGACGGGGCAAGGGGTGTTGCTACGCTAATGATAAATCCCGACCCCTTCCCGAAGCGTCGCAACGCTACTCATATTCTGGGAAACAAGTCGGATACCAGACTGTCTGGTCTGTTTCCCCTCGGATCTGACTTTCCTCTCAACTGGGTTGGAGGCTTCCCGAAGTCGGGTCCGGATAAGGACACTACGGCACTGTTGGTTACCATCACGGATGACACCCTAACGATCTACGTTTTCCTGAACTTCGGACATGACAAGACCATCCTCGTCAGTGACTGGATTGAAGGGAACCTTGACGGAGTGGATCTACCGAGGTCCACAGGGCAGCCGGCGTGACTTCCTGGTTTAACAAGCCGGCTGCCCGTTGCTGTTTTGGAAACCTTCCGTGTTTGACAAGATCGTCTTCAAGCTAGATGGCGCTGTACCCATGCCGGCCCGAGCCGTTCTCACAAGGGATGGCTCCGGGCTTGGTGACGCCTCGGTCAAAGCCAAATTGGAGAACATGGACCTGATTCAAAGCCCCTCCCAATTCATCGTCAGGGGAAGCCTTGCCAGGTTCGGCCGAGGCGACAACGTCGGCGACTTCACCCTGTCCATGGTTCGGGACGCCCTGGACCGGCTGGAGTGTGAACTGCAATATCCAATTCGGAAGGGTCAGGTTTGGGAGCTGGAAGTGGCCCGAACGCTCATCATGAGGTTTCCGCCGTCTCAATACTTGACCCTTTGGGGTGACGTTCCACGATTCTGCAAGACTACTTTTCCAAATGGGCTGACGGTTCTTTACCACAACGGACGAAGATCTTTCCAAGGATATGATAAATCCGCACAAGTCGGCTTGGCTGGGCTTCCTGAACGTTACCGGGGTCGCAACCTTCTTAGACTTGAATACAAGTTCAAGAAGGAATTGACCGAAGTCTTAGGGTCAAAACTGACTGTGGCTGGACTGACGGACCCGGACCAATACATTCACTTTCTGAGGGAGTTCAAGCGGTTTGCGTTGTCCATACCACAAGACCGAAATCCGAGGCCGGTTTGGGTCGGAGGGATGAAGAACATGAAGGACAGCCTTGCGGCCATTGCTATTTCCTCCATGGGCGGTCCCCACGCTCTTCTGGCTGACCTCGCGGGTCAGTTGGGTATTATGCCTTCCCAACGGTCCAAGATGAAAGCCGAGCTTCTAGCACTGACTCAGGAATCGGCATGGAACAACCCCAACGAGCTGAGTCAGGAGCTTCACCAGAAGGTCAGAATGGCAGTCTCTCACTTCCGGTAGCAACGATATCAACCGGCGTCTTGATTTGTGATTGTTCTGAAATATAGGAGAGTAACCATGTTCCAACCCGGCGCATCTGGAAATCCAGGTGGACGACCAAGACTTCCCTCCGGCCTGCGAAGGGCATTTCAAGAGGCGTCCTTCCGTAGTTTAATGACGTTGTGGGAGATCATAAATGACCCGGCAAGCGGCGAAGGCAGCCGAATCCGTGCCGCAGAAACGATACTCCGCTACGCCTGGGGAGAGCCTACCGGCATAGAGAGGAACCAACCCCCTGACGACCTTGAACGGATCCAGTTTGAGCTTCCATTGGAGGACCAGTTTCTACCAAATGAGATCACGAAAGCCTCGTCCGCTATCTTACAGGACATCAACCGTTCTCATGCTGGCGAGTTCAAGGCGAAACCGGGGCCATGACTAATTGGCAGATTGAGTCTCCTGTTAGGTCTACGAAATCAGAGTTCAGGGAATTGTTATCCAGCGTGTCCTGTTTTGACCGTCATCAAAACGAATCCGGAATCCTGACACATCAAGGGTGGATGGAACCACGATACTGATAACCCCGGATGAAAAGTCTCCTGGATCAATCGCCTTCCCAGAAAACTCAATTTGGTGGTCTTTGTATTCGGATGGGTCAGCCGGGGAGTAGGAGAATCCGGCCTCATCTTTCAATTCAAAGGTAAAGTTTTCGGACTGGCTAAACATACTCCAGCTGGCCTTCGGCGTTATCGGATCCCCCCCGAGTGAATTGTCAACTTTGACGAAGAAATTAATGACGTTACGACCGTCATTCTTTCCGGTTTGCTCTATCACCAAGATATCAAGTTTCATTGTTGCGCCTGTTTCACCGATTGGAACCGTTTGGCCGATGTGTCTAACCTGAGGTACATTCTGATCCTGGCCAAAAGTAAGCTCGGGTAGACCCGAAAAAACAATTAATAGCGCTAGAAGTCGTTCCATTCCTCACTGTCCTTCCGTGGATGAAAGTCACGGTCTACCATTCAACCGAGTCGTCGGGACTGTCAGTTGTCCAGAACACAGTCGTCCAGGGTTACAGACGTCTCGTAAGCGCTCAATTCCCCGCATCTGTCATGGTCTCTGGTCGTCGGGTAGCCTAGCCGCGTAACCGAGGGTTACGGGAGGCGTATTTTGAAGAGACACCGTCTGACGAGAGAAGTTTGGGATTCGATGCTGGAGCAGTTGGTCGGCTACTCTGGGAGCCAAGTGGATTTCTGCCGGGAACACGGAATCGGAGTGTCGAGCCTGCGTTACCACCTGAGTCGTCAGAACCGGGCCGAGGAGCGCGGTGACCAAGCACTTGGCGACGGGTTTGTAGTACTGGGCCGGGTTGGCGGTCAGGGGCCTTCGGGTAGCGACTGGGTCGAACTGACGGTCGGACGGATTAGTGTGAAGGTCTGGGCTGACACCGATCTGGCGGTCCTTCGGGTGGCGTTGCGGGCGGCGGTGGAAGCGTGTGGCCCGATCTGAGCCGGGCCCGTGTTCTGATCCGGCCCGGGATCACGGACATGCGTAAGCAAATCAACGGGCTGTCGGCGATGGTGCAGAACGCGATGGCCGAAGGGCCGTTTAGCGGCGATTTATTTCTTTTTTGCGGACGTGACAAGAATTTAATCAAGGCACTCTACTGGGACCGAAATGGTTTTTGCTTGTGGGCGAAGAGATTAGAGAAAGGTCGCTTCCCGTGGCCGGACGGGGAGCCAAGGGCCCGCCAGTTGAGTGCCGAAGAACTGGGAATGCTCCTCGACGGGATCGACTTCCGAAAGAGGTTCCAGCCCCTTGCCTTCGCGCGGGTGTGAGGGCCCTTGACCCTCGAATTCCGATCGTGCAAGGTTGCTTCCATGGCGACGCAAATCGATCGGGAACAACAACTAGCCGCTGAGAACCAAGCCCTGAAGGCCGCGCTTGCCGCTTCCCACCGGGACCTGGATTCGCTTCGCCAAAAGTACCAGAACTTGTCCGACAGCTACGAGAAGATCCGGCGCCTGCACTTCGGGACCTCGAGCGAGAAGTTGCCCGCCACCGAGGATGCCGGACAGTTGGGCCTTGAGCTGTTCAACGAGGCCGAGGTCCACGCCGACGCCATGGTCGACGAGGCGCCGACCCAGGAGCCGGAGTCCGAAAGCCCCGACGCCAAGCCCCGCAAGAAGCCTGGTCGCAAGCCGATCCCGGCGCATCTGGAGCGGATCGAGATCCCCCACGACGTTGCGGAGGCCGACAAGTCCTGCCCCTGCTGCGGGAAGGCTCGGCCGACCATGGGGGAGGAGCGCACCGAGGAGATCCACGCGGTCCCGGCGAAGGCGGTGGTCCACGTCCACGTGCGCATGAAGTACGGGGAGTGCTCCTGCCAGGGCTTCCAGGACTCGGGCCTGCCGGCGGTCATCAAGGGACCGGCTCCGGTCAAGATCATCCCCGGCGGTATGTTCAGCAACGAAACCATCGCCTTGGTGATCGCGGCCAAGTTTGCCGACGGAATCCCGCTCTACCGCTCGGTGAAGATCTTCAGCCGGGCGGGGTTGGACACCAACCGAGCGACCCTCTCGAACCAGGTTCTGCAGGTGGGCAGGAAGATCGGCCCGCTGCTGGAGCTGATGTGGATCGACGCCAGAGGTTCCCCCGTGATCCGGATGGACGAAACCACGGTTCAGGTCCTCAAGGAACCGGGGAAGAAAGCCCAGAGCAAAAGCTACATGTGGGTGACCAACGCCCATCATGGGAAGAACTCGATCATTCTCTACCGCTACCACCCCAGCCGGGAGGGTGCGATGGCTTGGAACACCCTCGAGGGCTACTCGGGCTTCCTTCAGACCGACGGGTACGCCGGCTACAAGGCGGTGGGGGAGCGAAAGGGAATCGTCCACGTGGCTTGCTGGGCCCATATCCGCCGAGAGCTCATGGATGCCCATGAGCTCGAAGACGCCGACAAACCCTTCATCAAAGGCATCCTCGACCTGATCGCCGAGCTCTACAAGATCGAGAAGCAACTGCGGAAACGACTGGAAGATCCCGAGGCTACCAAGCCATTGAGCACCCAGGAGTTTGTCGATGAACGCAAGCGACTGGCAGGGGTCCAGTTGGCTCTGATCAGGGCCTGGCTCGAGCGCAACGAAGCTCTGGTGACACCCAAGTCGACCCTCGGCAAGGCAATCGCCTACGCCAAGGGGCAGTTCGAACGCGCCGCCCGCTACGTCGACCACGTACTGCTGACCCCCGACACCAACCCCGTCGAGCGGGCGATCAGACCCTTCGTCGTCGGCAGAAACGCCTGGCTGTTCAACGACACCCCGCGCGGTGCCCACGCCTCGGCCGGTATCTACAGCCTGATCATCACGGCCAGACAAAACGGGCTGGAACCGTATGCCTACCTGTGCCGCCTGTTCAACGAACTCCCGCTGGCCAACGACGAGGCCAGCCTACGACGATTGCTTCCCTACGCGGGGGATTAAGCGCTTACGACGTCTCCAAGAGGAGACCCCCACAGGTACCTTCTACTGTGATGGTCTGACCTTTCCTAAGGTCAGCAATCTTGCTCTCTTCGGTCTTCTGAAAGGTAAGACGAACGTTCTTGATGAAGTCGTCAATCGCGAAGGTAACGTAGGGTTCTCCGGCAATCTCGCGGTTGATATCGGCGACCTTGCCCGTTAGTTTGAGCAATTTTCCTTTATACAGGGAATCTGCCCTGATTGCGTTTTCAGAGTAGTCCTTGTACAGCTTCTGGTAGCTGACTTCCATAGCTTCAACCGGGGCGGGCTCTGGAGTGGACGACTCCGTAGACGCCCCCAGGCCTCTCAATGTCTCACCAAACGAGGAACTCATGACCCCGTGCCAGAAGGAAGGAAACGCAGCGATGACGACCACGGCAATGACTACTTTCCAGCCAAGGGCCATCTTCAGTCGCCTTCCACAATGGGGGCACGTTTTGGCCTTGTTTGAAACCTCCTCTTTGCAAGTCTTACAAAGAATCAGGTAGTCAGCCATGTAGCCTCCTTGACCAGAGCATAGGAGATTTAACTCTTTCTGTTCCCATTCCTCTAATCACATACATGAGTCTAGACCCTCGGAAGGCTACCCGCAAGGTCTCCAGCCGGTAGAACGAAACGAAAGTCATGAGAATCAAAAGAAGCCCAAGGGGAACCTGCAAGCGAAGATCATAAGCACCGAGAGGTTGTGACGGTGAGGCACTGAGGCCCAAACAACTCGTAACCGTCAAATCCTCCCATCTTGTGTCGTGCGGTAGGCTTCTCTCAAGGAGAAAGCCGATGCGAAAACGACGAACCGCCGACCAGTGGCGAGAGATTTTCCGGGCTCAACGGGAGCTCGGCCGCAACGATGCCGACAGCGCCAAGGACCACGGTGTGAGCGTAGCGAGCCTCAGGAGCTGGCGCAAGAAACTGAGGGACGGACGGGCTGGCGAGCCGCCGGTTCTCGTTGAGCTTCAGCACTTCGCTGCGAGGGAAGACGAGCTTCGTGTGACCCTGCCCAACGGGGTTGTGCTGAGCGTTGGCTCGTCGTGGCCACTGGAGCATCTGGTCAGAATCGCAGGCCTTCTGAGGGCCCTGTGATCCGGGACTGGAGCGGCTTGCGGGTCTTCGTCAGGCCGGGGAACACCGATATGCGCAAGCAAATCGACGGGCTGGCGGCGCTGGTCCGCGACAGTCTGGGTCACAACCCGCTGGACGGGAGCCTATACCTGTTCGCCGGAATGGCCGGCCGTCGGCTCAAGGTGCTTTACTGGGACCGCAACGGTTTTTGTCTGTGGCAGAAGCGGCTGGAGCAGGACCGCTTCCCGTGGCCCAGCCTGGCCGGCCAAGCGCGGAGCATCACGGCCGGCCAGCTGGAGATGTTGTTGGCCGGCATCGACTTCTGGCATGCCCATCCAGAGCGCAGCTACAAGAATCTGTAAAGAAACAGCCAAAAGGAATTTACACTCAAATTCAACTCTGATAGAATTTTCCTATGGCGGCGTTGCTGGAACGACAGGTCGAGGAACTCAAGAAGAGCAACAAGTCCAAGGACGAGCTGATCGCCAGCCAGGCCGCCAGGATCCAGCACCTTCAGTTCGAGCTGATGCTGGCCCTGCACCGGATGTGGAGCCGCGCCAGCGAGAAGTTCCAGCCGCTGGGACCTCTGTTGTTCGACGAACTGGCCTCCGAGAGCCCCCCGGAGGCAGAAGATCCGGCCGACAATCATGGGAAGCCGACGAGCGGAAAGCGCGGCCGCAAGCCGCTGTCGCCAAGTCTTCCCCGGGTGGATCACCTGCACAACCTGCCCGAAGCCAAGCGGAGGTGCGGGTGCGGGAAGTCCATGGTCAAGATCGGCGAAGACATAAGCGAGAAGATGGCGATGGTCCCGGCCCAGGTGTGGGTCGAGCGGCACATCTACTCCAAGTACGCCTGCCCGGACGCCCAGTGCCCGTGTTCGGTCGATGAATCCCGGCCGGGCGTGCTGACAGCCCCCGGCCCGCCGTCCTTGATTCCCCGAAGCATCGTGACGGCGGCGCTTCTGGCCCACATCTGGATCGCGAAATTCTGCGACCACCTTCCATTCTACCGCCAAGAAGCGGGCTTCCACAGGATCGAGGCCGACATCAGCCGCCAGGACATGGTGAACTGGACGATGCGGGTGTCCGGGGAACTCGAACCTTTGATGGAGCTGATCGAAGGGACAATCCGCGAAGGTCCCGTCATCCAGATGGATGAGACTCCGGTGACCGTATTGAAGCTCAACGACACCGGCAAGCACGGCCAAGGGTACATGTGGCTGGCCCGAGGCGGAACCGAAAGAAAGAAGGCCGTCCGCTACCGATTCGCCCCGGGACGGGGGAGCAAACACGCCAAGGCCCTGCTGGGGCGCTTCCGCGGCTATCTTCAGAGCGACGCCTTCGGGGCCTACGACGTGGTCGGCCGCGACGGGGAGGTCATCCAAGTTGGATGCTGGGCCCATGCCCGGCGCAAGTTCTTCGAGGCCCAGAAGGTCGCCCCTTCGAACCTGACCCGCGACGCGATCGGACGGATCAAGAAGCTCTATCAGCTTGAGGATGACTGCCGGGAGCGGGCCAAAAATGAGACCCTCAGCGAGCAGTCGTTCCTGGAACTCAGGAAGGCAGTGATCGGGCCGCACCTGGACGACCTGAAGCTCTGGCTGCATGCTGCTGCGGCTGAAACGCTGCCGTCGGGCCCCGCCGGAAAGGCCTTGGCATACACCGTGGGGCAGTGGGACAAACTGGTGCGGTTCCTGGACCACCCCTGGCTGACCCCTGACAATAATCGCGCGGAGAACAGCATAAGACCGTTTGTGGTCGGCCGGAAGAACTGGCTCTTCCACGGAAACGAGGAGGGTGCCGAGGCCTCGTGCAGGGTGTACACCCTCATCCAGACCGCCAAGCTGAACGGCTTGGAGCCGTGGGCATACCTGAAGGAACTGCTCGAAAAGCTCCCGGCCGTCAGGCTCTCCGGCGACTGGGAATCATTGCTTCCGTGGAACTTCGCTGCCGGGAAGAATTGACGGTTACGACATTCCTGAACTCGACACGCTCTTCATCGCTCTGCCGATATCGTGGAGAGGGACGCTTCAGCAATACGTTGGAAGGTTGTCGAGATCTTCCGTTAACAAGTCGCTAGTTCAAGTTCATGACTACCAAGACCAAGGTCATCCAATACTTCTCAGGATGGGGGAAAGGCGCCGGGCAGGGTACAAGATGTTGGGATTCGAAACGGCGCCCAGTACCGAGAACTGAAGTTCGAGGTTTGCTCGGCCTCAGCACGAATTGCAAAGGCCCTGAACGCTTGGCCAGATTCACCCTAGTCAATCGTTGCGATCGGGAAACAAGAAACCGAAGAATCAGAGCAAATCTGGCAAGAAGAATGTGTCTGACGGCACCCGACTTGAATCTGACGTCTGATACCTATCCTATATCATCATCATACAATTTGCGAAACTCCATTCTGATCGAGGGAAACCTCGTCAGGGACCCCGAGACCAAGGAGCTGGAAAGCGGTTCGAAGCTGTGCCTGTTTTCGGTGGCTTCGAACCGGTACTTCAACCAGGACAACGAGAAGAAGTCCGAAGTGAGCTTCTTCGACGTCGAAGTGTGGAACAAGACGGCCGAGCTCTGCCTCAAGACGCTCTCGAAGGGCCGGGGCGTGCGCGTCGTGGGCAGGCTCAAGCAGGACAGGTGGGCCGACAAGGAGGGCCGCCACCATTCCCGGGTGAAGGTGGTGGGCGAGAACGTCGAGTTCAAGACGAAGTTCGACAAAAAGCCTTCGGAGGTGCCCAAGGAAGAGACGGATGATCCGGCCTTCTGAGACTCTGCTGGGAACCAACCTCAATTCGGTGTGGATGGAGGGCACCCTTGTGGCCGACGCCGAAGGGGCACCGCCGCCCCAGGGCTCGGGGGTGCGCTTCCGGATTCGCGACCACAGGCCCCTGGACCGCGACGGGGCGTCGGTCTTCCTGGTCGAGGTCCCGGGCACCGTGAGGGGAGGACGGCTGCTCGAAGGCCAGCACGTGAGGGTGATCGGCAGGTTGAAGCAGGAAAGGCACGAAGTGAGCATCGTGGGCGAGCTGGTGGAGAGTCTGGGGCCTAGAACGTGAAGCGGACGCCCAGGCCAGCCCCGTAGGTCAGCTCGTCGTACCACGGAAGGTCGTTCCAGAGGTTGAAAATCGGGAAGAACAGCTGGGCCCGGAGAGTAAGGGCAAACAGCGGGGAAAACTGCCACGTGATCCCGGAACCGACGTCGGGGTAGAACAGCCGGCCGGCCAGGAGCCACCCCGTGACGGGCAGCGCCATGTCGCCGGCCGTGGTCCCGTTGAGGAAGACTGGGAAGCGCAGGAGGAAACCCAGGCCTCCCTCGGCCGACCACGAAAGCGTCGGGTTGATCGGGAACTCGTACCCGAAGGTGGGGTTGAGCATGATGCTCATGACGACCACGTTGTCGAACATCGAGTCTTCAGGAACGGCGCGCCCGTCCTGGTAGGCGTAGCTGAGGAAGAAGAGCTGGGCCTCGGGACGGAACAGGAAGTGGCCCATGAACCTGAACGGCACCGACAGCCCGACGGTGTTGACGATAGGGTCGGGCGCGCTGTCCCCGACGGAGTTGACGATGGTGAAAATGGAACTCTCGATCTCAAGGCCGTTGATGTCCACGCCCCAAAGCGTCAGTCCCCACGAGGCGGGGGCCAGCGACAAGAACAACACCCAGAACACGGCCCGTTTCATGGTCTTCATTGTATCACGGGGCCAGAACGGCGAAAGGCACGTGGACAAGGCCGGCGGCGCCCACGTACCCGCGAAACGAGGTTTCCCACGTGAACACGAAGCCGTGCGACAGACCCAGTGCCCCTGTATATCGCCCGCTGGGTCCCAGCTCGGGGAGGCGGTACAGCCGAGCCTCCTCGCCTGGCCTGCCGACGGCGACCCAACCGCCCTCGGTGAACAACAGCAGGGGCCCCGCACCCTCGGCTTGCCTCATGAGCAGCCCGTCGCCAAGGCGCTCGGCAAGGCGCTCGCGCTCGGCGGCAAACTGCGGCCCCGGCCGGGCGGGCGGGGCCTCCGGCGGCGGAACCTCGGTGGCGCCGCCCGGGGTCTCGGCGCCCGTGTCGAGGGTCAAAGACGTGGTATCGTAGGCCCAGCCCATGCCTTGCGGCCGCTTCCAGTAGATCTTGAGCTCGGGACGGCCGGCCGTGGGGGGCTCAAAGGCGGCGGCCTGCCGGGCCGCGTCTCTGATCTGCGACGGGACGGGGTAGAACGCCAGCCGGGTCTGGCCGGGAATCCACCACGCCAGCGACGCGGGGGGAGCCTCGACGGCTTCCTGCCTCAGGGTGAGGAAGAGCCTGCCCTTCCAGGCGAACACGCGGTCGGTCTCGTAGAAGCTGAGAGGCCACTGGGCGTCGGGCCGGAGCGCTTCCAGCGACCCCGTCGAGTCGTCGAGAACAAGCAAGCCCAGGCGCGACACCGCCACGGCGCCACCGTTTTCGGGGGCCGGGGCAAGGTCGGTGGCCACGACGGCCCGGGTCCGGGGGGTCCAAGTCACCTTCAGAGGCTGTTCAAAGCCGGTCAGGGGCCTGAGACCGCCGGACTGGTCGGGGTCAAACGCCAGCCAAGAGACCCTGGTCCTGCTGAAGGCGGCGTTCACCTCCTTGGAGTCGGCGCACCCCGCCAACACGAGCAGCGAGACCAGGACGAACCAGCGGCCGGCTTGAACCTTCACCTTGCCCCCCGCGTCAATAGCTTTTGGCCCAGACGGCCCAGTGTTTGCCCGGCGCGCCGCACTTGAGGCACGGCTTGTCTACGGGCTTGTCCTTGAGGGCGAAGGGAAGGTTTCGGATGGTCGCCTTGGTGGCCTCCTTGACCTCGGCCTCGCACTGGGCGCTGCCGCACCAGGCCGCCTCGACGAAGCCGCCCTCGCCTTCCATAAGCTTGGTGAAGTCGGCCCAGTTGTCGATTTGAAAGGTGTTGTCGGCCCGGTTCTTGAGGGCGCGATCGAAGAGGTTCTTCTGGATCAGCTCCAGCAGTTCCTTGACCTTGGCGGGGATGTCGGCCTTGGCCACGAACAGCTTCTCGCCTGTGTCGCGGCGCACCAGGACCGCCTGGTTGTTCTGCATGTCCTTGGGCCCGGCCTCGATGCGCACGGGGACTCCGACCATCTCCCACTCGGCAAACTTCCAGCCGGAGCTGGCGGTTTCGTCCAGGTCGGTCTCAACCTTGACGCCCGCGGCCCTCAGTTCGTCGCCGATGCTCTTGGCGTAGGCCAAGACCTCGGGCACGTTGTCCTTGCGGAAGATGGGGACGACTACCGCCTCGATGGGCGCCAGCTTGGGGGGCACCACCAGGCCCTTGTCGTCGCTGTGGGTCATGATCAGGGCGCCGATGAGGCGGGTGGAAGCGCCCCAACTGGTGGCCCACACGTGGTCGAGAGTGCCTTCCTTGGTCTGGAAGGTCACGTCAAAGGCCTTGGCGAAGTTCTGCCCCAGGTCGTGGCTGGTCCCCGCCTGGAGGGCCTTCTTGTCCTGCATCATCGCTTCGATCGAGTAGGTGGTGACCGCACCGGCGAACTTCTCGCTGGCGGTCTTCTCGCCGTCGAGGATGGGTATAGCCATGTACTCCTCGGCGAAGGTCTTGTAGACCTGGAGCATGCGCAGGGTTTCCTCGTGGGCCTCGTCCTTGGTGGCGTGGGCCGTGTGGCCTTCCTGCCACAGGAACTCGGTGGTGCGCAGGAACAGCCGGGTGCGCTTCTCCCAGCGGATGACGTTGGCCCACTGGTTGATCAGCAGGGGCAGGTCGCGGTAGCTCTGGATCCACTTCTTGTACATGGCCCAGATGATGGTCTCGCTGGTGGGGCGCACGATCAGGGGTTCTTCGAGCTTCTCGCCGCCGGCGATGGTGACGACGGCCAGCTCGGGGCTGAAACCCTCCACGTGTTCGGCCTCCTTCTTGAGGAAGCTCTCGGGAATGAGCATGGGGAAGTACGCGTTGGAGTGGCCCGTGGCCTTGAACATGCCGTCGAGGGTGCGCTGAATGTTCTCCCAAAGGGCGTACCCGCGCGGCCGGATGACCATGCAACCCTTTACGGGAGAATAGTCTGCCAGCTTGGCGTTGGTGACGATATCGATGTACCACTGGGAGTAGTCGGTAGCTCGCGGTGTGATTTTTTCGGCCATAATGGGGCCGATTTTAGCCCGGAAGGGGTCAGTTCGCCAAGGTGACTGTTTCGACCATGGTCCTGAGGTTGAGGCCGCCCTGACCGTCGGTTTCTTCCTTCTCGACGACGAAGATGAGCGACCGCTCGTTGGGCGTGAGGATCAGTTGGGTGACCGTGTAGTTCTGGACGCCTGGGCGGACCACGTTCGGGTTGCCGACCTTGTAGCTGCCCAGGGACTTTCCGGCTTTGTCCTTCACGTCGAGGGTCAGGTAGAAGGACGAGGTGACGCCCGACCCCTTGGGGGTGACCGTCTTCTTCATCGAGATCGCGTAGTTTCGTCCTGTCTTGTAGTCCAGCACCTGGAAGTTGTCGTAGTCCTGGGCGTTCGACTCGCCTGTCACCCGGAAGTAGATGGGGCGGCCCTGCTGCAGGTAGTCGAGCTTCCACTTCGTCCTTTCGGAGCCGTACTTCTCGAGGTGAGCCAGAAGCGCCTTCAGGCCGTCGTCGCCCAGGGTGACGCCGACGGGAAACGACGACCGGGCCTTGCCGCCGGCGGTGAAGTCGTTGCGGACCACGTCGACAATGTAGGTTTCCACCCACGGGTTCTGGGTAGCAGCGTCGATGCCGTACTGGGCGAATTCGAAATACCGGCTGTCGGGCGAGAACCCGAGGTTCTTGAACACGGCAACGTCGCCGGCCCACACGCCTGCGTTGACGCAGAACAACAGGATCGCGGCGATCAGGGTCGCCTGCACGCTCTTTTTCATCGATGCTCCTCCGCCCGGGGGCGACCTGGATCACTGGGCCCTACCTTCCGTTTATCGAGGCCTTTTCCAGAATCCTGAAATGTTTTCTAATGGGACCATGACTGTATCGATCCGAAACGGCTTGCTTGCCCTGGCTTTCGGCCTCCTCCTCGTGCTGGCGGCCGGGTACGGCGCTCTGGCCTTTCTGCTCGTCACCCGGGAGGGCTGGTCGGCGCAGGTCGGCGACGGCACCCTGCTCAAGCTCCTGATCGAGACCATCACGGCTCCGCTGGGCAGCCTCGTGGGCTTCGTGCTGCTTCGCCGCGCGTACCGCAAGTCGGCGGCCCCCGAGGTCTTCTTCCTCGCGCTGTTCCTGGCTACCCTGGCCGGAGAATCGCTCATCCTCCTCCAGGCCTGGGTGAACCTGAGCGGCCTGCCCGCGTTCTACACCGCGCTGCTGACCCGGGTGGTCTGGGCCTTCCGCCTCACGGGCCTGTTTCTGCTCGTCTGCGGCAGCCTGTACGCCTTCGAGTTCTCGTTCCGCAAATACGGCAACCTGGTGGCGGCCTCGGTGGCCGCGGGCATCTTCCTGGCGGTCATCCTGCCCCTGCACTTCACGTCGGCCCGAAACCACCTGCTGTTCGCGGTGGGCGACGCCCCGGGCATGGTGCTGGCCACCGTGGTGCTGGCCGCCGTCGTCGCGGCGAACTTCCTTGTCGGCAGCCGGCGCCCCGGGGCCCCCGACAGGGCGTGGGCGCGCGCCTGGGCGGCCGTCCTTTTTCTGTCGGCGTGGAGCCTGTCCATCGTCGCGGGGCCCTGGGCCACAGTCTTGGCGCTCCCGGGGATCGTGCTTGTGTCGTTGAAGTCGGAACAGAACGCGCTGCTGGGCTAGGCGTCAAACTGCCACAAGGATCGAGAAGGCCAGGGCCGTACCAAGCGGGATGACCAGGTTGTCGAGGTCATCCAGGGGGAGCACCTCGAGCAGCGTTCCAACCAGGGCGACCCAAGCGGCCAGCACGGGGTCGTGCCCCACCAGCCAAACGGACCAGAAGATGGCCACGAACGCCGCGGTGCTCCCTTCGAGCGTCTTGCCCCCGGTGAAGGGCAGCCGGACCTGGCCGAAGAGCTTGCCGACCACGGCGGAGAAGCCGTCGCCAAACGCAAGGGCGTAGATGCCCACGCTGGCCGCCGGTTCGGGGTAAAGCATCAGGCACAGCAGGGCCCCCAGTCCGAGGGTGACGGGCCCCAGGACGGCGCGGTCCCTGTCGCGGGTTCGGGAGGCTGCGCGGGTAAGCTGGGTGATGAAGGGAAGCTCGCGTCCCTGCAGCCGCAACGACTCGGCAGCCGTGTAGATGAGCAGGCCGAGGACGAGCAGTCCTTCGGTGACCTGAAGGTTGATGGAGGCAAGAACTGGGGTGGCGCCGACCATGAGGTGGATGGCCTTGCGCAAGAGCTCAGTCTGAATTTCCTGGGCGCGAGATACGGATCTGGCCGCAGTGGTCATGAGAATACCTTATGGCACTTAAAGCAAGCATCATGCCAAACGACGATCGGTGGAGGGCTCGCCCCTATCTTCTTTTCAGGCCGGAGGATAGCAGCCTCACCCTGAGCGAACGTCCGCCCGGGGGCGCTGAGACCGTCTAGAATTTCATACACTCGATCTCTTTTTCTCATATTGTATTCAGTCATTCCAGGGCTGACGCCAGCTGACGCCGTTCGTCGGGATGCTCGTCAAAATACGCAAGGGCTTCGGCGACCAACTCGGGGTAGTCGCGATGACGCTGCAGCCGTGCGCCCCACCGGTGGCCGAACACGAGGTTGGCCGAAAAATAGGCGTAAAACCGGCGGCTGCGGGTCACCCAAAACTCCCGGGGTTGGTGGCGTTCGAGCAGTTCGTGGAACCGGTGGCAGACCTGTTCCAGATCGACCTCGAAGTCGAAAGCCTGGTCGTTCCAGCGTCCGCGCCAGTACCTGAAGGTCCAAGGTGCGGCCACCGCCCGGCGGCCCAGCATCCACCCGTCGGCGGGGGTGCGCGCCGCCCGGCCGCGGAGGGCCGCGAAGCTGTCCAGGTCGCCGTTGCCCACCACGGGGATGTCCACGGCTTCGCGCACGACGGTCACCCACTCCCACCGCGCCGGGCGGCTGAGGCTGTCGCGGCGCACCCTGGGGTGGAGGGTGAGGAAGTCGGCGCCTTCGGCCTCAAGCACCCTGGCCAGGGTCACGAGCGCCTCCTCGTCCTCCTCCTCGCCCAGCCTCAGCTTCAGCGACAGCGACTTGCCCCCCACGGCCCGGCGCAGCCGTGCGGCCAAGCGGCCGGCCTTGACGGGGTCGGCCATCCACGCGATGCCGGCGCCGTGCCGGAAGACGCGGGGCGCCGAACACCCCATGTTGAGGTCGACGCCGGCGCAGTCCCGGGCCGCCAGCGACGCGGCGGCGGCCACCAGGTCGTCCTCGTCGGCGCCCACGATCTGGTAGACCACCCGATCGGGACAAGGCGCAGCGTCGGCGTACCACCGCTCGTAGGTGCCGCCGGCCAGGTGCGAGGCGGCGTCGATCATTTCGGTGAAATGAAGCGCGCAGCCGCCCCAATCTTCGACCAAGACCCGGAACCCCGAGTGGCTCACGGTGGCCATGGGTGCGAAGATCAAAAACGGCTCATCCCTAAAATTCACTGTCGCCTCTCATTGCCAAAGGCATACCTTGGCCTTAAACTTTGCTCACGATGAAGTTGCACAATCTGCTGAGCGAGCCGTTGATCCTCCTCGACCGATCCGTGAAGTCCAAGGAAGAGGCGATTCAGATTCTCGTGAAAGCGGTGCAGGCTCGCTACCCCTTCCCCCTCAAGCCCGAGGAGATTCAGAGGGCCGTCCTGGCCCGGGAGGCCCTGGGAGGCACGTCCTTCCCCACCGGCATCGCCGTGCCCCACGCGCGGCTTGACTTTCTCGATGACATCGTGGTGGCCGTGCTGAGGCCGACTCAACCCGTGCCGGACCCCGTAGCCCCGGTGAGGCTGGTGGTGCTGATGCTGACTTCGCAGAACAAACCGGCGGTGTACCTCAACAGCCTCAGCAGCATGCTCAAGTTCTCTCAGAAAAGCGAGGTCTTTGAGAAGGCCCTGGCGACCAGCTCGCCCAGGGAGTTTCTCGATCTGGTTGCCACCGAGGACTACAACCTTGTCAAAGTCGTCACCGTAGAGGACCTGCTCACCGGTCCGGCCGTCACGGTGAGGGCCGACGACACCCTGGCATCACTCATCGACCTGTTCCACGAACGCAACCTGAGCTACGCGCCCGTGGTCGACGACGAGGGTCGGCTCATCGGCGAGGTCGGCCTGGGCGACGTGCTCAAGGCCGGCTTCCCGGACTTCACGGCGCAGGTGGGCAGCCTGCGCTTCCTCAAGACCTTCGAGCCCTTCGAGACACTCCTTCAGAAGGAGGACAACCTGCTGGTGCGGGACCTGATGAAGCCCGTGGCATTCGGTTGCGACCCTTCGGCGTCGGTGGTTGAACTGTGTTTCGAGTTCCTCCAAAAGGGACGCCGCCACTGCCCCGTGGTCCGAGGCAGGCAGCTGTTGGGGGTGTTGAGCATCATGGACATCTTGAACAAGGTCATCCGGGGGTGAGCATGGGTATTCAGCAGATCGTCGCCCTGGTGGTCTTTGTCGGCGTGTACGCGCTGTTCGCTTCGCGCCTGGTCCACAGGGCCGCGGCGGCCCTCACAGGGGCCGTGGTCCTGGCGGTGGCCTGGGGCGCGGGCAATGTCGTGTCTTCCATCGTTCCCGATGTCCTCTTGGTGACTGCGGGCCTCATGGTCCTGGCAGGCTTCGTGAAGCGTTCGGGGCTGGCGTCGTGGCTGGCGCTCAAGGCCGCCAAGGCCGGGCGCGGCAGGCCGGCGCGCATCCTGCTCCTCACGGGGGTGATGGCGTACCTCGCCGCCGCCGTGCTGGGGCCGTCGGCGGCCGTGGTCCTGTTCGTTCCGGTCAGCCTGCTCCTGGCAGTGGAGCTTGACGTTCCGGCGCTCCCCTTCGTGACTGTCCTTTCCTGGTGCGCGCTGCTGGGCGGCGCAACGACCTTGACGGCGCACCCGTCCAACCTGTGGGTGGGAGCGGGGCTGGGCATCGACGCCCAGGCCTGGGTCACCGCGCTGGCGCCCTTCACCCTCGCGAGCCTGGCGCTCACGCTGGTGGCAGGTGTGCTCGTGTTCTCGCGGATGCTGAGGGTCACCAACGAACGCCGGGCCCGCGTGCTCGAGTACGACGAGGCCCGGTCCTTGCAGGACCGCCCTCTGCTGGTCAAGACGCTCACCGTGCTCATTCTTGTGATCGCGGGTCTGATGCTGACTCCGTGGCTGGCGCTTTCACCGTCCGTCGTGGTCGTGGGGGGCGCCACCATTCTGCTGCTTTGGGACGGGCGGGGGGCGGTCGACCGCTCGCTGTCCGAGCTCGACGGGGGCACTCTGCTGTTCTACGGCGGCTTATTCGCCGTGGTGGGCGCCTTGGCCGCGTCGGGGCTGTCGGCCCTGGTGGCGGGGTGGCTCCCCGCACAACCCCTCACCCTGCTGTGGGGCACGGCCGTGCTGGGGGGCTTCATCGACCACGGCGCAGTGGCCGGGGCCCTGGTGCCCACGATGAAGGCCTGGGCAGCAGCGAGCGCCCCGGTCTGGCCCTTTGTCGTGCTGGGTTCCAACCTGGGCGCCGGGGTCACGGCCTGGGGCGCCGTCTCAAGCGCCACGGCCTTCGGTCTTGCTGACCAGGGCAGCCGCCGCCTGTCCCGCCGGGAATTCATTATCTACGGCCTGCTGTTCGCCGTCCTCAACCTGGCGCTGGTCAGCGCCCTGGTCCTGCTGCTGGTCCGCTAGGCTCCTCCCAACGCCACAGGGCGTGCCCCGAGGCGAGGTACTTGCGCTCGAACAGGGTCTCGGGCTCCTCGGGCCGCCAGGGCTCCACCGTTGGGGTGCGCCCGGTCAGCACGCTGAACGCCAGGGCGAACTCGCGCGCATACACCTCCCAGTTCGTCCTGACCTCCCAGACTCCGCCGCAGGCCAGCGCCACGGGCAGCACGGGGTGGAAGGGCCAGCGACGCAGCCTTTGCGCGGGTTTGGGCCAGGGGTTGGGGTAGAAGAAGCATTGCCGCTGGAACCGCCAGCCCGCCGGGGCAGCCTGCAGCCACAAATCCTCGAGGTCCATGCGCACCAGGCGCGCGTTGCCGGGCAAGAGCCCGGCGTGCCTGTCTAGACGGGCCACCGACTTGTCGATGCCCAAGACCAGGCAGTCGGGATGCCGGAGCGCCAGGACGGCCGTGCTCAGCCCCGTGCCGCACCCCGTGTCGAGGACGAGGGGGCCTGGCCACGCCTCAACTTCGTTCGCGAGGGCCTCAAAGGCCGCCTTCGAATGCCCGGCCACGGGCTTCAGCCACGCCGTTTGGGCGTGCTTGCGCACGTTGGCCTCGAGGCTGGAATGGACGGAGGTTTGCCGGCTGGTCACCGGCGCCGAAGCGCCGTTCACGGTGCTAATAGCTTTGCTCGAACGACGGGTTGGCTGTAACGCCGCCGCCAGGGTTGTCGGGACCAGGGGGGCCTTGCGGGCCGTCGGGGGCCGGAGCGGCGGGGCCCGCAGCACGCGGGGCCGGGCCCTTGGACGAAGAGAACGACGGAATGAGGTTGATCTGCTTGCCGTTCACGTCGGCCAGGAAGACGACGAAGAACGGGCGGGTGGTGCCGTCGCCGCCCGTAGCGGTGCCTTCAAGGCCGATGAGGTCGAAGGGCTGTTTGGTGTCTACCGAAAACAAAAGGCGGGAGGCCTGGTCCAGCGACAAGGAGATGGGGGCGAGGCCGTCGGCCTCAAACACGGGCCGGGTGGTGTGGTCGAGATTGAGCGTGCCGGTGACCCTCTTGTAGTGGACTGAGACTGCGGCACCCTCCTGCCACTGGAAGCCGGGGATATGGAGGCCGTAGAATCCGATGTAGTCGGGCACGCTGTCCGACTGGGCGAAGGCCAAGGCCCCGGCCAGCAAGAACCCCGCAATAAGAAAAAGCCGCCCCATGGCAACACCCCCTGAACAGGGAGAATACCACGGTGGCGGCCCGAGGTGACAAGCGTTCCCGAGGATCAGCGGCGCAGGAGCGCCAGGTTCAGGATCTGTTCGAGCTGCTCGTCCTTGCCGCTCACGGCGGGCAGGTTCTGGTTCTTGGAGGCGAGGGCGGCAAGGTCCTTGAGGCCAAGCTTGCCCTTTTCGAAGTCGGCGCCGGCGCCTGAGTCGAAGCTCGCGTACCGGGCCTTCTTGAAGCCGTCGATCTTGCCTTCCTTGAGGATGCGGTCGGCGGTTTCGAGACCGACGGCGAAGGAGTCCATGCCGCCGATGTGGGCCAGGAAGAGGTCCTCGCGGTCGGTCGAGTTGCGCCGGATCTTGGCGTCGAAGTTGAGTCCGCCGGTGCCCAGACCGCCGGCCCTCAAGATGACGAGCATGGCCTTGGAGGTCTCGTACAGGTCGGTGGGGAATTGGTCGGTGTCCCAGCCGTTCTGCATGTCGCCGCGGTTGGCGTCCACCGAGCCCAGCAGGCCCGCGTCGGCGGCGACCTGGAGGTCGTGCCAGAACTCGTGGCCGGCCAGGGTGGCGTGGTTGGCTTCGATGTTGAGCTTGAAGTCTTTTTCGAGGCCGTGGGCCTTGAGGAAGCCGATGACGGTGGCGGCGTCGAAGTCGTACTGGTGCTTCGACGGCTCCATGGGCTTGGGCTCGATGTAGTAGGTGCCCTTGAAGCCGATCGACCGGCCGTAGTCGCGCGCCGCCACGAGGAACTTGGCCAGGTGGTCCTGCTCGCGCTTCATGTCGGTGTTCATGAGGCTGGAGTAGCCCTCGCGGCCTCCCCAGAACGTGTAGCCTTCGCCGCCCAGGGCGACGGCGGCCTCGAGGCAGGCCTTGATCTGGAAGGCGGCCCGGGTCACAACCCGGAAGTCGGGGTTGGTGGAGGCGCCGTTCATGTACCGGGGGTGGCTGAACAGGTTGGCTGTGTTCCAAAGCAGCTTCACGCCCGTGGCGTCCTGGCGTTCCTTGAGCACCTTGACCACGGCCTGGAGGTTCTTCTCGTACACGGCCGGATCCTCGGCGTCGGGGCTGGCATCCACGTCGTGGAAGCAGTAGTAGGGCGCCCCGAGCTTGGTGGTGAACTCGAACGCGGCGTCGGCCTTGTCAAAGGCGCGCTGAAGCGGGTCGGCGGCCTCGTTCCACGGGTGGTAGATGGTGGGCGCGCCGAAGGGGTCGGCGCCGTTCGCGCAGAACGAATGCCAGTAGGCGACGGCGAAGCGCAGGTGCTCCTTCATCGTCTTGCCGCCGACCTTCTTCTTCTCGTCGTAGAACTTGAAGGCCAGGGGGTTGTCGGAACCGACGCCCTCAAAGGCGATCGGCTTGATTCCGGGGAAGTATTCTTTCTTACCAATCCACGTCTTGCTCATGCTTTAACTCCTTGCTTCCTTGTGGCTTCTGCCAAAAAATCTTCGAGGGAATCGAGGTACCCGCCGGGTCTGTGGAGGGCTTCCACGTCGGCGGCCAGGGGCTGCACCGCCACCGAGGGCGGGAGCAGGGGGGTGGTCACGCCGTCGAAGGCCAGGGCCGCGGCGGCCGCGCCCAGGGCCGCACCCGTGGTGCCGATGGTGACCACGGGGCGGTTCCAGATGGCCGCGATGCGCCTCAGAATGCCCGCGCTGGCCGTGGGCCCGCCGGTGACCGCCAGCGGCTCGGTCTTGGCCGAACCGGCCCCGCCCAGCCAGGGCAGGCTGCCCCGGTAGAGAAGCCCCAGCGAGCTGTCCACGCACCCCGGGTACGCCGCGGCGAAACTCTCGTCGCCGCCGCGGACCACCAGCGGGAACGCCGGCGACGGCGGGAAACTTTCGACATCGGGCTGCCACAGCGCCAGCACCGACCCGGGGGCCTTGGCCGCCAAAGCCGCCTCCGAGGTGGCGAACCCCTGGGCGCCCAGCCCGGCCTTCTGCCTGAGGCGGTCCCAGACCAGGGCGCCGTTGGTGCGGCACCCGAACAGGAAGGGCCGGCCGGTGCCGTCGTACATGGCGTTGCCCCAGCCGCGCGTGTCGACAAAACCGTCGCCTGTATCGACCATCATCACGAAGCTCGTCCCCACGCTCAGCAGGTCGCCGCGGACCAACACCTTGGTCTGCGGGTTGTCGCCCGAACCGATCAGCACCCGGGCCCCGGCGTCAAAACCGAACTTCTTGACGAACCAGGGCGCCACTGTGCCAGCCAGCGTCAGAGGCGAGGCCACGGGGGTGAGCTTGGCCTCAAGGGCCTGGCGTCCCCCAGGAAGGCCGGCCGCCGCAGCTTCGAGGAGGCCCGGGTGCCAGGTCTTGGCGCCGTAGTCCATCAGGCTGGTTCCGCTTCCGTTGCCCCAGTCGGCGGGCACGTCGGGGTTGCCCGTGAGCACGGCCGGGAAGAAGCTGCTGAGCATATGGAGCCGCACCGTCGAGGCCCACACGCCGGGCTCCCGGGTGAACACGCGCCGGGCCACGGCGCCAGTGAACCGCAGGGGGCTGTCGGAGCCGGTGAGGCCGATCATGCCAGCGGTGCCGCCGGCGGCTTTGCGCAGCTGGTCGGCCTCCGCCACGGTGTCGCTGGTCTTCCAGATGGGAGCCCGGGGGTGGCTGAAGGAGCGTTCAAGCACCTGGGCCAGGGACCGGCCCGGGTTTGTACCCGAGCGCAGTTCGGCCAAGGCGTCGAGGAAGCCCGAGCCCAGGTACACGGCGCCGTGCTGCTGGGCCGACACGTTGACCAGGCCGATCTGCCCCAGGTCGACGCCGGCGGCCTTGAGGTCCCCGAAGAGGGCCTCGAGGGACGCCAATAAGAGGAGCGGGGGCTGGTCGGCCTCCCCGGGGGAACGAGGCGGAAGCAACAGAAGCTCGGGGTCGAGGCCGAAGCCCGCCAGACGCGGGTCGGTGCGGTACGTGACCGTCAGCGCCTTCACGGTGGCCGCGGTGCGCCTGTCGACCACAACGGCCGAGAGACTTTGCGTGCTCGAATCGAGCCCAAGGACGAGGGGGAGCTTCACGGGGTACCTCTGGAGTCCAGGGTATACCCATTCCAGGCGCCGCGGAATGCCGCTAATTGACCTGATGCACGAAAAATCAACTTCCGGTCGGCCGGAGTCAACCCGCGTCGAGGATCTTCATGTGGTAGTTGGTGGGGTTGTTGACGAAGTAGTTGGCCCGATAGTCGGTGGGAGTGCAGGCCGAATAGGCCTTGAAGTTGCGGCTGAAGTGGTAGGGGCTCGAGAAGCCCAGCTTCCAGCTGATCTCCTTGACCGAAAGGTCGCTGTTGAGCAGCAGGCTCGTCGCGGTCTCCATCTTGAGGTTGTTCAGGTACCGCATGGGCGTCATGTTCATATGGCGTTTGAACAGCCGGATCAGGTACTCCTCGGTGATCTTGAGCTGGTCGCAGACCTCGCCCAGCGAGATTTGGTTGAACACGTGGCTCTGGAGGATGCCCAGGGCCTGCTCGACATGGAGGTTGAACCCCTCCTCGTGGTCGGGGTCGAAGGAGCTCTCGCCCGAACGCAGGTCGCCGACCAGGTCATGGACGAGCGCCTCGAGGCGCAGCTCAACCGCCCTGACACGGAAGGGGTTTTCGCTCTGGTTGAACTTGTTCTTGGCGTCCTCGAAGAACAGGCGGTGAGTGGTGCCGATCTTCGCCGGAAAGAAGGCCTGGAAGGCGGGGTCGGACAGATAGGGGTAGAGGTAGTCCTGGGCTGGGGCTTCGAACAACAGGGCGTAGTAGCTCAGGGGCGACTCGAGGTTGTCGGCGACGATTTCGTGCATCTGGTTGGGGACTGAGAGGAAGAGGCTGCCCTTGTCGATGGCGTGAGTCTGATTCCCGTTCTTGAACGAGCCGTGGCCGCCCAAGAAATAGTGGAACTCGAATTGTGGTTCCGGGTGAGCGTGACGGCGACCGTGCCACTGAATCATCCGCTCTTCCTTCATCTGGAACATGAACACGACGTCGAGGATCTTCATCGGCTGGCCACCAATTTGCACCCGTGTTCCCGAAAAGGCAAGGGGCGCGTATATTGAACGGATGACTGCTCACCGACTCCTCCGCCCTTGCGTGCTCGCGTTGCTTCTCGTTCTCGTGGGAGGCTCGCTGTGGGCCCAGGACACCCGGGGCGCCATGGTTCCCGACGTGCTGGTCGTCCTCGCCGACGGAACCACCGTGCAGGCCCAGAACCTGAACCAGGGCGATTCGCTGTGGACCCTGGGCCCCGACGGCAAGCCCATGCCCGGGAAGGTGACTGCCATCCGCCGGCAGCACGCGGATTCCTACATCCTGCTCAAGGCCGGAAAGGCCGAGTTCCAGGCCACGGGGTCGCACCGGATTGCGCTCGCCGGCGGCAAGCTCGTTTGGCTCAACACCATCAACCTGGGCGACAAGGTGTGGGTCTGGGGACCCAAGGGCGTCGAGGAAGCGGTGGTCACAACGCTGCGGGAATACCCGGCCAACCTGATCTGCTACGACCTCACCGTCGAAGGCCACCGGCCCTTCCGGGCCGGCGGCGTGATCGTCGGGGACTGACGTCTCGCGTTACTGGGGAATCTTTCCGTCGATACCGGCCACAAACCAGTTCATCGAGAGCACCTCGGCGTCGGTCATCGCCGTACCTGCAGCGACCTTGACCGCGCCCGACTGGTCCTTCAGGGGCCCGGTGAACACGGTGAACTGTCCCTTGACGATCTTGTCCTGCGCCGCGGCGACCAGGGCCTTCACGGCGGCGGGCACGCTCTCGCCCAAGGGAGCCAGGGTGACGGTGCCGTCGGCCATGCTGCCCAGGTACTGCTCGCTCTTCCACGTCCCGTCTTTCACGGCCTGAACGGCCCTGACATAGTAGGGGCCCCAGTTCCACACGGCGTTGGTCAGGTAGCTCTTAGGGGCGTACTTGGTCATGTCGCTGTCGTTGCCGCCGGCCAGGGCACCGCGTTCGGCGGCCGCCTGAAGGGTGGCCGGAGAGTCTTGGTAGGCCAGCAGCACGTCGGCGCCCTTGTCGAGGAGGCTGATCGCGGCCTGGCGCTCGGTGGTGGGGTCGAACCAGGTGTTGGTCCATACGACGCTGACCTTGACCTTGGGGTTGACGCTCTGGGCGCCCAGGGTGAACGCGTTGATGTTGTAGATCACTTCGGGGATGGGGAAGGCGCCGACGAAACCCAACAGGTTCTTCTTGGTCACCTTGCCGGCGGCGATGCCAGCCAGATAGGTCGCCTCGAAGTTCTTGCCGAAGTAGGTTCCCATGTTGTCGGCCGTCTTGTAGCCGGAGCAGTGCAGGAACTTCACCTTGGGAAACTTCTTCGCCACGTCGAGGGTGGGGTCCATGTAACCGAAGCTCGTGGTGATGACCAGGTCGTGGCTTTGTGCCAGGTCGGTGATGACGCGTTCGGCGTCGGCGCCTTCGGGAACGTTTTCGACGGTGTCGGCCTTGAGGCCGAGCTTTTGCTCCATGTAGAGCCGGCCCTGGTCGTGCTGGTAGGTGTAGCCGCCGTCACCGGGCGGGCCGATGTAGACAAAGGCGACTCGGGGGTTGGCGCCCGCCGCCGGCCCGGCGTTTTGCGGTGCGCACGAAGCCAGGGCAAACAGCCCGGCCCCCGCCGCGAGAACGGAAATCAGATGGCGAAGTTTCATGGATCCTCCTCGGAAATGCCATGAGTTGAACCCAAAAGCGCGGGGTTCGTCTAGGCTGTTGCCGGGGCCTGGCCCGTAGTTTCCCGGACCAGGAGCGAGGGCTGTGAGACCAGAACTTCGGGCTCGATTTCGGGGCTCTTGATCCGCTCCAGGAGCCGCCTGGCCAGCCGCCGGCCCGACTCCCGGCCGCCGTGGTCGACGGTGGTGAGACGCGGCCTGACGTAGTTGAGCAGTTCGAGGTTGTCGTACCCCACCAGCGATACGTCGCGGGGGACGCTCAGGCCCGCGTCCTGAATCGCGGCCAGGCACCCGAGCGCCATGCGGTCGGAAATGCAGAAGAACGCCGTGGGGGCCGCCGAGAGCGCCAGAACCGACGTCGTGGCCTCGTAGGCGCCGTCGAACGAGTAGTTCCCGTCGACAAGGTAGCGCTCGTCGACGGCAATGCCCGCCGCCGCCAGGGCCGTGCGGTACCCGGCCTCCCTGAGTCCCGAAGCGTGGCTGGCGAAGGTGCCGCCGGTCAGCAGGGCGATGCGTCGGTGCCCAAGCCCCAGCAGGTGGGCCATCACCGCTTGGCTGCCTTGGGCGTCGTCGGTGACCAGGGCGTCAGTGCGCCAGGAGGGAAGGTGGCGTTGAAAGAGGATAACGGGAAGGCTGGTCAGCGACAGCAGTTCGGCCAGGGAGTCGTCGGGCTGCACCGGCTGCCAGATGAGGCCTTCCACGCCCCGGCGGACGAGGTTCTGGACCAGCTGAGTCTCTTTCGCGGCGTCGCGTTCCGAGAAACTCACGAACACGCTGAAGTCGCTCTGGAAGCAGACCTCTTCGATGCCCGCGACCACCTCGGAGAAGAAGGGGTTCCCGGCGTAGTCGCTGACCACACCGATGGTGAGGGTCGACTTCATCCTCAGGCTGCGGGCCAGGGCCGAGGGAGAGAACTTGAGCCTTTGGACGGCCTCCCAGACCCGGGCGGCGGTCACCGCGTTTACGGCCCTTGTGCGGTTGATGACGTGCGAAACCGTCGTGCTTGAAACTCCCGCCTGCTCGGCGACGTCTTTGATAGTGGCTATGGGGTCCCTCCGACCTCAGGATACGGCTGTCTTGGAAAAACCTCAAGTTCCGACTAGACTAAAGGAATGGCAAACCCCGGGGATCCCGATCCGTCAATGAAGGGTCGGCAGGTCGTTTTTGTGCGTCCCCATTCGGTGGTGCAGAACGAGCTTTTGGCCGAGCTGATTCGAAACGAGTACGCCGTGGCGGTGCTCAACGACCACACGCGGGTCTTCGACCTGTTCCGCGTGTACCCCGATTGCATCGCCTTCCTCAACATCGACGAGGGTTACCCTGAACCCGAGTGGGCCGCCCTCGTCGAGAAAACCGGGGAAAACCCAGCCTTCGCCAGCGTCCGCTTGGGTGTCCTGAGCTACAACACCGACCCCCAGCTGTCGCACAAGTACCTCCTTGAGCTCATGGTCCCCTGCGGGTTCATCAAGCTGAGCCTCGACTTGGCCGAAAGCACCAAGACCGTGCTCAGGGTGCTGGACGCCAACGAGGCCAAGGGCCGCCGCCAGTTCATCCGGGTTCCCTGCGCCAAGGGAAGCGCCAGCCTCAACGTGGCAGTCGGGGCGAAGAACCTCAACGGGACGGTGGTTGACATCAGCTCGGTGGGGATGGCGTGCCGTTTCGAGAACGATCCGGGGTTTGTGGCCCGGACCCTGATCAAGGACATCCAGCTCAAGCTGAAGGGAGTGCTCTGCCAGGTCTCGGCCGTGGTCATGGGCTCCCGGACCGACGAAGAGGGAAGGACTCTGTACGTTGTGCTGTTCGACCCCAAGACCTTGGATACGACCCGAGAGAAGATCCGCGGGTTCCTCAAGAAGAGTCTTCAATTGCAGCTCGAATCTGACTTGAACACTTCGGGCTGAGCCCCGGGAGTACCGTATGACCGTCCGCTTCGCGCTTATCTTTTGGCTCGTTGCCCTGGGTTCGGCGAGTTGGGCCCAGGAGCTGCCCCTGACCCGGGTGGTGCTGTTCACCAGCGGCGTGGGTTTCTTCGAGCGCTCGGGGACGGTCACCGGAAACGCTGCGGTGCCGCTTTCGTTCACCGAGGACCAGGTGAACGACGTGCTCAAGTCGCTCATCCTCAGGGACACTGCAGGCTCGGTGGGGGTGGTCGGTTACCCCAGCCAGGATCCGTTGGAGAAGTCGCTGGGCAGCTTCGCCCTCGACCTGAGCGGCCCTGGCGGCCTCGCGTCGCTGCTTCCCCAACTGCGCGGGGCCTCGCTCACCCTGTGGACCCCCGATCCCATTACGGGTCGGCTCGTCGGCCTCGACCAGAGGACCGATAAGGACAAGACCGAGCCCTGGCTCACCCTGGCCGCCGCCGACGGGCTGAGGGTTGTCCCGCTTTCGTCGGTGACGCAGCTCAAGCTCCTCGACCCGAGGCTGGACCAGGATCTGGGGCAGGCGCTCACCCTGCTTGCCGGTTCCCGCGACTCCCACAAGAAGACGGTGACGGCGCACTTCGACGGCACCGGCACCCGGACGGTGAGCGTGGGCTACATCGCCGAGGCCCCCGTTTGGAAGACCTCGTACCGCCTCGACCTTACGGGGGGCAGGCCCTACCTCCAGGCCTGGGCCATCGTCGAGAACACGGGCGACACCGACTGGAACCAGGTCAAGCTGAGCCTGGTCTCGGGCCGCCCCGTCAGCTTCATCCAAGACCTGTACACACCGCTTTACGTCCAGCGCCCCGTGTACCAGCCCGCCGCCGAGGCCGGCCCGGCCCCCCGCGGCCCGCTCGCCGCCGGAGCGCCCCCTCCCGCAGCGGCTCCCATGGCCTCGATGGCGGCCAAGGCGGCGCCTGCCGAGGACTTCAGCATGGAGGAGGAGGCCCCGGCGCCTGATCTGCGCAGTTCGGGCGTCCGCGCCGCCGCCGGTGCCGCCCAAGCCGGGGAACTGTTCCAGTTCACGGTTCAAACTCCCGTCGACCTGCCCCGGCACCAGAGCGCCCTCATCCCCCTGGCGGCCACCGACGTGACGGCTCAGAAGGTGAGCGTGTTCAACGCTGCGGTCGACGCGCTCCACCCGCAGAACGCCGTGTGGGTCACCAACTCAACGGGGCTGCGCCTGCCCGCAGGGCCGGTCACCGTGTACGACGCCGGGGTGTACGCCGGCGACGCTCTGGCCGACACCTTGCTTGAAAACGACAAGCGCCTGTGGACCTATGCCACAGACCTGGCCATGAGGGCCGACGTTTCCTCGGACGACGGTCAGACCACAACCAAGATCACGGTTGTCCGGGGCATTCTGAACTACCGCCGGGAGCTGACGTGGAAGCGGACCTACCATTTCGTGAACACGGGCTCGGAGCCTCGGACGCTGCTGGTTGAGCACCCGGCGCGATCGGAACGCACCCTGGTGGAGCCGGCCGCCGCCGAAAAGACCTCCGACGCGTACCGGTTTCTGGTGACGGCGCCCGCGTCGGGGCCGACCGACCTCGTGGTCAAGGAAAGCCAGACCGTGGTCGAAACCCAGGGGCTGGCCGGCTGGAGCTCCGATCAGATCGTGGCGCTGATTCAAGGCTCGGGTCCGCTGAGCCAGGCCGCCAAGGCGGCGCTCGAGACGCTGGCCAACTTGAAGCTCAAGGCCGACCGCACGGCCCAGGATACGGCGGCGGTGGCCCGGCTCAAGGACGAGACCGAGGCCGGCCAGGGCCGGATCCGCGACAACCTCACGGCGGTGGGACGCGAGAGCGCCCAGGGTCAGAGCTACCTGAAGCGCCTCACCGACAGCGAGGCGAAGATCGACCAACTGACCCAGCAGCTGGCCGCCGCCAGGCAGGCGCAGGCTGCCGCCCAGAAGGACCTGGAAGACAACCTGCGCAACCTCTCCGTCGAGTAGCCCGCGCCGGCTACTTCCCTTCGGGCTTGATCTGCCAGAGGGCGGCCAGAATGGCCACGTTCAGCGCCAGGGTCTCAAACCACAACAGGACGGCCTTGGCGTCGCCCTTGAAGGCGCCGATCGTGGTGACGGCCAGCCAAAGGGTCAGCAGGGCCCAGAAACCCACGATAATCCAAAACGCAAGCTTGCGGATGCCCACGGTAAGCAGTCCGAAGGGACCGATCAGCAGCACCGCGCCCGAAACGATCTTGAGGATGGCGACCACCACGGTCACCACGCCGGCGGACTTGTCGGCAAACAGGCCGGCGACCTGACCGCCCAGAGATTGCTGGTCGACAAGGTTCAGAACACCCGAGAGGAGGACGAACAGTCCCACCGCAAGACCGAGCAGGGTAGTAGACGTAAACGCAGTCGATTTCTTTGCCATGATCACTCCTTGGCAGGAATCATAGCACGGGGAAACCAGGAAGAGGACGGCTGGAGCCGCGGTGGACGAGTTCGGGGGTCAGGTAGACCCGGCGGGCCGCCTCGACCCGGCCCTCGATGTTGGACAGCAGCAGGTCGAGGGTGGCCAGACCCACGGCGGCCCGTTTCATATCCACCGACGACAGCCCCGCAATGTGCGCCAGGATCGTGTTGTCGTGGCTGATGAGCGACACGTCTTCGGGCACCCTCAGCCCCGCCTTCAAGAGGGCCCGCTGGGCGCCTACACCCATGATGTCGTTCGCGGCGAAGATGGCCGTGGGCCGGGGGCAGCGGCCCAGCCTCTCGGTCACGGCCACCTCGGTGTCCATGACGCCGATCTCCCTGTCGCCCTGGGGCACGATGATCAGGTCGTCGGGTCCAGGCGGCACGCCCGCCTTGGTCAGCTCGGCGGCCCAGATCTCCTCCTTGAGCGTCTGGGTGTACCCCTCGTTGTGCACGTGCCAGATCCGGCGGTGCCCCCCCGCGAGGAAGTGCTGCATGACCAGCCGCATGCCCAGCGACTGGTCAACCACCACCGAGTTGATGTCGGTGACCTGGTCGAAGGAGTGGACCATGACCAGCGGGACCTGACGTGCCACCTCGGCGTAGAACCCCGACTCGTAGTTCACGAGCGAAGGGTCGTGGAGGATGATGCCGTCAACCCTTTGCGACAGGAAGCTCGACAGGTAGCGCGCCTCGGCCTCCTCCTGACCGCCCCGGGCTGTCTCGCTCGAGGTGACGAACAGCCGGTAGCCCAGCTCGGCCAGGCGCTGGCTGACCGCTTCGACGAATTCCATCGAATAGCTGTTGGTGAGGCTGTGGGTCACGACTCCGATGTTCATCGACTTGCCCGTGGTGAGCGTCCGGGCCAGGTGGTTGGGGAAGTAGTTCATCTTGCGGATGGCTGCTTCGACCTTGGCCCTGGTTTCGGGTCTCACCTTCCCATCGTTGAGGACCCGGGAGACGGTAGCGGACGAAACGCCCGCCTCGGCGGCGATATCAAGGATGTTCATGGCGTCATGATTCTAACAAGACTCTTAAGCTCTGAAAATCACCTTTAAGTTCGGGAAGCCGAATTCCTACTCCCATCAGCTCGTCGCCACCCCAGCGGCCCGAGAGGCCCTCGGCCTCGACTCGGTACTGCCGGCCAGGGTCGAGACCCTTGAGGCGGAGCACCGTTTGGGGAGCGTTGGGACGGGCCAAGACCTGAACGTAGATCAGCACGGCCTTCGTCTTGTCCGCCGACACCGACATCCACGCGGCGTCGCCGCCAAAGGGGCTTCGCAGCCTGTAGAAGTCGCCGAACTGGAGCACGGCCCGGTGGGCCTTGTACCACTCGTTGATCTTCGTGACCGCCGCGCTCTCGTGGTCCGAGAACTTCAGCGGGTCGAGCTCGTACCCAAAGGTGCCCACCATGGCCACGTCGGCCCGGGTCTGCAGCGGCGTGATGCGCTGCACCTGGTGGTTGGGCACGGCGGAAACGTGGGCGCCCATGGTGACCGGGGGGTAGGCGATGCTTGTGCCCCACTGGATTTGCAGGCGGCAAATGGCGTCGGTGTTGTCGCTGGTCCACACCTGGGGCATGTAATACAGCATGCCGGGGTCGAAGCGGCCGCCGCCCCCCGAGCAGCTTTCAAACAGGATTTCGGGGTCACGCGTGGTGATGGCCTCAAGGACGGAGTAGAGGCCCAGCATGTGACGGTGGGCCGTCTCGCGCTGGCGGTCGGCGCCCCGTCCGGCCGAGCCGACTTCGGTGAGGTGACGGTTCATGTCCCACTTCACGTAGTCGATCTTGCCGCCGTCGAGGACGTCGCACACCGACTCGATGATGAAGGCGCAGACCTCGGGGCGGCTCAGGTCGAGGACGAGCTGGTCGCGGCTGGTGGAGCGGCTGCGCCCGGCCACGTGGAGGCACCAGTCGGGGTGCGCCTTATAGAGCTCGCTGTCTTCCGAGACCATTTCGGGTTCGAACCACAGGCCGAACTTGAGGCCTTTGGCGTGGACGCTGTCGGCCAGGGCGTCGAGGCCCCCGGGGAGCTTCCGCTTGTCGACGGTCCAGTCGCCCAGCGAGGTCTTGTCGTCGTCGCGGTGGCCGAACCAGCCGTCGTCGAGGACGAGAAGCTCGATACCCAAGGGGGCCGCCTTTTCGGCGATGGCCTCGATCTTGGCGTGGTCGAACTGGAAGTAGGTGGCCTCCCAGTTGTTGATCAGGATCGGCCGCTCGCGGTGCACGTGGGGGCCGCGGCACAGGTGGTCCAGGAAGAAGCGGTGGAAGGTGCGAGACAGGGACCCCAGGCCGGCGTTCGAGTAGGCGAGGATGCCTTCGGGGGTCTGGAAAGACTCGCCGGGCTCAAGCTTCCACGCGAAGTCGAAGGGGTTGATGCCCGATTGCAGGCGGGTGACGCCGAACTGGTCAACCTCGGCCGACGAGACGAAGTTGCCGCTGTAGACGAGGTTGAAGCCGAAGACCTCGCCGGCGTCCTCGTCGGCGCCGGGGGCCAGCAGGGCGACGAAGGGGTTCTGCTGGTGGCTGCTGGCGCCCCTGCGGCTCTCCACCGAAACGGTTCCGGCGGTCAGGGGACGAACGACCACCTGACGCTCACGGATATGGGCGCCCGACAGCTGCAGCCAGCGGTAGCCTTCACCCTCGAGGTCGAGGCTGAAACTCAGGGCCCGGAGCAGGGTGAGGGGCTGCTTCCCGTCGTTGGAGAACAGCACCGAGCGGGTGACCACGGGGAAGTGGCGGAACGCCGTGTACGCAAGAGTGGCGGCCAAGCCGCTCAACTGGTCCTTGAGCACGACGAGCAGGGTCTCGGCGTCGCCCTCGCCAACGTGGGTCGAGGGAAGCCCGGCCAGCGCGGGTTTGCCGGCGACGACGGAATGCGACTGGTAGTGCAGGTCGGCGGCCCTGGAGCCGTCGGCAAACTGAACCTCGAACGCGGGCGACCGGAAGTCGGTGCGGCCGAAACCGGGGTACTCCTGGCGCAACGTATCGAGCGAGAAGGTCCGGTCGGGCGAACCCGCCGGGTTGGGCGAGAACGCCCTGTCGACGAAGCGGGGAGAGTTCGCGCGGTTCCAAGCACGGAGGGGAGCCCCCCAATGAGCGTGGGCCAGGTACTTCCCCTGGACGAGGTGGAGCACGTAGCTCGCCCCGCCGGCGTTCAGAAGGAAGTGTTCGGGATGCTGTTCAACAAGGGTGCTCATGGGGGACCTTTTCTCCGTGGGAATGACTGTTACTTGAACAGGGCGAGGATCTGCTGGTTGGCGGCGGTGAACGCTTCCTTGGGGGTGGCCTTGTAGGTGAACACCTTGTCGAAGGCAGCGGTCATGATTTCTTGCGTTTTGACACCGTTGTCGACGACCGGGTACAGAAATGTCTCACCTGCGGTCAAGGACTCGTCGGTAAAGGCGGCCACGTCAAGGTTCTTGGCCTTGTAGGCATCCAAGGCGTTGTTGACGCCGGCCTGGTAGGCGGGGAACACCACGCCGAAGGTACCGACGATCTTCTGGGCCTCTTCCGAACCCAGGAACTTGACCCACTGCCAGGCTTCGTCCTTGTGCTTGGACCCCACGGTGATCGAGTCGGCCAGGCCGTTGATCATCGACTTGATTCCGGCAGGGCCGGCGGGGAGCTTGGCGAAACCGACGGGGAAGCCGGCGTTGGTCGAGTAGTACCCGATCATCCAGCTGCCATCGAAGGTGGTCGCCGCCTTCTTGGCGGTGAACACTCCCGTGGCGCCGTTTTGGGTGGAAGCGTAGTCGGCCATCCAGCCCTTCTTGGCGACCTTGACCATCCAGTCGATGGCCTCGATGAACTTGGGGTCGTCGTACTTGTAGTCGGCCTTGAACGTGCCGCTGGTATACATCCAGTTGTTCGACACGGCGAAGGGGCTGAACTGCGCCTGGCCGCGGTCGTCGCTGTGGCTCAGGGCGAAGCCGTAGCGCACCACATCCTTGGCGTCAAACTTGGGGTCGAGGCCATTCCTGCCGTTCTTGTCGAGCGAAAGCTTGGCGATGAACTTTTCGAACGTGCCGCCGTCCTTGGGGTTCCACGTCAGACTGTTGGCTTCGGCTTCGGTGATGCCCGCTTCCTTCAACATGTCTTTGTTGTAGACAATGGTGATGGTGTCCCAGTCCTTGGGCAGTCCCCAGCGCTTGCCGTTCTTGGTCCACAGGTCGCCCAGGCCGTTGAGGTACTTTGTCGTGTCGACCTTGTCCTTGTCCACATAGGGCTGAAGGTCGACGAGCTGACCCTTATTGGCGAAGTCGTTGACCATGGCCAGGTGGTCGGTGAACACGTCGGGCACGTCGCCCGAGACCATGCCGGTCTGGAGTCCGGTCCAGTAGTCGCCCCAGCCCAGCTGGCTGATTTCGATCTTGATGCTCGGATTCTTCTTCATGAACGCGTCGGCAACGGCCTGGTAGGCGGGTTGCTGAGCGGAATCCCAGAGAACGTACTTGATCGTTGCGGGTTCCTGCTTAGCGCAAGAAGCCAGGAAGAGTAGGCCGGCCGTAAGGACAACCATAATAACTTTGGTGAAAAAGGTTCGAAACATTTCTATCCTCCTCTTTACTTTCTTCACGTTCCAACGGAACGGTTTCAACCAATGCGGTCGGGTTACCGGAAACCCGAGAAGCTGATGCTGTTCACGATCCTCTTTCCAAAGAGGGCGAACAGCGCCAGCAGGGGGACGATGGAGATCAGGGCGCCGGCCATGAGGCCGCCCCAGTCGGGGACGCCCTGGGGGGTCTGGCTGCGGAAGATGCCCATGGCCACGTTGAGTACCCTCACCTCGGGGTCCTTGCCCACGAGCAGGGGCCACAGATAGTCGTTCCAGCCGGCGATGAACGTGCTCAGCGCCAGGGTGGCCAGCGCGGTCTGGCTGATGGGCAAGATGAGCTGGACGAAGGTGCGCACCTTGCCCGCGCCGTCAAGGTAGGCGGCCTCCTCAAGCTCCTTGTTGATCGACAGGAAGAACTGGCGGAGGAAGAACACCGCGAACGGCGTCATGAGCAGCGTCGGCGCCATGATGCCCAAGAAAGTGTTCAAGAGGCCCGCCTCCTTCACGAGGATGAAGTTCGGGATGATCATGACGATGCCGGGAACCATGAGTGCCGAGAGGTAGATCAGGAACATGGCGTTGCGGCCCCAGAACCTGAGCCTGGCGAAGGCGTAGGCGGCCATGGCGCACGCCAGGGTCTGCACGACCGTGATCACGGTGCACACGATGATGGAGTTGACCAGGGCGCGGACGAACTCGATTTTCTGACCCGAGCCGCCGAGCTTCACGGCGTCGGCGCCGGTGATGAGGCCCAGCACGCGGCCGTAGTTGGTCCAGGTCGCGTCAGCGGGCCACAGGGCCCCGGGCGCCGAGAACACCTGGTCGTGGGGGGTGACCGAGGTGCGGACCACCCAAGCAAACGGGAACAGCGTAAGGAACAACAGGACAATGGCGCCCAGCCACAGAATGGGATGGCGGTTGGCTTTGGTTTTCATCAGTCGGCCTCCCCGGCGCGCATCATCCGCATCTGTACTAGGCCCACCACGAACAGCAGGGCGAAGAGCACCATCGAGCCGGCGGTGGCGTAGCCCATGTGGTATTGCTGGAACGCAAACTTGAACAGGTAGAAGTTCATCACCCACGTGGCGTCCACGGGGCCGCCCTTGGTCGCAATGGCGACCGTGTCGTAGATCTGGAACGACCCGATGACCGTGGTCACCAGGATGAAGGCCAACACGGGGCGGAGCATGGGGAGGGTGATCCTCGTGAACTCCTTCCAGCCGTTGGCGCCGTCGATGACGGCGGCCTCGTTGATCTCCTTGGGAATTCCCTGAAGGCCGGCGTAAAGGATGAGGGCGTTGTAGCCCATCCATTTCCAGATGTTGATCCAGGCAATGAGGGGCAGGGCCGTGTCGGCGTTGGCCAGAAAGCCCAGGGGCCGCATCCCCAGAGCCTTGACCATCTCGTCGAGGAACCCCACCGACGGGTCGAGGAGCCACAGCCACAGCATGGCCACGATGACGTTGGGGATCAGCCACGGAACCAGGAACGCGCCCTTGAGGAAGCCGGTCTTGGTCAGCTTGTTCATCATCATCGCGATGGCCAGCGCCAGCACGGTTTGGGCCGGGATGTTCCATAGCACGTAGTGGACGGTCACCCAGAGGGAGTTCCAGTAGGCCGAGTCCTCGAAGAGCGCGACGTAGTTGTCGACCCCGATGAATTTGGCCGGCGTCAGCAGGTCCCAGTCGGTAAAACTAAGGACCAAGCCCCTCACGGTGGGGTAGGCGAAAAACAACAGGAAACCGGCAAGGCTGGGGAGCAGGAAGCCCAATCCAACCATGAGATCCTTGACGTGGCGAGTTTGCCTTGAGGCGGCTCCGCTCATCGATACCTCCCTGATCTCGGAATCGAAGACACGATAAACCCACTCCGAAAATCTGTAAAGCGAAATGTAAAGCTTTACATTCAGAATTTCAGGAAAGACGAATCGAATCTTGATCTTGTCTATTGACATTTATTTTTTGAGTTGCTAGGATCGGGGAGACATCGTAAAATCTTCCTTCAGGAGTGACCCATGCTGCGCATCCGCACCCTCGGGCTGGCCTTGTCCGGCCTGCTCATCCTTCCCGCCCTCGCCTTTTCCCAAACCAAGGACCCCGTGGTCATCGGCGTCGGCGGCCCCTTCACCGGCCCGCAGGCCCAATACGGCCAAGCCTGGAAGAAGGGCTTCGCCATCGCCCTCGACGAGATCAACGCCGCCGGCGGCATCCAGGGCCGTCCCCTGGCCATCGACTACGAAGACACCCAGAACCTGCCCGCCCAGACTGTAGCCGTGGCCCAGAAGTTCATCTCCGACCCTGCCATCCTGCTGGCCACCGGCGACTTCAGCTCGACCTCGTCCATGGCCGCCAGCCCCCTGTACCAGCGCGCGGGCCTCGTCCAGTTCGGCTTCAACAATTCCAACCCCAAATTCACAGACGGCGGCACCTACCTGTGGAGCAACTCGCCCACACAAACCAGCGAGGCACCGGCCCACGCGGCGTTCGTGAAGGCGCTGGGGCTCAAGAAGGTGGCGGTCTTTCAGCTCAACACCGACTGGGGCAAGCTCACTAGCGACTTCACGGTTGCGGCGCTGGGCAAGGACGGCGTGACGGTGGCCCTTCGCGAGGCCTACCTCCCCGACAACCAGGACTTCAAGCCCCTGATCACCAAGGCCAAGGCCGCAGGGGTCGACGGCATCGTGCTCATCAGCTACGCCAACGACGCGGCGCTCATCGTCCAGCAGGTCCGCGGCCAGGGCGTGAAGCTGCCCATCGTGGCCAACGGCTCGAACCAGGACCCTGACTTCATCCGCCTGGCCGGCGGCGCCGCCGAGGGCGTGTACGTGGCCGCCGACTTCGCCCCCGACGACCCGCGCCCCGAGGTGCAGGCCTTCAACAAGAAGTGGAAGGCCCGGTACACCGACCCCATCGACTACTTTGCCGTCCACGCCTACGACTCGCTCACCGTCATCGCCGCCGCGCTCAACAAGGCCGCCAAGCTTGACAGGGCGTCGGTCAACGCCGCCTTCGCGCAGATCAAGGACGTGCCGTCGGTGATCTACGGCAAGGTGACCTTCAACCCTGCCACGCGCCGGGTAGACGACTTCTTGGGAGCCAGCCTCGTGGTCAAGAACGGCGACTTCGTCGTCTGGACAGGCAAATGAGCGCCCGCCTCGACAAACGACAACGCGTCGAGGCGGCCCTCGCCGGGAAGCCGGTGGACCGGATCCCCGTGTCGGCCTGGGCGCACCTGCTGCCTTCTGAAGTGAACCCGGCGCAGCTCGCCGAGGCCACCGTCAAGTGGGCCACCGACTACGACTGGGACTGGATCAAGGTGAACCCCCGGGCCAGCCTGTTCGCCGAGGGCTTCGGCGCGCGCTTTGACTTCGGCACGTACTTCGGGGTGCTCCCCCGGCTGACCTCGCCCACCCGGGCGTTCACCCTCGACGACCTGAAACCCGCCGACCCCGGCCAAGGGTCGTGGGGCGAGCACGTGGACCTGCTACGAGCCCTCAAAAAGTCGCTGAACGGGACGCCCTTCATCCAGACGGTGTTCAGCCCCGCGTCGGTGCTGGGCTTCCTGGTGGGACGGCCCACGGTGAACACCCAGGCGGGGGTGGCCCAGAGCCACGCCGACACGCTGCTCCACCTGATCCGCACCCAGCCCAAGCTCGTCCACCAAGCCCTCGAGGTCATCACCTCGGGCCTGGAAAAGCTGGCCAGGGCCAACCTTGAGGCCGGGGCCGACGGGCTGTTCTTCGCCATCACGAAGCTGGCCCGCGAGGGGGCCCTTACCCCCGCCGAGTTCGAAGAGTTCGGCAAGCCGTACGACCTTCGGGTGCTCAAGGCGGCCGGCAAGGCCACGTTCAACGTGCTCCACCTGTGCGGGCCCAAGGTGCACTGGAAGCAGGCCCTCGACTACCCCGTCCAGGCGCTCAACTGGGCCTCCGTGGGCCAGGGCAACCCCTCGGTGGCGGAGGCGCGCAAGACCACCGGCCTCGCGCTCATCGGCGGCGTCGACGAGGTCGAGCTGATCCAGCACGGCACCCCGGCGCAGGTCGAGGAGGCGGCGAGGGCGGCGGTGGCACAGGCGGGAACCAAGAAGTTTCTGCTGGCGCCGGGCTGCTGCGTGGAACCGGACGCGCCGCCGGCCAATTTGAAGGCTCTTCGCCGGGCCGCAGGAGAATAAGTGGACCTCTCGGCGCTGGCCGGCTGGGGGGACCAGGTCGTCAACGGCCTGGTCCTGGGGAACCTGTACGCCCTCCTGGCCGCAGGCCTCGCGCTGATCTTCGGCGTGGCGCACCTGATCAACTTCGCCCACGGGTCGGTGTACATGATCGGCTCCTACCTGGGCTGGCTGTTTCTCACGCAGTTGGGGTGGCCCCTGTGGGCCGCCCTGCCTTCTGCCATGGCCGGGTCGGCGCTGGTGGGTCTGGCGCTCGAAAGGTTCGCCGTCCGGCCCTTCCGCAAGAGCGCACGCGTGGCCCCGCTGCTGGCAACCCTGGGGGCGGGCATGATCCTCGACAACCTCGCCGAACGGGTGTTCACCCCCAACCCCCGACCCTTCCCCGCCGTGGTCCCCGCAGACCGGTTTTCGCTGGGGGGAGTGTCGGTGGGCTGGCTCGACCTCATCATCCTCGCCGCCACGGTGATCAGCGCCGTGGGCCTGTTCTGGTTCCTCAAGAGGAGCAAGACCGGTCAGGCGCTGAGGGCCACGGCCCAGGACTCGGAGGCCGCCCAGCAGATGGGGGTGCCGGTGAACCGGGTCAACGCCACCGCGTTCGCGCTGGCGAGTGCCTTGGGCGGCCTAGCGGGAGTTCTCGTCGGCCTCTACTACAACACAGTCTCGCCGGCCATGGGCTTTCAAGCGGGTCTCAAGGGGTTCACGGCTTGCGTGCTGGGCGGGCTGGGCAGCGTGCCGGGGGCCATGGCAGGCGGCCTCGTCCTGGGAATTTCTGAGAGCCTGGGGGTGGCCGTGTTCGGGTCGTCGGCCCGGAGCCTTGTGGCCTTCGCCCTGCTGCTCGCGGCGCTGGTGCTGAGGCCCCAGGGCATCTTTTCGGGCAAGAACCGGGCTCTGCCCCCCGAGCCGCTCACGGGCACCTTCCTCCCCGCGTCGAGGCCCCTCCTCGTCCCCCTCCCCCTCGGCCTGGGCCTGTTCGCTCTGGCGGCGGTGGTCCCGCTCTTGCTCCCCAACCCGTATTTTCTTCAGGTGCTCACGAATGGCTGGATCCTCGCGCTGTTTGCCGTCAGCCTCACCCTGCTGGCCGGAACCACCGGCATTTTGTCGCTGGGTCACGCGGGCCTGATGGCCCTGGGCGCCTACACCTCGGGACTGCTCACCCTCAGGCTGGGGTGGCCGTTCGAGCTTTCGTTCCTGATGGCGGGTCTGGTGGCGGCCGGCCTGGGGACCCTGCTGGCGGCCCCGGCGCTGAGGCTCAAGGGGCACTATCTGAGCATCGCCACCCTGGCCATGGGCGAGATCATCAACCAGGGCATCCTCAATGCCGATCCGCTGACCGGGGGAGCGATGGGACTCGCCGGGATTCCCGTGCCGAAGGTGTTCGGACTGACGCTCGACACCACGCCAGCCTACTACTGGCTGACGCTGGCGGTGCTGGGGGTCGGGGCGTTGGCCGTGGCGGCGGTGATCCGCTCGCGGCTGGGCCGGACGCTAAGGGCCCTGCGTGAAGACGAGACGGCGGCCTTGGCGCTGGGCGTCAGGCCCGTTCCCTACCGAGCGCTGGCGTTCGCCATCGCGGGAGTTCTTGCCGGCTGGGCGGGGGCGCTGTCGGCGCACTTGTACTCGTACATCAGCGCCGACACCTTCAACGCGCCCCTGTCCATTCTGGGCCTCACCATGGTCATCGCCGGCGGGCTGGGGAACGTGGGCGGCGCGGTGCTGGGCGCCGTGGGCCTGTCGGCGCTCCCTGAAGTCCTTCGTCCCCTGGCAGAGTTCCGCCCCATGGTCTTTGGCCTGCTGCTGCTCGTGGCGCTTCGCTGGCGGCCCCAGGGCGCGCTGGGGTCGCTGTGATCTCCCTCGAAACCCGGGGCCTCTCTCGGAGCTTCGGCGGCGTGCAGGCGGTGGCGAGCCTCGACCTGCTGGCCCGGGAAGGGGAAGTGCTGGGACTCATCGGCCCCAACGGCGCGGGCAAGACCACGGTGTTCAACCTGCTGGCCGGCGCCGACACCCCCGACGAGGGGCATACCTACCTCGACGGCAAGGACATCACCCGATGGCCGGCGTGGAAGCGGGCCCGCGCCGGCATCATCCGGACGTTCCAGCACGGGCGCACCTTCGCCAACCTGTCGGTCGCGGACAACCTGCTGGTGGGGGCCGGGTCACGGGGTGTGGACATCGAGGCCCTCCTTCGTCCCTTTGGCGACCGCCTGCTGCCCCGGGTGAACGAGCCGGCGTATCTTTTCAGCTACGCCAACCGGCGCCGCATCGAGATCGCGAGGGCGCTGGCCGCCCGGCCCCGGGTGCTCCTCCTCGACGAGCCCACGGCGGGCATGAACCCCGTCGAGACCCTCGAAATCCTCGACTACCTGAAGGGGCTCAAGGCCCAGGGACAGACCATGATCGTGATCGAACACAAGTTACCTCTCATCCTGCCCCTGGCCGACAGGGTCATCGTCCTCGACCACGGCGCGAAGCTGGCCGAAGGAGCGCCGCTGGACATTCCCCGCAACCCCCTGGTCATCGGCGCCTACCTGGGGACCCGTCATGCCTGAACCGCTGCTGGCTCTCAAGGATGTCGAGACCTTCTACGGGCCCGTCCAGGTGCACTTCGGCCTCAACCTGGCCGTGGACAAGGGAGAGATCGTGTGCCTGCTGGGGGGGAACGCCTCGGGCAAGTCAACAACGATGAAGGTGATTCTGGGGCTGGTGGAGCCCAAGGGCGGGGACGTTCGGTGGGACGGCCGGTCGTGGAAGGGCGTTGAGACCCCCGAGCGCGTCCGCAGCGGTTTGGCGTCGGTGCCCGAGGCACGGCGGCTGTTCGGCCAGATGACTGTGGGCGAGAATCTGCTCATGGGCGCCTACGTAAGGACGGGCCGCGCCGCCATCCTGCGCGACCGCGAGGAGATCCTCGACCTCTTCCCCCGGCTCCGCGAGCGCCTGGGCCAGGCCGCCGGCACCCTGAGTGGCGGCGAGCAGCAGATGGTCGCCCTGGCCCGGGCCCTCATGGGCCGCCCGCGGCTGATCTGCATGGACGAACCCACCATGGGACTGTCGCCCCTGTGGGTCGAAAAGATCTGGGACCTGGTGACCGAGATCAACCAGCGGGGCACGGCGTTCTTCCTCGTCGAACAGAACGCCCACCTGGCCCTCGAGCTGGCTCACCGCGGGTACGTGCTGCAAAACGGCCACCTGGTCCTCGAGGGCACCGCCGCCGAGCTGAGGAACGACCCGCGCATCCGCGATGCGTACCTGGGCGCCGACCAAATGTCCGGCATTTGAAACAGGCTCAGCGTAGCGGCATTCGCGGATTCTGTTACTATGGGGACGACAGGAGCCTTGCCATGCCTTTGTTTGCCCGTTCTCCCCAACCCGCCGTCCTGCTGCTGAGCGACCTTCCCGCGTGGGGGAGGGTCGCGCTTTCGTCGGCGGTGCCTCTGCTTGAGGCGGCGGGGTTCCAAGCGTGCTGTCTGCCCACGGCGCTGCTGTCCACCCACGGGGCGTACCCAGGGTTCGTACTCGAACCCCAGAGTGCGTTCCTTGAAAAGGCGTGGAATCATCTGCGCACTCTCGAGCTGTCGTTTGCGGGAGCCTCCCTCGGGCTTGTGGGCGAGCGCCGCCAGTTCCAGCTGCTGGAGGTCATCGCCACGGTAGTGTCGGCTTCGGGTGGCCTTGTGCTCGTCGACCCCATTTTGGGTGACAACGGGCGCCGCTACGGCCTGTTTCACGACGACTATGTGCCCGCCTTTCGCGCGCTCATCGCCAGGGCCGACGTGATCACCCCCAACGTGACCGAAGCAGCGCTGCTGCTGGGAGAGGACCCCGCCCGCGTTCCCGGAACGCAGGACGAGGTGGACCGCTGGACCCGGGCCCTGGCCGCCCTGGGCCCCTCGCGGGTGGTGCTGACCAGCGCCCCAGTTTTCCGGACGCCCAACCACACCGGCGTCGCCTGGTACGACCGCGGCACGGACCGGTCGGGCACGGTGGTCCACCGGCAGCTTGGCAAGGGGATACCGGGAACCGGCGACGCCCTGGCGGCCCGGCTGCTGGCCTTTCTGCTGAAAGGAGTGCCCTTTCCCCGGGCCGTGGCCCGGGCCGTCCGCGGCACCCTGAGCGATATCCGCCGCAGCCGCGCCGCCGGCCGCCCCGCGCTGTGGGGCCCCGAAGGGCCGCTAGGGCCGTAAACGCCACCGCGACGGAAGATTTGACAATGTGGCTACATAATTTCGTTATGATTTCAGTTGGCGTGCGGGACCTGAAGAACCAGTTGTCACAGTACCTCCAATATGTGAAGCACGGTGAACGGGTGCTGATTACCGAACACAACCTCGTCATCGCCGAGCTGTCCTTGCCCCGGGATGGACAGAGGGTCGATTCGGTTGAGGAAGCGTTGGAACGGTTGGCCTTGGACGGAAAACTTCAAAGGGCGACACGAAATGCTTCTGCGGCGCCGGGCGCCGAAACGTCTTCCGGTGTCGACTGGATTTCGGTCTATCGGGAGAACCGGGAGAAGGGCTAGTGTTGCACTACTTTGATTCCAGCATTCTGCTGGCGATCTTGCTCGATGAAGAACGGAGAAGCACGGCCCTTGAGCTCTGGAATTCTGCCTCGGTCCGGGTCAGCTCAATCTTGCTCGCGCTCGAAGCCGTCACAGTGGTCCGAAGAACCTACGAACACAACAAGCTCGAGCTAGAAGCAGCCTGGCTCACAAGGAAGTCGCAACAGCTTGAAGAATACCTTCACGAAGTGAATTGCCGCGTCGTTGACGAGGACATACGGAGAGTCATGTTCCTGCGAAAGGAACTGGGACGGTGCCGGACACTCGACGCCATTCACGTTGCAACGGCCCTTGAAATGAGCGGGATTGTTCCCCGGGAACAGTTTCATTTCCTGACCTTCGACCGCGAGATGATGAAACTAGCCAAGGGCATAAAATTCCGGACCTACACGCTGTCGGAAGAAGAGGCTATTTAGGAACGCGCTCCCCTATCGCGACAGCTCCCCCAACCTCTCCACGGCACTGGCCACGCCAGGCGTCCAGGAACCCGCGCTAAGGCGCAGCGCGTTGCGGAACTTGCCCGAAGCCGAGAAGATCTCGCCGGGACCGAAGACGATGCCCTCGCCGAGGGCGCGCTCGTACAGGGCTGTGGTGTCGGTCGCCCCGGGCAGCTCCACCCAAAGGACGAACCCTCCGGCCGGCCGGCTCACCCTCGTCCCCTCCGGGAACACCCGGGCCACGGCCTCGGCCATGGCGCCCACCTGCTCGGCCAAACGCTGCCGTAGGCCACGCAGGTGCCGCTGGTACCCGCCGGTCTCGAGAAACCTCGCCACGGCCCACTGAGCCGGGGTTGCCGTCGCCAGCGACGTGAGCGTCTTGAGCTTGTCCATGCGTTCCAGCCAGCGCCCGGGGGCGGCCCAGCCTACCCGGTAACCGGGAGCGAGGGTCTTGCTGAACCCCGAGATCAACAGCACGTTGCCGTCGGTGTCGAAGCTCTTGCAAGTCCGAGGCCTCGGACCCGTGAACGGCAGGTCGCCGTAGACGTCGTCCTCGAGCAGGGGGACGCCCTTGCTCCGGCACAGCTCGACCACGGCGCGCTTCTTCTCGTCGGTCATGCGGAACCCGAGCGGGTTGTTAAAGTTGGCAATAGTGACGAAGGCCTTCACGGCGTGGGTGTCGAAGGCCCACGAAAGCACGTCGAGGTTCACGCCGTCCTCGGCGCCGGTGGGGATCTCGAGCACTCGGATTCCTAGCTCCCGGAGGAGGCTCAGGAACGAAAAGTAGGTGGGGGTTTCAATGGCCACGGTGTCGCCGGGGCGGCACAGGGTCAAAAGGGCCAGGGTGAATGCCTCGCTGGTCCCCGACGTGATCAGCACCTCGTCTGGCGAAAACGCCATGCCCGCCTGGAGCGCCTCCTGGGCAATTTGCTCCCGCAGCAGGGCCAGACCCGGAGAATGCGCGTACCCGGTCATATTCCGCCCCAGGGTCTTCCAAGCGGTGCTGAAGGCTTGGTTCAGTTTCGATGCGGGCAGCAGCGAAGGATCGGGGAGGGCGATGGCCAGACTCGCGCTCTCGAGGTTCTTGCCGTGTTTGGTCACCTCACCGTAGATGCGGTACAGGCCGACCTCCCGGGGATCGAGGACGAACCGGGTGCCCGGCTCCCCCGCGGGCCGGGGCAGGGGCGGCACCCCCCGGCGGACGTAGTAGCCGGACTGCGGCCTCACCTCGAGAAACCGCAGGGTTTCGAGGAGGCCGTAGGCTTCCTTCACCGTGTTGACGCTCACGGCGAAGCGCCCCGAGAGGGTGCGGATCGAGGGGAGCTTGTCGCCTTCGCGGAAGGTGCCGGCCTCGATGAGCGAGAGCACGCGGTCGGCGACGTCGCCGTACAGGGTCGGTCTCATGGTGGTGACAAGGTAACCCCGCCCGCAGGGTTTGGCCAGACACAGTGGGGCCTGTACACGGGGGACACAGTGGGCCGCCAGCGGGACGAGGGTGCAACTGTGCCCTGCGGAATTCGTTCCCGGTGGTTCTGGCGGGTCGGCGCCAACTTCCCTACCTTATTGACGAGAGGTATACCATGCTGTTGACACCCGATTCGTTCTGGAAGCCTGGACGCCGGCACCGGGCCCTCGTCGTGCTGGCCGGGCGCCTGTGGGCCACAAGCTCCGACGGCTGCACCGATCACATCGTCGAGGCCGGTGAGCGCCTCGAACTCAAAGGACGGGGCTGGCTGTGCCAGGCCTTGGGAGGAACCCCATGCAATTTCATACCGTCGACGTGTTCACCGACCGCCGCTACCAGGGAAATCCTCTCGCGGTCTTCTTCGAAGAGGGCGGGCTGACCGACGAGCACCGCCAAGCCATCGCCCGCGAGGTGGGGTTTGTCGAGACCACCTTTGTCGACCCCGTGCCCCGGGAAGGCTCGTGGAGGGTGAGGATCTTCACCCCTGACCGCGAGATCCCCTTCGCGGGGCACCCCACCCTCGGGAGCGCCGACGTCATCTCGCGCTGCCTGGGGTCGGGGTGCGACCGCCTCGTCCTCGAGCTGGGAGTGGGAGACATTCCCGTGGTGAGTGAAAACGGAAGATGGACCATGGACCAGAAGCCGCCGGCCCTGGGCCCCGTCATCGGCGACAGGTCCCGGGCCGCCGCGCTGCTGGGCTTGGAGGAGTCCGACCTGGACCCCCTGCCCGTGCGTTTCGCCTCGACGGGGCTGCCTTGCCTCGTCCTGCCTGTCAAAGACGCTGCCGCTTTGGAGCGTTGCCGGGTGGACCACAGGGCCTACGAAAGCTGGCTCGCCCAGGTGGGGCCCGGCAACCTGGCGGCGTGGACCCGGGACTCCCGCGAATCGGGGTGCGACCTGACGGTGCGCGTCTTTGTCGATGACACGGGGTTCCGCGAAGATCCCGCGACCGGAAGCGCCGCCGGGGCGCTGGCCGGGTACCTGCTGGAACACGGCGTGTTCGGCCGGGACGCGGTGTCGGTGGTCGAAAGCCAGGGCGGGAGCGTGGGCCGTCTGTCGCGCCTCCACGTCGAGGCCCGGCGCGAGGCCGGGACAGTGCGCGTCCGCGTGGGCGGCGCCGTGGTCCCCGTGGCCTCGGGCACCTGGCCCGTCTGACCCGCGGGGTTGTCAGGCAAACCGAGGGAGGCCATGATACACCTGTGACAAGGAGTTCCCATGCGAGCGTTTGCTTCCCTCGTCCTCACTCTCCTCCTGGCATCCGGGCTCCCGGCCCAGACCCTGAAGACGGGGCCTTCGTACGAGGACCGCGCAGAGGCCACCGGGCATACCGTTGTCCTCGACGGCAAGGCGTACGGTCCCTACCGTGAGGTCACCGTGGCCACATCGACTTCGGGGACGGCGGTGGCCTTCACGGTGGTCAAGCGCGACAGGCTGTGGGTGCTGGCCCAGGGCCGCGAGTCGGGGCCCATCCCCGCCGGGTTTGAGCTCGACAGGCTGCAGGTTGCCGACGACGGCAAGGTGTGGGTGCTGACGGCGACGCGCACGAGCTCCAACGAGGACGAGCCCAACCAAACGCTGCTGATGGTCAACGGAAAGACCTACGGTCCGTACCCCGAGCTCACGACTGTGGAATACGCCGAGACCGGGGGGGCGTGGATCGCGGCCGTTCGGACCGCCCCCGAGGAGGCCGACGTGCTGGTGACGGGCAAGGCGCAGGGCCCCTTCTACGGGGTCGACCACGCGTGGATCACCCCCGACGGGCGTGAATGGGGCTACGCCGTCGCGGACTCCGAGGGCCGGGCCACGGTGGTGACCTCCGACAAGACCTGGGACAACGTCCAAGACTCGAACTTCACCAACCTCTACCCGCGGGAACCCCACTGGGGCTACTCCCTGAGGCTGGCCAACGACGAGGAACGTATCATCGTCGACGGCCAGAACTACGAGGGCTACAGAAACTTCGGGGGGCTGATGCTGACCCCCAGCGGGCGCCACTGGGGCTTCGAGGCCGAGAAGCTGACGGGGGGAGCGAGCGTGGTGGTCATCGACGGGAAGGAGTACCCGGGGCAGAACCTACAATGGAGCCGGCTGCGTCAGCAGGAGTCGTACACGTGGACTGTCACCGAGGGCTCACGGGTGACCGTGGAGACAATGAAGCTCCCCTGACGCCTGAAGAATTTTTCCTTAGAACGCGCTAAACTTTCGGTATGCGCGGCGTGCTGTGTTGGGTGCTTCTGACCTTGCTGGGTGCCGTTCCCCTGGCCGCCCAGGCGGACCGGCTCGACGCGGTGGCCCTCGAACTCGAGGGCATCGTGAGCGACCTCGAGGCGGCCCAGACCCAGACGGCAGCGCTCAGGCAGAGGCTCAACGAGCTTGAATCGCTCACGGCCGAGCACCAGTCGGCCCTCGTTGAACAAGAAAGGCTCTTGGGCCAGTACCGCGACTCGGTGGGGGCCCTTGAAGCCCACGACCGCCAGTCCCTCGACCTGGCCCGGGATTTGGGGACGAAGTTGGAGAGGGAGCGCGCGCTCACCGCTTGGCTGATTCCCGCGGCGGCGGCGGCTTTGGCCGTCGCGGTGGCCGAGGGCCTGGTCCTGGGGTTGCGAAGGTGATGCGGCTCTTGCCCTGGGTGGCGGCCGGAGGAGTGCTCGTGGGCGTCCTGGCCGTGGTGGCCTTGGACGCCGGTGCCAATGCCGACCTGGCACGCCAAAGGGCCGGCCTCGAGCGGCTCACCGAGGAGCTTCGAACCCGGCAAGCCGAGCTCGACGCCTCGCAGGCGCGCCTGAGCGCCCAGGCCGAGGCCCTGCACCGGGCGGTCGGCCGCGCCGGCGAGCTGGCCGACCGCGTCCTTGCCGCCCAGGGTTCAGCAGTGGAGCGCCTCAAAAGGGTGATCGCGGCCGTCAGGCAGCTGCGCGACGAGCTGGCCGCCGTGCCGGGCCCGTGAGGGACTTCACGGACCCGCTTTTCAAACCACGGAGAACCGCGACAGCCTGTCGATCTCTGTAAGCTCGGTGGCCGACAGCGAGAAGTTGAGCGCGCCTGCGGCCTCCTCGGCGTGCCTGACCTTCGAGGCCCCGGGGATGGCGACCACGGTCTCGCCGTGGAACGACACGAGCCAGTTCAGCGCGACCTGGCTGGCGCTCGCCCCGTGCTTGGCGGCGGTCTGCTGGAGGAACCTCACCAGGGGCTCGGTCTTCTTCAGGCCTTCGGCGTTCATTCCCGAATACTGCCGCCTGCCGAAACGGACAGCCTTGAGGGCCGAAGGGTCGTCGTGGAAGCGTCCCGACAGCAGGCCCTGAGCCAGGGGCGAGTACGCGATGATCGTGATTCCCAGCTCCTTGGCCGTGTCGAGGGTGCCGTTGGCCTCGATGGCCCTGTCGGCCAGGCTGAAGCGCACCTGGTTCGACGCCAGGACGAAGCCTTCTTGCTTCAACACATGGTGAAACGTCCTCATCCCGGCGGCCCCGAAGTTGCTGATGCCGACGGCGCGTACCTGCTTGTCCTTGAGGAGCTTCGCCAAAGCCGCCGCCTGCTTCTCCACAGACGACAGCGAAACCGGCTGGTGGATCTGGAGGAGGTCGACGGGGTACGGCGCGAGGGCAGCCTGCCGGGTCGGCAAGGTCTTCCCCATCGAAGCGGCGGTGCGAAGCAGGGGCCACCACTTGGTGGCTACGGTCACCGCGCCGGGCTTCACCCCCTGCCGGCCCAGGGCGGCGGCCAGGGCGCGCTCGGAGTTGCCGCCGCCGTAGATTTCGGCGGTGTCGAACCAGTTGATGCCTCCGGCCAGCGCAGCTTGGACGATGCCGTCCATCACCGCCGGATCGACGGCCGGCCAAAACAGGGCGGCGATACCCTTGCTTTGGGCAAACTGCCAGCACCCGAGGCCTAGGGGTGTGATTTTGAGGTCGGTTTTACCGAGGGTTCTGCTTTGCATGGGAGCTCCTGCTTCGAAGATAGCGCCGCCGTCCCCGCCTCGGCCACCCTTGGGGCGGTCTTTCGCATGGGCCACGCCTGGGCCAGCACCATGCCAGTTAACATGAGCGCGCAGCCGAGCAGTTCCCGGGGCCCCAGCCGCTCGCCCAGAAGCAGGCCGCCACCCAGGGCGGCGAATACGGTTTCGAGGCTGAGGATGAGGGCGGCAGGGCCTGGTGCGACGCCGCGCTGGCCCACTACCTGAAGGGTGTAGGCGATACCCACCGAGCCCAGGCCGGCGTACAGCAGGGGCGCCAGCCCGGCCTGAAGGCCAGTCCACGTGAAGGTTTCAGTGGGTACGGCGACGGCGAGGCTCAGCAGCGAGCAGACGGCAAACTGCACCACCGACAGCTTGAGCGGGTCGAGGCGCGGGACGAAGCGGTCGATCACCAGGATGTGAACGGCCCAGAACACCGCGCCGGCCAGCTGAAGGGCGTCGCCGAAGCCCATGGTGAACGCCGAAGTGACGCTCAACAGGTACAGCCCTGCCAGACCAAGGGCGGCGCCCCACCAGACCCCTGGGTGGGCCGGCCGCTTGAGGAACAGGCCGAACACGGGGACGAGCAGAATGTAGAACCCCGTGAGGAAGGCGGCCTTGCCCGCCGTGGTCCACAGCAGGCCCACCTGCTGGAGGCTGGCCGCGGTGAACAGCACGAACCCTGCGGCGAGCCCTGGAACCAGCGCCGGCTTCCACGCCGCCTGGGCAGGGGTCAGGTGCGACGGTTTGAGAAGAAAGGTCAATGGGACGAGGGAAAGCGCCCCCAAGGCGAAGCGGAGCCCGTTGAACGCAAAGGCGCCGAGGTGATCGAGGCTGACGCGCTGGGCCACAAAGGCCAGGCCCCAGATGAGGGCGGTGGTCAGCAAGGCGAGGGAGGAGCGGATGGGATGGGCGGGAATAGTGGAACTCCTTGGCAGGCCCTAATGTAGCGGCGCGGGGCGGCCTTGCCAAGCCACTTTCCCCTTTGGCGGAATTCCTATAGAGTCCCTGGCCATGCCCTCCCCCAACTTTTCCCTCTTTGCCCTCGCCCTCGGGGGCCTTTGCATCGGGACCACCGAGTTTGCCGCCATGGGTCTGCTCCCCCAGATCGCCGCCGACCTGGGCGTTACCATCCCGCAGGCGGGGTGGTCGATCACGGCCTACGCCCTGGGAGTCGTCGTGGGCGCCCCCGTGCTCACCGTCCTGGCGGCCAAGTGGGACCGCAAGGTGCTCCTCGTGGCGCTGATGGCGTTCTACACGCTGGGCAATATGCTCTCAGCGTTCGCGCCGCACTGGGGCTGGCTGGTGGCGGGCCGTTTCCTCGCGGGGCTGCCCCATGGCGCCTTCTTCGGCGTGGGCGCCGTCTTGGGGGCGCACGTGGCAGGGCCGGGACGGCGGGGCCGGGCGGTGTCCATCATGATGGCGGGCTTGACCATTGCCAACGTAGTCGGCGTGCCCCTGGCCACCTGGGCAGGCCAGGCCCTGGGCTGGCGGCTCTCGTACGTGGGCATCGGCGCCCTAGGGGTTGTGAGCGTGATCTTCCTGGCGTGGGGCACGCCCCGGCTCCCCGTCCACGGCGAGGCTTCGGTGGCCAAGGAGTTCAAGGCCCTGCGCAACGGTCCCCTTTGGGCCGTGTTCGTCGCGGGCGCCATCGGGTTCGGCGGCATGTTCTCGGTGTACTCGTACGTGGCGCCGCTGCTTACGGGCACCGTGGGCCTCTCGCCGGCAACGGTGCCGCTGGTGTTGTCGCTGTTCGGCGTGGGCATGACCGCCGGTACCCTCGTTGGAGGGAGACTGGCCGACAGGTCGGTGGTCAAGACGGCGTTGCTGGGTTTCGGCCTCACGATCGTCGTCCTGCTTGTCCTGGCCCTGTTCGCCAAGTGGGCGTGGGCCGCCATCCCCGCGCTGTTCGTCCTGGGCATGGTGACCCAGTTGCTGGGGATCTCGCTCCAGGCCCGGCTGATGGACCTGTCGCCCCACGCACCGTCCCTGGGCGCAGCGCTGTGCCACTCGGGCCTGAACATTGGCAACGCCTCGGGTGCAGCCCTGGGCGGTCTGGTCCTCGCGGCTGGCTGGGGAAACCAGGGCCCCTCGTGGGTGGGCGTGGCCCTCACCGTCACCGGCGGACTGGTGTTTCTCGCGACTCTCAGGAGCCTGCCGGACTTGAGGGCTGGTTCCCGGCCGATGGGGCTGGGATGACCAGTGATCTGAGGAGCGAGGGCCGTAGCTGGGCTACGGCCCGACCGACGAGGAGCGCTGGGCGCCCAGAACCACGGCCCGGAACCAGCGGCCGAAGGCCTTTCGGCCCAGCCGGGCATCTTTCGGCCCAAAACCGGCTCCTCAATCGGCCCGAATCTTGATTCGGACCTCAATCGTCACCGATTTTGGCCTCGAAATCTGCTCCGGCTGGGCCGAAACCTCAAGTCCGGCAGGCTCCTAGGCGAGGGTCGCCAGCTGCGCCTTCTCAAACGGTTTCAGCTCCGACTGCTTCCCCGATTTGACCAGCTCGGCCCAGTCAGGGTTGCTGATCAGGGCGCGGCCCACGGCCACGAGGTCGAACTCCTTGGCGGCCAGCCTGGCCAGCAAGTCGTCGAGGCCCGCCGTTTCGGCGCCTGTACCGTTCTTGAACAGTTCCATGAACTCCTCGTCGAGGCCCACCGACCCCACGGTGATGGTGGGCTTGCCCGTCATCTTCTTGGTCCAGCCCGCCAGGTTGAGGGGCGAACCCGCAAACTCGGGCTCCCAGAACCGACGCGTCGAGCAGTGGAAGACGTCGACCCCGGCGAGCACCAGGGGCTCGAGCAGGCGGCCCAAGTCCTGGGGGTGGGAGGCAAGCCGGGCCTGGTAGTCTGTGGACTTCCACTGCGAGAACCGGAATACGATGGGAAAGCCCGGTCCGACAGCGGCCCGGCACGCCTTCACGACTTCGACGGCAAACTTGGCCCGGCCCACCAGCCCGCCGCCGAAGCGGTCAGAGCGCGAGTTGGTCTTGTCCCAGAAGAACTGGTCGATGAGGTATCCGTGGGCCCCGTGGATCTCGAGCCCGTCGAAGCCCAGGCGCTTGGCCTCGCCGGCGGCCTTGCCGTAGGTGGCGATCAGCGAGGTCACCTGGGCGTCGGTGAGGTTGTTGGGGCCCACGGGCGCGGCCTCGGGGTTGGGGAGGGCACCGGGCTGGCGGGCCATGCCCACGTGCCACAGCTGGGGGATGATCTTGCCGCCGGCCGCGTGCACCTCTTCCACCACCCGGCCCCAGCCGGCCAGGGCCGCCTCGCCGTGGAACTGGGGAACGTTGGGCTGGGCCGCCGCCGCAGGGTGGTCGATGGTCGTCCCCTCGGTGATGATGAGCCCCACTCCCCCCTCGGCGCGGCGGCGGTAATAGGCGGCCACGTCGGGTCCCGGCACGCCTCCGGGCGAGAGCGCCCGGGTCATCGGGGCCATAACCACGCGGTTTTTAAGCGATAGCGTCCCAACTTCAAAGGGTCGGAACAAAACGGTGGTGGGGTTCATAGGAATCTCCTGGATGCCGTATTATACCCGTTTTCTTGAATCCCGTTTTTCTGTAGACTCTTGGGATCATTCCCAAGGAGGTCCACCATGGCCAAGCTCAGCGAAGTCCAGAACTGGAAGCTGAACACCGACAACTTCATCACCGACATCATCGAGCGCGACCTCCAGCAGGGTAAGAACGGCGGCGCGGTGGTCACCCGGTTCCCTCCCGAGCCCAACGGCTACCTCCACATCGGCCACGGCAAGGCGCTGGTGCTCAACTTCGGCATCGCCGCCCGGTACAACGGCAAGTGCAACCTGCGCTTCGACGACACCAACCCCGCCAAAGAAGAGATGGAGTACGTGAACGGCATCATCGACGACGTGAAGTGGCTTGTGGGCCACGACGCCTTCGACATCCTCTGGTCGTCCGACTACTTTCAGTTCATCTACGACCGCGCCGTCGACCTGGTGAAGCGCGGCCTGGCCTACATGGACGACGACAGCAGCGAGGAGATCAGCCGCAAGCGCGGCGCCCCCACCGACAAGGGCATTCCGAGCCCGTATCGCAACCGCAGCGTCGAGGAAAACCTCGCCCTCTTCCAGGCCATGACCGACGGCAAGTTCGACGAGGGCGCATGCTGCCTGCGTGCCAAGATCGACATGGACAGCCCCAACCTCAACCTCCGCGACCCGATCTTGTACCGCATCAAGAAGGCTCCCCACCACAACACGGGCACCAAGTGGGTGGTCTACCCGATGTACGACTGGGCCCACGGCTGGGAGGACAGCATCGAGGGCGTAACCCACTCGCTTTGCTCCCTCGAGTACGACAACCACCGCCCGCTGTACGACTGGTTCCTCGACCAGTTCCCCGACTACCACCACACCCGCCAGTACGAGTTCAACCGCCTGAACATCACCAACACCGTGCTTTCCAAGCGCAAGCTCATCCAGCTGGTCAAGGAAGGCCACGTTCGCGGGTGGGACGACCCGCGCATGCCCACCCTGTGCGGCCTGCGCCGGCGGGGGTTCACGCCCTCGTCCATCCGGCGGTTCGTGGAGCTGGCGGGCACGTCGCGCACCGACGGCATGGTCGACGTGGGTATGCTCGAGTTTGCCCTCCGCGAGGAGCTCAACAGGAGCGCGCCCCGGGTCATGGCCGTCTTCGACCCCCTCAAGGTGACCATCACCAACTACCCCGAGGGCAAGAGCGAAAACGTTCGTGTGGAGAACAACCCCGAGATGCCTGAAACCGGCTCGCGGGAGGTTCCCTTCGGCCGCCACCTGTGGGTGGACGGCGAAGACTTTGCCGAAGTGCCCGTGAAGGGCTGGTTCCGCCTGGCCCCCGGCGCCGAGGTGCGCCTCAAGGGCGCCTACTTCGTCCGGGTCACCGACGTGGTGAAGGACTCCTCGGGCAAGGTCACCGAGCTGAAGTGCACCTACGACCCCGAGAGCCGCGGCGGCGAGAGCCCCGACGGCCGCAAGGTGAAGGGCACCATACAGTGGGTGAGCGCCGGCGGCGTCGAGGTCGAGACCAGGCTCTACGGGCCCCTGCTGACCATCGAGAACGCAGCGGCCATTCCCGAGGACGAGGACTGGCTGACCTACATCGACCCAGCGAGCCTCACGGTCACGCGGGCCATCGTCGAGCCGTCACTGGCCCAGGCGAAGCCGGGCGTGGCCTACCAGTTCATGCGCAAGGGGTACTTCTGCCTCGACACCGACAGCAAACCCGGCGCGCTGGTGTTCAACCGCACGGTGACGCTGAAAGATACCTGGGGCAAGCAGACAAAATGAACGAGGAACCGCGGGCCGGCTGGTTTGATGATTTCCAGGAAGAACTCGAAGAGGACGTGTGGGGCGAGGGCGCCGAATTGACGTCCCTCGAGGACTGGGACTGGTAGGGCTACCGGCCCCGGCCCTACTTTCTCGCTTTCCTCGGGTCCGACAACCCCTTGAGCTGCACCAGCTCGGGGAAGAGCTTCCACACGCCGGCCACCACCAGCAGGGTGCCGATGCCGCCGGCCACCACCGCGGCCACGGGGCCGATGAACCCGGCCACCACCCCCGACTCGAAGTCGCCGAGCTCATTGCTGCTCGAGATGAACACGGTGTTCACTGCGGCGGTCCGCCCCCGCATCTCGTCGGGCACCTGGGTGAGCATCAGCGTCTGACGGATCACCACGCTCACGTTGTCGAGGCCTCCCAATACAAAGAGCATGGCCAGCGACAGGGGAAACCACGGCGAAAGCCCGAATACGATGGTCACCGCGCCGAACCCGGCCACGCACCGCAGCAGCGAGATTCCCGCCTTCCGGAACGGGGGACGATGAGCCAGAACCACGGCCATCACCAGCGCTCCCGCCGACGGCGCCGACCGCAGCAGCCCCAGACCCCAGGGTCCCACGTGGAGCACGTCGGTGGCGTAAATGGGGAGCAGCGCCACGGCGCCGCCGAAGAGCACCGCAAACAGGTCGAGGGTGATCGCCGATAGGACGACCTTGTGGCCCCAAAGGAAGTGAAGGCCCTCAACAAGGCTACGCCACGCCCGCACCCCGGCGGCGCGGATGGGCGGCCGCGCGCGGATCAGCGAAACCAGCACCACCTGGGCGCTCAGGAAGCACGCGCCGATGCCGTACACCTCTGTCACATTGCCGCCGAAGGCGCCAACAAGGATGCCAGCCAGCGCCGGCCCGGTGATGACGGCCAGCTGAAAGGTGCTTGAGTTCCAGGTGGCCGCCCGGGTGAAGAGCTCGGGCGGGACGACCAAGGGCACGTACGCCGACGCGGCGGGGTCGCTGAACGCCCGGGCCAGGCCCAGGAAGGCGAGGCAGACGTAGATGGCCCACAGCGGGCCGTGCACCGCCGCCAGGGCGGTGAGGACGACGGCCGTGGCAGCCGCTCCGGTTTGGGCAATGAGCAGGATGGTCCTGCGGTTTCTCCTGTCGGCCAGCACCCCGGCGGGGAGCGCGAAGACGATCACCGGCAACACGAGGACCAGCCCCACCAGCCCCAGGGCGAAGGCACTGCGGGTTCTGGTCCAGATGTCCCAGGTGAGGGCGAAGGTGAGCATCTGGCCGCCGAAGGCCGAAAGCAGACGGCCGACGAGGAGGAAGCGGAAGTCCGGGAACCGAAAGACGGCGTAGGCGTCACTCACGGGGAACAACCGAAAGCTGGGCGCGGAAGGCTTCAAGGTGGTCAAGGACGAAGTCGATGGGGTAGGTTCGCGCGGTGAGCACCTCGACGGCCTGCTGCACCTCGAGGGGGCTGAGGGTGGCCAGGTCGGACTGGACGATGTCGCGGTTGGCCAGGTGAATGCTCCACTGACCAGACGCGTTCTTGAACTGGATGTACCCCGGGTCCCAGAGGACGAGCGCCGGGTCGAAGATGTTTTCGGTGACGGGCGGAGGAGGCGCGTCGGCTGTGGCAGCGAAGGCCACGAGTCTCTGCCGCCACGCCTGGGTCAGGTCGTCGTTGTCGCCGAAGCGGCTCAGCGGGACCTCGACCTTCGACAGGGTCTGCACCAGCTCCATGAGGTCCCAGGGCGACAGGGTCTTCAGCCGAGCCGCAGTGAGGGGTTCGCTGTGGACCAGAAGGTAGCCGTGGCCGTGGTCGTCGGTGCGCAGGTACGCCGGGGCGAAGTTCAGGCTCTGTTCCAGCGGGGTGAGGGGCGACTCGGAAGTTTCGCCAATGAGGGGACCGGCGAGCACGATCAAACCGGCGAGAACATAAAGGGTGCACTTCATTTTCTTGATTATCGGCAGTAAGATGCCCAATCCCCCGGGGTTCCGGTGTCGAAATCCTCGGAGGTCTTGATCCATGAAGTTCCTCAAGAACCTCGTCCTGCTGACCCTTGGCGCGCTGACCCTCTATTTCGGCACGGTGACCGTCCTCACAATGATCTACGCCCACATCGACCCGCCGGTCACGGCGCTCATGGTCTGGCGGAGCCTCGAGGGCGTCAAGGTGAAGCCGGCGGTCCCCCTCGCCTACGCAAAGATTCCGTCGTTTGCGAAGAAGGCCATCGTTTACCTCGAGGACCACGACTTCTGGAGCCACCACGGCGTCGAGCTGGGCGCCATCCGCGAGGCGTGGCAGGCCAACGAGAAGGCGGGCCGGGTCGAACGCGGGGGCAGCACCATCACCCAGCAGCTGGCGCGCAACCTTTTCCTGTGGCCCGACCGCATGTACCTGCGCAAGGCCCTCGAGGCCGGCACGGCGCTCATCCTCGAGACCCTGCTCACCAAGGACCGGATTCTGGAGCTGTACCTGAACCACATCGAATGGGGCCCGGGCGTCTTCGGCATCGAGGCCGGCTCGCGCTACCAGTTCGGCACCGGTGTGCGCAACCTCGACGTCGAACAGCTCTCGCGCCTGGAGGCCATCATCACCAACCCCGTGAAGTACTCGGTGAAGACCCTCGAGCACAACCGGGGAATGACGGCCCGCTACTACGCGCTCATGGGTTGGTGAAGCGCTAGAACCTGTACGACGCACCAAGCACTGTGTTCTGGTACGCCTCCTCCAAATACACCGCCCAGTGGGTGTTGAAGTAGTACTTCGTCCCCACGTAGCCGTCAAAGCGCACGTTCGACAGGGGCAGGACCTGAATCCCGAGGCCGAGGTAGGTCTCCAGGCGGTTCAGCCAGTCCATGCGGGTCCCCAGCTCCTTCCAGCTGTAGTGAGCCGTGCCGTACCCGCCCAACAGGACGCCCGAGCTGAAGTCGAGGCCTGTGCGCGCCGAGACTCCCAAGTCGAGGGGAAACGACGGAACCTGGTACAGGGAGTAGTCGACACCACCCTGGACAGCGGCGCCAAAGGCCGCCCAATTGAGGCCGAGACCGACTTCGCCGGTCAGCGTGCCCGGCTTGAAATACGTGTCGCTCTCGGCGTAGGCCACGGCGCCGGCAAGAAAAAGGGCAAGCGCAACAGCAAGATGCTTCTTCATGGGGAACTCCTCATTTTGGTCACAGTATTCCGCATGGACGCCTAAGATTCAAGAACCTCGGGGTTTGGCGCGCGAGGTCGGCTCGGCCTCGAGGGGGTTCTCGGGCCAGTAATGCCGGGGGTAGCGTCCCCTCATCTCCTTGCGGACTTCGGGGTACGTGTTCTTCCAAAAGCTCGCCAGGTCCGAGGTCACCTGCAGCGGCCTTTGTGCAGGGGAGAGCAGGTGGAGGACCACGGGGCGGCCCCCAACTCGGGGAGATTCGGCGAGCCCGAAGACCTCCTGGATTCGGACCTCGAGGACGACCGCGCCGTCGCGGTACTCGAGGCGGCGCCGGCTCCCGCTGGGCACCACCAGCGTCTCGGGCGCTTCGGCGTCGAGGCGGCCGCGCAGTTCCCACGGCAGGCCCTGCTCCAGGGCACGCCGAAGAGCGGCTTCGTCGAGGGCGGGCCCGCCGGAAAGGTCGGCGTGGTCGGCGAGCCAGCTCCAGTCGGCGGGACCCGTGTGGTCTAGGGACTCCAGGCGGCGGACCAGCTGCCGGCTGGAATCCGACCACGGCAGCGTCTCAGGATCGAGGCTGGCGAGCCTCTCCACGAGCGATCGCCGAACCTCCGCGCCGGCCTGGGCCACGGCTAGGCCCGTCCTTTCCAAAAGATGGGCCCCCGCCCGCCGGGCCCTGAACACCTTGGGGCGCCAGCCGTCCCACTCCACTTCGATGGCGGTGACAGTCTGCGCCGCCAGGGCCGCGAGGGCTTCCCTTTCCGTCAGAGAAGCCGCCAGGGTCGCCCAACCGGTGCCCTCGCCCGCATCGGCGTCCACAATCACGAGCCACTCCTCAGCCGCAAGCGGCCCCCGCACCTTGAGCATGCGCCCGCCGACAAGCTGAAACGTCGCGGTGCCGGCCGCACCCTGGTCCCGCTTGGCGATCCTGTCGGGGAAGGCCGGCGCGAGCACCCTCCCCACGGCGTCGGCCCAACCCGTGCCCGGGCGTCCGCCGTCGGTGCCCAACCGGCGCGCTAGGTCCCGGGCCGAGTCGCGCAGCCGGGCCCAGAGCGGAGCGGAATCGCCTCCGAACAGGGGCTCCAGGCGCAGGCGCACATCGGGGTCGCCCCCTGAGGGCAGAGGGTCGCGGTCCTGCAGAAGCGCGGCGCACGCAGCGGCAAGGGCCCTGTCGGCGGGCAAGGCCCCCCGGAGCAGCACTCCCAGGCGGGGCTCGGTGCCCAGGGTGGCCAAGGCCTTTCCGTCGGCGGTCACGGCTCCCCTAGCGTCGAGGGCGCCGAGCTGGTTGAGCAGCGCCCGGGCCCGGGTCCAAGCCCCCGCGGGGGGAGGCGTCATCCACGTGAGCTCGCCGGGTTCCCGGGCGCCCCACACGGCGGCCTCGAGGGCCGGCCCGCACAGGTCGGCGCGGGTGATTTCGGGGTCGGTAGCGGGCAGCAGGCGCTCGGCCGCCGGCCACAGGCGCCAGCACACGCCGGGTTTGGTGCGCCCCGCCCGCCCCCGGCGCTGGTCGGCCGACGCCTGGCTCACGCGCTCGGTGACCAGCCTGTCGAGCCCGCGCCCCTGGTCGAAGCGGTTGAACCGCGCCAGCCCCGAGTCGATGACAAGCTCGATGTCGGGAATCGTCACGCTGGTCTCGGCCACCGACGTGGCCAGCACCGTCTTGCGGCGCCCGTCCGGCAGGGGTTCGAGGACGGCGGCCTGGTCTTGGGCGGGCAGGCTGCCGTGAAGCACCAGCACAGTTTCGCCCCGGCGCCGGGCCTCGTCGCCGACGCCCTCGGCCACCCTTCGGATCTCGGACCACCCGGGCAGGAACACCAGAAGCCCGCCGGGCACAGCCTTCCACCCGTCCACCACAGCCCGGACGGCCGCGGCCACGGCGCTCTCGTTCTCGGCGGGCGGACGGTAGGCCGTCGACACGGGGTACACCCGGCCCGGGGCGTGGACGGGGACCGCGTCCTGCAGCACGGCCCGGACCGCATCCACGTCGAGAGTGGCCGACAGCAGGCACAGGCGCAGGTCTGGGCGGAGGTTGCCCCTGGCGTCGAGGGTAAGCGCCAGTCCCAGGTCGGCGTTCAGCGAGCGCTCGTGGAACTCGTCGAACAGCACGAGGCCTACCCCCTCCAGCCCCGGGTCGTTCTGAAGCATGCGGGTCAGCACGCCCTCGGTGACCACCTCGAGCCTCGTGGCCGGGCCCACCCGGGTGTCCTGGGCCATCCGCCAGCCTATGGTCTGACCGGGGCCCTCGCCGCGCAGCCACGCCATTCGCGAAGCGGCGGCCCGGGCGGCCACCCGGCGGGGCTCGAGCAGCAGGATCTTGGCACCCCTCAGCCAGGGCTCGTCCAACAGGGCCGGAGGGACGAGGGTGGTCTTTCCGGCTCCGGGTTCGGCGGTCAGGATGAGGGGGAGGTTGTCGGCCAGGACGCGGCGGATTTCGGGGAGGACGGCGTCGATCACGTTCGGGTCTGGTCGGCCACGGCTTGGGCGCACCGGCGGAACAGCGCTTGCTCCTCGGCGTCGAGGTTGGGTTTGAGCACCCTCTCGACGCCCCGGGCCCCGATCACGCAGGGCACCGACAGGCACACCCCCGAGACCCCGAAGTAGTCGTCCATCAACACGCTGACGGGGATGGTTCGGCGCCTGTCGTGGACGATGCTCTCGATGAGCAGCGACGTCGCGGTGGCGATGGCGAAGTTGGTGTACCCCTTGGCGGCGACGATCTCGTGGGCCGACGCCGCTTGGCGGGCCAGCAGATCGCGGGCGAGCGCACGGTCGTCGATCAGCTCGCCCCCGGCGCTGGCCACGCTCAGGGCCGCAAACTGTGTCGGGCCGTGCTCGCCCAACACGTAGGCCCTCAGGTCGCCGGGGTGGATGCCGTAGTGCTGCGACAGCTCCATGCGGAAGCGCGCGCTGTCGACGAGGGTGCCCACGCCCATCACACGGTGGGCCGCAAAGCCCGAATCCTGGAGCCCCCACCATGTCATGGTGTCGACGGGGTTGGTCACCACCACAAGACGCGCCTCGGGGCTGAGCGCCGCCAGCTTGGGCACGGCCTGGGCAAACAGGGGCCGGTTCCCCGCAGCCAGCTCGGACCGGTTCCTCATCGGGGGCCGAAAGGGCACGCTCAGGGTGAGGACGACGATGTCGGACCCGGCGGTGTCTTCGAGGGCGCCGCACCTGACCGTCCCCTGAGCCTCGGTGAAGCTCAGCGAATGCACAAGGTCGAGAGCGTCGCCCCGGGCCTTCTCGGCGTCGCGGTTGACCAGCACGAGGTCGGTGGCCAGCCCCTGGAGAACCAGGGAGTAGGCCAGGGTCGAGCCCACGTGACCCAACCCCAGGATGGAGATCTTCATTCAGTACCTTCCCCGAAACTGCCAAAGCGTCCGCTGCGACCCCGTCTGCAGACCGCGAAACCAAACCGTCCGCGCGGCCTCGTCGTGCCACCCGGCCACGTCGCCGGGGAGGGCGTCGTTGGGCGCCAGGGTGAACACGTTCCCCGTCCTCACCACCCTGACCAGGACAGTCCAGAAGCGGTCGGGGAGCGGCCCGTCGGAGTTTTCGCCTTGGAGGAGGAGGGGGACGGCGACGGAATAGCCGCCCTGCCCGTCGGGGACGAGCTTTTCGGGCACCTGGCCCCAGGCCGTGCTGCGTTCGAAGCGTTTGGTGAGCGGATCTTCCTGGTAGCGCGAGATCCACAGCGCGGTGACCGCCTGCTCAAATTGGGCAGGACGGTTGGAAAACTCCTTGTCCCAGGAATCGTACTGGGCCTTGCCTTGGGGATCGCAAGCGACCAACACCCCGCAGGCCAGCAGGGCCAGGATTACGCGTTCCACAAGGCTGTGATGACGGCGGCGAACAGCATGACAGTGAAAACGGCCGAAAAGCCGGCGTGGATCAGAAGGCGGCGCTCGGGACGCTTGCGGATTTTGACCCAAGGCAGGTCGGACACGGCCATGCCCACCAGGGGGAACAGGCAGCCGATGTACAGCGTCATCGAAGCGAAATCGACGGGGTTGCGCCACTGATTCTTGAGCCACACCGTCGTGACAAGTTCCCACGACACCCAGCAGAACCACCCAGCCGCGATCCAGCCCGACACGGTGTTCACCGACTTGGTGGGGCCATGGGTTTCTTTTTTGTAAAGGACGTAGAGTTCCGACGCCCCGCCGATGGTGGCGAAGGCCAGGGGAATGCCGAAGTACAGCAGAAGCGGTTCGGGGCCGCCCTTGGTGAGCAACTCCAGGAGCTGGGTCATCGTGTTTCCTCCGGAGCCATTGTTGATCCTCCCGCCCCCAACTGTCAACCAATGGCTTCGCGGTAAGTCTTCTCGTCCAACGGATAACGAGTCAGCAGCAGAGTGGCCGCCAGGAAGAAGAAAGCCGGCACCGGGCCGATCAGGGCCCCGATGGCGGCGAGGGCGCTGGCACCCTGGTCGGTTTGGTTGGCCACGTAGCCCGCCCACGCCAAAACCAGGCCCGACCCCGCGGCGCCCCCCGCCTGGCACAGCTTGATGGCGAAGTTCCACAGGCCGTAGTAGGCGCCTTCCTCACGGCGGCCCGTCTTGCGGGCCTCGACCTCGATGGTGTCGGGCACCAAGGCGAACGGCGGGGCGTAGCTGAAGCCCATGCCCAGGCCCGCGCCCGTCATCACCACAAGCACGAACTCCGTCCCCGACGAGGCGCCGAAGAGCCAGACCGTCAGCGCCGCCGCCGCCAAGACCACCAGGGCGACCTGGTAGGTGCGCACCTTGCCGAACTTCTTGCTGAACAGCACACTCACGGGGATGAAGACCATGGCGACCACGAGCAGCAGGAGCATGGCCATCGTGGTCCCGGCCTCGTTGTGGAGCACGTACTTGAAGTAGTAGATCAGCATGCCCGACAAGAAGGTGATCCCCAGAAGGTGGAGGGTGTAGGCGCCCAAAATGATGCGGTAAGGCCGGTTCTTCCACACCCCGGCCCAGCTCTTCCAAACCGACACCGACTCCCCGGCGGCTGCGGGCTTCTCCCGGACGGAGAACGCCGTAGCCAGCGCCGTGATGGCGATGGTGGCTCCGAACAGCACCCCTACGGCCAGAAACCCCGCCTTCTTGTCCCCGGGGAAGAACCCCAGGATGGGCTGCACCAACGCGGCGCCCAAAATGGTGCCGATGACAGCAAACCCGAACCTGTACCCGTTGAGCGTCATCCTCTCGTTGTAGTCGGGGGTCAGTTCGGGCGTGAGGGAGCTGTAGGGAACGTTCACGAAACTGTAGGCGGTGTTCAGCAGCGCAAAGACCAGCAACGCCCACCAGAACAGCGCCACCTGGTCGCTCAGGGGCGGCGCCGCAAAAAACAACGCCATAGCTGCGCCCAGCGGGAGGGCCCCCCACAGGAGGTAGGGCCTGCGTCGGCCCCAGCGGGTACGGGTGCGGTCGCTCATCATGCCCACGACGGGGTCCACGAAGGCATCCCAGAGCTTGCCCGTCATGAGGGCGGCACCGGCCCCGGCCGCCGCCAGACCCACGGTATCGGTCAGGTAGTTGAGGGCCCAGAAGCTGATCACCGTGAAGAAGAGGTTTCCCCCCAGGTCGCCGACGCCGAAGCCCAGCTTCGTTCTCATGGAAAGAGATTGTTCACCCATGGTTCCACTCCTCGAGCAGATCGTACAGGTTTTTGGCTAATTCCGCCAGGAAATGCAAAAGGCCTCCCGAAGGAGGCCTCTTCCGAACGAAAGCTTCTCTGGACCGGAGCCGTTACTTCTTGACGCGCTCTTTGTAGGTGCCGTCCCGGGTGTCGACCCGAATCCACTCGCCGATGTCGCAGAACAAGGGGATCATGATGTCGTAGCCGGTATCGAGCTTGGCGGGCTTGAGCGAGCGGCCCGAGGTGTCGCCCTTGACGCCGGGCTCGCAGTAGACCACCTGGCGTTCGACCAGGATGGGCAGCTTCACCGAAACGGGCTTGCCTTCGTAGAAGACGATTTCGACGTCCATGCCTTCCCAGATGAAGTTGGGAGCGTCGCCCAGGTCTTCCTTGTCAATCTCGAACTGTTCGTACGACTCATTGTCCATGAAGTTGTAGGAGTCGCCGGTGTTGTACTGGAAGTTCATCTTCTTGACGTCGAGTTCAATTTCTTCAAAGCTGTCGGACAGGCGGTAGCCCACGGCGGCGGTGGTGCCTGTCAGCAGGTTCTTGACCCGAAGCTGGGTCACCGACATGTTTCGGCCGGTCTTGGTTCCTTCCAATTTTTGGACGACAAGCACTTCGGTGCCGACCTTGAACACGGTGCCGACTTTCAGTTCGGAAGCAGTAATCATAATCTCTTTCCTATCGATGGGATGTTCGTGGGATTATACCCGAACTTTTTCCAGGAATTCCAGCAGTTTCCGGCTCAATTTGGCGTTTTTCCTGAGCTCGACCGCCCAGGCGCGGCCCACCCTCTCGAGGAGGCTGCGGTTTTCCCAGAAAACCCTGTACCCTTCGGTGGGAGTCTCGGCCACCGAATCGGCGTTCCGGCGGTTGAACGCCCGGAATTCCTTCGCCACTCGCGAAAAGACCTCCCGGCCGGCCTCGCCTTCGGCCTCAAAGCGCCCGCCCCACACCTCGAGGAAGGCCTCGACCTTGACCAGCTGGTGGCCCCCCTCCTGCAGGTACGCCTGCCACAGAAAGGGCCGGCCCGCCAGCACGGCCTGCACCCAGCTCTCCTCACCGCGGACCACGTTGAAATCGGCCGCAGCCAGCAGCGCGGTGTAGGTGTCCTGGTCGACAAAATTCTGGTCGACCACGGTGATGACTGGCGGCTTGGGCCGCGAAGCCTGCACCTTGGCCCACGAGGCCAGGGCCCCAGCCCGGGAGCGACCGGCAAAGACCACCACGCGGGCGCTCTCACCGCGCTCGTCGAGGAAGTCGCAGAGGCCGTCCCAGAAGCGCGTGAAATCGTGCTCGTAGCTGAACAGCGTCATGAGCCAGTCCTCGGGCCCGCGATGGGCAAGAGGCGCCGGGGGGTCGGTGAACACCAGGCCGCCGGTGTGGGGCCTGAAGCCCGGGACAAAGAAGTGCCGCTGGACACCAGGGTGCCCCAGGGGCGAGGGTAACAGGTGGTAGGCCTCGCTCCAGGCTTCGGCGGTCAGGTATTCGAGGTGGACGAGAATACGCGGGTGCCCCGGGTCGAGGGCGGCGGCAGCGAGGAAGGCGCGCATCCACGCGTCGGGCGTGGGTGCGCCAAAGGCCTCGACCACCACGTCGGCAGCGTCGAAGCCCGCCGCGTCGGCTGGGGCGCGGAGCACCGTGACGGTGCCCCCGGCGCAGCGAAGCTCCTGGCGGTCGCGGCCGGCCTCCAGTGCTGGGTTCAGTGCCCGGAGCGCGTCCCAGTCGTCCAACAGCACCCTGACTCGCAACCCGGCGCCGCCGTCCTGCACCAGCGCCTGGGCCAGGCGCCACACCACGGCGATGTCGCCGTAGTTGTCGATCACCCGGCAGATCAGGTCGAGGGTCATCCCCCCGACCAGACCCGCTCGGTCTTGTCGAGCATGCGCTCGAAGGTAAACTCGGCGGCGAAGCGCTCGCGGCCCCTGGCGCCCCATTCCCGGCGCAGGTCGCGGTCGGCCAGGAGCCTGCCCAGGGCGCGGGCCAGGGCCTCAGGGTCCGCGGGCGGGACGACAAGCCCCGTTCGTCCCTCGGCCACGGCCTCGGCCACCCCGCCCACGTCCGAGGCCACCACCGGCAGCCCGGTGCGCATGGCCTCAAGGATGGAGTTGGGAAACCCCTCCCAGCGGCTGGCCAGGACGAACACGTCCGCCTGGGCCAGCAGCGCCGGCACCTCGAGCGACAGACCGTGGAACACAACGCGGCGCTGCCAGCCCCGGCGCTCCACCCACGCTTGCCAGCGCGCCAGGTCGGGTCCGTCGCCCACCAGATGGAGGGACCATGGAAGCTCCTCCAGCGTCTCGAGAGCGGCAAACAGCGTCGCGTGGTCCTTCTGCGGCTGGAACCGGGCCACCATGATCAGGCGGATGGTAGCGGCCCCCGGGGAGGCGGGCGCGGGCGGCGCGTCGGGCATGCCGTTGTGCACCGTCACGACGCGCCCGGGCGGGGCCACGCGGGCCCTCAGGGCAAGCTTCCTGTCGTATTCGCTGACCGTGATGATGGTTTGGGTAATCCGAGCCAGAAGGGTCTCGACCACCAAGACGTACAGCCTCTGCAAGGGGGAGATCCCCTCGGCAAACTGCCAGCCGTGGACGGTATACTGCGCCGGCACCCGGGCCCAAAACGCGGCAAGGCGCCCGACCAGCCCCGCCTTTGACGTGTGGCAGGCCACCAAGTCGGGCTTCCAGCGGCGGATGAGCGACCTCAGCCCCACCACCGCCTTCACGTCGGAAACCGGGTCGATGGCTCGGCCCAGCCCGGGGACGAGGAGGGCGGGTACCCCGGCTGCGTCGAGCAGACCGACGAAGGGCCCATCGGAGCCCACGGCCACGGCAACCCGGTGCCCGCGGGCGGCCGCCCCCGCCGCCAGGTCGCGGACGTGGATCTGCGCGCCGCCAATGGAGTCGCCGCGGGTGATGACAAACAGAATGGAGTGGGGTTCAGTAGGCATTCTTGTGGATCATGCCCTTGAAGGGTGTGAGGAAGACGATCTTCAGGTCGAGGAAGAAGGTCCAGTTTTCGATGTAGTACAGGTCGGCGTCGATGCGCTCCTGAATCGACGTGTCTCCCCTCAGCCCGTTGATCTGCGCCCAGCCAGTGAGGCCGGCCTTGACCGCGTGGCGGCGCTTGAAGTACTGGTAGCGGTCCTTGAACTGCTCCACGTAGTACGGTCTTTCGGGCCGCGGTCCGACCACCGACATTTGTCCCAGAAAGATGTTGACGAACTGCGGGATCTCGTCGAGGGACGAGCGGCGCAGGAACTTTCCGATGGGAGTGATCCTCGGGTCGTCCTTGGTGGTCCACACCGTGTCCGAGGCCTTCTCTTCCTGCACGCGCATGGTGCGGAACTTCAAGATCTTGAACACCCGGTTGTCGAGGCCCACGCGCTCCTGCGAAAAGAAGACCGGGCCGCGGCTGGTGAGCTTCACCGCCACCGCGATGCCCAAGTACAGAGGCGAGAACACAACGAGGAACACGCCCGAGAAGATCAGGTCGAACGTGCGCTTGAGCACTCGGTTGATTCCCGACCGGGCCGGGATGTCGCGGATGGAGATCAGCGGCAAGCCGCTGAGGTTTTCCAACAGGCCGTTGGCCGTGACCAGGTTGCCGAACCCGGGGACCACGTGAAGCTGTATGCCCTGGCGGTCGCAGATTTCGAGGACGGCGCCCAGGGTCTCTTGGGTACTGTGGTCGCCGGCGTAGATGATGTCTCCGGGACGGATCCGTTCGACAAGCTCGCTCAATTCGGTCATTCTGCCCAGGATCTTGTCCCGGCCCACCGCCGGCTTGCTGCGCCCCTCTTCCTGAACGAACCCCACGACCCGGTAGCCGAAGATCAGGTTCTTTTCGAGGGCTTCGGCCGTCCGGGCCGCCGTCTCGGTGGCGCCCACGATGAGCAGGTCGTGGAGGCCGAGGCCTTTGCGCCGGCGCCGCCACTGGGCCCGGCGGAAGATGCTGTGTCCCGCGCTGACGAGCACCAGGAGCGAAACGCCGTAATAGAAGGGCAACAGGCGCGAGACTTCGTAGATTTTCAGGTAGTAGAGGATGGCGAACGAGAAGGCAAGGTTGAGCAGGGTGCCCAACACGAGGATGCCCACCTCGTCGAGGAAGGAGAGGAACTTCTGAAGCCTGTACAGACCCAGCAGCGAGAAGGCGACCACCTGCGAAATGGAAAGCAGACAACCGAAGAAGAGGTAACTGCTCAGGTCGATGGACCCTAGTTCGCCGCCGCTTGGGCCGAAGCGGAACAAGAAACCCAGAGCAAAGGCCAGGAAGCTCAGGACGAGGTCGAGGACTGATAGCGTGTATCGAAGTTCGTCCGACCTCTCCCTGAACATGGTTCAGCCCACCGCCTTCTGCAGTTCGGCCACCTTGTCCAAGGCCTCCCACGGGAACCCCTCGCGCCCGAAGTGGCCGTAGGCGGCCGTGGCGCCGAAGATGGGCCGTCGGAGGTTGAGCGAAGCAATGATGCCCGAGGGGCTGAAGTCAAACACCCGGGCCACGGCCTCGGCAATCTTTTCTTCGGGGGCGCGCCCGGTGCCGAAGGTGTCGACCAGCAGCGAAACGGGGAACGGCACACCGATGGCGTAGCTGACCTGGATCTCGACGCGCTCGGCCAAGCCGGCGGCGACGATGTTTTTGGCAGCGTAGCGGGCCATGTAGGCGCCCGAGCGGTCGACTTTGGTGGGGTCCTTGCCGCTGAAGGCGCCGCCGCCGTGGCGTCCCATGCCGCCGTAGGTGTCCACGATGATCTTGCGTCCGGTGAGCCCCGAGTCGCCGTGGGGGCCGCCGATGACGAAGCGCCCCGTGGGGTTGATGAAGTACTTGGTTTCGGGCCGCAGCAGACCCGTGGGTTCGAGCACGGGCTTCACGATCCGCTCGATGATCTCTTGCTTCAACTGCTCGTAGCCGATGGACTCGTCGTGCTGGTGGCTGACGACCACGGTGTCGATGGCCACGGGCTTGTGGCCCTCGTAGGCGATCGTGACCTGGCTTTTTGCGTCGGGCCGCAGCCAGCTGATCTTGCCGTTCTTGCGCAGCTCTGCGGCGCTAAGCAGAAGGTTGTGGGCGAAGGTGATGGGGGCCGGCATGAGCTGCGGGGTCTCGGAACACGCGAAACCGAACATCATCCCCTGGTCGCCGGCGCCCTGCTCGCCCTTGTACAGGCCTTCCCCCGAGACACCCTGGCTGATATCGGGACTCTGGGAGTGGATGACGTTGACCACGCTCATGGACTTGTAGTCGATACCGAAGGCGGGGTTGTCGTAGCCGATCTTGCGGACCACCCCGCGCACCACTTCTTGCAGGTCCACATAGGTTTGCGTGGTGATCTCGCCGCCCACCAGCACCATACCGGTGGTCGTGAAGGTCTCGCATGCCACCCGGCTGAGGGGGTCCTTCTCGAGGCAGGCGTCGAGGACGGCGTCGGAAACCTGGTCGGCCAGCTTGTCGGGGTGCCCCTCCGAGACAGACTCGGAGGTGAAAAGGGTACGATTGTTGCTCATACCCTTGTTTTACTTTAAACCAGTCCCTTGCGCAATTGCTCGTTCTTGAACAGCAGATAGAACTCCTCAGCGGTGAGGGGATGCACTTCGGTCTGAACCGAAGCCAGGGTCCTTTCAAGGTCCCTCAGCAGCCTTTCACCCCTGGACCAGTCTCGGACCCCGATGCGCAGGTCGAGGTGCTCGGGGGGCG